>OGPW01002056.1_pt1 | contig 12099 bp, 10 predicted proteins | sample 1553061 | NCBI WGS metagenome assembly OGPW01 (sample SAMEA2580292, study PRJEB22360) | human gut metagenome | biome: human gut; feature: human-associated habitat; material: faeces | place: Denmark | collected 2008/2010
GGGTATTCCTGACCAATCTGATACATCAGACCAGCCATGCCATATACCCCGGCATCCCCACTGCATACCATAGCTACCGTACTTCCTTTCATCGCCTCATCCATTGCCATCTCACAGCGGATCACTTCCTGCCGCATTGGTGTGGAAAGGTACTTTTTATCCGGAAACCTTTCCCGTATCAGTCCCGTATATACGGTATACCCGATAATAACCTCACTTTTTTCCAGTGCCGTGGACGCCTGGTATGTCATTTCTTTCTCAGCACCCGGTCCAAGACCGATTACATAGACTTTTCCAATTTTACACATTTCCTGCACCTTCTTTTCCTTTGCCCTGCCTGAACTCTGTTGTAAACTCCGGATGATATAAAAGTGACCGTTCATACTCTCCGCCAAGCACCTCACCAACCACGATCAGTGCTGTCTTTGTAATTCCATTCTCCTTTGCTGTCACCGCAAGATCTTTCACTTTACATCTGCACACCTTTTCATCCTCCCAGGTTGCCTTGTAGACGATCGCTGCCGGAGTCTCCGGCTGATAACCGCCTTCGATCAGACGCTTCGACAGTTCTTCCAGCATCCCGGTACTTAAAAAGATTACCATCGTTGCCTGGTGCGCAGCGAAGCTTTCAATGGATTCTTTTTCCGGAACCGGTGTTCTTCCTGCCATCCGTGTGATCACCACAGACTGTGAAATCCCAGGAAGAGTATATTCTGCATTCAGTGCAGATGCCGCTCCGCAAAAGGAGCTGACTCCCGGGCACACTTTATAAGAAATATTCTCCTTTTCCAGCAGATCCATCTGCTCTTTGATCGCACCATACAGACACGGATCACCCGTATGCAGCCGGACAACTTTTTTCTCCTGCTTCTCTCCGGAAATCATCACTTCCATCACTTCTTCCAGCGTCATCTTCGCACTGTTGTAGATCTGACAGTCCTTCTGACAATTCTTAAGAAGCTCCGGATTTACCAGTGAACCGGCATACACCACTATATCTGCTTCCTTCAAAAGCTTCTGCCCCCGTACTGTGATCAGATCCACAGCACCACTTCCTGCTCCAACAAAATGAATCATTTTTCTTTCTCCTTTGCTATTACAATCGAAAAATATCCCGCATCTTCCGGTATTTCTTCTGTGCATTTGTAAATTTTTTCTCCATCCATTCCGCAGTTCATTACCATTTTCGCCTGCTGTCCTTCCTCTTTCAGAACAGCTTTGACCTGCGCCATCTTTTTCCCGGTCTTCATAAGAACCTTCGTCCCCGGAAGCTTCAACTTTTCTTCAATTCCATAGGACACCGGAAGAACATGCAGCTCGTGCCGGTTCTCCACAAGCGAGATCTCCAGCCTTGCTGCCGCAGCACAAAAAGACGGAATCCCGGAAAAGATTTCCCCCTGATATCCCATCTTTTTCAGTCTTTTATAAATATAAATTCCTGTCGAATACACGGTCGGATCTCCAATCGTCAGAAAAACCAGATTCTTTCCTTTCTCCAGAAGCTCTGACGCCTTTCTTGCACCTGCATCGTGTATCTCTTTCAGTAGCTTTTTTCCCTTGATCATTGGCATGGGAAGATACAGCCGCAGCTTCTTTTTCGTCTCCGGCTCTGCCTCACACGCAATCCGATATGCCAGACATTCTTTTGCAAATGTCTCTTCTTCCCCCTCTTCCAGTTCCGGTTTCTTTAACTCCGGACTGCCAATTGGAAGTACCAATACCTGACACGCCTTAATCGCACGAATTGTCTTTATCGTCATCAGTTCCGGATCTCCCGGACCTACACCCGCAAGGTCAAATCTTCCTGCCATTTTTTGTCATACCTTTCTACCTATCCGATCTTTTCCCTCAGTTTGTCCACAAGAGATGTCTTTCCAAGAACCCCGAGCTCATCCGAAAACATCAGCGCCCCGACCTTCATCTTCTCGCCGGCACGCTTCGCCAAATGATACTCGATCTTCTCCATCACGGTCCGCATCGTCTCTTCCAAAAGTCCTCTTTCTTCCAGAATGTCCAATGCTTCCTTCGTCGTAAAACACTTCATCAGAGCACAGACTGTCTCACGGTCTGCCCCTGCCATTGCCGCATGGACGGCAAGCACTTCCATTCTTGCATCTGCCTGTCTGGAATGGGTATTCATTACACCTGCAGCGATCTTGACCAGCTTTCCGATATGTCCTACAAGCAGCAGTCCGTCCATCTTCAGCCGCACGCCGTCATCAATCGCATCCCCGATATAATTGCTGCATTTCACCGCAAGCTCCTGGTCGTACCCAAGTGTCTGCCTTAAAAAATCATTTCCATAATTTCCCGGTGTCAGATAACAATACCGGTGACCTTCATCACGAAGCATCTTCATTTCCAGGAAAATAGTCTGCGTCAGTGCCTGTTCACTCATCGGTTCTACGATTCCTGAGGTTCCGAGTACCGAAATCCCACCTTCGATCCCAAGTCTTGGATTAAACGTTTTCTTCGCGATCTCCACGCCCTGCGGAACATAGACCAGAACGTCTGCGCCACCATCCCAGTCATATTTCTCAATCTGGCTTTGCACCGCTTCCCGGATCATCTGCCGCGGAACCTTATTGATCGCCGCTTCCCCGGCTTCCTGCTCCAGCACCTTCCGGGTGAACCGCCCTACTCCGATCCCACCATCTAAGGTCACTCCTTTTTCCCTTTTTTTCGTGACCTTGGCGTAAACGAAGATCCCGTTCGTCACATCCGGGTCATCTCCGCTGTCCTTCTGAATGGCACAGCTGACAGATTCATTTTCTCTTTGGATCTTTTCTACTTCCAGATACAGTTCGATCCCTTTCGGCGTCATAAGAGATACCTGGCGGATTTCCTCCCCGGAAAAGAGCATTGCCGCTGCCGCCTTTGCTGCTGCCGCAGCACAGCTTCCTGTTGTGTATCCACACCGCAGTTCTTTTTGATTTTTCCACACGACCTGCATCTTGTCCATTTCCATTTCGTCTCCTTAGTATTCGATGCCTTTCCTTGCCCGGATTCCTTTTTCAAAAGGATGCCGTACCATCTTTACTTCCGAAATATAATCTGCCAGCTCCAGAAGCTCATCTGACGGATCCCGTCCGGTCAGAACCACTTCCAGATTGTCCGGTCTGTCTTTTAAGAACTGCACCGCCTCTTTATTCGGGATCAGTCCATACCGGTATGCCGCCATAAATTCATCAATCACAAGCATATCATAATCCCCTGTACTGATTTTCCCTAGGATCGTATTCCACAGCCTGCCATACATCTCTCGGACTTCTTCCTGTTCCTTTTCGGAAAGTGTCTTAAAAAATCCATAGCTTTTTTCAAGATGAAGTACCTCGATCTCCGGGATCCGATCCAGGATCTTCAATTCTCCCGAAAATTCATTTTTTAAAAAACGGGCAAACAGAACCCGCATACCACTTCCAGCTGCGCGAACTGCAAGCCCCGTTGCCGCCGTCGTCTTTCCTTTTCCATCTCCACAGTAAATGTGCAAAAGTCTATTTTTCATATGATTCCAGCTTTCCCATTTCTTCTGCAAATACAAGCAGTTCTTTTATCTTCCGGTTGGTTGTCCCAATCACAATTCCTGCATTTATCACCTTTTTACACTGCCTGATCATCTGCTTTGCCCGTTCAAATGCACGATCGCTTACCGGTTCAAATGGCTCTTCTTCGATTACGCTGACTGCCAGATGTTCTGCCAGATGATAGTCAATATCATTAGTATACAGGATTCCTGCCGAAAATGGAATCTTTGCTTTCTGAAGGTTCCGGTAAACAGGGATTCCACTGCCTCCGGAAGAGATCACAAATACTTCTGCCTCTCCCTCCGCCTTTGCAAGCTCCACACTTCCGAACACAGGATCAAAATGCCCGTTGTCGATCTCATAAAGTTTCTGGATAAAATCTTCTTTAAAAATCGCCTCTGGCTCTCCATAACCGAAAATCGTATCTCCTTTAACGCAAAGGATCTTATCCGAGATCTTCTGCGCCAGATCGATCTCATGAAGTGACATAATGACCGTGATCTGCTTTTCTTTCGCCATATTTTTCAAAATAGTAAGCAACTCCAGCTTATAACGGATATCCAGAAAAGAAGTGGGTTCATCCAGGATCAGTACCTCCGGTTCCTGACAGATCGCTCTTGCCAGAAGGATCCGCTGTCTCTGCCCGTCACTGATCGCCTCAAAACTTTTTTCTGCGTATTCTGTTGCATGGACAATTTCCAGTGCTTCCTGTGTCTTTTTCTCATCTTCTCGCGTTAATATCCCGAGCCGTCCTGTATAAGGATACCGCCCTGCTGCTACGACCTCATAGCAGGTCATCAGCTCCGGCTTTGCCCGCTGTGTCAGCACCACTGCCATCTTCGTTGCAAGCTCTTTGTAAGATAAGTCTTTCAGATTCTTTTCACCGATCGTCACCTTACCTCCAATGAGCGTAAGCTGTTTGGTAATACTTTTTAAAATCGTAGATTTCCCGGAACCGTTTGGTCCAATCAGTGTCAATATCTCACCTTTTTTAATCTCTGTACAGATATCATGGATCAGTACATTTCCATGATATCCGACAGAAAGATCTTTCATCTGAAAATAGTTCTCACTCATATTTATTTCCCTTTTCTTCCTTTTATCATCATGAAAATTACGATCGGTGCACCAAAGATCGAAGTCACGGTACTGATATTCAGCTCCAGTGGTGCAAATGCCATACGCGCGATCAGATCACATCCCATACAGAACACCGCCCCGCCAAGGAATGTTGCCGGTATCACAACCAGCGGTTTTGCCGTCCCGAGAAGATGCTTGATCAAGTACGGAACTGCGATTCCAACGAATGAAATCGGTCCTGCAAATGCGGTCACACATGCGGAAAATACACTGGAAAGCAGAATCAGAAGCACCCGGAACACACGGATATTGACCCCCATACTCTGCGCATACATTTCCCCCAGCTGATACGCTCCGATCGGCTTTGACAGGAAAAAGGTAAGGATCAGTGTGATTCCTACCATAAGCGCTGCTACCTTTACATTGCTCCAGCTCATACCGGAAAAGCTTCCCTGTGACCAGCCATGCAGATTCACGATATCTGAATCCTCCGCAAAAGTCACTACAAAATCAGTTACTGCCGAGCAGATATAACCGATCATGATTCCGCCAACCAGAAGAGTTGCCATATTCCGGATTTTTCTTGCAAGAAGCAGGATAAATCCAATTGAAAGCATAGATCCGATAAATGCTGCAATGATCAGTATATAAGATGATACCAAAGTGTAATATTTTAAAAAGATGATCATCGCCAGAGCGACCATCATCTTTGCACCCGAAGAAATCCCCAGTACATACGGTCCTGCGATCGGGTTGGAAAAAAATGTCTGCAATAAAAATCCGGAAAGGGCAAGTGCCCCTCCCAGAATCCCTGCCATCAGGACACGCGGAAGACGGATATTCATCTGCACCTGTGTTCCTTTTTTCAGAAACAGGATCCGTAAAATCTCAGGAACCGAGATCTGTACATTTCCGGTATTGATGTTCAGCACTACGATCATGCAAAAAACTGCTGCCAGCACCGCAAAGACTCCCATATATCTTGTATTCCTTTTCCAGTTATTTTTCATTCCTGCCTGTCCCATTTTCTTCTCCGTTTTCTATTTTACATGGTATAAAAATGTCATCTTGCTTTCATCGCCGCCTGTCAGCATCAGATTCATATCCGTGATCAGTTCCCCAACGATATCGGTTGCCTGATACAGATATTTACCGGTACACCATACATTTCCTTCTTTGACTGCTTTGAAATCAGAAAAAAGTGCATCTTTTTCTTCCAGATCTTTTACACTATTGATTGGATTATCGATACTTGAATTATAAATCAGATAATCTGCATCCGCCGCCTGTGCGTAAAATTCTTCCATTGTAAGTTTTACTGCTGAAGTATTACTGTCATCGCCAGTCAGATCATCGAATACATATCTTCCACCGGAAAGTTCGATCATTTTCGGAATATAATCATCACTTCTTCTTACTACCACCGTTCCGTCACTGCTTACATAGAAAAATGCAACTGTCTTCTCGGTATTCTTAAAATCTTTGAGCGCATCGACATTTTCCACCTGCTTTTCAAAAAATGCATCCGCTGCATCTTCTTTATTCAGCATTGCTGCATAAAGTTTGATCCATTCAGTTCTTCCTAGAGGATGCGATTCATAGCTGGACCGGTCGATCATCACCGGGATATCCAGAGATTCAATCATCTCCTGTACCTTCGGTGTGTGAAGGATCATGGTCGATTCGATGGCAAGATCACAGTCTTCGTCCACCAGCATCTCATAATCCGGTTCACTGTATTTCCCTGCAAATTTTATTTTCCCGTCATCCATCGCTTTGACTGCATTTTCAATATACCATCCGGAAGCCTGGGTACCTGTCATTGTGATATTATCCAGAGAATCGATCGCATTAAAAAGTGCCATTGCAGATGTCGCCGCAAGATAAATATGATCCAGCGGCTGCTGAAGGATCACGTAATCCTCCTCGGCTCCATCCGGCACATCCTGATTTTCCGGGACGACCAGAAATTTTGCATCGTCTTTGATATCGATCATCTTATAGCCGTCTTTGTAGTAATATACCTGAAAACCTTCGGCATATTCCAGATCCATCGCGGATTCATAAGTGAGTCCGTCAATCTCCGGATCTTTTTTTTCTTTGGCACTTCCTTTTGTACTGCTGCTTTCTGTTTTTTTTGTATCTGTTGTATTCTTTTTCGTCTGCCCGCATCCGGTCAGTGCTGCCGTCCCAAGCAGCACTGTACTCAAAAGAATGCACCCCAGACGCATCGTTCTCTTTTTCATTTTCTACCTCTGTATCCAAAAAAGAATCTACCTAGTTTTTTGCAGAAGAATCTGTACTGTCTGTCTGCGCGAAAATTGCCTCGTAAACCTTGCTCCACTCTGCTTTTGCATCATCCTTTTCCTCATCTGCTGACCGGTCAACGATCATCGGAACATCCAGAAGAACAAATTTTTCTGCCAGCTCTTCGTATCTCTTCTGCTGATCTTCTACCGACATTTTCTTCTCATTCTTTTCATCCGGAAGAATTTTATTGGAAAGGATTGCAAGATCACACTTACTCTTCATCAGTTTTTTATTTTCCGGTTTCTTATAGGTTCCTGCATAAATGATCTTCTTAGCTTTCATTGCTTTTGCAATGCCTTCTACCTTACAGTTCTTCTGTTTTACCCCTACTGATGTAATCTGGTCTGTTGCATTCAGCTTATCCAGGATTTCCAGTACTTCCTCTGAACCTACATATGCAGACTTCTTTGGCTTCTGGATCACGATCATTTCTTTATCCAGACCTGCCGGAATTTCTGCGTCTTCCGGAACGATCAGATAACGGACGATCTTTGCTTTGTAAAGCGCAAGCTTTTCTTCCTGTGCCGGTGTCAGCCCGGAATCTGTATCTTCTTTTGTATCCTTTGTCTTGGTCTCTTTTGTATCCTCATCTTTTCTCTGATCGATTTCTAAAAGAGTGATTCCCTGATCATAATGATAGATCTTGAAGTACTCCGCATGCTCTACCTTTGTCTCAGACTGATAAGAAAGTCCCATGATTTCCGGCGCTTTCTCATCCAGTGTATCTGCACTTAAATTGGTTTCCCCACTTACTGTAGTTCCGTCTGCTTTTGCTGCAGCACTTAGGTAAATGAAAATCGAATAGCTGATTTCATGCGCTGTTGACATCTTGGTTGTCATACCGATGATCGTATTGTTCTTGTTCAGTTCTACCGGAATGACAAATGTAGACGTACTTCCGGTTGCTGTCGGATAATAGGTATTTCCATTCGCCTTTACATAGCCATAAGAACCACTGCTAAATACAATGGTAGCATATGCCTGACCGCCTGTCACGGTAATCTTGGTACAACTGATGCTGACCTTTCCGGTTCCACCTGACCAGGAAAATTTATCCGGTGTATAGACACCGTCTGCAAGTGCTGCGTCTGCCGCACCGATTTTTCCGTCTGTTACTTCTACGGTCTGCTGACCTGATTCTGTATTTTCTACTCCTGCCACTGCACTGTCCTCAGCGTAAGCATAAGAAACCGGTGTAACCGACATTGCAACTGCCATGAAAAGTGCAAGAAACTGTTTTGAATTCCTCTTCATAATCCAACTCTTCCTCCTGATGTCCTGATCTTTTGTCGCTTGACAGCTCGATGATGTACATTCGCCAAATTCAGTTTCTCGTGCAAGCATAAATCTGCACTTGGCTCATCGTATGCAAAAAAAATCTGCTTCCTTTTCCTGAAAGCAGACTTCACCTACATCCTCTGCCACAGGAACTCTTTTCCGTATATATGGCAGCACAAAAATCTTGCTTTCATACTCAGTATGAAGCAAGATATCATTTCTTTGTGTATGTAAACGCGCTTTCATCGGAAGCAATTTACTCTCTTTCAGCAGGTCTCCTGGCTTATGGATCTTAACAAAGCTGCACCTTCTCACATTTTTATGCAATGGCTTGCCGCCGCTTTGCTCCTCATTTACAGTGACCGGATCGCTCAGGACTTTCACCTGATTCCCTTTTAAGCCGACCAGAAATTCTTCTACCTAGCACTGAAAAAGTTTCTTTATTTATTCTTACTCACTATAACAGATATGTTTCTTCTTGACAAGAGTCATCTTTCCTGGTTTATTTCCCTATTTTTTCCAAACTCTCCATTAAAAATCCGGAAGTTTTTGTTTCAAAATCGACACCTTAATGACTATATGTTTATCATAATTTCATGACCTACTTCATTTATATATAGAAAGCGAAGGGGATCGAAATGAGAAAAAAGTGCCAGTGAATGTATGGAAATACTCTGAAATAAGACAATGCAGCCGCCAGATCGACGACTGCATTGTCTTATACTCTTTTTCGTACAATTTTATTTTTTCGCTGCCTCAAAATTACGATGAAGTAATTCGTGGGTCTTTCCTTTCAGAAGTTCATCATATAATGACAGGATCAGCGGATTCTCATTCGACTTCTTAATCTGCGTATTGATATCGGTATCATACAGGCCTTTGCTTCTGGCTATCCTGCTTCTCGGACCTGCCGGGACTGGCTGTCCGCCACCCATGATACATCCGCGCCTGCATGCCATAACCTCAACAAAGTCGTAATGTACCTCGCCCTTCTGGATCTTCTTCATCAGCGCATCTGCATTTCCAAGTCCACTGACAACAGCTGCATGGATAGTACGTCCGTTGTAATCAAACTCTACTTCTTTCAGTCCTTCTTCTCCACGAACTCCACTGAATTTGATCTTATCCATTTCCACACGGTTATGTCCTTCACGAAGGCGCCTGAGTACGGCTTCTGTCACACCACCGGTTACTCCGAAAATCACACCTGCACCAGATCCGATACCAAACGGCATATCGGATGCTTCGATCTCCAGATTTTCAAAGCGGATACCGGATTTCCGGATCATTGTAATCAGCTCTGTTGTAGTCAGTACATAATCAATATCCTGTTTTCCATTCGTGGAAGATTCCGGTCTTAAAATCTCTTCTTTCTTTGCAGTACACGGCATGATCGATACAGAAACGATTCTCTTTCCACCATTCTTTTCCGGATCCTTATAGTATTCACGGATCACAGCACCAAACATCTGCTGCGGTGAACGGCAGGTTGACAGATTTTTTGCCAGATCCGGATAACGGTTCTCACAGAATTTTACCCATGCCGGACAGCAGGATGTAAATAATGGGAGATTTTCTCCGGATGCAAGTCGTTCAAGAAGCTCTTCAGATTCCTCGATCACCGTAAGGTCTGCACCATAAGAAGTATCATAAACTTCATCAAATCCAAGGCGGTGCAACACATTGACGAGTTTTCCCATCACATTTTCCCCTCTTGGAAGGCCGAACTGATCGCCGACTGCGACCCGGACTGCCGGTGCGATCTGTGCGATCACCTTTGTATTCTTATCTGCAAGAAAATCCCAGATCACTTCGATATTGGTATTGATACTGATCGCACCTGTAGGACAGACAACCCTGCACTGTCCACAGTTTACGCAGTCTGTCTCTGCAATCTTTTTGTTAAATGCCGGTGTTACCAGAGCCTTTGTTCCCCGGTATGCAAAATCAATCGCATTAACAGACTGTACATTGTCGCACATACGGACACAGTCACCACAGAGAATACATTTATTCGGGTCACGCACGATTGACGGTGAACTGAAATCCAGTGGATACTGTTCTTTTGTATTTTCAAATCGGACGGTTGTGACGCCCATACGGTGTGCCAGCGCCTGAAGCTGACATTCTCCACTCTTGATACAGGTTGTACAGTCTCTGCAATGTGCAGCAAGTAAAAGCTCCAGAATCATCTTACGATATTTCATAAGACGCGGAGTATTCGTGTAAATGACCATCCCATCTCTTGGCGGTTCTGAACAGGATGCAAACGTCTTTCCTCTCTCATCTTCTACGGTACACAAACGACAGGCTCCATACACAGACAGTTCTGAATGGTAGCAGAGTGTCGGTATATCTATATCTGCATTACGGATGACAGAAAGTACATTCGGCTCATCTGTAAACTCTACCTTCCTTCCATCTATTGTCATATATCCCATGACTCATTCCTCCTATTTCTCGATATGAATTGCTTTAAACGGACACTGTTCCATGCAGGCTCCGCACTTGATACATTTCTCCTGATTGATATGATAAGGAGATTTCAGCACGCCTTCAATTGCACCTGCCGGACAGTTTCTTGCACACTTCGAGCAGCCCTTGCATATCTCCGGATCGATCTGGAATTTACGCAGATTTGAACAGACACCTGTCCGGCAGCGTTTCTCGTTGATATGTTCCAGATATTCCTCTTCAAATGCATTCATGGTACTGATAACCGGTTTCGGTGCGCTCTTTCCAAGTCCGCAAAGCGCCGTACTCTCAATCATATCTGCCAGTTCACGAAGCTCGTCCATATCGGATGGTTTTCCGTTTCCTGCTACAATACGCTCCAGGATTTCAAGCATTCTCTTTGTACCTTCACGGCAAGGAACACATTTTCCACAGCTTTCTCTCTGTGTAAAACTCATGAAGAATCTGGCAACCTCTACCATACAGGTATCCTCGTCCATGATAACCAGACCGCCCGAACCGATCATTGCCCCGATCTTCGCCAGTGAATCAAAGTCCATCTTACTGTCCAGCTGATCCTCGGTCAGACATCCACCGGACGGACCACCGATCTGTACTGCTTTGAATTTCTTGTCATTCTGGATTCCACCGCCGATGTCATAAATAACTTCGCGCAATGTAATTCCCATTGGTACTTCGATCAGTCCTGTATTTCTTACATTACCGGTCAGTGCAAATGCTTTCGTTCCGGGACTCTCTGGTGTACCGATTCCTTTGAACCAGTCTGCACCATTTGTTACGATCATCGGAACATTGGCATAGGTTTCTACGTTATTAAGAACAGTTGGTCTTGCCCATAATCCCTGCTCTACTGTACGTGGCGGTTTTACTCTCGGCATTCCACGTTTTCCTTCAATGGATGCCGTCAGTGCGCTGCCTTCTCCACAGACGAATGCACCTGCACCACGGTTGATATGTAAATGGAAACTGAAATTGGTTCCAAGAATGTTGTCTCCTAAAAGTCCGATTGCCTCTGCCTGGCTGATCGCTGTCTTCAGTCTTTCAATCGCAAGCGGATATTCTGCACGTACATAGATATAGCCTTCCTGTGCCTGTACTGCATATGCTGCGATCATCATGCCCTCGATCATACGGTGCGGATCACCTTCCATGATACTTCGATCCATAAATGCACCCGGATCACCTTCATCACCATTGCAGACCACATAGCGGATCTTTTCTTTCTGGGAAGCAACCTGCTGCCACTTTCTGCCGGTGCGGAATCCAGCACCTCCACGTCCACGCAGATTCGAATCATAGATTGTCTGGATCACTGCTTCCGGTGTCATCTCAAAGAGTGCCTTTTCGATTCCGGCATAAGCACCGACTGCAAGTGCACCCCCAATATGCTCTGCGTCGATATGTCCGCAATTCTTCAGTACCAGTCTGGTCT
>OGPW01002057.1_pt1 | contig 12098 bp, 7 predicted proteins | sample 1553061 | NCBI WGS metagenome assembly OGPW01 (sample SAMEA2580292, study PRJEB22360) | human gut metagenome | biome: human gut; feature: human-associated habitat; material: faeces | place: Denmark | collected 2008/2010
GTTTCCTCCTGACTGGTTTTCAATACGATATCCGCTTTTGTATATTGAAAATCCGATTTGACTGTTATTGTTGAACAGTCTTATTTTTCTTGTAATTATAACAAATTTCAGGCTCAAAAACAATTCGTGAGGTTTAAGATTTTTGCCGTCATTGCTACTAAATTTTCACATGCATTTTTGTATACTTTTCTGTGGTTTTCTTTATTTTACTAATTCAAAGAAATCTGTCAGATCATCCAGTGATTTGATATCTCCGGTAGCTACCAGACCATCTGCACCTTCTGATGCATCCATAGGTACGATTTCTTTAAATAATCCGTACTCTGAATGATTCTTTATTTTTTCTGCTTATTATATATCCGTCCGAAACACTCTTTTTAGATTGTTCAGATCATTATTTCTTACTGCGGTATGCTTCTGCTTCCCAGTGTGTGATAAAATATGTAATCTCATCTGTCATCTGCAGCGGACCGCCAAAACTTTCGGCATATACGGCAAGCTTGATGGCATCTTTGACCAGAAGCTGTGCTTTCGCTGCTTTTTCCTTATCATCTTCCATGATAAATGCGCCAATGCCCTGTACAAGGATCAGTCGCGGTTCTTTGTCATTCTCTGTCATAAATGCGTCCAGTGCTTCTTTTGCCTGATCAATATTTTCTACAAATAACGGATATGGTCCGCAATATACAATGTGATCCGGTGTAAATGGTTTCAGAAGCGGCGCTGCTGCTGTTTTATCTTTTGCAAAGTTGTCTGCCTCTGCAACCGGTACAACTTCTACCGCATGTCCGAGTAACTGAGAAAGCTTCTGTGCAGTCTGCTCTTTTTCTGGTGTAATCGCATCGCTTACATCGGCTGTTCTTCTGACCTGTTTTTCTAATTTGCTGATTACACCATCAAATAATACGCCGATTTCCTCTACGGTATTTGCCGCAACAAAAATTCCGTGATTCTGAAGCAGAAGTACCTGCACATCTTTTCCATATTTTTCTTTGTATGCATTCATTTTTTCGAAGCAAAGACGTGCAAGTGTATAGCCCGGTTTGCAGATGTCGATCCAGAGTACCGCTTCGCCAAGAAGTTCTTCACAAAGTGCCTGCGCACCTTTTCCACAGGTCAGTCCATTGACAAGGGTCGGATGAACATGCAGTACATAAGTATATGCAAATAAATTGTGAAGCAGTGCTTCTACACTCGGACGTTTTGTTTTGTCATCGTCTGTTACAGCTGCCATTACATCTGCAAGATATGCAGCTTCACGTTCGACATCGTTTTTCGGATATTCCGTTTTCATAATTTCATTCAGGCGTGCTCTGTCCATTTTGACAAATCCTTCTGCCTTAATTGTAGCAAGCTGTGTGCCGGAACCTTTTACATAAAGTGTCGTATCGTTTTTGACGGAGGTGTTACCACCGCCTGCCAGCACATAAGCCGGGTTACTTCCGTAAGTGTTTGACATTTTTACTAAAGTTGAAAGATCCATAAGTCTAATTCCTCCTCATTTGTCGTTATATAGTTTTCCACTTCTCATTGTACACGATATGAAACGATTTAGCTATGTAAATTTCATTGTTTGATATCTATAATCTAAAATAGATTCTTTGTCTCTCATTTTCTCACGTCAGCAGCTCGAACGTATGATACAGATCCAGTCTTCCATAACCCCATTCCGGATTAGGGTAGATCAGATTCAGATCGCGGACTGCGCCTCTGCTCAGATAATTTTTTACGCTGTTTCCGGTAAAATAGGGTTCGTTTTCCCTGATCAGGGACCATTCAAATAAGAGTGCTGCAATTCCCGCTGTCTGGGCCGCCGCAAGGCTGGTTCCTGTCGCGGGGGCAAATTCTGCACCAGCTCCGATCGAAGCCGTCAGGATATCCACTCCGGGCGCTGCAAAATCCGGTTTTACCACATTTTCTGTATTATATCCGCGGCTTGCCTGCACATACAGGCTGTTGTCTCGGTACTGATATGCCGTAACGGTCATCGCATCCGCCGCATCCCCCGGTGATGTAACCGTATACTCTGGCGAGGGTTCCAGAAAATATGTATCATCCGAAATCATTCCACGTACTGGAAGCCACATGTGAAATCGGCTTTCCCCGGGTATTCTCTCTCCCACCAGAAACTTCCATATACCGACAGCCGGATGCAGAAACCGAATAAAAATCAGTGTATTTCCCGTACGCCGCTCAATCGGCACATAATTCACCAACACTTTTGTCTCGACAAATACAAAAGACAGTTCCTGTGTGTTGTTTTTTAAAGAAGTGCTGATCGATAACTGTTCTCCTGTCGGCGACTGGATCGTCATAGAATAAAAATTAGGAGAGTCTCCCCAGAATTCCAACATAAATCCTCGAGTACTCTCCTTTTCGCCCACACGCAGTTCTATTGTATCTTTAATATTCGCTGCGCTCAGTGTCTTCATATAATGGTGTCTTGCTGTGCCTTCGTTTCCGGCAGGCACTGAAACAGCATTCTGACTAAATGCCGCAATACTGTTGATATATTCATTCAGTGGTCCCTCTCCCTGATGCGCGCCCATACTGCTGCCGAGTCCAATACAGATTGACAGCGGTTTCTGATTTTCTGCCGCCACACGCAGGACATACGCAATCGCAAGCATGATATCATCTTCCTGATAAATATCCGCCTCCTGCGGAAGAAGATATAAATCACGCAGATACCGCTTTGCCTGTTTCAGTTTGACAACTACAAGTTCCGCCTCCGGGGCAGCACCGGAAAAGCCTTCTTTTTCGATACTGTAACCTGCCGCCGTGGCAGCTACTTCCGTTCCGTGCCCGCTTTTATCCATTGATGGAACCACTTCCCACGGATTTTCTGCCGAAAGAGCCTGCTCAATCTCCCCTCGGTTAAACTCTCTTCCAAACGGAATCTTCTCCGTCATTCCGCCTTCCAGTTCCTGATCCCAGATACTCAGAATTTTACTGGTCATTCCCCTGTGAAATGCCGGATGCAGATAATCAATTCCGGAATCAATTATTGCCACCAGTGTTCCGCTGCCCTTAAGCTTCAGATATGGATGCCCATGAAGTCTTGTCACCCCTGACGCGCTCAGCGCACCAGTATCCATATATGTATAGCATCTTGGAATAGACGAATAAGAATAACTGTTTAATGCCAGTTCCGGGATTTCCTGTATCGGTACATATAATACCCCAAACAGGTCATTGATGATCTGAAATCTCTCATCCGGCTGATATTCCGGTACTCCCTCTATATTCTGCTTATAACGGATAATAAAATTTTCGTATTGCTGATTCTGTGCCGGTATGCTCATCTTCTCTGCCCCGGTTCTTCTGCTCTTTCCTTACAGCCTATGCAAAAATTTCCTCTTTATGAATCCGTTAAAATCTTATGCATTTTTCTTTTTTGTACGTGTAATCAGAATCGCAATTCCTGCCGCCAAAATAAACAGGCTGATAAACTGTGAAGTCGATAGGCTTCCCACACTTCCACGGATCAAATCTCCACGGAAAAATTCCAGCACAAATCTTCCGATACTGTAAAAAATCAGGTAAAAAGCCGCAACCTGTCCGTCTGCCTTTTTACGTCTTGCAATATACAAAAGAATACCAAAATGCAGGAAATCAAGAATACTTGAATAAAGCTGTGTCGGAATCAGAGCCACATGGTTCGGTGCAAAATCGGAATTCTGAAAGGTAACGGATAATACGCTGTTTGTTTCTCTTCCGTAACAACATCCTGCCAGAAAGCATCCGATTCTGCCAAAGCCCTGCGCCAGCGCTACGGACGGCATCACAAGGTCAAAATATTTCCAGAAATCTGCTTTTTTGATCCGACAGTACATCCATCCCGCCAGGATACCTCCGATAATTCCGCCATATACAACAAAACCATCCGCCAACGTGTCAAAGAAAAATCCCGGATCTTCTGCAATGCTTTTCCATTCTGTGATCCAGAACAGAAGCTTTGCAAAGAGAAGACCACCCATCAGACACCAGAGAACAAGTGAAAACACATGCTCACTGTCCAGATTTTGTTTCTTAGCTCTGTATTCTGTAACGATCCATGCTGCCAGCACACCTGTCGCGATCATAAAGCCATAACCATAAACAGTCAGCGGTCCGATCGTAAAAAGTTCATTTTTCATTCCGCGCCCATCCTTTCAGACGATTTTTGCATTTTCTCCCACAGTCTCAAAATTGCCTCATTCGCGTGATCATTCAAAAAATCCTCGCTGCAGGAATCCATATCACACTCACCGCAGACATCCATTCCAAGTATATTCTGTCGCTCCAGTACAAGCTCAAGAAAGCTCATAAGTTCTGAAAGATGCATATCCCCCTGGCTCCATGTGGTCGAAGCATCTCCTTTACAAAGAACATCCTTGTCCACCGAAACATACAGTGGCAGATCTTCAGATAGATTATTAAAGAAACCCTCTTTCTCCTCTGCCGTCATCGTACTTAGTTTCTCTCGGGATAAAAAAAGGACTTTTTGCTGCAAATCCGGCTCAACCTGTGTATAAGCTTCTTCATCCGGACCAACAAGAATCACTTCCTGCAGAAGTGGAAGTTCCTCCAGTGATGCCGCAATCCATCCGCCACAGGACAAAAGCCCGCCAAATGCCGGTGGCTGCATATCTGTATGATTATCAAAAACAAGCAGGCGAAATGGTATCTGCAGTTTTTCCAGCCATAAACGTGTCATATAATGATAGTTTCCAGAATCAATGAAATGAAGCCCCTTTCCTGTAAAAGCCTGAATTTCCTTTCGGATCCGGTCAGACGCCTCAGCGTCACAATAGCAGTTACAGCCGGACAGATCACTTAATTCTGTCCAGAATATTTCTTCTGCATAATTCTTATAAAAGTTCTGATTTTTATAAATCCCGGAGAAATTCATTATGACTGTTTCTTTAAAATCAATTGTCTGCGTTATTCTGTTATTTTTGTTTTTCTCTGTATTTTTCATCATGACGCTATCTTAACATGAAAAGTTACTGCGAACAAGTCTGTCAGTACACATATATCCTGTATGTCAAAAAAAGGAACCGGTGCCGGGCACCGATTCCTTATGATTCTCCCTAACGGGTATTATGCAATTCTCAGGCTTTTCCAACAGAACCGAAAAGTTCCATTTTTTCTTTAACAGTAGCTTTGATTGCTTCTGTTCCAGGAGCAAGAAGTTTACGTGGGTCAAAGCCTTTACCCTGCTGATCTTTGCCTTCTTCGATGTATTTACGTGTAGCTGCTGCAAAGGAAAGCTGGCACTCAGTATTAACGTTAATTTTAGATACACCAAGATCGATTGCTTTCTTGATCATATCTGCCGGGATACCTGTACCACCGTGAAGTACAAGTGGCATATCTCCTGTAAGCTGCTGGATAGCATCCAGAGTTTCGAAACTTAAGCCTTTCCAGTTTGCAGGATATTTACCATGGATGTTACCGATACCTGCTGCAAGGAAATCAATACCAAGATCTGCAACCATCTTGCATTCCTGAGGATCTGCACATTCACCCATGCCTACAACACCGTCTTCTTCACCACCGATGGAACCAACTTCTGCTTCCAGAGACATTCCATGCTCAGCAACGATCTTAACCAGTTCTTTTGTTTTTGCTACGTTCTCTTCGATTGGATAATGGGAACCATCAAACATGATAGATGTGAAACCTGCTTCTACGCATTTCAGGCATCCTTCATAGCTGCCGTGGTCAAGGTGAAGTGCAACCGGAACAGTGATGTTCAGTTCTTCCAGCATACCTTTAACCATACCAACAACTGTTTTGTAACCTGTCATGTATTTTCCTGCACCTTCGGATACACCAAGGATAACCGGGGAGTTGAGTTCCTGTGCGGTAAGCAGGATTGCTTTTGTCCACTCAAGGTTGTTAATGTTGAACTGACCAACTGCATAATGACCAGCTTTTGCTTTTTTCAACATTTCTGAAGCGTTTACTAACATGATAAATTCCTCCTAATCTTTTTGGGCAATATTACCAGACCCAAATTATATGTTTAGTTTAACAGATTAAGTCTGTTTCGTCTACCTTATTTATATAAAAAAACTGTATACATTGTGATTTATTTCACGAACCCGTACTTCTGTGATATTCTGATGTAAGATGATTGAGAATATCGTCCATATTTTGAGAATTCACTTTTTCCCTCGGAATCTGGGAAAATTCTTTTTTTCTATTCTGCACGGCAGTCAATATTTCTTCTTCAACTCCCAGCGTCTTTGCCATATTTTTGTATTCATCTTCACTGTGTGACATAGAAAAAGCCATCAGATACGTTTCCAGTGCTTCTGTACTCCGGCCTCCCTCATATGCCCGGCGGAAACACTCGATTGCTTTATCCATCTGGAAAAGATAACTGTATGCACAGCCAAGGTTATGATAAATACATTCTGTCAGACCTTCCCGTATCTCTTCGAGATCTTTTCTGTCAAGTAACTTCTGGTAAACCTGAATCGCATGAACATACATTTTATTTTCCATCAGAGCATCACCTTTGCATTTTTCACGCATCGCCGGTGTTTCTTTATCAAATTTCTGCAAACGAGTATTCAATACTTTCAGTTCTTCATAGGTCAGATAATTGATTTCCTTAAATACTGGATAGACAAGATCCTCGGCACTTGCAAATTTTCCCATTTTCGGACGCAGCTTTGCTGCAAGTGCAGGAAGTTTCAATTCCTCTTGGATCCAGTTGCACAGTCCTTCATTAAGGATTGTCTGATCGATCAGATAAAGATTGTGGTCAAGATAATAACACAATTCTTCCAGCGAATAAATATTCATGCTGATATTTTCTATAAAGTAAGGTGCCTCTGCCCTTCCGGTCTGACACAGTATATATCCGCTCACGCAATCCCCTCCTGCCATCTGGTCGTTTCTTTCCATTCTTTCCCCGAAGCCGGAAACATCTCTCCAAATCCAAGGTCTTTCACTGTGATACAACATTCTTCTGCTGATATATATCGAAGTGATATGCTGAGACGTGTCGTTCTGTTGGGGCGCTGCGGCAGTCCCGGAAGTTTCATCACAATATGCCTTCTTTCGGATTCACGCATATGTTCCACTACAAATACCAGTTCATCGGTATCATCCAGAATCAGTTCGATATCCGCACTGCTTTCATACCAGTTTCTTCCGGCCTCGATCAATGGATAATAAGTCGGCGCACCCATGACACGCATCTCCATTCCCACACTCGTAAGAACAAGCGAACGGCTCATATATCGATAATCCCGAAGCCTGTGTGTAATTAAGCGTTCTGCCCCGGCTGCACATGCACCTCTGGCAAACAGATTGTTTCCATAAAACACCTTACGTTTCTGATAGCAGAGAAGTTTGACTGATTTCTTCGCCCATTCCTGATCAAATCCATCTCCGTTGATCTGAATACTGGAGTAAAGCTCTTTACTCAGTGTATTCTGCACAAAGGCATAAAAATCCGCATCCCTCTGCTCCATATCTTCACTCAAATCTGTCTCCACCGGTGTTTCCAGCATTACAGGAACCGGTTTGTTTCCGGCATTCAGAACCATTCTGCGGAATGTTACATGCCGGTCACGGAAACTGTACCAGCCAACACTCCTGTTCCATGTTTCTATTTTCTGTGTCATCACATAATAATAGAAGCTTTCCTCGTAATCCTGAAGAATACAGTATTCTTTCGGGAGTCCCAGAAATCCGCATGCTTTCTGCAGATTATCCACTTGCACAGCATCCAGCGTTTCCATAGAAATTACCAGTGCACGGATGTTTTTTTCCACATCGGCAACGCCGAGAAGTTTCATCATCCCGCGAATATAGTATGCCAGCAGCTCCCACGGTTCCTTTTGTTCTTCCGCTACAATGATTCTCTCTCGGCTCTTTGAAACCGCATAGAGATCACTGATCAGAAATCCGCCTTTTTCTCTGGCAAAGTACTCTGCTTCCAGACCAACGCAATAATCCCTCTGCTCCAGTCGTCTACAGAGACTGGTTGGCATCTCAAACTGGCTGCTGCCCACCTTTACCGGAAGTGAACGCGGTTCATCTGCCTTGCGGTCATAATAACAGATCTGAGAATATTCTTTTCCAAAATCAATTCCGATTATCAAATCTTTTGTCTCGTTCATTTCTCATTTTCCTTTTTGATGGTGAACATGTTCTGTACGTATTGTTCCTGCCTCATAAACCGTTTCAGCTCTTTTTCCGCCTCATGTTTTTTGCCGAGTTTTCTTGCAGAAAGGATCTGATTCAGAACCTGATATCTGCTTCCCTGTGTCCCCTCGATCTTTTTCATTGTAAGAACCCGTTCCACGGTTTTCTGCACTTTCTTTCCATCATCAATTTTGAAATAATACCGCAGTGTTTCTCCATAAAATAATGTAAAAGCACGTACAAAAATACCCTGATACATTTCTTTCAGCGGCTCGCATTTGTATTCCTTGTCATTTCCGATTCCGGTATCCAGGCTGTAAAACAGAGTTACTTTCGCCCCCGGTGCCGCATGACATTCCACAAATGTCTTATCATCCAGCTGGTACGGACTTAAAAGCTCTGGTGACAGTCTTCTGAAAAAGCCGAACATCAGATGTTCTTTCGCACATTCTTTCAGTATTCCCTGCTGAATACCTATATATTCCGGTTTTGGATCCTGTTCTCTGGAAATTTCTTTCAGAAGGGCAAGCCTGCAGATTCTGTTTACCGGCCATTTACTGATATACGCATATTCCAGACGTCCACGCACAAACGCACTCATCGTATATTCTTTTACAAATACCCCGTATGCTACCTGTGTCAGGTAAGCTCCTATGATCCGTTCTTTTCCCGACTGACTGACATAAGATTCCAGCACTGCTTCGCCTTCTTTACGGTAATCCGAAGTAAAGATCAGAAGGCTTAAAATGCGTTCTTCCAGATCATATGTTTCCATCTCAAACCCTCTGGCACTCTTCCAGATAGAAAGAAGCTCGTCCATCGGCCCGAAGCGATATTTCATCAGGTAATATAAAATAACTTCATCGTATTTTCCATTTCGATATACTTCAGATGCAAGTGCCAGAAGTTCTTCATCCTCTGCCATGTTACTCTTCAGTATCATACGGCTTGTAAGCTTCAGAAGGCTTGTAAGCTCCAGCCCTTCATATCCGAATTCTTCTACAAGTCCCATTGCCTGACGGAACAGTCTGCGGGAAATCAGAACCTCCAGAAGTGTCGTGCGGTCAACCAGCGCATACTGACGGTAATCCATTCTTTCAAGGTATTTATCAAGATCCTGTCCATGTACATTCTGTGCATAAAATTCCAGAATCTTTTTGCGTATGGATCTGCGGTATGTTTCCGTACAGGAAGATAATTCTGCAAGGCGCTGAAAATATGCCAGATTTTCTCTGTTCATTTCAGCCTTCTCACAATAATGCAACAAAAGTCCCGGCTCTTCGACTCCCAGTTTCAATAACTCCGAAGTAACACTTTCCTCGTCGGTCAGCTTTTTCAGATTATATGGTATCGTTGCTGCATAACGACGCTGTTTGTCATCCTGAAAAAGAATTGCCGCATCATTCGTATATATCCGGATATATGCCACGCCCTGACTGCACGGATATATCTCTTCCTCCTGAAGCTGCTCATGACGAACAACTACCTGCCGCACCTTGTCATCATCGCAATACAGCCTGTGTGTAAACAGTTTCGGTGCAAGGCGTTCACCTTCTTCTCTGCTGAGCGGATCAAACAGAAATTCCTGATAAAGTATTGCATAATTTTCATCCAGCTGTCCGTCACAGAGTTTCCGATATGCGAAACGCTCCATACTTTCTTTATAATTTTCATATGTATGAGGATCTGTGTCTTTCGCAGAAATCACACTTGCATAAACATATGCCTTACGTGCGTCCCCAAGAGAATTATCATTGTAGGCAAAATACATCAGAAGTGACTTCGGCAGCTGTCTGCGGTAAGAAATATCCATTGTTTCCACATAATATTCGTACAATCTGGTAATTCGAAGACCCTGATCAACCGCCAGCGAAAACCATCGGAAATACTTTTGTTTCCGCGGTTCCCCCTTCATAATATATTTACAGATTGCCTCCAGTACATCGTCCGAAGGAAACTTCTCGTAGCCCGCTGCCAGTGCCTGATACAGACTACCGTAAAATTTCTTTTCGTAGCCGGAAAGATATGCAAGACGCATCACAAGTTCTTCCGTGAGGAGTCCATGCTTTCCGGCAAAACAAAACACCTGCATCCAAAATGGACTCAGACGATGCAGCAGCGAAACATCCTCACTGATGAGATTCCACGCTTCCACATAAAGAAGCGGACTGAAACAACCCTTTTCATAAAGTTCTTCCAGCATAAACAGTACTTTCGACGGTGTCGTTCTGTATGTACTGTCCAGCTGAAGAAGCAGCCACAAAAGTGTAAAACTGTCTTCTTTCTGACGAAAGAAATTCTGCAGCCGCCAAACCGCCTGTCCTTTATCACGGTATAAACCACATGCTGTACAAAGGTACAGATAAACACCTGCCTGCTCCAGTTCTTCTCTGGTAAACTCTCTGAGCTGATATTGTTTCAACAGGGCTGCCGCAGTCTGGTCATCACCTTTTATGTGTGCAATATATCCCTGATAAAAATGATATTCCGGATATTCGCATCCTGAAACCTTCAACTGATCCAGAACCCGTTCAGCACGTGAAAGCCATGTCTCACGATCTGTATGTCCGATACGGTATTCTATATAATCATGTATAAGCTCTGCTTTGTGTTTCTTTTCTTCTCTGTGAATGTCAATACGAATCTGCGGACTCTTTGACGCAGTCACCTGATATCGCAGTTCCTGATACGGACTTCTTACAACAATCTCTCCAATCTGGTTACCGGATTTTAACTGATCTGCATGAATAACGTAGTTCAGTTTCAGGCAGCTTCCGATGAATTCTTCATCTGTAACAATCTTACGTTCCGGCTCAAGAAATCCGCCTTTGCTTTCTATATCCAGACGGAGATGTCCCCACCCGCTCCTCTGGATCTCAAAAGATTCCTGTATGGTTTCTTTAACATTGTAAAATTCTGTTTCCGTTGTTTTAAGCGAAATTGAAACGGCCGCTTTTTGTTTCGTGGCAACCAGAAATTCTTCCAGATTCTGCCATGTCACAGGCTGCCTTGAAAGGCCTGCGTAAAGTGCCTTCTGTTTCGGATCTGTTTCTGCGATCACAGTGGCAAAATTTTTATCTGTAAAAATCCTGTAAGCCTCTCTGAAATCCTTATGTGCAATCTCCGTAAGAGCTTCCAAATCCCTGACTTCACTTCCAAAGCTTCGCATTTCTTCTTTTACGGCCTGAATCCGAAACGGAACCTTGTACTCACCTGTGCTTGAAGTCACGCACAGCCAGCCGCTGCATACCTCTCCCGGTTGCATACCTGAGCCGTCTATTCCATAAGGCATCCGCACTGTCGTGCCGGAGAAACGACTGCTGCCCGGTACAAATCTGCGGTTCGAAGACGTCACATATCCCTGAATCCGGTCATTGTTTTCTGTTCCAAAGTAGAGTTCGCCCTGCGCTGTGCTTCCGGCTTCCAGCGTAATCTCCAGCCGTTCCTTCGAGAAAAGGAGTTCCGGCTGCTCATATTCAAATTTTCCGTTCAGTATCTGTTCTATCTTTTTTTTCAATCTGGTTCACCTGATCATCCTTGAAATCGTATTTACGTATTGAAATTATTATACACTACATCCCGGCGAGAAGCAAGAAAACGCCCGGTGCAGGTAATTTTTTCATTATTTTTTTATTTTCTGGGAAAAGCACCGGAAACTTGTCTTGAACATAAACTATATAGAAATCCCCTTTGAGGTGGACATTTGAAAACATTCTTAAAACCTTTGACTTCCGCAGAGGAAAAGCTCTGCCTCAAACGCTGCCGGAAAGGGGATCCTGAAGCAAAACGTATTCTTATTGAACATAACCTTCGTCTGGTCGCCCATGTTGCAAAAAAATATCAGAATACCGGTGAAGATCTCGAAGATCTGATTTCCATTGGAACGATCGGGCTGATCAAAGCAATCTCCACTTTTGATATTGACCGTTCCGCCAGACTTTCCACTT
>OGPW01002062.1_pt1 | contig 12073 bp, 6 predicted proteins | sample 1553061 | NCBI WGS metagenome assembly OGPW01 (sample SAMEA2580292, study PRJEB22360) | human gut metagenome | biome: human gut; feature: human-associated habitat; material: faeces | place: Denmark | collected 2008/2010
TACCATGTATGCTGAAATCTATCCGATAGAGAATCTGACTATCCGTACTCAGTTTGGTGTCGATTTCACCCATTCTACAGCATTCCTCCAGTCGTTCCCAAGTCTCTCTTCAAATCACGGACAGGGTACTGCGGCACGCCAGAGCAGCGATGCCATCAACCTGACAGAGACTACTACGGCTAACTACCGTTTCACTCTGAACGATATCCATTCGTTCAACGTGATGCTGGGTCAGGAGGCTGTCAATTTCCACTCAGATGGTTTCCAGGTATATTCCAAGGGTCAGACCAGCGATCTCCTGACCAACGTATCATCAGGTACACGTGCCAGCCGCTGGGCAGATTCATCTTCTGATTATTCTTACCTGTCATTCTTCATGCGTGGCGAGTATAACTATAAGGAGCTCTACTATGCCGATTTCTCTCTGCGTACTGATGCTTCTTCACGTTTCGGTAAGGATCATCGCTGGGGTACATTCTGGTCGCTCGGTTTCATGTACAACGTGAAGTCGACCGACTGGCTGAAGGATATGAAGTGGCTCAGCACAGCCCAGATTGCCGTAAGTACCGGTACATCGGGTAACTCTGAGATTCCTAACTATTATCACCTGGCTCTGGTATCGGGTGGTGCCAACTACGATAATACTGCCGGTTTCTATCCATCACAGAGTGGTAACGAGGAATTGGGTTGGGAGTCAACATGGGCAAACAACTTCGCCCTCCGTTTGGGCTTCCTCGACAGAATCAACTTCAGCTTCGAGGCTTACTACAAGCGTACCTCTAATATGCTGATGCGCGTTCCTGAGTCTTATACCGTAACCGGCGAGGGCTATCGCTGGAAGAACGTAGGTGTGATGGCTAACAAGGGTATCGAGCTGAGTGCTGACGGTGATGTAATCCGCACACGCGACTTCACCTGGAATGTAAGTGCCAACGTATCTTACAACCAGAACCGATTGAAGGAACTCTATAACGGTGTAACCGAGTATGTAAACTCAACCACCGGTTTGAAGTATGTGGTAGGTCACTCAGTAAGCGAGTTCTTCCTGAACCGTTATGCCGGTGTGAACCCAGCGAATGGTGAGCAGCTCTGGTATGACAAGAACGGCAACGTGACCAACGAGTTCCGTGAGAGCGACAAGGTGATGACAGGCAAGACCTATGATGCACCTTGGATGGGCGGTTTCGGTACAAGCTTCCGTTGGAAGGGCTTGCAGCTTTCTGCCCAGTTCAGCTGGATTGGTACACGCTACGTGATTAACAACGACCGTTACTTCGAGGAGAGCGGTATAACCTTCGGTACTGCTTACAACCAGTCAAACCGTCTGTTGTACGACCGCTGGAAGCAGCCAGGCGACATTACCGATATCCCACGTTGGGGCGAGGTAACCCAGCTTGACGATCGCTTCTTGGAGAATGCATCGTTCCTCCGTCTGAAGAATCTCAGTCTGTCCTATTCATTGCCACAGAGTCTGTTGCGCAAGACCAACTTCTTCTCTATGGTCAGAATCTATGGTCAGGCACAGAACCTCTTCACCGTAACCGGTTTCAACGGTCTGGATCCTGAGGTTTCATCCAATATTTACCAGGCACAGTATCCGGCATCACGCCAGTTTACTCTGGGTGTTGAATTGCAATTCTAACCAAGAAAGGAAAAAAAATGAATATCAAAAATATAAAGACATACATCCTGTCGGGAATCCTAGCCCTCTCTATGTCTTCCTGTCTTGATAAGTATCCTGAGGATTCTATCCTCATGGACCAGGCTATCAACACGGTGGACGACATGGACAAGCTGGTGTACGGTATCTACGACAGTTTCAAGAGCAGCGCCCTCTATTCGGGCAATCTGACAATCCTGCCAGATCTGCAGGCAGACTTCGTGTACTGCGTGAAGGGCTACTCTAATGCCTATGGCGATATCTACCGTTGGAAAGATATCAAGGCTACCAACACCGACATCAAGGCGGTATATGCCGACCTTTATGATGTGATCAACCGATGCAATTTCCTGCTCGATAATGTTGAAAAGGTAAAGGCTGCAACCAATGATGATAAGCAGCTTGATAAGTTGGAGCAGTATGAGGGCGAGGCTTACTTCGCCCGTGCCCTGGCTTACTCAGAACTGATCAAGTGTTTCTGCAAGGCTTACGATAGCGATGAGCAGGCTGCGAAGGAACTCGGCGTTGTACTCACAGAGCACTATTACGGCAATGAGCCACAGAAGAGAGCCACTCTGAAGGAATCATACGATTTCGTATTGAGAGATCTTGACAAGGCTGCTGAATATCTGAAAGTAGACGAAGACTTCACAGGAAGTCTCTACAACGAGATTTACTTCAACGAGTATACCTGTCATGCCTTGCGTGCGCGCGTATCCTTATATATGCACAAGTATGATGATGCCATCAAGTATGCATCTAAGGTAATCGGCAGTAAGTATTATACATTAGAGAAGGCTTCTTCCAACACCTATTCAAACCAGGTGAACGATTATAAGTATATCTGGACCTATGGTGATTCGCGTGAGGCTATCTGGAAGGTAGGTTTTACCGTGAACAGCTATGGCGGTGCTCTGGGTACCATCTTCGATAACTACAACTTCGTAACTTATCGTCCAGACTATGTGCCTGAGACATGGGTCATCAACTCATTCGACAGCAAGGACCTCCGTGCTGCAGCCATCTTCACAACCCGTGTAACAGGTTATGAGCATGGTTTGCAGTGGCCTTTGCTGAGCAAGTATTTCGGCGATGCAGAATTCCTGAACAGCAATATCCTGCATGTTCACCAGCCAATGGTATTCCGTCTCTCAGAGCAGTATCTGATTCGTGCTGAGGCTTACGCCATGAAGGAGGACTATGGTAAGGCAGGTAAGGACATCTCTACCTTGCGTACAGCCCGCTACTCTTCATATGGTGGTAACACCTCGATGAGCGAGAACAACGCCATGAAGATAATCGAGGCAGAGCGCGTGAAGGAACTCTATATGGAAGGCTTCCGTCTGAACGACCTTAAGCGCTGGCACAAGGGATTTGAGCGTAAGGCTGCCGACCAGCCTGCTGCCAACTTCGTGCAGAGCAGTCTGAAGGTTGAAAAGGATGACCCTCTCTTTGTCTGGCCAATTCCTCAGCATGAGCTTGAGGCACCAGGTTCTGAGATTCAGCCTAATGAAAGTAACAAATAAAATAAAGAGAAGATCATGAAGAAAATAATGATGGGATGTTTGGCAGCCGTAGCTGCACTCATCGCTCTTGTGAGTTGTTCACAGGATTATACCACTTATGCTGGTTCAAGTCATATCATGTTCTCTGATACGCTCTATCAGTATGCTGTACAGGAAAGCAATGAGGTTTTCAATGTGCCTGTATCTGCAACCGAAAAAGCTGACTACGACCGCACCTTCGGCGTGGAGGTAGTAGACAAGCAGAGCAATGCCATCGAGGGTAAGCATTACCGCATCCTCAACAACACCGTTACAATCAAGGCGGGCGAGATGGTAGGAAATGTGAAGGTTCAGGGTATCTATGATAACATCGGCAAGACCGATTCGCTCGGCTTCACCCTGAAACTGGTGATTCCGGAGAAGTATAACTGGACAGATCTCTATAAGGACTATACCCACGTGGTAATGCAGAAGTCTTGTCCTTTCGATATCCACAACTTCTCTGGCTGGTGCATGGTAACATCTACATTCTACAGCCAGTATCTGAACAACGTAACCAACCGTCTGATCAAGACTGAGGTAGTGGAAGGCGAGGAGAATACCGTTTTGCTGAAGGATGTTTACTATAAGGGCTACAACCTGAAGTTGAAGTTCAATACCAAGAACATTCTTGAGCCAAAGGTAGAGATGGACGACCAGATAGCTGGTGAAACCGGCGAGGCGTTCGGTACCATCTATGGAGACGGCAAGTTGCGCATCAGCCAGCCTTCTCTCTATACCTCTTATTATAACACCTGCCAGAACTATGTATTGCAGTATGTTGTTATGAGTGTAAACAACAAAGATGGTTCATTATTCGGCAACGTAGGAACCTTCATCACCATGTATGAATGGATCAGCGATGCAGAGGCAGAGAAATTGAAAGAACAAGGATATTAATCGTAGAATAAAAAGAAAATGAAAACATTGATTTCAAAATATTGGCTCGTATTGATGGCGCTGGTATCAGTGACTCTGTTCACAGCTTGTTCCAGCGATGACGATGCCGTAACTCCTGTGTTCCCACAGGTACAGACTATCGGCGGTGCAGCTGGTGCTGAGTTGGACTTCACCTTCGATGCCAACGAGAGCTGGAGCCTTTCTTCAGACAAAATCTGGTGTAAACTGGTGCAGGGCGAGAAAACAGACGCCTTCGTACTCAATGGTACTGCAGGCAAGCAGACCATCAAGGTTAAGATTACTGATGATGATGCCAGCAAGGATATGAGCGTGGCTCAGCTCTTCCTGAATATGGGTGGTCAGAAGGTTGCCATCGCTGAGGTTAAGCGTTCGGCTGCCGACCATAAGTTGCAGGTATTCGATGCGGCTGGCAATAATATCACCGAGACAGGTATCACTGTAGGTTACAATGTATACACCAAGTTTACCGTAAAGTCAAACTTCCGTTTTGCTGTTACCAATACTCCAGCTTGGGTAGACTTGGAAGGCGGCTTCCTGGTAGGTACACCTAACAAGGATGCTGTAGGCGGAGTTTCCTTCAAGGAGAATCAGGGCGTAAGTGCTAAGTATGCCATCGCTAAGGACCGCAACTACACCATAACCTTCACTTCTGAGGATGGCAAGGCTGCTGTAACCATACCTGTTATCTATAATGGTATGACCACCAGCACCATGGATGTTACTTATCCAACCTCTTCACAGTGGGCAGTATGGAATGTATCTCTCGATGGTAAGGTGTTCACTCAGAATGGTTCTAGCCTGAATGGTGGTGATACCAACGATTTCACCTTCTACAACTTTGTTCCTTTCACCCTCAAGACCTTGGGTGATGCTTACCAGCTGGTAGTTTTCGAGAAAAAGGAAGCTGGTCTGTTCGAGGATACATCTGGTGCTGTGAAACTGCAGGGTGAGAAGGGTGATGTGAAGCTCACAGTCGCTCCATTAGGCAGCGGAAGCCGTGAGTTCATGGTCTATGCATTGCCACAGAGCGTATTCGAGAGTCTGGAGAATGGACCCGACGGAATGCTGGAGGAAGACTTCATGACTGTGAAGAGCGATTACGACCGCTACTTCCTGATGGATGTCGTACAGAAGGAGGCCAACTCTTCTGCTGATGATCAGTCTGCAGCGCCTACAATCTTGGAGATGAACTACTTGCCAGTAGAGTGCAAGAAGGATAAATCAACGTATGGTTCTATCATATCAGAAAAATTTGGCTACAATGGTGACGAAATATATGTCGCTCAGTCAGGAGTAGGAAGCTCTCTTACAGTTAATCCTAATATCAAGGATTGGGACCCTTACACTATGATGGAGACAGGCTATCTTACAGTTAAGGATAACAACGGAAATGATGTTTATGCAGAGCTTAGTATGGATATGAATAATAACTGGATATTCTTCGTAAATGTTCCTGCTGCTACTCCGATGTTTATGGTATTCAAGGACAACGGAACTCCTGTAAAGGTTCTTGTTGTTGAATCTCCTGGTGAGGGAATGAGTAAGAAACATACTTCTATCAGAAAAATTAGAAAGTAATGAACAGAATGAAAATATTTTCAAAGGCACTCTTGTTGCTCTTGGTCTCTCTCCTGACCTTTGCAGCAACAAGTTGCTCGGATGATGAAACTGGAGGCTGGGACGGCACATACGGATATGTGCAGTTCAAGCTCAGCAAGAAGGTTTCTTCTAGAGCTACCCGTGCTACTGCCCTTGACAAACTTGAGAAACTGGATGATGCCAAGAAAATCAAGGTGGTCATGGAGCACAACGGTACAACTGTCTCTCAGACACTGGTGCTCAATTCTTATAATTCAGAGAATGCAGAGTATGGTCTGAGAAGTGAAAAACTGCAACTCGCTTCGGGTACTTACACCGTTATCGGTTTCTATCTCTATGATGCGGTAGACGAGGAGTTGCTGGCTTCTTCTGCCGGCGAAACATTCACTGTAGTAGGTGGCGGTCTGGAAGTACAGAACCTTATGGTGGAGACTGTGGAGCGTGGTAAGGTGAAGTTCAATCTCGTGAAGGAGTGGGAGAAGACCCGTGCCGGTGGTACTGAGTATCTCTTCTCTAACATCCGTCTCGTTGACGTCAGCGTAACCAACCTCTTTACCCGTGAGACCTATACCTTTCCTGAACTGAAGGTGAAATATAAGGAGTCTAGCGAAGAGCATCAGAATCCTGACAATGAGAACGATAAGTATATGGATACAGGTACAGCTTACTGTGATTCTACCGTATGGTTGCCTGCCGGTACTTATCAGGTTACCTCTTATACCACCTACGGGAAGACAGGTGCGGTGAAGACCAAGTACGAAACCCAGCCTGTAAAGGGTGAGGCGTTTATCGTAGAGGATAATCAACTGAATGATACGGCTCAGGTGCCTATCCTCCTTTCCAAGACAAAGGAGTATATCAAGGACTATGAGGCTTTGAAGGCTATCTGGGAATCTCTCCATGGTAAGGAGTGGAGCTTCTATGGCGATGCTACCTTCAAGGGAGCTAACTGGAACTTCAACAAGGAACTCGATATGTGGGGCGAACAGCCGGGCGTAACGCTCAACAGCAACGGCCGTGTCATCGGTCTCGTTATCGCCGGTTTCGGTGCAAAGGGAATCGTACCTGATGCCATCGGACAGCTGACAGAACTCCAGGTGCTCAACCTCGGTTCTCACGATGAGAAGATTGGTGCCAACATCTTCAATAATTATGATGCCAACAGTCTGACTGCAGCAAAGAAGAGCAGCATGCGTCACGACTATGAGAACAAGTTTCTGAAGTATGACCCACGTGCCAACATGTCGGATATGATTGTAGAAAGCTACAACTCTGATCCTAAGGTGGCACCGAAGAACAGAATTAAGAAGGACAGCCGCATCAACCTGAAGGATGCGCAAATCGGTACATTGACCAACAAGATTACAGGTGTATCTAAGGCCATCTATCGCCTGACTAAGTTGCAGCAGTTCTATATCGGTAACTCTTCTATCACATCCGACTCGGTTTGTGCGAATTTCTACAAGCCTGACGATCCTGTTTATGGTAAGTTTGCACAGGAGTTTAAGGAAGAGGATTGGGACAAGATGGAAAACCTGACCGATATCGAACTTTACAACTGTCCGAAGATCAGTCGCATTCCAGACTTCTACTATAAGCTCCCTAAATTGCAGGCGATGAACCTGGCGCGATGCAAGGGAATCTCTGCTAATCAGTTGAGAAAAGATTGGACTCGCTTAGCTGAGGAGAAGACAGGTAAGACACTCCAGATTCTCTATATGAGTTACAACAACCTGGAGGAGTTCCCTGAGTCTTCTGCATTGAGAAAGATGGTAAATCTCGGTTTGCTCGACCTGGCTTACAATAATATCAAGAAGGTACATCCGTTTGGTTCTGAGGTAGCTCTCTCTTCTCTCTATCTGAACAACAACCAGATTGAAGAGATTCCTGCTAATCTCTGTGCCTTTACAGATGATGTGGAAAGTCTGACTTTCGCTCATAACAAGTTGAAGAAGATTCCGAATATCTTCGATGCAAGTTCTGTTCGCGAGATGGGTTCTGTAGACTTCTCTTACAACGAGATTACAGGTGTAGATAATAGTCATGGTACCTACAAGGGTATTAATGCAGCTTCAGTCAGTCTGTCAAACAATAAGATAGAGAAGTTCCCTTCAGAGCTGTTTACTGCCGGTTCGCCAATCACAACCATCGATTTGAGCGGCAACCAGATGCGCACCATCCCTAAGGGTTCCATCAAGGGCAAGAAGGCTTATCTGCTGCAGGTTATCGACTTCCGATTCAACAAGTTGACATCCCTCTCTGATGACTTCCTCTCAACCACATTGCCATACATTACCAATATGGACTTGAGCTACAACTGCTTCACCGAGGTGCCAACCCAGCCATTGAACAGTGCCGTGCTCCGTGCCTTTGCCATCAACCACCAGCGTGATGAGAAGACCGACCAGCGTTGCCTGCGTACATGGCCTACAGGAATCACAACCTGTCCGAGCCTGATCCAGTTCCAGATTGGTTCCAACGATATCCGTAAGGTAGAAGAGACACTGACCTCTCACCTTTATATCCTGAATATCGCAGACAACCCTAACATCTCTATCGATGTAACGAGCGTCTGCGCATACATCAAGGCAGGTATGTATATGCTGTTCTACAACAAGAATCAGGACATCCGCGGTTGCGATGCTTTGGATCTCGAAAATTAAACCCTATAAGAAAGTAGTAATATGAAATATATGAATAAACTGACATTAGGTATCGTTCTCGCTGCCGGGCTTTTCACAGCCTGCAGCGATAAGGATGATGTCGATATCCCAGGAGGACTGGCGCTCGATAAAAAGGAGATAGCCATAGGCCCTCAGGGTGGAACAGAGCAGATTGCCATCGCTGCCTCACAGGACTGGGTAGCTAATACCTCTGAGCCTTGGCTGACGCTTTCGCCTGCCAACGGCGTGGGTTCTGTTGAGGGTACCATCAAGGTGGATTCTACTCTTTCCAACACGCTCCGCAGCACAGAACTCAGTTTCCAGGGTGCCAACGGACAGAGTCGCAAGCTTACCATCACCCAGTTCGGTTATGGCAAGCAGATCTTCCTGAAGGATTCTGTTGTAGAAATCGAAAACTCCGATTCTTACGATAACCGTGCTTTCGAGAGTCTGATTTCTGCCAACGTGGAATGCAAGATTGGTAAGATAGAGTATTCTTTTGAGGGTGATCTGACCGATGCCGAGAAGGCAGAGAACGAGAGCGAGCGCTGGCTCCTGAACAGTAAGGATGAAGATAAGCTGACAGGTACTAACCTGGGTATCGTGCTGGACAGAAAGTACCGTCCTCGCACCGTGAACTTCAAGTTCCGCTGGGCGATGAACGTGGTTCCTGCCGTTCGTGTGGCTAAGGTTCATCTCGTGCCAATCAAGGCTGAAGACCAGCTGGTAGATGCAGATGGCAATCCTACAGATGATGTTATCCTGACCGTTCGTCAGAAGGCAGCACCAAAGATTGAGGACAACCGTGCCGGTGACTCTCTCTCTGTCATCATGATCAACCAGAAACTGGGTAGCATTGCTACCTTCGATTCCAGCGATAACATGCGCAACTGGAGCGGCGTAACGCTCTGGGAAGCTACTGATGATTTAGTGAAAAAACATCCTGAGGCTTTAGGACGTGTACGTTCTGTCAAGTTCAGCATGTTCAACCTCAAGAGTGGCGAAACTCTTCCTAAGGAAGTGGGCAACCTCAAGTTCCTGGAGTCATTCTCTGTTACTTCCAACGAGAACAACCAGATTCGTGAGGTGAACCTCGGTGATGAAATCTGCTCGCTGAAGTATCTGAAGAATCTTACCGTTCAGGCTTACGGTCTGACTCAGTTGCCTGCTAACTTTATTAATCTGGGCAAGAGTCTTGAATCGCTCAACCTGGTAAGTAACAACTTCAACAAGTTGTCAGATATCACCGATATCGTCAACGAGAAGAACTTCCCTAAGTTGCGTAATCTCATTCTCTACGCACAGCGCCGTACGGATGTTCTCTTCGACATCGCTTCGCTGGGCGAAAAGAATGCATCAGGCGTCTATGTTTATAATAACTATCCTATCGGACTGTATGGTAAGGTAAATGCCGGAACCCCAGACCGCCAGGCGCTTCTCAAGCTCCTGACATGGGATAAGTTGAATACACTGGAGTTGTCTTACTGCTTCCTGGAGGGTGAACTTCCTACCGATGAAGAGATGACTGAGGCACTGGAGGCTGCCGGCAAGGCTACCCGATACACCAAGTCTGACTTCTCTACCAACAAGGAAGATTATCTCGACAAGCTGGTAGGCGATACCTGCAAGTGGTTGCTCTCAGGCTGGGATAATCCTGTAACCTGCAAACACAAGGATGGTTCTGTAGTTAGTGCGGATGTTTATCCTCTCCAGGTGCCACGTGTATTGCCAAACTGCCGTCAGTTGTCACTCAACCTGAACTTCTTTACAGGAAAGGTGCCAAACTGGATTCTCTTCCATCCACACCTGGTAGAATGGAATGCACCAACGATGGTGTTCAACCAGCAGCCTAAGGGTAAGAATAGCGATGGCGCTGCCGTTGGTTTCTCTAATATGACAGACGACAGCTACAGCTACGACTACTATTACGGAACCAGCGACCCAGGCAGCAACTGGGAGGTTCCGGGTGTAGCTTATCCGCTCTACTACCGCACATACGTGGCAGCAGGCGATATTGATGAAGCTGCGCTGATGGCTAAGTACAGGAGAACTAAGAAAAAGTAAGATAAACATAAAAACAATATAGAAGCAAACAATGAAGAAAAAGTTTTTCTATATAGCAATGGTCGCATTGGCATTGACGGGCTGTTCTGACAGCCTGTCAACCATCGGCTCTTCTGACGGCAATTCAGAAATCACCATTCCTGCAGATGCTGAGGCGGGTGAGCTGCTGATTAAGTTCAGTCCGGAGATGAGCGATATCCTCGACCAGGCACAACTGAGCAAGACCCGCGCCGGAAAGGCTACCCGTTCGGGTATTCCTTCTACCGATGAGGTGCTCGACATCCTGGGAAGCTACAGCTTCGAGCGTGTGTTCCCGGTAGATGCAAATACTGAGGCAAGAACCCGCGAGGCGGGACTCCACCTCTGGTATACGGTGAAGTTTAATAAGGGAACCGACCTGAAGACGGCTGCCGAGCGCCTGAAGCAGTTGGGCGAAATCTCAAAGGTTCAGACCAACGGCCGCATCAAGCGTGCTTACAATACCGACAGCAAGCGCATCTATCTCAGCGATAAGGCACTTCAGCAGAAGTCTACCCGCTCAGCAGCCAATGGCGAGCCAAACGATCCGGGCTTTACCAGCCAGTGGCATTACCGTAACCTGGGCGAGGGCAACTATGATTTTGAGAACCTCAACAACAACAAGGTAGGCGCTAAGGCAGGATGTGATGTGAATGCACTTGAGGCATGGAAGACCTGTAAAGGCGATCCTTCTATCATCGTGGCTATTCTTGATGAGGGCGTGATGTATACGCACCCTGATCTGGCAGCCAACATGTGGTGCAACCCGGGCGAAAGTGTTCAGGGTGCCCAGACTGACGGCGACGGAAACGGTTATGAGGGCGACCTTCATGGCTACAACTTCGTTACTGAGAGCGGCGATATTACCTGGACTGATGCCAATGACACCGGTCATGGTACTCACGTAGCTGGTACCATTGCAGCCGTAAATAATAATGGTATCGGTGTATCTGGTGTTGCCGGTGGTGACGGAACTCCTAACTCTGGTGTCAAGATTATGTCTTGTCAGGTATTCTCCGGTCAGAACAGTGTAACCTTGGCAGGCGAGGCGAGAGCCATCAAGTATGCTGCCGATAATGGTGCAGTCATCCTGCAGTGCAGTTGGGGTTACAACTCTTCAGAGTCTAGTATCATCAACGGTTATACTCCGGGCCCTGCTACCGAGAAGGAATGGGCTGAGACCTATCCGCTGGAGAAGGAAGCTCTGGATTACTTCATCAACAATGCCGGTTCGCCTAATGGTGTCATCGACGGCGGTATTCCAGTCTTCGCAGCCGGTAACGAGTATGCTGGCAATCCTGCTTTCCCAGGTGCTTACTCTAAGTGCGTCTGCGTATCTTCATTAGCTGCCGACTTTACTCCAGCCTGCTACACCGATTTCGGTTCGCTCGTAACCCTGAGCGCTCCTGGTGGCGACTTGGAATATTACAGCAAGATTGGCGAGCAGGAAGATGAATACTGGGCAGAGACCACCGAGCAGAAAGGTGCTGTGCTCTCTACGATGATCAAGAACGGTCAGCCTGCTTACGGCTACATGGAGGGAACCTCTATGGCTTGTCCTCATGTTTCGGGTGGGGGGGGGGGGGTGTTATTTTAAATAATCG
>OGPW01002065.1_pt1 | contig 12068 bp, 10 predicted proteins | sample 1553061 | NCBI WGS metagenome assembly OGPW01 (sample SAMEA2580292, study PRJEB22360) | human gut metagenome | biome: human gut; feature: human-associated habitat; material: faeces | place: Denmark | collected 2008/2010
CCGTAGTCGATAGAACCCGCATCAGCGAATTTCAGACCTGCGAATGCCAGACGAGTTTTGTTACCTTTCTGGGCATCAGCGCCTTCAGAGTTGTTACCCTGGAAGTTATATTCCCACTGACCGTAGCCGGTCAGATCGGAATTGATTTGTGTTTCCCCTTTAAAACCAAGACGGGCATAAGTTTTGTCGCCGTTTCCGCCGTAACTGTTTACACCATTGTCTTTAGAAAAATAATGCAGACCGACAGCTTTACCGTACAGATCTACTTTGTTGCCATCTTTGTTATAGATTTCTGCAGCGTTTGCAGTACCTGCTACTAACAGAGCAGGGACGATCACTGCCAGAATATTGCGCTTCATCATTATTTATTACCCTCATGGTTTTTTTATGACACCTGCCACTGCCGTCAATAAGTTCTGTCAATAAAAATTTACGGAACTATTGATGAGAGTTTGGTGTCTTTATGTGTCTGCAGGCATCTTTCCATTCAAACTAACGTTTCGCTACCGTGAAAGTGCTACAAAGATAAAGATTTGGTTTCAAAAAGAAAAAATATGTAACTAAAAGTAAAATTTAAGGAACTTTGTGAACACCGTCATATTTCCATAGAAGCGTGATGATATTTACAGCAATTTTTATCTATTTATATGATTTCCTTATATTTAAATTAACTAAAAGGAAATTTTGTTTCTGATGGAAACTTTATCGACCTGGCACTAAATCCTCGTTCAGACATCCAGAACGCCAAAAAATAGTATGAAAATTGTGCTATCAGCTAAGAAAAAACTAATCCGCAATAAGAATGCGGATTATTTTTTGTGCGCAAATGTTGCAGTGTAATATTCCGTAACAGGATGATCGTTATGGCGGGGTTGCAAATAGATTGCTTGACTTAACAAACAGATAACTTGACAGAAAGGATAAAAAAAGAGCCAGCGGGCGCTGGCTCTTGAAGACGCTAAATTAGAAGCTGGCGTTACGCGGAGTACGTGGGAACGGAATCACATCACGCACGTTTTGCACACCAGTTACGTAAGCAATCAGGCGTTCAAAACCAAGACCGAAACCTGAATGCGGAACAGTACCGTAGCGACGCAGATCGCGATACCACCAGTAATCTTCTTTATTCAGGCCCATTTCCAGCATACGCTCGTCCAGCACGTCCAGGCGTTCTTCACGCTGAGAGCCACCAATGATCTCACCGATGCCCGGAGCCAGAACGTCCATAGCCGCAACGGTTTTACCGTCTTCGTTAAGGCGCATATAGAACGCTTTAATATCTTTCGGATAGTTTTTAACCACTACCGGTGCTTTAAAGTGTTCTTCCGCCAGATAACGCTCATGCTCAGAAGAGAGATCAACGCCCCAGTAAACAGGGTTTTCAAACTTCCTGCCGCAGTTTTCGAGAATGGTCACTGCGTCGGTGTAATCCACCTGCGCAAAATCGGCTTCAATGAAGCGTTCCAGACGTGAAACGGCATCTTTATCTACGCGTTCAGCGAAGAATTTCATGTCGTCAGCGCGTTCTTCGAGAACCGCTTTGAAGACATATTTCAGCATGGCTTCAGCCAGACCCGCGATATCGTTCAGGTTAGCAAACGCCACTTCCGGCTCCAGCATCCAGAATTCCGCCAGGTGACGGCTGGTGTTGGAGTTTTCAGCACGGAAAGTCGGGCCGAAGGTATAAATTTTGGATAATGCGCAAGCGTAGGTTTCGCCGTTCAACTGGCCAGATACGGTCAGGAAAGACTCTTTACCAAAGAAGTCTTTGTCGAAATCCACTTTGCCCTGATCGTTACGCGGCAGGTTTTCCAGATCCAGCGTAGAAACGCGGAACATTTCGCCAGCCCCTTCGGTATCAGACGCAGTAATCAGTGGCGTTGAAACCCAGAAGAATCCCTGCTCGTTAAAGAAGCGATGCAGCGCCTGCGCCAGCGTATGGCGAACGCGCGCGACGGCACCAATCAGGTTTGTGCGCGGACGCAGGTGAGCGACTTCACGCAGATACTCAATGCTGTGGCGTTTTGCCGCCATCGGGTAAGTGTCTGGATCTTCAACCCAACCAGCAACTTCAACCTTGCTGGCCTGAATTTCAAATTGTTGCCCCTGGCCCGGCGACGCCACGACTTTACCCGTCACAATGACCGAGCAGCCGGTGGTCAGACGCAGGACGTCTTCATTGTAATTGGGCAGAGAATTATTGATGACAGCCTGTACAGGATCAAAGCAGGAACCGTCATAAACGGCGAGGAAGGAGATGCCAGCTTTTGAATCTCGGCGGGTACGTACCCATCCGCGCACGGTGACTTCGCTGTCAACGGCTACGCGGCCCTGGAGTACGTCGGCTACAGGCACAACGCTCATAATATTCTCTCTGTTAATAGTCGGAAAAAATAAACACTTGTCCACCCGTAAATGGGGGGATACCTATGTTACCTGGCATCTGCAATCAGACAAGCAGAATTCGCAAATGCAGCGAAAGATTTCGGAATTAAAGGTAAAAAAGGGAGCCGATTAGCTCCCTGATGATATTAACTGGCTTTTTTAATATGCGGAAGGTCGAATGCTTTGCGCAGTGCCCGAACAAACGCTTTATCGTGGCAGATAGTTTTGCCAGGGCTGTCAGAAAGTTTCGCCACCGGTTTACCGTTACACTCAACCAACTTAATGACAATATTCAGGGGTTTTACCTGGGGGATATCGCAGGTCAGGCGAGTCCCAATACCAAAACTTAATTGCACGCGGGAAGAGAAATGGCGGTATAGCTCAACCGCTTTGCGTAAATCCAGATTGTCAGAGAAAACCAGCGTTTTACTCTGTGGATCAATTCCCAGCTTCTCATAATGTGCAATGGCTTTTTCACCCCATTCAACCGGGTCGCCAGAGTCATGACGCAGGCCCTGATAGCGACTGGCGAACTCGACACCGAAATCACGCAGGAAAGCATCCATAGTGATGCAGTTGGTTAATGCAATGCCAAGTTGGTCGGGATATTCTTCCAGCCAGGCAGCAAGTGCAGCTCGCTGGCTGTTGGCTAGATCCGGGCTGATTTGCTGATGCGCCTGGAACCATTCGTGTGCCTGTGTTCCCATCGGCGTGAGGGAAAGCCGGCGCGCCAGATCATAGTTGCTGGTGCCCACGAACCAGGATTCCTGTTGCAGACGCTTAACGATGGTTTCTTGTACTTCGCGAGAAAAACGGCGGCGGGTGCCAAAATCCATCAGATGGAAGCGCGACATATCAAGACCGGCGGTTAATGCCGAGAAGTCGACTAATTTGCTTTCCAGCGTGTCGAGGGCTTGCGCAACGTCGGTCTGCGGTGAGCGATAGCGATGTACCATTTCACTGATAACCGCCAGCAAAGGAACTTCCCAGAGGATGACTTCACGCCACGGGCCGCTTAAACGAATATCCAGCTTGCCATTATCGTTGGATACGGTGACTTGTTCCGGGTTAAAGCGGAACTCGCGTAACCAGTTAAGATAGTCGGCCTGAAAGAAAGGCAGGGCAGAGAGCCACTGATATTCATCATCCTGCAGGCGCAGGTGCTGCATCGCCTGAACCTGTTCACGAATAGCATCGGCATAAATACCCAGCAGATCGTCACCTCGGCAACGAAACTCCGCCGCGACATGCACATCGTAATAGTGATGAAACACGGCTTGCTGCATATGCAACTTATAAGCATCTGTATCCAGCAACGAGTGCAGAACAGGAGAAGCGAATTGTGTCATAGGTGCGCAGTAGCGTCCTCGTACAGGAGCGTTTAGTACAATAAACATCTTCAGGAACTGCTGGAGTATACCTTGTTTCGCAATTTATTGAACCCCGATCACACCATATGCCACCTTTCTGGTCGATGGCATTACGCGGTGTATGTTATAAAAATGTAGCAATAAAGGCGTTTGTACCTGAAAAGATGAAGATTCTGCATAGCGCGATTTACGCAACAGGAATAGACTGAACACCAGACTCTATAAAAGATGCTAAAGGTTATTTATGACTCAACAGCCACAAGCCAAATACCGTCACGATTATCGTGCGCCGGATTACCAGATTACTGATATTGACTTGACCTTTGACCTGGACGCGCAAAAGACGGTCGTTACCGCGGTCAGCCAGGCTGTCCGTCATGGTGCATCAGATGCTCCGCTTCGTCTTGATGGCGAAGATCTTAAACTGGTTTCTGTTCATATTAATGATGAGCCGTGGACCGCCTGGAAAGAAGAAGAGGGCGCACTGGTCATCAGTAATTTGCCGGAGCGTTTTACGCTTAAGATCGTTAATGAAATTAGCCCGGCGACGAATACCGCGCTGGAAGGGCTTTATCAGTCAGGCGATGCGCTTTGCACCCAGTGTGAAGCCGAAGGTTTCCGCCATATTACGTATTATCTCGACCGCCCGGACGTGCTGGCGCGTTTTACCACCAAAATTATTGCCGATAAAACCCAATATCCCTTCCTGCTTTCCAACGGTAACCGCGTTGCGCAAGGCGAACTGGAAAACGGACGTCACTGGGTACAGTGGCAGGACCCGTTCCCTAAACCGTGCTACTTGTTTGCGCTGGTGGCAGGCGACTTCGACGTGCTGCGCGACACCTTCACCACGCGTTCTGGTCGCGAAGTTGCGCTGGAGCTGTACGTCGTTCGCGGCAACCTTGATCGTGCGCCGTGGGCGATGACCTCGCTGAAAAACTCCATGAAATGGGATGAAGAGCGCTTCGGCCTGGAGTATGACCTCGACATCTATATGATCGTCGCGGTGGATTTCTTCAATATGGGCGCAATGGAGAATAAGGGGCTGAATATCTTTAACTCCAAATATGTGCTGGCCCGCACCGATACCGCCACCGACAAAGATTACCTCGATATTGAACGCGTTATCGGCCATGAATATTTCCATAACTGGACCGGTAACCGAGTGACCTGCCGCGACTGGTTCCAGCTCAGCCTGAAAGAAGGTTTAACCGTCTTCCGCGATCAGGAGTTCAGCTCTGACCTTGGTTCTCGCGCGGTAAACCGTATCAACAACGTGCGCACCATGCGCGGATTGCAGTTTGCGGAAGACGCCAGCCCGATGGCGCACCCGATCCGCCCGGATATGGTCATTGAGATGAACAACTTCTACACCCTGACCGTTTACGAGAAGGGCGCGGAAGTGATTCGCATGATCCACACCCTGCTGGGCGAAGAAAACTTCCAGAAAGGGATGCAGCTCTATTTCGAGCGCCATGATGGCAGCGCGGCAACCTGCGACGACTTTGTTCAGGCGATGGAAGATGCGTCGAATGTCGATCTCTCTCATTTCCGCCGTTGGTACAGCCAGTCCGGTACGCCGGTTGTGACCGTCAAAGACGACTATAATCCGGAAACCGAGCAGTACACCCTGACCATCAGCCAGCGCACGCCAGCTACGCCGGATCAGGCAGAAAAACAACCGCTGCATATTCCGTTTGCAATCGAATTGTATGATAACGAAGGCAAAGTGATCCCGTTGCAGAAAGGCGGTCATCCGGTGAATTCCGTGCTAAACGTCACTCAGGCGGAACAGACCTTTGTCTTTGATAATGTCTACTTCCAGCCGGTGCCTGCGCTGCTGTGCGAATTCTCTGCGCCAGTGAAACTGGAATATAAGTGGAGCGATCAGCAACTGACCTTCCTGATGCGTCATGCGCGTAATGATTTCTCCCGTTGGGATGCGGCGCAAAGCCTGCTGGCAACCTACATCAAGCTAAACGTCGCCCGTCATCAGCAAGGGCAGCCGCTGTCTCTGCCGGTGCATGTGGCTGACGCTTTCCGCGCGGTGCTGCTCGATGAGAAGATTGATCCGGCGCTGGCGGCAGAAATCCTGACGCTGCCTTCTGTCAATGAAATGGCTGAACTGTTCGATATCATCGACCCGATTGCTATTGCCGAAGTACGCGAAGCACTCACTCGTACTCTGGCGACTGAACTGGCGGATGAGCTGCTGGCTATTTACAACGCGAATTACCAGAGCGAGTACCGTGTTGAGCATGAAGATATTGCGAAACGCACTCTGCGTAATGCCTGCCTGCGCTTCCTTGCTTTTGGTGAAACGCATCTGGCTGACGTGCTGGTGAGCAAGCAGTTCCACGAAGCGAACAATATGACCGATGCGCTGGCGGCGCTTTCTGCGGCGGTTGCCGCACAACTGCCATGCCGTGATGCGCTGATGCAGGAATACGACGATAAGTGGCATCTGGACGGTCTGGTGATGGATAAATGGTTTATCCTGCAAGCCACCAGCCCGGCGGCGAATGTGCTGGAGACGGTGCGCGGTCTGTTGCAGCATCGCTCATTTACCATGAGCAACCCGAACCGCATTCGTTCGTTGATTGGCGCGTTTGCGGGCAGCAACCCGGCAGCGTTCCATGCCGAAGATGGCAGCGGTTATCAGTTCCTTGTGGAAATGCTTACCGACCTCAACAGCCGTAACCCGCAGGTGGCATCGCGCCTGATTGAGCCGCTGATTCGCCTGAAACGTTACGATGCCAAACGTCAGGAGAAAATGCGCGCGGCGCTGGAGCAGTTGAAAGGGCTGGAAAATCTCTCTGGCGATCTGTACGAGAAGATAACCAAAGCACTGGCTTAATAAATAACCGAATGGCGGCAATAGCGCCGCCATTTGGAGAATTTACCCCTGTTTTCTCAGGCGAGTTTCAGATTCACCACGCTTCATCACCCGCTGCAATACTTCCGCTTCCAGCTCTGCTAATCGTACCGACCCTAACCGACGCGGACGGGGGATATCCACTGTTAAATCCAGACCAATTTTTCCCTCTTCAATTAACAACACCCGGTCAGCCATTGCTACCGCTTCGCTCACATCATGCGTCACCAGCAAAACGGTAAAACCGTGCTTCTGCCAAAGCGACACAATCAAATCCTGCATCTCGAGTCGCGTTAAAGCGTCCAGCGCACCGAGTGGTTCATCAAGTAACAATAAACCCGGTCGATGAATCAGCGCCCTTGCCAGCGCCACACGTTGTTTCTGCCCGCCAGAAAGTGCGGCAGGCCATTCCCCCGCGCGATTCTCCAGTCCTACCGCAGCCAGAGCCTGACGCGCCGCATCGCGCCACTGGCCTTTAAGGCCTAACCCAACGTTATCAATCACCGATTTCCACGGCAGCAGACGCGCGTCCTGAAACATCATTCGCGTATCATCCTGAATCTCAGCCAGCGGTGTGGTGCCCGCTAACACGTCGCCTGCGGTTGGCGTTTCCAGACCTGCCAGCAGGCGCAGCAGGGTACTTTTGCCACCACCGCTGCGGCCCACCACCGCCACAAACTGACCTGCCGGAATATGTAAATCCAGTTGGTTCAGGACGGTATTTTCCGCGTAATGTTTGCTTACTGCATTGAGCAACAATGGTGTGCCCTGGTTCAGACGAGCAGTATTCATACCGTGGCCTCCTTCAAATGATAAGCCGGGTTCCAGCGCAACCAGAGACGCTCTAACAGCTGCGCGCTGACGTCAGCAAGTTTGCCGAGCAGGGCGTAAAGAATAATAGCGACTACCACCACGTCCGTTTGCAGAAACTCCCGCGCATTCATCGCCAGATAACCAATGCCGGAATTGGCAGAAATAGTTTCGGCAACGATCAGCGTCAGCCACATCAGGCCCAAAGCAAAACGCACACCGACCATAATTGAGGGCAGGGCACCAGGCAGGATCACATGGATAAACAGCGGTATGCCGGATAATCCATAGCTACGTGCCATCTCCACCAGCCCACGGTCGATATTACGGATGCCATGCCAGGTGTTGATATAAATGGGGAATAGCGTACCGAGCGCCACCAGAAAGATTTTTGCGGATTCATCAATGCCAAACCACAAAATCACCAGCGGGATCAGCGCCAGATGCGGCACGTTGCGCAACATCTGAATGGAGGTATCCAGCAGCCGTTCTCCCCAGTGCGACAGCCCGCTAATCAGTCCCAGAATCAAGCCCAGCGATCCGCCAATTGAAAAGCCAATCAACGCCCGCCAGGAGCTGATCGCCAGATGCTGCCACAATTCGCCGCTGGCAGAGAGCGTCCAGAACGCCATCACCACTCCTTCCGGTGAGGGCAAAATACGCGTCGATAGCCAGCCAACCGAGGAGGCCAGTTGCCACACCGCCACGATGCCCACCGGTAAAAACCAGGGGGCAACGCGCAATAACCACTTCTTCACTGGCGTTGCCATCATCGTGTTCCTTAGCTTTGCGCGACTTTACGGGGGATAAAATCATTCGCCACCGCTTCGCCTTGCGGATTCAGCGGTTGTGGCTGGGGAATTTCCGGGATGGCGACATCCAGATGTGGGAACAGTAACTCGCCGACCCGATACGCTTCTTCCAGATGCGGGTAGCCCGAAAGCACAAAACTGTCGATGCCAAGTGCAGCGTATTCGTTGATTCGCGCGGCGACCGTAGGACCATCGCCCACCAGCGCCGTCCCGGCACCGCCGCGCACTAAGCCAACACCCGCCCATAAATTGGGGCTGATCTCCAGATTGTCGCGCTTGCCGTTATGTAGCGCCGCCATTCGCTGTTGTCCTACGGAATCCGTGCGGGCGAATGCGGCCTGTGCTTTGGCGATAGTTTCATCATCAAGATGCGAGATTAACCGCTCGGCGGCCTGCCACGCTTCGTCGTTGGTTTCACGAACAATCACATGCAGACGAATACCGAAACGAATTTTGCGTCCATGCGCGGCAGCTTTCGCCCGCACTTGTTCGATTTTCTCTTTTACCAGTTCCGGTGGTTCGCCCCAGGTGAGGTAGAGATCAACTTGTTCTGCCGCCAGCTCCTGGGCGACATCTGACGATCCGCCAAAGTAAAGCGGAGGATAAGGCTGTTGAATCGGCGGGAAGAGCAGTTTGGCTCCGCGTACATGAATATGTTTGCCGTTGAAATCCACTGTCTCGCCAAGCAACAACCGCCGCCAGACCTGGGTAAATTCTGCCGAGGCTTCGTAACGCTCGCTATGATCAAGGAACACGCCGTCGCCTGCCAGTTCTTGGGGATCGCTGCCTGTGACCAGGTTAAACAACGCACGTCCGTTAGAGAGACGGTCAAGCGTGGCGGCCTGGCGGGCGGCAACGGTAGGCGATGTCACACTGGGGCGCAGGGCGACAAGAAACTTCAGCCGTTGTGTCACCGGGATCATCGACGCCGCCACCAGCCACGCATCTTCACACGATCGCCCCGTCGGGATCAGCACACCGGTATAGCCCAGACGATCCGCCGCTTGCGCAATTTGTTGCAGATAACCGTGATCAACCGGGCGTGAACCTTCTTCCGTTCCCAGATAATGCCCGTCACCGTGGGTCGGTAAAAACCAGAACATATTCAGACTCATAATTGTTTTCCTTCCAGTTGAGTGGGTTGCCAGATGCGCTGGCGAATATCGACTTTTTTCGGCACCAGACGGTTTTCATAAAACAGATCTGCCGTTTGCTGCTGTAAGGCGGCAACTTCAGCGCTCAACGGTTTGATGGTGGTGGGAGGACGATGATCCAGATACGAGGCAATAACCGGTGCCGGTAAGCCCATCGTTTTTGCCAGTAAAGCGATGCTTTGTTCGCGCTGGCTGCGGGTTAACGCATCGGCCTCACTAAAGGTTGTCAGCACACCCTGAATAAAAGCGCCGTTTTTTTCTGCGTAGGGACGGGCTGCCAGATAAAACGAACCTGTTTGATTGAGATCGGTGCCGTCTTTCAGCACCCGCACGCCGCCCTGTAATAATGCAGCGGAGTAGTAGGGATCCCAGATAGCCCATGCGTCGACGTTACCTTGCTGGAACGCGGCGCGGGCATCGGCAGGCGTCAGGTAAGTGGGCTGGATATCCGTGAATTTAAGCCCGGCCTGGCGTAGTGCGCGTAGTAAAAGATTGTGCGAGCTGGAACCTTTCTGAAAGGCAACTTTATGACCTTTAAGATCGGCTACGGTTTTGATTGGGCTGTTATCTGCCACCAGAATCACTTCGGCTTTGGGCTTCGGCGGCTCGACGCCCACGTACAGCAAATCAGCCCCGGCAGCCTGGGCAAAGATTGGCGGAATATCCCCGGTACTGCCGAGATCAATACTGCCAACGTTTAACGCCTCCAGCATCTGTGGGCCAGCCGGGAACTCCACCCAGGAGATTTTTGTTTGCGGATAGCGTTTTTCCAGTAATTGGTGGCTTTTTGCCAGCACCATACCAATACTGCCTTTCTGATAGCCAATTCGTAACGCCTCTGGCGAAGACTCTGCAGCAACCGCAAGTGTAGAGACGCTAAGTAAGCCCGCCAGCGCCAGTTTAATGAGCTTACGCATGGGCATTACCTCGCAGAGACAGAAGGTCAGGAACCTGAACATCCCGACGGTGCAATGCCTGCCAGAAAGTTTCTAGCGCGGTATCAAGACGGGTTTGCAGATTTGGCGTGAATAGCGGCTTGTGCTGGTAATCAATCACCTGCGAGTCATCGGCAAACACGCCGTGCAGGATCTCCTGGGCTTTCAACGCACTTAAAACTGGCTTTAGGGCATAATCGACCGCCAGTAGATGAGCCACGGTGCCGCCCGTCGTCAGCGGCAACACGACTTTGCCTTGCAGCGCGCGTTCTGGCAGCAGGTCGAGGAGCGTTTTCAGTGCGCCGGAATAGGCGGCTTTGTACACAGGTGTAGCGACTATCAGCCCATCGGCCTGTTGCAGCTGTTCAGTGAAGGTCTTGAGTGCCGGACTATCGAAACGGGCATAGAGCAAATCTTCCGGGGCGAAGTTTTGCAGATTCCAGTGATAAACTTCCACATCCAGGCCATTCAGTTTTTCCCGCGCATATTCCAGCAAGGAGCTGGAGCGAGAAGGAAAGTGAGGACTTCCTGCCAGGGTGATGACACGCATACTCTCTCCTTATAACCAATTGTTCTTGTTTTGTTAACATTGATAACAATTCGGTCAGTCTGTCGGAGAGACAAGAGAATGCCAAATATAAATTTTGTGTATCTTTTTCTGAAAATAAGCTAAAGAAAGGGCTTTATATATCACGCATATTTATTTATTGGATAGTCATTAGATGTTGAATCAATGAATTACTCGTTCAGTTAATATTTAAGTATTCATGAAATCTATAAATTAAAAATTTGTCACTTATTGGATTTAGTATTCTTGATTTAAATGGCGGGCAATTATTGTTATTATTAAGTCTAATGTCATTTAAAGGCATTATCATATTTACGAAGAGATCAGGATGATAACGATGAAAAAAAGTGTATTGACGGCGTTTATAACTGTGGTATGTGCAACGTCCAGCGTTATGGCTGCTGATGATAATGCTATCACGGATGGCTCAGTAACATTTAATGGTAAAGTTATTGCTCCAGCTTGTACTCTGGTAGCTGCGACGAAAGATTCCGTGGTGACTTTGCCAGATGTTAGTGCCACGAAGTTGCAAACCAATGGTCAGGTTTCTGGCGTGCAAACTGATGTGCCAATTGAATTAAAAGATTGTGATACTACCGTAACAAAAAATGCAACGTTCACCTTTAATGGCACTGCGGATACTACTCAGATTACAGCGTTTGCTAACCAGGCCTCATCTGATGCTGCTACAAACGTGGCCCTGCAAATGTATATGAATGATGGTACAACGGCCATCACGCCAGACACAGAAACCGGGAACATTTTGTTGCAAGATGGAGATCAGACGTTGACTTTTAAAGTTGATTATATCGCTACGGGTAAAGCGACGTCAGGTAATGTCAATGCGGTAACAAATTTCCATATTAATTATTATTAATATCAGCCATTAATTTTTATTAATTAATACCCTTCCAGTGTCCTGGAGGGGATATTCATTTTTTTAAGAGTGACTATTTATGAAAACTTGCATAACAAAGGGAATTGTGACCGTAAGTTTAACGGCAATATTACTCAGCTGTTCGTTCACATGGGCGGCAGGTAAAGGTGGGGTCGGACTTGCAGCAACACGTCTTGTTTATTCGGAAGGTGAAGAGCAAATTTCACTGGGTGTACGGGTGATGCTGCCAACTTACTGATTTAGTGTATGATGGTGTTTTTG
>OGPW01002068.1_pt1 | contig 12048 bp, 10 predicted proteins | sample 1553061 | NCBI WGS metagenome assembly OGPW01 (sample SAMEA2580292, study PRJEB22360) | human gut metagenome | biome: human gut; feature: human-associated habitat; material: faeces | place: Denmark | collected 2008/2010
TGCGATAAAAATCTGCATGGCCAGTGACATTTTTTTCTTTTCTTTCATTAGGATTTCCTCTCTTTCTCTCCCTGTATTCAGGATCCGGGTATAAAGAAAGGCATTGCAAATAAACGCAATGCCATCTTCGCCATCACCTGACAGAATAATTGTATCATATTGAGAAAAAAGGTGCAAATATTAATTATGATTTTGGGAGCGTGTCCTTATAATTTTTGTATTTACCTTCAGTAACCAGTTTGGCATATGCATCATATGCGTCTTTCAGAGTAGCATATTTTGTACCGGCATTGATAAGTTGCTGATGATCGGAATCAGTAAGATGCTTTGCGATAGTTACATAGCTTTCACCCTTATTATTTCGGACAGCCGTGGTTGTTTCGGAAACATAAAATTTGTTATCAGCAGTACTTATTATAACGGGGATTGTTCGATTTGCCCTCACAGTATCTGTATTTACGGAAGTCCAAAATAAATATCTCTTAGATGGAACAGAGGCACTTCCCAGATATGCCCAGGTACCATTTTTTAATAAACTGTCTTCTTTAATCTTAGAACGCACGAGGGGAAGCATAGAGGAATTTGGACAGTTGGAATCGATTTCGAAGTATTTATTATCGGCTTTGATCAATTCGTCGAGGACCCCACTTTTCTGTATTGGCTCATCCAGATTTTCGTTAATATCAAAGAAATATTTTTTTGTACTGTTTCCACTTCCACCTTTCCAGTTAAACAAAACACCGTTTTCAGTGAGAGAAACTTCACATACTCCTCCCTTAACCGGATCACCTATCCAGTGCTCGGTGTCCCCTTCGCCGTTAGTATGAGAAATACCGCCAATTGATACTGTGTTCATAGACTGCCAGCCAGCTATTTTCTGTTTCAGTGGTACAACTTTTGTTGTAGTCTGATTTTCTGTCGCAGCTTCTATCATCAGTTCATCGTATGCAGAGCGAACATTTGCAAGATCAACAGATTCCCGGCTTCGTTCAATATATTTTGAATAAGCCGGGGCGAGCAGCCCGACAAGAACTGCAAGAATGGAAACAACAACTATAAGTTCTATAAGTGTAAATCCTTTGTTCCGGTTTTGCATTTTATATTTACCTCAAAGAAAAAAAACAATAATTTTTATAATAGCATTTATTTGCCAATACTGCAATCCGGAAGAAAGGTAAAAATTGTGAATTTATTTCAATAGCAGAAATATACTAGTTCCTGACCTCATCTACGATATTTTTAATAATATCATCTGCAGGTACGGGCTGAGGCCGTCTGTTGTCAAATTCTGTGGTAAGAAGATGAAGTTTGTAATGTGCTTCCGGGTATTTTTTCTGTTGAAGAAGCGTCTGGAATGCTGTTATTTCGGCCGGAAGTTTTTCCTGATATTCTATAAATCCATCAGGAAGATAATCGGTTGGACCATGGGATTCACTTACACTATCCGAATCCGGGGACATGGTGTGAACTCGGAATGTCTCTGAAAATGAGGAGAGACTGTTCAGAATTTTCTCGCAGTAATGTTCGGCTTCGGGATATCGCTGCATATCCATGAGATAAGTGATTCCAATCATATGAGTCAGAATGTCGTGGTTCCATTTGCGGATATTTTGTTTAAGATCATCCATAGAAATTCTCCTTTCCGTTGTGCATTGTCAGGCGGGCAAAAACATCCCGTACATGAGGATAGCGTGAACGGCTGACCGGGACGGAAACGCCGTTTCGCAGGGTGATGCAGGTATGATGGAGTGTCCGGACCTGATAAAGATTTACAGCAAAACTTTTGTGACAGGAGCAGAACTGTGAACCCATCCGATTCAGAAGATCCTGCAGCTTTTCATTTGCGGAATAAACATGAGTTGCTGTATGAATGCAGGTTTGTCGGGCAATATGTTCCAGATAAAGAACATCGTTCTGCGAAACCTGATATTCTTTATAGGAAGACTGAAAATAAAGGTACTGTTCTCCACGAAGAGCATATTTTTCGTGGGCGGCTGTCAAAGCTTTTGGCAGGTATTCGAGGAGTTTTTTCTTGTTTACGAAATAGAGATGTGAAGTTTCGTAAACGTCAGAAGCAAATTCCAGATACTGGCTGACAAAAATAATCTGTGTATCGCCATTTATCTTATTGATTCTTTTGGCAACGGTAATTCCGTTGACGGATTGAGCTCCGAGATCGATATCTGTAATTACAAGTGTATAAGGGCAGCCGTGATCAGTAAGTGTATTCAAAAATTCAGTACCTGATGAAAAAAATTTTACCTCGTAAGGTACTGTGATACATGACTGCAGAATCGATCGGATCATTTCGGTGTAGACATAGTCGTCTTCGCAAACTGCAATTCTTATCATAATTTTTCTCCATGAATGTTCATACTTTTTGAATAGCGTTTATTATATACTGGATATGGGCAGACTTCAAGTATATAGACGGGTAAATCGTTCGAGATACATCGACAGAATCAGACATGAGAAGGGGCATTTCCGAACTGTTTTTTATAAGAGCGTACAAATGTCGTGTAGTCGTTAAAACCGCTCATCTGCGCAGCTTTCATGACAGGAGTCCCTTCATTTATCAGAGAACGTGCAAGAAGGAGACGCTTGCTTGTAATGTAATTGTGAATGGTGTAGCCGGTCTCATTTTTGAATTTTCGCATCATATGATATTTGCTGAAAAAAAACTTCTCAGAGAGCCGGTCAATCGAGAGATCTTCGGTTAGATTACGGTTGATATATTTCAGAAGCTGTTCAACCTGAGAATCAGAAGAATAAGATCTGCGGTCAGGAACTGCACTGGTCTGCAAAAAAATTCGATTGACATAAACCATAAACTGCGTAAAAAGAGCATTGCTGAGTATTTCATCACCAAAGTCCTTATTTTTTATGGAATTTTCAAGTTCACGCAGAAGATCACGGAGATGTTCCTGAACAGCAGAATCAATACGGACAAGGTTAAAACTGTGGTCAGTTGCTTTCTGGAAACAGGTATTTAATTCCTGCATGGAAAGGTCGTTGCGAATCCAGAAAATGTAACGCTCATATGGAACGGATGGATCAATTTCCGGTTTGTGGATCGCGCCCTGACTGACCAGAAGGATATCCCGTGGTTTGAGATGGTAGGCTTTTCCCTCAATGTGATAGGTGACTTTTCCTGAAAGAAAGACGATGATCTTGTGAAAGTCATGATAATGATAAGAAAATTCCCGGTCTGTGCGGTCATTAATGTGGAACAGACGGAATTCTTCTTTGAGATAGCCTGTTTTTTCTAGTGTGTACTGTGAATAATCCATGGAAATCCTCCCGGGAAAGAATAATGATGTTGTCGTGGAACTGTTTTTATAATTATAGGAAATTTCTTGTAAAAAGAAAAGTGATATTATATTATGAGATTTAGAAAATATTGTTTTGGGCAGGGAGAGATGGAAATGAAAGAGAGAAGAAAATTAAGCGGAAAAATCCTGACGGTTTTGCTTACTGTTATGTTGCTTGTGACGAGCATGGCGGTATCGGTTCCGGCAGCGCTCAGGATCACGATCCGCGATGGAAAAGTTTATCAGAATAACAAACCGGTCACGAATAAAATCGTGGGTTCAAAGGCAAAAGGATATTATTATGTGGATAAGACCGGGCGAAAGGTAAACACGCGAGAAATCCGCCAGGCAGTTGATTTTGTAATGAGAAATTCAAAAGCAGGAGACAGCAGGGCGAAACGTCTCAAAGCCTGCTACAGGGCATTGCAGGCTTATCCGTATTTCGGAATGACAAATCGTGCGCCGAAAGCGAAAAATCTGTCTTCTTATGCGAGATATATGTTTAGCCGTCATCGTGGAGACTGCTATTATTATGCATCTACGATGGCATATATTGCGCGTGTACTCGGTTATGACAGCCGTGTAGCGGTAGGAGGCGTGACTGCGCGAGGACCGGCGGCACCGCTTTCTCTTCATGGATGGTGCGAAGTGAAATACGGAAAAAGCTGGAGAATGCTTGACTGCAGTATGCAGCGTGCACATCTTGACAGGAATCTTTGCCTTGTCACAAGAAAGAAATATCCGTTTCGTCTGCGCTGTGATAAAGTTTATATCCTGACAGTTAAGAATGCGAAGGTAAAATGGTCCTGAAGTTGAGGGTGTGAATTTTCCAATTGCTTTTTAGGTGAGATGAACGCATTTTTTGCAATATAACAAGCATTTTATTCTATATACATTGTAAAAATAAAACTATATACTGTAGAAAAAGGTGCGTATATTGTGAAAGAGAGGGTTTCGTCATGGAAAACAGTATTACAATGATTAAATATCAGGGACTTGGTAATGATTATCTGGTACTCGATCCAAATAAAAATCGTGTACAGCTTCAGGGAAAAAAGATTGCTCTCCTGTGTCAGAGAGGATTCGGACTTGGCGCGGACGGTGTGCTTTACGGACCGGTCGAGATCAACGGAAAAATGGGTGTTCATATCTATAATTCCGATGGAAGCGAAGCTGCGATCAGTGGAAACGGTGTCCGGATTTTTGCGAAATATCTGATGGATCATGAATATGTGAAAGAGCAGAAGTTCAGCATTGAAACGCTGTCCGGTCCGGTTGAGGTAGAATGTCTGAACAGCCGTGCAACAGAATTTCGTGTGAACATGGGCAAAGCATCTTTTATTTCCAGAGAGATTCCGGTTACCGGAGAAGTCCGTGAAGTCATTAATGAAACTTTCACTTTTAATAAGAAAGATTACAAGGCAACCTGTTTGACTGTCGGAAATCCGCACTGTATTATTTTTATGGATGAAGTCAGCCCTGAGATTGCAAAAGACCTCGGACCGTATGTGGAGAATGCGGACGAATTTCCTGAAAGAATGAATCTTCAGATCTGCAGACGGATCGACAGCGGTAATCTTGATATTGAAATCTGGGAGAGAGGATCCGGCTATACCAAAGCCTCCGGTACAGGAAGCTGCGCAGCAGCAATGGCGGCATACAGACTTGGCCTGACAGAGAGCCGCATCAATGTAAATCAGCCGGGCGGTATAATCCAGATCGATATCAAAGAAGACGATACGATCTACATGACCGGAAGTGTCGGCTATGTGGCTGATATGAGCGTGGCAGAGAGCTTTTTCTCATGACAACAATTCATAAATAAAAAGAATCTCCGGAAATTTAATCTGTGCGAAAACAGATTGGGATTCCGGAGATTTTTTGCTTCAAAGAAAATTACTTCGTATCAGCAATAACGTAAAAGAATGACGGATTCAAAAGTGTTTCCGCAGTCGTTCCACTGCCAGCTTCCGTCGTATTTGCGACAGATATCTTCAATGATAGAAAGTCCTAATCCATGATGAACAGAATTTTTCTTGGTGGTACTGTGGTTGAATACTGTCTGAGGGTCCTTTGTATTCCTGACAAGAATAGAGAGAAAGCCCTTTGAAGTTGTCAGTGACAGAGACAGATGTTTATCGAAACCTGCAGTGGAGCGGCAGGCTTCAATTGCATTATCCAGTATATTAAACAGAACACTGCTCAGATCTGAAGGCTGAATCACTGATTTGTCAGGAAGAAAAATTTGGTAATCTACATGAATACCGGATTGTTCTGCAAGCATCCGCTTCGATTCCAGAATCGCGAGAATGAGGTTGTCTTCACAATAAGGATGAAAACGGTCACGCTGAAACGTGTCAAGCGTATCATGAATGAGTTTTTCGGCGTTTTCACAATCACCGGTGCGCAGAAGCGTTTGAACGGTCTGCAGAGTTTCGGTAAACTGCTTTTGTGTTTGGAGCAGGTTGTTTTCCTGCTGTCTTACTAACTGTAAGTGTTCGGCGTTTAAAGCCTGTTGTTTCTTTAGCAGGTTAAGTTCCGCTTCTGTTTTCTGACCGATAAAAATCTGCATCAGGAGCCGGTACAGATTGTAGCAGACGACAAGTGCGGACAGACATGTCAGTAAGAAAAAAAGATTCAGGTATTGTACGGTATAGTGTGACAGAAGATAAAATATCTGAAAAAGGATTAAAGAAATAATGAAAGTTATTTTTCTTCTCATAATACAGAATCCTCCTGATTGACGGGTGTGCAGGCAGAGGGCTGCTCCTCAGGTTTCGAACTGTTAAGTAATACGGAAGAACAGTATCTTTCCGCTTCATCTGCTTTACGGGTGCGTGTGAGATACTCCAGAGAAAGCAGATGATTTTCTATATCGTGATTCCACTTCCGTATTTTGACATATTCCTGTTTCATTTCTTCCGACACTTCCATCTGCTGTTTCAGCAACTCCATTTTGTGAAGATTCCGGTTGAAAGCAATTTGCTCTTTTTTGAATAAATGAAGCCCATGTATAAACAACGGGAAAGTTATACAGCAGCAAATAATATACAGAAGAACGGGGATAAAACTCTGCTGGAATTTGTGATACTGCGTAAATTCTGTTGTAATCAGGGGATGAATAATCGGCAGAGTAATGAGCAGTAACAAAGAGAATTTTAAATAATTAATACACTTCTTTAAGAGCGAGAAAATATTTTTATAAAACAAATAGCCAAAAGAAAAAATCATTATTTGTATCATCAGCTTTTCGTGGAAACTGCAAAGTGAATATATATTTGAGGCGGTGTATGCAGGCTGGTGAAAGAAATGGTTGTAAATCTGTATGTAAATATTTATGGACAGGATTTCGGTCAATATGGCGGTGAGAAGAAAGATAAAATAGGACAGAAGTTTTTGTTTTACCGGTCCTCTGAACAGGAAAAATACATTAAGAAAGATAAATAACTGCGACAGAGTCGTTGCCTCGGAGGCATGCTCATGCAACTTGATAAATTGAAGCGTCCACAGAATAAAGAAGGATGCTAAAACGTGAATATAAATTTTGAATTTGTCCGTGCAGGAAAAAAGCTGCATAAAACAATATACAGGAATAACGGAATAATATACCGCAGTGAGCATTGTAAATGCCAGATTCTTTAACATCACAGATCCTCATTTTGACTTTTTAGTAGCAGCAGCGCAAAGGCATCTTTGGTTGACTGGTAACAGTTACGGCTTACAGGAAGGCGCGTGCCGTCAGAAATCTCAATACCGGCATGACTTAAGGTATGTATGGCATTTATATTGACCGCGAAGCTTTTGTGACAGATGCAGAAATCAGGCTGTAGTTGTTCGATAAGATCCTGAATTTTGTCGCGACAATAGTAAATCTGAGATTTTGTATGTATTTCGGTATTTCGCAGTTTGCGTTCCATATACAGTATATCGGAACGGGGAATGCGGTAATCCCGGGAAAGATAACTGAAACAAAAATACTGCCGGTGAAGCTCGGACAACTTGCGACAGGCAGCCGAGAGCGCCCTGGGAAGATACTCTTCCATCTGCTGTTTGCTGACAAAATAAACGTGGTTTGTCTCATAAACAGCCGAGGCGTACTGAAGATACTGACTGATAAAAATAATCTGGGTTCCTGAATTGGAAAGATTGATTTTTTCGGCAAGATGAATTCCGGACATATCTCCGGAATCAAGCTCAATATCCATCAGAACGATCTGATAAGGACATTTCTTATCGGTGATCCTGGCAAGAAAATCATCCGAGGAAGTATAAATATCAACGTCGTATGCCGCCTGAAGACAGGAACAGGTCAGGTCGTGGATTTGTTTGCAGTGAATAGAATTGTCTTCGCATATGGCAATTTTTAACATATAGGCACCTCTGATCAAATAATAGAAATATTATAGCACAGTTTCAGCCCATTTTGTGGAAAAGTTTGTATAAAAATTGTCTGATGTGTTCAAAAAAACAGAAACAATAAACAGGGAAATTGGGATTAATTGCTAATTATGTATGCAAATATGTCTGTTTATGCCGAGGGCGAAAAATGAGGGGAAAGATGTGGTAAATTAAAGGAAAAACACTATGCAAGGGGGAAAAACAGATGAAGAAGATCAAACGTTGGGTAGCAGTGATTATGGTATGTTTGCTGACATTGACGGGGGCTGAGGCAGCTGGATTGGATGTAGGACTTGCACCGGCTGAGATAATGGCATATTCGGCGCATACCCAAAGTGAAGCTGTTGCCTGGGCACAATCGCAGCTCGGAAAGGCTTTAGATTATGATGGACAATATGGAGCACAATGTGTTGATTTAATTTGTTATTATTATCAATATTTAGGAACTACATCACCAGGAGGTAATGCGGAAGCATATAGACGTAATAATCTACCTAGTGGTTGGATCAGAGTTTACGGAAATTACCAGCCAGGAGACATTGCTGTATGGAAGCCAAGTTATAGCCACGGTTCTTATTCAACTTCAGCATATGGACATGTAGGAATCGTTACATCAGCAGATTCAGTAGGTTTTAATGCTGTTGGACAAAATGTTGGAAATAACAAATATTGTACACAAAACTGGTTTCCACTTCAAGTGGTGGAATGTGCAATAAGACCAGACTTCGGTTCTACTTCATCAGCTACAATTTCTTATAGCAATATTCGAACCAACTGGACAGATACATGGAATGCGGAAATTGCGGGAGATATTCAGAATCCGGGCAGAGCTACAGTGGCACAGGTAGGGGCTTATGTCTGGGATTCCACAGGTACCTGTGTGGTAGATCACAGAGAAAATTGCGGTCTGAATTATTCAACTATTAATCAGACATTAAATATAGTAAGTGAAGCAAGACCAAGTGGTTTGCAATCAGGAGAAACATATACATATCAGCTCTGGGCAAATGCAAATAATCAGTATTATTTCAGTGGAAAAGCCAGCTTTACAATTCAGGACAATACAAAGCCTGTAATCAGCAATGTTAAAATTTCAAATCTCACATCAGAAGGATATACCGTTACATGTACGGCTACAGATAACTATAAGATAGATCGTGTACAGTTTCCAACATGGACTGCGGCCAATGAGCAGGATGATATTGTAAAAGACTGGTGGAGTAATGCAAAATGTCGTGGTACACAGACCGGTAATACTTTTAGTTTTACAGTGAGACGCTCAGACCATAATGGAGAATATGGCGTTTACAGAACTCACATATATGCATATGATAAAGCCGGAAATTATTCATATGCACCGCTTAACGTTATCAATGTAGAAGAGAAAAAAGTTTCCGATAGTGTTAAGCCTGGAAATACAGGAAAAGTAAGCTCTTCAACAGTACAGAAAAAACAGCCAACAACATCTCAGAACAACAAGACACCGGCTGTCAAAGTAAAAAGAAGAACTCGAAATTCTGTAACGTTACAGTGGAAAAAAATGAAAAATGTAACCGGATACAGAGTTTATCGTTCCACTAAGAAAAATTCAGGATATAAACTGATAAAGAAACTTAATAAAAACACAGTCAAATATACAAACAAAAAACTGAAAAGAAAAAAGACCTATTATTACAAAGTAGTACCGATGATAAAATCAGGTGGAAAAGTTTATAAAGGAAAGGCTGCAATTATCAGAGTGAAAACTTTGAAATAAAGGATTAGCTGTGAGAAAGGCTTATATTGAACCATCAGATATCTGGTGGTTCAAATTTTTAAGAGAAATAATTTGACATAGTGAATTGCAAAATGGAGAAGAAGGGTATGAAGAAAGTACAAGATTTAATAAAGAAATTTGGATTTATTGTAATTGTTTTCAGCGTATTTATAATGACACTGACTTCATCGAAAGTACAGGCAGCAGAGGTAACTATTACAAGAGCACAGTGGCTGCATGATTTAACTCAGCTGTTTGGGATAACTGTAGAGCAGGATGATTATCCGGACAATTACTTTAATGATATTGATTCTGAAGATGAATATTATCAGGATATTATGACGGCTGCAGAATTTGGACTTGTAGATATTGAAGCTGGAGAGAAAGTAAGGCCAGCAGATCCTGTGACGAGAGAATTTGCTGTATATACTATGAATCTCTGTATGGGTTATACCGCAAATGCGGAAAGTACATACGATTTTGATGATCAAAGTGAGTTTATACATGTAAACGATGAAAAGGCAGCAGAGTATTTTAATGCAGCGCAGGTTGCTATAGATCAAGGATGGGTAGAATTAGAAGAGAATAAATTTATGCCACAGAAAAATCTGACATTATCAGAAAAAAATATAATGTGGAAAGATGCGGCGGATTATCTTAATTCACAGGTTATTGATGAGAATTATGTAAATAAAGCTGTGTTTGCTGATGGAGTGGTTGAGATTCCACAAACAACGGAATATCAGTTTGATGAATTTAATAATGCAAAATTTGTAACATTATTTAATTATATGGATGGTCTTAAAGATGGGGATACATTTGCGCTTTGGCAAAATGGACTTCCGATTATTTATAAGGCGGTTGCAGTTGAAAACAATGGAAGTGGTTTGGTTGTACAAATCAGTGATGCCGAAGATGAAAATTCTATAGATGAATTGGATGTTCAGGGAACAATAGAGGCTGATTTGACAGAGGCAGTCCAGGTGGGAGAAGGAACTATGACCTGGATTGAAGGCGGAAGTGCTGAAAAAAATTATATGGATGGACGTGAGATCAGTAACCCACGTCTTGCCGGATCAAAGAATCTTACAGCAATAAAAAGATCAAAAACATTTACGTTAGGAGATGGATTATCTGCAACTGTTAATGTAACAATACCTACACCTGTGGTTAGTTATAAGGTTAATGGAATAAAAGAAGTATATGTTGCTATGGATGCGGATCCAACTGTAACTGTAACAGTAAAAGGAGATGCCAGGGAAAGTCTGGGCTTACCGAAATCACTTGATTTAGTATACATCCCATTCGGAGGAATTGGAACTGCAAAACTGTCGGTGTCCCTTGAAGCGACCGGTCAATGTAGTCTGAGTTACAAAAGCAAAGTTACAGCAGGGGTTCATTACAGGCGTGGAAAAGGAACGACTGTTGTGAATAACTTTGAGAAAAAAAAGAAACCTACTATATCAGCAAGAGCTGAATTGGATGCGACATTGACAGCCAGTGTTGGAATAACAGAACTGCCGGGAATTGATGCGAGCGCATGGGGAAAAGTTGGTTCCCGTATGGGATTGCAGGCATGGACTTATGAGGACGATAAGAAACCGGCTGTGTGTATGGATACGTGGGGATATCTTCATGCAAGTGCCGGGATAACTATGAAGATAGCATCAATGGATTTGGGATCCAAAACTGTTGTAATATGGGACGAAAATAACAGTCCGGTACGAATTGCAAATCATTATGAAGATGGAATTTTGAGAAATCCATGTACAAGAGGAAGCAGTAACAGAAAATATTATACATCTTCAGACTCACGATACTTTAGTGATGCATCCGGAATTTATAACAGTGATGGAGGCACAGGAAGTGAAAGCACAATTCAGCCAAGATATGACTATACAGTATCTAAAAATGCGCAGGATGAAGATGTTGCGACAATCACTAAATATTATGGTTCAGTAGCCGCTATTATAGTACCAGATACAATTGATGGATATCCGGTTGTTGCAATTGGAGAGGGTGCTTTTAGAGGAAATAAATATCTTACGGCAATCTTGATTCCAGATTGTATTACTTCTATTGGCGATTATGCATTCGCAGACACAAATTTGGATTCCTTAGTGTTACCTGCTGAATTAAACAGTTTAGGAAGATGTATATTATCTGGAAATAAAGGAGTAACAGAAATTGTCATACCAAAAACATTGAGCAGTACAGGATCTTCATACTCAAATCTTATAGAGGGAGATGGACCATTTGCGGAAAGTAATGTACAAAAAGTAACAATTGAAGCGGGAATGACGGTGATTCCAGAACATCTATTCCATAAAAATAGTACATTAACATCTGTAGAGATACCAGATACAGTAACAGGAATCTCTCGCTATGCATTTACGCAAACAAGTTTGACGAGTATAAAAATACCAGATACAGTGACCAGAATTGGGGAAAGTGTGCTGGCATATACAAAACTGACAGAATTAAAACTGCCATCTAATATTGAATATTTAGGAAGAACAATTTTAGGCGGAAATAAAGGAGTAACAGAAATTGTCATACCAAAAACATTGAGCAGTACAGGAT
>OGPW01002069.1_pt1 | contig 12042 bp, 5 predicted proteins | sample 1553061 | NCBI WGS metagenome assembly OGPW01 (sample SAMEA2580292, study PRJEB22360) | human gut metagenome | biome: human gut; feature: human-associated habitat; material: faeces | place: Denmark | collected 2008/2010
GTGCAACCCCTGCTGCTTTTTTCACTGCATCCTCCGAAATCTCTGTCTTTCCGTAGCGGATATTGGAATCAATGGTTCCTGAGAAAAGCACGCCCTTCTGCGGAACATATCCGATCCTGTCACGGACATCTTTCTGTGTCATTTCCCGGACATCCACACCGTCTACTTTTACAGATCCTTCTGTTGCATCATAGAAACGTGGAATCAGGTTGATCAGCGTACTCTTACCGCTTCCGGTGCTTCCGATGATTGCCACGGTCTCGCCACGTTCTGCCTTAAAGGAAATATCTGTAATAACATTCTCTCCTGCTTCCGGATAAGCAAAACTTACATGATCGAATTCCACTGTACCTTTCACATTCTCAGAAGGCTGTACCGGATTCTCCGGATCATGAACACTTACTTCTGTTTCCAGCACCTCATTGATACGACGTGCAGATACATTTGCTCTTGGAAGCATAATGGACATGGCTGTGATCATCAAAAATGACATGATGATCTGCATTGCATACTGGATAAACGCCATTACATCACCAACCTGCATGCTTCCGCTGTCTACCGCATAAGAACCGCTGTAGATGGTCAGTACGGAAACTGCGTTCATGATCAGCATCATCACCGGCATCATAAATGTCATACAACGGTTTACAAAGAGGTTTGTCTTCATCAGAGTGATATTTGCATCCTCAAAACGCTCCTCCTCATGTTTTTCACGGCTGAATGCACGGATAACCGGAATACCGGTAAGGATTTCTCTTGTTACCAGGTTCAGCTTATCTACCATGGTCTGCAAAGCTGTAAATTTCGGCATTGCAATCCTGAACAGCATTGCCATAAATGCCATGATCAGTACAATGGCCACCCCAAGGATCCATGTCATGGAGGAATCTCTCTGAAGCACGCGGATCACACCACCGATTCCAAGGATTGGCGCGTAAAGCACGATACGGAACATCATAGCCATTACCTGCTGGATCTGCTGGATATCGTTCGTGCATCGTGTGATCAGGGATGCTGTTGAAAACTTATGGTACTCTCTGCTGGAAAAACCTATGACTTTGTTATAAACCAGTCCACGGAGATCATGTCCCATAGATGCAGCAACTCTGGATGAAAGAAATACCACACATACTGCAGCCATCATGGTGACCAGTGCCATCAGCACCATGCGGATACCTGTTGCTTTCATGTAATCCATCTGTATGGCATCCACATCTTCACCCATGGCTTCATATTCTGCACGAACATAGGAAACACCTGCCTGTGTGATGATGGATTCCTGCATCTTGTCGATCTTTTCTCCGACCTGGTCCTTCATAGCAGCCAAAGCCTCTGCCGGCATCTGAGAAAGAGCCGCCAGTGGATCCGTCCCTTCCGGGATTCCCATTTTTGCAAGAGCTGCCTTTGATTCTTCACTGTCGGACATCAGAGTAGAAACGATCACCATCGGTTTGCCGAAGATATCGTTGAGTTCTTCTCTGTCTTCTTTGGAGATTTTATCCTTTAATACCAGATCATCTCCCTCTTCCTCATAAAATCCATCCACAGTTTTCGCATCATCCTCTTCCATAAACAGCTTCAGACTGTCCATAGACGTCTTTCTGATCTTCTCAGGAACACTGTCTTCAATACCGTTCTGCTGAATTCCCACATTAATGATATTTGATGTGTAATTCGGCAGAGACAGATCACAGTATGCCTGAAGAAAAAGAAGCGCAATGATGAGTACGATGTAACCTGCAGATCGTTTCAGATATTTCATCAGTTTAATCACGTTTCTGTTCCTTCCTTTCTGTCATTTCATCCGGATGAAGCTTTTCTATGGCTTCCTCCGGCTGGATCTTTTCGATATTTACAAGGATCTGCTCCAGAAATCTCCGAAGCAGGCACTGTTCCGCCTCACTGAAGCCTTCCATCATCACGGCCTCATTTTTATGGATCCGTTCCAGTGCTTTTGCCTTGATTTCCTTTCCCTTTTCTGTCATGTAGATCCTGGTCACACGCTGGTCCTTTTCATCCGGTTTCTTATAAAGAAAGCCTGCTTTCTCCAGTCTCTGTATCGATACATTTACCGTAGGCGGCTTGATATGCAGGATCTTTGCAATTTCCCGCTGACTCAGGCCATCCCTTCCGGACACAAGCCCCAGAACCGGGATCTGTCCCGGATAAATCCCAAGCTCCTGCATCTGACCAAAGCATTTCGTCATAAAATGACGGTCTACCTTCATAAACAGAGATAAAAAACTGCTCTGCCTTTCTTTCTCATCTTCCTCCTTACAAAACACGCTGTCACTCCTCTCTCATCCGATCAGACACCTGCTCTTTGTTAATGATATACGAAGCAGTGATCTTCTTTTTTAATTAGTCGGCTAACTATATATAATATACATCTGCACAAAAAATGCAACTGGTTTTTGTGGATTTTACACTTTTTTAAGATTTACAATCGGTTTCTCCCTGTTTTTATCCGCTTTTTTATTTTGTCGGGCTAATTTTTCATTCTACACACCCTTTTTTAATGGACTGATTATGTGCACAAATTTTCTTCTTCTCCGTCACACCCGCTGTCACAGATTGAATTTTCCCATTTTAGCCTGTATAATTTAGGTAATTACTTATGGCAGCCCAGGCTGCTGTCATTGAACAGGAGACACGCTTATGTCAAAATTCAGTAATTATCTCCGCGCTCTGATCAAACAGAGTGAGGAATCCATCACCACTATTGCCAGAAACACCGGCATCGAAAGAACTTCCATTCACAAAGCCCTAAAAGACGAACGGGTTCTTCCCTACAAGGCTCTTCAGTCTCTTGCACGATATTTCGGACTGACCCTGGAAGAACGTCAGGAATTTTTCCGTCTTCATGATATCCGTCTTCAGGGCGAAGAGGCTTACGAAAACCGTCAGGCTGTCTGTACTCTTCTAAATACTCTGGCAGCCGTTGATTTTTCCATGTTTCCCCCTCCGGAGGTGAATACACTTCCTCTCACGGATTCCCTGATCAGCGGCGAATATGCTGTCCATAGTCTTATCCGTTCTGCCCTGATCTATGAAGTCTCCCATCACAGAGATCCTGAAATCCAGATGTATCTTCCGGAAAAGCTTGATCTGACCATGGAATTTATGGAGCTGTGGCTGAACCAGTATCCGTTTTCCGTTGATGAGATTCTTTGTATTTATCATGCAGACAGCATCAGCTCTCCTGATCCGGTCCGCAGAAATTTAAAAAAACTGGAGTCCGTGATTCCCATGTGTCTTGCTTCCCGCGGCAACTATAAGCCTTATTACTTCACGGAACCGTTTTTTGCCTCTGCGATCTCTCCGCTGAGCTACTACATCGTTGCTCCCTCCTGCTTAATCCTGCTTTCCGGGGATCTGAGCACAGCCCGGATCAGCGGTGACCAGGAGCTGATCGGCTACTACCGGGATTTTTTTCAGAAGCAGCTGCCCAAATGCGATCTGCTTACCCGGTGCGGCAACGATATCCTGCATGTTCTCCGGGAATATATCGACGGAACATCCCCTGATTCCCTTCAGATTTTTATGAATCAGCCATGTACCGGCCGTTACATAACTCCCGAGATCATTCAGAAATATCTCAACAGCGATGATATGCCTTATCCTGCCATGTACAGCCTGGTAGAACAACATTTTTCCGTACTCCGTCAGATTTCCCAGAATTACCTCACTATTTTTACAGAAAAAGGTCTGGCTGATCTTGTCTCCAGCTGTGTTCTCCAGGATCTGCCACCGCAATATGTTCCGCCTCTCGATCCTGAGGATATCCGTCAGATGCTCCTTTCGCTTCATGAAGATATCTCCGACGGAAATATCTCCGGTTTTATTGTGCGTCCCACATACCTGCAGCTTCCCGACTATCTTTCTTTATATGTAGCACCTGCGGAACTGCATATTTATACCACTAATGCCTTTGTTTTTGGCGCCTACTGCTGCAATATCCACATCCAGGAGCCTTCTCTGTGCAGGATATTCACTGAATTTATCAGAACCCTTCCCGGAAGTCACCTGGTCTACAGCCAGGAAGAAACCATGAATCTTCTGGAACAGTATATTGCTCAGCTGCCCTGAATCAAAAAAATATATCCACAAAGGAGGATCACCCTTATGAAAAAGAAATTTCTGGCCTGCACCCTTGCAGTACTCATGTGCCTGCAGCCTGCTTCTGCCGTCCTGGCTGAAGATCCGAAGCCAGGCGATGTCGCTCAGACTTCTGAAAAAGTTTCCATATCTTCTTATAGCGGCCTCTCAGATACTGCTGTATCCGACGACGCTTCATCCACTGACGAAGACAGCTCTGCTGTATCGGATTTCTCTGCATCTGATACTTCCGAAACCATTTCCGATGTTGATTCTGCCGATTCTGATCTTTCAGAAGAAGGCTCTGTCCAGGAGCTTACTGAGGACTTTTCTGACGATGCAGAAGATACCGAGGCCTTAACGCAGGAAGAATCTGCTGACGAAGATTCTGCACAGGAACCGGAATTTGACGACGGAAGTGTTCCCTCTGCCGGTGCCGATGCCAACACTTTCGGTGATTTTCAGTACACAATCTCCGGACTCACTGCAACCATCACAAAATACACCGGAAATGCTGCTTCTGTAACTGTACCGTCCAAGATCGATAATTATACCGTTACCCAGATAGCATCTTCTACATTTAAAGATAATCTTTCCATTACCAGCGTTGTAATCTCCGATACCATTACGGAAATCGGCTCCAACGCTTTTTCCGGATGCTCTGCTCTGAAATCCATAAAGCTTCCTTCCAGGCTGAAAACACTGGGATATGGCTTTATTTCCGGTACCCTGGTCACTACTCTTACGATCCCGGCCGGGCTTACCAAATGTAACTCCTACAATACCTATAATTCCGCTACCTCTTATGGTCCTTTGCATGGCGCGGAAAACCTTACTGAACTCATCCTTGCAGACGGTATGGAAAAGATTCCGGATTATCTTGCCTGGTTCTCCACTTCCGAGACTACTCACCTGACCTCCGTTTCCATCCCGGATTCCGTCACCTCCATCGGTTCCTATTCCTTTGCAAACTGCACGGCTCTAGGTGAACTCAGCCTTCCGGACTCTGTCACTTCCATCGACAGAGACGCTTTTTCCGGATGTAAAAAGCTGGCCTCCATCCGATGGTCCGAAGACCTTCAGTCCATTGGCAGTTCTTCCTTTGAAAACTGCACGGCTCTGGAAACGCTTTCTTTTCCAAAGTCCGTCAAGATTATCGACTCCTATGCTTTCAGGGGCTGCAGCTCTGTTTCATCTCTTTCCTTTTCGGACAACCCAAAAGGTGGTTTTCTGACAGATATTAAATATAACGCTTTTGAAAACTGCACAGCCCTGGAAAATATTTCTTTTTCCAAAAATATAAATTCACTGGGTTCCTATGCATTCTCCGGATGTTCTTCTCTTGAAAAAGTGATTCTCAGTGATTCTATCACCACGATAGGTTCTTATGCTTTTTCCGGATGCTCTGCCCTGGAATCCATAAAGCTTCCTTCCAAACTGAAAACACTGGGCTATGACTTTATTTCCGGTACCCTGGTCACTACTCTTACGATCCCGGCCGGGCTTACCAAATGTAACTCCTACAATACCTATAATTCCGCTACCTCTTATGGTCCTTTGCATGGCGCGGAAAACCTTACTGAACTCATCCTTGCAGACGGTATGGAAAAGATTCCGGATTATCTTGCCTGGTTCTCCACTTCCGAGACTACTCACCTGACCTCCGTTTCCATCCCGGATTCCGTCACCTCCATCGGCTCCTTTTCCTTTGCAAACTGCACGGCTCTGGGTGAGATCACCATTCCGGACTCTGTCACTTCCATTGCGGACACCGCATTCTCAGGCTGGAAAAATCTGGTGATCAAAAGCACTGCCGGATCCGCAGCCCATGCTTATGCAAAAACCAACAATATCCCATTTCAGGAAGTGATACAGGAAGGTAAACGTATTATTGCCGGACGGCTGGATGCTGTAAATGCCGAAGACGGAACTATCAATATTGAAGGAAGAGATTATCCTGTATCCGGTAATTTCAGTCTCACCAGTGCCATGAGCATCCTGCAGAACAGCTCCGACAAGATCGTGGTCTTTAATTACGACAACAGCCGTGTTACACACATGGAGGCAGCTGAGGATATTGTAAAGCTTCAGATGCAGGCCATTACAGATGTCAATAATTCCAATACCTTTGTATATGAAAACGGCCAGTATCAGAAAACCTCACTTTCTCAGAATATGGTACTGAAATGTAAGGTTTCCCAAAATTCCAGTTACTCTTATGATGAGATCCGTCAGTTACTGCCAGGCTACACGATTTCTGTCACCGGAATAAAAATCCTTGCTTCCGCGCCGTTAAATGCTCATTTTCGGGAAGCTCTGGCTTTGTCAAAAATGGAATTTTCAACCCCTGTAAAGGTAAAAGTAACCGACTCCAAAACCATTGCCACTGCTGTATTTGGCATTTCGTCTGACTATATCGCTGAAAAAGCAAACTCTGATTTTTCAGTTTCATTCCTGGCCCGCTATGGAAATTCTGATTCTTATGTTCTCTCCGGCGGAAAACATATCTATCTGGCAAACCATGACTATCAGCACCAGCAGACAGAAAAGAAAAAGTCACAGACTGAACGTGGTCAGAAGCTTGCTTCCGCACAACAGATTCTGGGCAAAAACAACAGTATTCTTACCATTGACCCGAAACTGAATGACTACTTTACCAAGCCGCAGATGGAAGAATTTTATGACTTCTTATCCTGCTATATGGCTGTAGCGATCAATTCCACCTCCTTCTCCTATACCGGCGATCAGAAGAATAAAAGCTGTCAGCAGGTTCTGGAAAAGCTTTTTGAAAAAATGGGCATTACGAAACAGAGTTTTATCGTAGGAAAAACTCTGAAAGGTCACTTTGCCATCTCTGCCAGCACCAAAAAAGGAGACCGCACCATCAACTTTACCTATTCTGTCAGTGCTTACGAATTTTCTGATGTAAACTTCAGCTCTCTGGGCACCCTGAATTACAGCATCAGCCAGGATAACTGTTCCGGAATCATCGGGCTGGCCGGTGCAGACACGAAAGCTTTTGCGGAGCAGGTGAAACAGCTGGCAGAAGCCTCCGTCAAAAATGTATACAACGAAGCCTGGGGCAACTATGCCAATGAAGTGGCAGACCTTCTTTTCACAAAAACTGTACAGGACCTTATCCGGAATTCCAGATATGGCTCTTTCTCAAACCTTGTGTACACCATGCTTACAAAGCCATCCCAGACTGCCGCTGCCCAGAACAGGCGAAAAACAAACACTTCCATTAAGTGCCCTGTAGATGTGTATGTATATGACAGCAGCCATAACCTTTGCGGTTCTATCATCAATAACGTTGTCGACACTTCCTATAACGATATTATCATGTCTGTGGAAAACGATGAGAAATTCATTTCCTTCTGCGGAGATGATTACTATCTGAAGCTCGTAGGCAATGATAACGGAACCATGACCTATGAGATTGAGGAATACAACGGAGATACACTCTCCCGAAAGATCACCTATAACGACATTCCTCTCACTGCGGGAAAAAAATACAATGCCTATATCCCGGAGGGGCAGGACATGGATACCGGTGTTTACTCTCCGATAAATGAATCCGGTGAAAAATCCCAGGCTGCTTCCGATACCAGAAAAACAGCTCCACAGCCAGTTTCCGTGGAAAGTATCCAGCTGGATCAGACCCAGAAAGCTCTTCTCACCGGAGAAAGCTTTAAACTGACACCTTCCATCAAGCCTGCCAATGCCTCCACAAAAGATGTGCTCTGGATTTCTGACAAAGAATCCGTAGCCACCGTAGACAGCAGCGGTACTGTAAAAGCAGTCTCCCCAGGTATTGCCATTATCACCGCGCAGACCTTTGACGGAGCATTTACTGCATCCTGTACAGTGACAGTTACTTCACCGGAGATCTCTGTGGATACACTTACCGTTACTGTTCCGGATGTTGACTGTAACGGTACTGCACAGTTCCCTCCGGTAACCGTAAGATCAGGTTCCACACTCCTTACTCTGGATAAGGATTACACTCTTACCTATTCCGACAACATCAAGCCTGGAACTGCCACTGTTACTCTTACAGGTCTGGGCACTTACACCGGAAAACGTAACATTACCTTCCAGATTCTTGAAAAAGCACATAACTGGAGTTCCTGGAAAGTCACCACAGCCGCGACTGTGCTGAAGACCGGTAAGAAACAGCGCACCTGCTCCTACTGTAAGAAAAAGGCTACTGCATCCATTGCCCGTCTGAAGCCAACGCTTAAATTAAGCATGACTTCTGTTATCCTGAAAAAGGGCCAGACCACAACCGCTTTCAAAGTAACAGGCCTTGCAAAAGGTGACAAGGTAAAATCCTACCGCAGTTCCAACACAAAGATCGCATCCATTGATTCCCGGGGTAAGATCAAAGGAATCCGCATCGGCAGTACCAAGATCACCGTAACGCTTGCCAGCGGAAAGAAAGCTACGATTACGGTCAAAGTACAGAAAAATGCAGTGACAACTCAGAAACTTACGGTTTCTCCTTCCCGCATTTCTCTGAAACTGAAAAAGACATACAAACTGAAAATATCACGTTCGCCTCTGACCACCGTTGAAAGAATAACTTACAGATCTTCCAACTCAAAAGTAGCATCTGTAAATTCCAAAGGAGTCATCACCGCCAGAAAGAAAGGTACCGCGACGATTACCGTTCTCTCCGGCAAAAAGAAAGCCACTGTAAAAGTAACTGTAAAATAGTGCAAAGCACCCGTTCTGTAAGTGATTTTTCTTACAGAACGGGTGCTTTTCCTTATCTTCTCTTCATTCAGCAAAATAATCTATCTACTTTTGTCTGAAATCCCTCAAACTACCCAATATACACATCCACAATAGTCTGACAGTATTTCTTCACAATAATCCCGTCATAATCATGCACCAACTGATTCCGAATCTTCAGCATACTCATCCACTCATCTCCCTGAATCAGCTCCGCCTTGAAAGATTCTCTCAAAACTTCTCTGGGAGATTCGGCAACAAAACCTGTGATCGCATAATACTGAACCAGGATATCCTTCATTACTTTCCACGCAAAATCAAAGGTAATACTGAATTTTGCACTTGTTCCACTTAATACAAAATAATCTTCCATATCTCTTTCCCTTGCTTCACTTAAAGACGCAAGGGAATTTTTGAACGATTCATATCTTTTCGTAAATTTTTCGTCCATACTGCTCTATATTCTCCAACAGCAACCAATTTTCACAGGTATCCAGATCCGCGATATCAACATCACTGGTTTCTCCTGCGATCCGAAAAGAACCACCTTAGAAGCTCCGTTTTGCACGCATATCGCCCTTATCTCCTAAAAAACTTTCTCCAGTTTCATAACGATATTCTCCCTTATACAAACTGATTGACAGACGGATCGTAAGTATAATCGATAGTCTCCAGCTTCTTCTCCAGTTCTTTTTGATCAACGTCTCTGTCCTCGCAAAACGCATCCAGAGTTTTATAAAAATCCCTCAGCTGTGTATTTACGTAACTTAAAAGCATTACCGGGTCCTTTGGTATCATTGTCTTTTCCATCCTTTACTTTTTATTTCTCAGATTTTCTGATTGATCAGTTTTACTATCTTACCAATCTCCATTTTTGTCAAGAGGCAATTCCCGGGTTCCCTGTGTTCCGCCCTGTACAGACCTCTCAGTTTCCTTTCCCCCCCAAAAAACTGCCCGGTTCTGATTTTCTGATTCTTCATCCGATTTTCACATCAGGATGAATCCTCTTCAGAACGGGCAGTTCTTTTGTTTGTCAATCTATATTTTACTGCTTCAAGGAGTTACTTTTTTGACCGGATGTTGTTCTGTTATTTCGTGCTGACAGTAAACGCTCCGTCCTTCACATCCAGCACAATGGTATCTCCGGCATGTACATCACCGGAAAGGATCTTCTTGGCTGTCAGTGTCTCCACATAATTCTGGAGATAACGCTTCAGAGGACGTGCGCCGTAAACCGGATCATAACCGTTATCCACTACCATCTGTTTGGCAGCATCTGTAAGCTCCAGAGAAAGCTCCTGGTCAGCCAGACGGTCGCTGAGCTCTTTGACCATAAGATCTACGATCTTACCTACATTATCCTTGGTCAGCGGCTTGAACATGATGATCTCATCCAGACGGTTCAGAAATTCCGGACGGAAATGACCACGAAGATCACCCATAACCTGTTCCTGTGCCTCCGGTTTGATATCTCCCTTCTCGTCGATACCGTCAAGAAGGTACGGAGAACCAATGTTGGAAGTCATGATCAGGATCGTATTCTTAAAATCAACCGTACGTCCCTGTGAATCCGTGATACGTCCATCGTCCAGTACCTGCAGAAGTACATTGAATACATCCGGGTGAGCCTTCTCGATCTCATCAAAAAGAACAACACTGTACGGTTTTCTTCGAACGGCCTCTGTCAGCTGTCCGCCTTCCTCATATCCGACATATCCTGGAGGCGCTCCGATCAGACGGGACACGGAATATTTCTCCATGTATTCACTCATATCGATACGGACCATATTCTGCTCATCGTCAAACAGTGTGGCAGCCAGAGTCTTGGCAAGCTCTGTTTTACCAACACCGGTTGGTCCGAGGAACAGGAAGGAACCGATTGGCTTTGTGGGATCCTTGATTCCTGCCTTGGAGCGGATGATGGCCTCTGTCACCTTTGTGACTCCGTCATCCTGTCCTATTACCCTCTTGTGCAGCTCTTCATCGAGGTGAAGTGTCTTATTACGCTCACTCTCCGTAAGCTTTGCAACAGGTATTCCTGTCCAGCGCGATATAATGAGTGCAATTTCCTCATCGCCCACGTTCTCACGTACAAGCGATAAATCCCTGTCCTTAAGCAGTGCTTCCTCTGATTCCAGCTCCTTCTGCAAATTTGGAAGCACGCCGTACTGCAGCTCTGCCGCCTTTTCCAGGTCATAATTCTGCTGTGCTGTCTTGATTTCATTCTTTGTGGACTCAATCTTTTCACGAAGCTTGCTGACCTTGTCAACAGCCCCCTTCTCGTTCTGCCACTGAGCCTTTTTGGCATTGAAGTCATCACGCAGCTCTGCAAGCTCCTTCTGGAGTGCCGCGAGCCTGTCCTGACTTAAGTGGTCTGTCTCTTTCTTTAGAGCTGTCTCCTCTATCTCAAGCTGCATAATCTTACGATTCTGCTCATCAAGCTCTGCCGGCATACTGTCAATCTCGGTTCTTATTTTCGAAGCTGCCTCATCCATCAGATCTATAGCCTTATCCGGAAGAAATCTGTCACTTATATATCTGTCAGAAAGTGTCGCACATGCTATCAGAGCACTGTCAGTAATCCTTACTCCATGATGAATCTCAAATCTTTCTTTCAGCCCTCTTAATATAGAAATAGTATCCTCTACCGTAGGCTGATCCACCAGTACTTTCTGAAAACGTCTTTCCAAAGCCGCATCTTTTTCAATATATTTTCTGTATTCATCTAAGGTCGTAGCTCCTATGCAATGCAGCTCACCTCTTGCAAGTTTCGGCTTCAGCAGATTACCGGCATCCATTGCGCCTTCGGTCTTTCCTGCACCAACGATATTGTGAATCTCGTCTATGAAAAGAATTATCCGACCTTCAGACTTTTCGATCTCATTGAGTACAGCTTTAAGCCTTTCTTCGAATTCCCCCCTGAATTTAGCCCCTGCTATAAGAGAACCCATATCCAGGGCAAAAATAGTTTTGTCTTTCAAGCCTTCAGGAACGTCTCCATTTAATATTCTCTGGGCAAGACCTTCTACAACAGCAGTTTTACCGACTCCCGGCTCACCGATTAACACAGGATTGTTTTTTGTCCTTCTTGAAAGAATCTGTATAGTATGCCTTATCTCCGCATCTCTTCCGATAACAGGGTCCAGTTTTCCATCCCTTGCCATCTCCACAAGGTCTCTGCCATATTTATTTAGCGCATCATAATTT
>OGPW01002072.1_pt1 | contig 12034 bp, 10 predicted proteins | sample 1553061 | NCBI WGS metagenome assembly OGPW01 (sample SAMEA2580292, study PRJEB22360) | human gut metagenome | biome: human gut; feature: human-associated habitat; material: faeces | place: Denmark | collected 2008/2010
GGCTGTGACCCTGTCCGGTCTGGCCATCGCTGCTCTGTGCGGCGTGATCCTCAACGCCATTCTGCCCGGCAATGACTACGAGTTCGGCATCAGCGTCGAGGGCGACAAGTCCGCCGATCTGGGAGTGCGGCGTACCTCATGATAATATCTTGATGAAGCGTTGTCCAACATGAGCAAACGTGATTGGTCGGCAATTCCCCAGGTGTCTGCTACCATTTTTTGATACAGATTCCACCGGTCAGGGTCGTTTGCTCCCTGTTTCATGTATTCCAGCATATATTTGTAAGAGGTCTGCAATTGTTCCAGGCGAGTGCGCAAATCCCAGTCAGGACATTGCCACAGCAAAGATTCCAACTGCATTAAGGCTTCTTTGAGTCTTTTCTCTTCAAGTAAAGTACGTATATATGCGTATTGTTCATTAATCGTTTTTTCGTTCATCATTCTTTAATTATTTATTTTTTCCAATCCAGGTCAAACGTTTCCAGAGACCTTCAAAAGGACCGTGCTTATGGTGTCGGAGCCACCACGAACAAAATACCATTTGTAATATAACAAAAAGAATGCCAAAAAAGAAACTATAAGTAATTCCTAAATAGCGTCCCAGTTCGAATCCCCAATGATAGAACAAAAGAGAGCCGAAAATTGATTGCCCCAAATAGTTAGTTAAACTCATTTTACCATAAGATGTGAAACGCATGAAAAAGCTGCGGTCTTTTACGTGATAGAAGGTGAGCAGCAATCCTGTTACCAATAACACCATAAAGCTAAGACTGCTGAATGAGCTTAGTATGAGCTGTAAGGGTACGAGGATAGCACTTCTCTCGATAAATTCCGGTAACATATTGTTGAGCCCGTAGATAGGGAAGAAGCAGAGTAGGGCGATAGCCAGTGCTTTCAGCCACAGGCGCTCGTTCTGTTCGCTGTATAGGAAATATTTCCGGCGTCCGATAAGCATACCGAACAGGAATAATCCCGGAGTTTGCAGGATGCGTCCGTGTTCCAATGCCCAAGTCATGTTGGCAAGTTGTCCTTCCCACATATTCATGCGGATGGTTTCGAGGAAGGTTCCGTTCTTCTGTACATCGAAAGCTATGCCGAAATAATAACGTGCCAGACTTTCACCTGCCACATAGTCAGGATTACATAAAGCATAGATTAATTTTGCCCAGTCGATAGGTTGCAGGATCAGCAGGGTGGCAAAGATGACGACGATACGGTCGCTCATGCGGCAGAATATCGGAAGAATAATACCGAGGATAGCATACATGGTTAATATTTCTCCGGTAAAGAAAGCAGCATTGAACTGTCCGATGATAAAAAGGATAAATAGCCTCCATAGGAAACGGAGCCGGAAGTCCTTTCCTTTGCGTTGTTGATTATTATCCTGAATATAAAAACTAAAGCCGAAAAGTAGGGCGAATACTGCATACGCCTTATTACTGAACGTGAAGAATAATCCCCTCCAAATAGCTTGGTCGGTAAAGTTCATCCATTCAAAAGGTACTTTCTCCGGAAAAGAATAAAAATTGAAGTGTTCAATACTGTGTAAAAGGATGATTCCCATTACGGCAAGTCCTCTTAGTACGTCGGCCACGTCTACTCGGGCGTTGGGTTCGGCGATTTTGTGTTCCATGATTTCCAGTCTTTCTTTTATAGGTTTATTATATGATGATTCTCCATAATACTTGCTACTTAAAATCTGACCTGTACCTGTGCCTGTATCAGGTTAGAATCTTTCTGTCCGTTTCCTTTTTTGTCACAAAAAGTGTATTGTGCCTGCAAGCGGCATCTGGGGTAGAACCAGTATTGCACACCGGCAATGTAGTTGTTTTGTTTGAAATCTGCCGCTTTATTAGGATTAAAATAATCAAACGAAGCGATAAAGTCGAGGTTTCGTGCGAAACACACACTTCCTGTTGCATAGAATCCTTCACTTTTTACGTTCCGGTCCTTGCCGCCGAGATATTCGGTACGCAGATTGAAACGGGAAGTGGTAACAACCCCTCCTGCGCTCCAACGCTTTTGATTCCGGTATATTCGGAATCGGCTATTGCGTGTCCGGTTCCCCGGATAAACGATCCGCCCACGGATAGCCATTCCAAGGGATAAATCATAAGATTCCCGACAACATCTTTCTGGCTGTTCTTATCCTTTGTATTTAGCCCTTGTCCGTTCATCACGGCAACTTTATATTGTAGGAAGTCGTGGAATAGTTTACCATGAATCATCATGCCGATGTCTCTACCCGAAGTCATGCCGTAACATTTGTCACTGCCACTGACGCCTGCCAGATAGCAGACGGATTGGGAATAACAGTTGATTAGCTCTACCGTAGTAGGAGATAATTCATTTTCAATCGTATAAGGAACTTTGAATTCTCCGATACGTGCGGTAAGTCCGGGAAGAAACTGATAATCTGTGTACACTTCGAGCAGCATACCACCGTTGTAAAAGTCGTACATAAAATCACAAGTCCAGCGTTTGGTGATTTTTCCGTGTGCCATGAAAATAATTCGTTTGATATCGAATGTATTGTCCGGTTTGGCTGCATCATCGTACGTATATCCCAACTGGGCATATCCGGCCAGGCTGATACGTTCTTTCAGTGTGTTGACAACTTGGTTCAGTGATGTTTTTTCTTGTGCAATAAGGGACTTTTGTATACCCGGCATGCTTGATAGCAAGATAATTGAAAGTAAGAGTGTTTTTCGCATGGGATTAATTTAGTTGTTATTGAATGGTGGTTGATACTGTGTGAATATAAGTTGTGTCTATCAGATTGCTTTCCGAGTACGTTTGGGGTATCCGGTGATTTGCTTTCAGCCACTGGGTTGCTTTTTCTATGGCTTCTGCCGAAGGTCGTGTTGCTTTCCGATAGGTAGGGAGGGCGATCAGTCCGGTTAGATTCTCCGGTACACCGATTTCCATTAATACTTGTTTCCACTCTGATTGCGGATGCATTTTTATATGGTTTACTCCCAAGTTATACCCCGTAATGAGCAGTTCGATTTCTTTTCGTTTCTCTTGGAGAGCTTTTCGGGAAAAAGCGGTGGCGATAAATTCAATTCCCAGTTCCTGCGTACTTATTAATGATTTGTTCTTGCTGTTCATGGCGATAGAAGCGGCAGGGTCAGGCAAGAAAGAAGCATCAATCTGGTTATACTGTAACATTTGCAGGCGGAGGGGAAGTTGACTGATTTCCGGTTTGTTTGTCTCTGTATACTTGATTCCCGCTTTGTTTAATAGTTGGTCGGTCGCATATTCGACAACGGTATTGCGGGATACGGCTATATTTTTCTCTATAAGTTGTTCCGGTTGGTTGATACGGCTTTCTTTAGAGACGATAAAGCAGAGATAGCCGTCATTCTTAAAGATAAAGCCCAACTCCGTATGATGAATAGCTTGTAGTGTTATCGCACTAGGGTAATCAGTTACCATACCATCCATTTGTCCGGTTTGGAAAACGGCGTCACGGTCGTTGGCAGAATTGAATGGGAGAATAGTTAAGTCCAATCCTAATGAGTCATAAATACCTTCGGAGCGGGCAATGTAAAAAGGTAACCCTTCGAGTGTAGGCATCATACCCAATGTGAGTGGTTTCAGTTCGGATAGAGGCAAAAAAAGACTATCTCCTTTTTTACTCTGACAGGAGCAAAGGAAGAAAAGGATGAAACAAAAGAGTAGTATCGGTCTTTTCATACCTCATTTTTATGAATGAGGGCAACTCTTTTCACAAAGAACTGCCCTCTTATTTAACCATTGTAAAAAAATTAGCTATTATAAATTTTCTTATTCTTGAATAGCAGCAATACCCGGAAGAACTTTTCCTTCGATGGCTTCAAGCAATGCACCACCACCGGTAGAAACATAAGAAACACCGCTAGCCAGACCGAACTTGTTAACACAAGCTACAGAGTCACCACCGCCAACGAGTGAGAATGCACCGTTCTTCGTTGCTTCAACGATTGCTTCACCTACTGCACGTGAACCGTGAGTAAAGTTATCGAATTCAAATACACCTGTCGGACCGTTCCAAAGGATAGTCTTAGACTCTTTGATAACGTTAGCGAAGATTTCTTCAGTTTTAGGACCGATATCAAGGCCTTCCCAACCATCAGGAATTTCGTCAACCGGACAGAATTTAGTATTTGCATCATTAGAGAAAGCGTCAGCAATTTTAGCGTCAACAGCCAATATCAGGTTCACACCTTTTTCTTTTGCTTTCTTCATCAAATCCAAAGCCAGGTCAAGTTTGTCGTCCTCACAGATAGAGATACCGATTTTGCCACCCATTGCTTTAGTAAATGTATATGTCATACCACCTGCGATAATCAGGTTGTCCACTTTGCTCAACAGATTTTCGATGATTTCGATTTTAGAAGAAACTTTAGAGCCACCCATGATAGCAGTGAACGGACGTTTGATGTCGTTCAATACTTTATCAACAGCCTTCACTTCTTTCTCCATTAAGTAACCGAACATCTTGTTGTTAACGTCAAAATATTTAGCGATCAATGCAGTAGAAGCGTGAGCGCGGTGAGCTGTACCGAACGCGTCGTTTACGTAACAGTCGGCATAAGAAGCCAATTTCTTGGTAAATTCTTTCTGGCTTTCTTTTACTGCTTTCTTGGCAGCAGCTTTTTCTTCGTCAGTTGCATCTTCTGCCAAACCTCTTGGTTTGCCTTCTTCTTCAGCGTAGAAGCGAAGATTTTCGAGCAACAGCACTTCTCCCGGTTGCAGAGCAGCAGCTTTTACAGCAGCTTCTTCGCCCATGCAGTCGTTAGCGAACTGAACTTCAACACCCAGCAATTCAGACAGATGCTTGATGATATGTTTCAAAGAGAATTTATCGGCAACGCCTTTCGGACGGCCCAGGTGAGAGCCAATGATGATGCTTCCGCCGTCTGCCAGAATCTTCTTCAAAGTAGGAAGAGCTGCACGCATACGGGTGTCATCTGTAATGTTGAAGTTTTCGTCCAAGGGTACGTTGAAGTCCACACGAACGAATGCCTTTTTTCCGGCAAAGTTAAATTGATCAATTGTCATAATACTCTATTTTATTTAAAAGTGTTACTAATTTCTTTTTAGTGAGCGCAAAGTTAGCATTTATTTCTTTTTTTTGCTATGAAACCGTTGTTTATTCTTTGTCTTTGCCGCTCTCTTTGCTAACTTTATATTTCTGGCAGTAATATTTGCACATTAATTGCAAACCGCAGGTATCACATTGTGGAGTACGTGCCTGGCATACATAGCGACCGTGCAGGATAAGCCAGTGGTGAGCTATGGGGATGTCTGTTTCCGGTATATGTTTTACCAATTCTTTTTCGACACTGAACGGAGTTGTACATTTATCTGATACGAGACCCAGGCGATGGCTGACGCGGAACACGTGTGTGTCTACTGCCATAGCCGCTTTATTGAAAACAACGGATTGGATGACATTGGCTGTTTTGCGGCCTACGCCGGGCAGTTTTACCAGTTCTTCAAGGGTATCGGGTACCTCACTGTTGAATTCTTTCACCAACATCTGTGCCATGCCTACAAGATGTTTAGCTTTGTTGTTGGGATAGGAGACGCTGCGGATATACTCGTATACCACGTCGGGAGTAGTAGCGGCGAGTGCTTCGGGAGTAGGGAAGTCCCGGTAAAGGGCGGGGGTAATCATATTGACGCGTTTGTCCGTACATTGTGCAGAGAGAATAACTGCTATCAACAGCTCGAACGGATTGTCATAATGCAACTCTGTTTCGGCTACGGGAACGTTCTCCCTAAACCAAGCAAGGATTTTTTCATAACGCTCTTTCTTTCTCATCTTAATTTGTTTTTATGATAGTGAGGAGATACTTTCAGATTGAAATAGAAGATGGAGATAACCGTGAGGCAGGCTCCGAAAAAATATGCCATATCGAATGAGGTAATCTGTGCGATATAACCTCCTGCTGTCAGACCTATACCAATGCCTATATCCCATGAAGTCAGGTAGGTAGAGGTGGCTGTTCCGCGCTGGTTGTTGGGGGCCAGGTTTACGAACAGCGTATTGAAGGCGGGGAACATCGTCCCGAAGCCTACTCCCAATAGGAGGGCAACCATAAAAAACAATATGTTTGTCAGTTCCGGGACGGTCTTCATCAGTAGTCCGCAAGCGGACAATATGAAGAAACAGCTACATACCAGATATAGTCCTAAAGTTATGACTTGGGTGATACGTCCTTTATCCACTTGTTTGCCGGAGAACATACGGGACACTGCCATGCCGACGGCCATAAAAGTAAAAAACAATCCGGAATTCAAGGTAATTCCTATTTCTTTGGCATACATGGCTACATAAGTGCTTGTCATGCCATATGGTATGGAGAGCAATAGCAGTGCGATTCCTGCCGGGATACCTTTCAGCAGCACAAAGCGGTCCAATGAGATAGGTTCTCGTTTGACTGGTTGTTTGGGTGGGGTCTTGACGAGGCATGCGGCAACAAAACCGATAGTTCCTGATATGAGCGAGCAGGCAAAAATCGTTTCAAAGGAATATATGTCATGCATGAAAAGACCAATCATCGGGCCGAAGCTCATGGCTGTATTGTTCATCAGTCCATAATATCCTACGGCTTCGCCGCGACGGGACGAAGGGGTAATGTCAATCACAATTGTATTTCCCGCTACGGTCACCATTCCAAATGCAAGGCCGTGGACAACCCGCAACATGATGAATAAAGATAGGACTCCCGCTAACATGTAACCTGCGAAAATGGTGATAAAGATGAAGTATGCCACCAGATAAAGAGGCTTGCGGGCTAGCGTGTCGAGCAGTTATCCCGAAAACGGGCGTATGCAGAGCGAGGCAATGGTGTAGCATGACAAGATGACACCTACTGCTGCATTTCCGGTATGGAATACCTCAGTCAGGTAGAATGGAAGAACCGGTAGTATCAGATAAAAGGCAAAATACAAAAGGAAATTGGCAGCCAGGATAAGGCAATAGCCGGAGGTTACAAGTTTGTCTTTTGCCATAGCGAAAAATAGTGGTTAGCGATGAGTGGTTAGTGATGGGTGATTAATGATATGCTGAAAATGCGCAACTTATTAATCACTAATCACTAACCGTTATTCACTATATTTAGTAAGCGCTCTCGAATTCTTTCAAGAAGCGTGTGTCATTTTCAGAGAACATACGAAGGTCTTTCACCTGGTATTTTAAGTTGGTGATGCGTTCGATACCCATACCCAGAGCATATCCGCTATACACTTTGCTGTCTATTCCGTTCAGCTCCAATACATTCGGATCTACCATACCGCATCCCAGAATTTCTACCCAACCCGTATGTTTGCAGAAAGGACAACCCTTGCCGCCGCAGATGTTACAGCTGATGTCCATTTCGGCACTCGGCTCGGTGAAGGGGAAGTAGGAAGGACGTAGACGAATCTTGGTGTCACTGCCGAACATCTCTTGCGCAAAGAGCAATAAAGCCTGCTTCAAGTCGGTGAAAGATACATTGCGGTCTACGTACAAGGCTTCTACTTGGTGGAAGAATGCGTGTGCGCGGTAGCTGATGGCTTCATTACGGTATACACGTCCCGGACAAAGCACGCGGATAGGAGGCTGTGTAGTCTCCATAACACGGCTTTGCACGCTGGATGTGTGTGTGCGAAGAATGATGCTGTGCGATACGTTTTCTGTATCATTTTCGATGAAGAATGTATCCTGCATGTCGCGTGCCGGATGGTCTTCGGCAAAATTCATGGAGGAGAATACGTGCCAGTCGTCTTCCATTTCCGGTCCGTCGGCGATGTTGAATCCCATACGGGCAAATATATCGATGATTTCGTTTCTCACGATGGAAAGCGGATGGCGGGTTCCTAATTCTACCGGGTAGGCTGAACGGGTCAAGTCAATATCGTCACAGCCGGTATCCTGGCTTTCGAATTGTTCCTTCAAGGCGGCAATCTTTTCTTGTGCTTTGTTTTTCAGTTCGTTCAAGCGCATTCCCTCCTCTTTTTTCTGTTCGGCGGCTACATTGCGGAAATCTGCCATCAAGTCATTGATGGCTCCTTTTTTTCTGAGGTATTTGATGCGGAGTGCCTCTAATTCCTCGGCGTTAGCGGCTTTCAGCGCCTCTACTTCCTGCAGAAGCTGATTGATTTTAGCTATCATATCGTTGTTATCTTATTTATTTTCTAAGTTAAAAACGGTGCAAAGATACAATATTATCATTGTTTTGCCGCCAATTGGGGAAGATTATTTGGTGTCAGTGGTACAAAATTTCATGTGAAGAAGAAATGATAGAGGATGGGAGAAAAAATGATATATATGTAAAAGTCTTCATATTGTTTATGGAAAAAACATAAATGAGCGTTGTTTAGTGACTTTTAAAATATACTTTTCGTATCTTTGCGCCCCGTTTACCGTTCTATGGAGGTAGAACAAACTGGCGGTTGGTATTTATTAACATACGTCAAAGAGAGAGAGAGTTAACGGAGTAATTGTTGCATTAAAGTTAGAGTTTGAATTGATGAAATTGAAGACAATCCTGCCAGTCGTGGCAGTTGCGGGAGTACTCATGTGTGAGCCTGCCGTATTGTTGCATGCCGGTACATCTGATTTTGCTTCTCCCGAAGCTATGGGATGGTTCCGTAAGAAAAAGAAGAGTGAAACCAAGGACAGCGTTCAATCCAAGAGCGACTACGAGAAATTGACAGGTTCCGGTGCTATTGCCCGCAAGGGAATGTTCAATGTTTACCAGAAGAAGAGCGATTATTACTTTGAAGTGCCGGCAAGGCTGCTGGGACGTGATATGCTGGTAGTAAATAAATTACAGCGTGTTCCTTCCGAACTGAATGAGGCAGGTGTGAACCGTGGTACGAATTACGAAAATCAGATGGTGCGTTTTGAATTGGACAAGGCTGCCAACAAGCTGTTGGTACGTCAGAGCCGTCCTCTTCCGTTGGCGCCGGATGAGGATGCCATACGGCAGTCCGTACTGGATAATTATATTTCTCCGCTGATAGCCGGTTTCAAGATTGAGGCATTCAATAATGACTCTACCATGATAGTGGTCAAGGTCAACGATATTTATGATGGTACAGAGACGAGTATCAATAATGTCTTTACGAATATCAACCTGGGAACTTCGGCCATCAAGAATCTCTCCCGCATTTTATCTATCAAAGCTTTTGAGAACAATGTGGTAGCCACTTCCGAGTTGACAACTAAGGTGACCGAGGGAACAACGACTGTGTTTGTTACGGTCGAAGTCAGTTCCTCTCTGTTGCTGTTGCCGGAGAAACCTATGATGGGACGTCTGGATAGTCCGCGCGTAGGTTACTTTACCAATCCGTTGTTGAATTACAGTGACGGTCAGCAGCGTGTAGACAAGAAACCCTTCATCACCCGCTGGCGTCTGGAACCGAAACCGGAAGACCGGGAGCGTTACCTTCGCGGTGAATTGGTGGAACCGGCCAAGCCGATTGTGTTCTACATCGAGAACTCCACTCCCCGTCGTTGGCGGAAATATATCAAGCAGGGAATCGAGGATTGGCAGGCTGCTTTTGAACGTGCCGGATTCAAGAATGCTATCATAGCCAAGGAACTGACGGACAGCATGAATGTGGATAAGGATGACGTGAACTACTCCGTGCTGACCTACGCCGCCTCCACCAAAGCCAATGCCATGGGCCCCTCTATCCTCGACCCCCGTTCGGGCGAGATATTGGAAGCGGACATCATGTGGTGGCATAATGTGCTGGGCATGCTCCAGGAATGGATTACAGTGCAAACCGGTGTCGTACGTCCCGAAGCAAGAGGAGCAAGGCTGCCGGATGAACTGATGGGTGATGCCATGCGTTTTGTGGCATGCCATGAGGTGGGACACTCGTTGGGATTGCGTCACAATATGATTGCTTCCTGGACTTTTCCGACAGATTCTCTGCGTTCCAAAACATTTACGGATCGTATGAATACCACTTCCTCCTCTATCATGGACTATGCACGTTTCAACTATGTGGCACAGCCGGGTGACGGTGTTACGGCGCTTTCTCCCCATATCGGTCCGTATGATATGTTTGCCATAGAATACGGTTATCGTTGGTATGGTAAAGAAACCCCAGAAGCAGAGAAGGACTTGCTTGCCGACTTTCTGAGCCGTCATGCAGACCGTTTATATAAATATAGTGAGGCGCAGGATGTACGTGATGCCGTAGACCCGCGTGCGCAGAATGAAGATTTGGGCGATGATGCTGTCCGCTCGTCTCTGCTGGGTATTGAGAACTTGAAGCGTATTGTTCCTCAAATCATCCAATGGACTACTACCGGCGAGAAAGGACAGACTTATGAAGAAGCTTCCCGCCTATACTATGCGGTTATCAACCAATGGAACAATTATCTATATCATGTACTTGCCAATATCGGCGGTATTTATATTGAAAACACCATAGTAGGCGACGGAGTGAAAACCTACACATTTGTTGAAAAAGAAAAGCAACAGGCAGCCCTGAAATTCCTAATGGATGAAGTCCTGACATATCCTAAATGGTTATTTGATACGGAAGTCGGGCAATATACTTATCTGCTCCGCAACACTCCGATCGGAAAGCAAGAAAATGCACCCACTCAAATCCTTAAGAATGCACAAGCCTATATTCTTTGGGATTTACTAGGCAATACCCGCCTAATGCGTATGATTGAGAATGAATCCGTCAACGGTAAGAAAGCATTCACGGTAGTTGAACTAATGGACGGACTCCACAAAAATATTTTCGGTATTACTGAACGCGGAGGTATCCCTAACGTTATGGAACGCTCTTTGCAGAAAAACTTTCTGGATGCATTACTTACCGCTGCCGCAGAGCCCGAAGCTGTAAAAATCAACAAGAAGATCGCCAACGAACATTTTTTGCTTGACCATACCACTCCTTTCTGTAGCTGCTATGCTGCCGAACAACGTGCACTTCGTCAAGAAGACCGCATGGGTGCTCCACGTGTACTCAATTTTTACGGAAGTCAACTTAACCGCATTTCAGATGCCATTTCTGTAAAACGTGGTGAATTATTGCGTATCAAGAAGTTATTGCAAAATCGTCTGGGGACTTCCGATACCGCTACACGTTATCATTATGAAGATATGATTTTACGTATTAATACCGCTTTGGGAATCAAGTAAAACAAACCTGTTAATTAAACTATCTTACAATTAATGAGAATCAAATTTTTGTGCATTATTATATGCTTATTTGTGAATGCACTGGTTTTTGCCAGTGCTACCAACCACACGATAACTGGTGTTGTCATTTCTGGTGAAGACAATGAACCTCTAATTGGTGCTTCTGTATATGTTCACGCCGATGATCTGAAAAAAGCCGGAGTATCACAAACCTCTTTGGGTACTATCACTGATATTGACGGTAAGTTTTCTATTTCCGTTCCGGAAAAAGTGACTCGTATTCATTGCAGCTATATTGGGTTCGAAGAACAAGCGATTATATTGCAAGGAAATAAAAAAAACTACCGTATTGTACTACAACCTTCGGCACATGCTCTGGCGGATGTGGTAGTAACGGGATACCAGACATTAGAACGTCGAAAATTAACGGCAGCTATTGCAAAGGTAGAATTATCTGATGCCATGATCGGAGCGAATAAAAGTATCGACCAAGCACTAACCGGACAAATCGCCGGCGTAGCCGTCACAACAACTTCAGGTGCACCAGGAGCTCCGGCACGTATCCGTATTCGGGGAACGGCTTCTTTAAATGGAACCCAGGACCCGTTATGGGTATTAGACGGTATGCCCTTAGAAGGAACAGATATTCCTAAATTAGATGATGCAACAGATAATGATATCGTCAATATGCAACAATCATCTATTGCAGGATTAAGTCCAAATGACATAGAAAGTATCACTATCTTGAAAGACGCTGCCGCTACTGCAATTTATGGTGCACGTGCTGCTAATGGTGTCATCGTAGTTACAACCAAACGTGGAAGAACAGGAAAACCAATCATTAATTTCAACACGAAATTAACTTATACTCCTAATCTAGACAC
>OGPW01002076.1_pt1 | contig 12023 bp, 11 predicted proteins | sample 1553061 | NCBI WGS metagenome assembly OGPW01 (sample SAMEA2580292, study PRJEB22360) | human gut metagenome | biome: human gut; feature: human-associated habitat; material: faeces | place: Denmark | collected 2008/2010
CCAGCTTGCCTTTGCGCTGCCGTTCGTGCAGGCGTTCTTCCCGCCGGCGCAGGCCGTGGCGATCTGTTTGTTCGACGCCGGCAACTCCATCATGATGAGCGGCGGCACCTACGCGCTCACGAGCGTGCTCGCCAGCGAGAAGCCCGTCGAGCACCCGGTGCGCCTTGCGGCCAAGCGGCTGTTCTCCTCGGTCACGGTGGACGCCTACCTCGTGCTCGTGACCATGGCGCTGCTGCGCATCCCCGTGCCACAGGCGATCGTGCAGTTCACCGAGCCCATGGCCAACGCCAACGCGTTTCTCGCGATGTTCATGCTGGGGCTCGTGACGAACCTGCACGTGGACGCGCAGAAGGTGGGCAGGCTCGTGCGCCTGTTGGGCGCACGCCTCGTGGCGAACGTGCTGTTCACGGCCGCGGTGCTGCTGGCCCTGCCGTTCGCGGCCAGCGTCAAGGTCATCGTGTGCATGGGCGTGTGGGCGCCCATCGGCGCCATGGGCCCCGTGTTCACGATGTGGTGCAAGGGAGACCACGGCCTGGCGGGCTTCGCAAACGCCATCAGCGTGGTCGTGGCGGTTGTCGCAATGACCGGCATCGTCCTCGCCACGGGCGCGATGGGCTAGCGATGACTGCGGTCCGCACCGAACGGCACCCCAGAGGCATCGCCGACGCCACTCGCGGATTCGAGCAATGCGCCGCAGCTCAGCGGCGCTATAACAACCAGCGGGGCTATCAAACATCCAACAAGAGAGGGGTCCCAATGGACATCAAGGACGTCAAGAGGGTCACCATCGCGGGCTGCGGCACCGAGGGCAGCCAGATCGCGTCGATGGTCGCGTACAAGGGCTTCGAGACCACCGTCTGGCTGAGGAGCGAGGGCTCCATCGAGCGCGCCCAGCCGCGCCTTGCGAGCGTCAAGAAGCAGATCGTGGACGTGCTCAACGCCTGGAAGACCGAGCCTGCCGCCTACTGCCGCGGCCTGTCCGATGACCGCGGCCTCACGCCCGAGCAGATCGATGCGCTCATCGCCCAAGCCGAGGAGCGCCTGCCAAAGATCCGCCTCACCACGAGCCTCGAGGAGGCGTTCGGGAACGCGGACGTCGTCATCGAGTGCATCAACGAGGACCCCGCGCAGAAGACCGACCTCTACGAGAAGATCGCGCCCGTGATGCCCGAGCACACGGTGCTGCTCACGGACTCCTCGACGTTCCTCCCCAGCACGTTCGCCGATGCCACGGGGCGCCCGGACCGCTACCTCACGCTTCACTTCGCCAACCAGATCTGGCGCAACAACCTCACCGAGCTCATGCGCCACGACCGCACGAGCGACGAGAGCTTCACGCTGGCCGAGCAGTTCTCCTACGCCATCGGCATGATTCCGCTCAAGCTCAACAAGGAGCAGCCGGGCTACATCCTGAACACCCTGCTCATCCCCTGGTTCCGCGCTGCGCTGCAGCTCGTGGCCACCGGCGTGAGCGATCCGGCGACCGTTGACCTGTGCTGGGAGCTCGACACGGGTGCCACGAAGGACCAGACGCCGTTCCGCAAGCTCGACAAGGTGGGCCTGCCGCTCGCGATGCACATCATGGGCATGCAGCCCGGCGCCGACGACCCCACGACCGTCAACGGCCAAATTGTGGCGCTGCTGCGCGGTTACGTCGAGGCGGGCAAGACCGGCATCGCCGTAGGCGAGGGCTTCTACCGCTACGACGAGAACGGCAACGTGATCGAGTAGCTCGATGGGCCGCTCGGGCTCGCGCGTCACGCGTTAACGCGATTCGCCGTCTGGTTTCTGCGCATTCTCGCGCCCCTGGGGCCGAGAACCGCGTCAGAACCAGACGGCGTTTTCTTTGCGGCAGGGGGCGCTGGGCCAAGCGCGCTAGCCCAGCGGGAATACGAGCTCGAACTCCTCAAGGACACAGTCGCCGTGCTCGTCAAAGGGAAGGCCGAGGCGCTCGTAGTCGGGCGTGAACGCGCGGCGATGGACCTCGCGCCACTCTTCGAGCGTGCGCGAGCCCTCGCCCTCCTTGAAGGCATGGCTCGCCGGCACCTCGTCAAACGGCACGACGCTCACGCGCGTGTCCCTGCTCACGAGCGCAGCCTCGCCGCTGTCCCGGCAGATGACGGACAGGCTTCCCGCGGCCGGAATCTCCTCGTCCGGTCCAAACGAGACGAGCGCCGACGAGGTCGCAGTCTTCCTGCCGAGAAGCACGAGGTCGGCCAGCTCGTCTGCGGCGGGGCCTCCGTCGCAGAACTTCCAGACGTCATGCGGGGTGGAGGGATTGGTCCCCGAGGCCTCGCAATATTCCGCCCACATCTGGGACGCGTCCATGGCTCCTCCTACGGCGGAAGATGATTGTCGGGCCCATCTTGCCACGAGCCCGCAGGGGACAGCGCCGGAATTGGATTTGCTTGCCTAAGAAGGAACACCTGTTCGAAATCTGGCAGACTGTCCGTACCAGCAGGCGGTGCCCTCCGAGTCTTCGCGGGAAGGGAGGAGGGTTCCCTTGGATCGTCTAATCCTGGCAGTCCTCGCGACGGCGGTGCTCGTCATCGCCGTCGCCTGTCTCATTACCATCCTGAGGTAGCGACGCCCGGGCAGGCCTTCTAAAAGGGAACAGCCGCCCGGGCCGGCGGCTGTTCCTTGGAGGGCGTTGCCCACCATGACATTCGCTTGCAGGAGGGCGGAAACCCTCTGCTGGTACCGATTGTACCCCAGCGGGCCCTCCCGCGGACCCACGGGGCACCTCGGGGCCCCGCGTCCACACGCGAGGCTTTTCACGTCGGTCGCCGCCTCAAAGGGGATGTAGCCCTTTGGACGTCACCGTAGGAGCAACGTCAGCAGAGCGTTCCCGATTTGTTTCCAAACGGGTATGGTCCCACCCGAAGCGACTACCCAATGCTAGGGTGCAACTTGTATCTGATGCAGATACAGCAGCGGCTAGCTCACGGTCATAAGGCGGCGACAATGGACACGAAGTTCTCCGTGGCGATTCACGTGCTCGTTCTAGCCTCGGAATCCCCCACCCCGATGAGCTCCGCCCAGATGGCAGCAAGCGTCGGCACGAACGCAAGCTACGTCAGGAAGATCATCGCCCTTCTCAAGCAAGCAAAAATCATCGAGAGCCATCAGGGAGCCACGGGCTATGCCCTGCTCGCCCGCCCGCAGGAGCTCTCGCTGCTGCGCGTCTACCAGGCGGTCATGGGAGACGCCAGCCCCCACATTCTCGACATCCACCGCAACCCAAACGACGCGTGCGCCGTTGGCAGAAACATCAAGCCCGTCCTTGGGAGCCTGTTTGGGGAAGCGGAGGATTCGTTTCGGCATGCGCTGGAGGACAGGACCCTCGCCGACTGCATTGGGGGAATCCGCCAGAGGCTACGGCAAGAGGAGCAGAAGGAGCTATGAGCACCGTCATCATCGAGTTCAGCCCCACGGGTGGCACCGAGAAGGTTGCCCGAATCATCGCAGACGAATGGGGCCGGGAGACGACCACGATCGACCTCGCCGATTCGGGCAACGATTTCTCCGCCAGCAAAATCAACGAGAGCGACCGGGTCATCATCGCCATGCCCGTATTTGGCGGGGGCGTGCCGCAGGTCGCGCTCGACCGTCTCGCCCAGATCAAGGGCAGCGGCGCGGTATGCGTCCTGCTGTGCGTTTACGGAAACCGCGCGTTTGAGCACGCGCTCGCAGGCATGCAAGCAGCGGCCGAGAAGTGCGGCTTCCGTGTTGTTGCGGGCATCGCAGGCGTCGCCGAGCACTCCATTGCGCGCCAGTATGGCGCGGGCCGGCCAGACGCCGCCGACGCCGAGCGGCTGCGGGGCTTCGCACGCCAGATTGCCGAGAAGGCAGACGGCTCCCCCACCATGCCCGGAGACGCCTCCGACAGGAGCGGCAGAGCAAGCGCCAACCTGCTGGTGCCCAAGCCGGGGCGCGGTTGCACGAGGTGCGGGGCGTGCGTGAAGCTGTGCCCCGTTGGGGCCATTGACCCCGCGAGCCTCAAGGCAGACCCTAAGCGCTGCATCGACTGCATGCGTTGCGTCAGCGTGTGTCCCTCGAATGCCCGGAAGCCAAACGCCATGGCGCTCGCCGCCGTGGGGGCGGCGCTCAAGAAGGCGTGCTCGCAGCGCAGGGAGCCCGAGCTGTTCCTGTAGCGGGGCCGGGGGGGGGCGGGTTCGTCTCGTCCCGTGCCACGCGTCCAGCCCGCGCGCACAACAAAAAGAGGTCGGAAGCACTTGACTTCCGACCTCGTAACATTTGGTCGCGGGGGCAGGATTTGAACCTACGACCTTCGGGTTATGAGCCCGACGAGCTACCAAACTGCTCCACCCCGCGATATATTCACTTCTCAAGTGCTCAATTATTATACAACAGCTAAACGAAAAAAGCAAGTGTTTTTTTAAAAAAATTTAAAAATTCGTAAAGTGCTGTATTTTGTATGAAAGCGCGGCAAAGGAGGTCGAACACATGGACGATTTGTAAGGCTTTGCCTATGTGCGAGAGGTTAAAAATAACCCGGTGTCACCGGGAGCCCATAGGGGTGAGGGAAACCACATGAACGGTGAGGAAATTTATTTCTCTTTCGCCAGCATCTCCGAGAGTCGCTTTTTCACGGTCGTGTACTTCTTTTCGGGGATGGGCAAAGTGGTGCCGTTTATAAGCGTCAAATGAAAGCGAGTGATTTCCGTCACGCGGTCGGGGTTCACAAGGTAGCTTTCGTGGCAGCGCAGAAACAGTCCCGGGTAGCGCTTATCGATCGCCGTCAGTCGCTCGGTCGATTCCCGTATGTCGTTTTGTGTGTGAATATAGGTGTGCATGCCGCTTGTTTCTAAGTAATCGATATACGCGGGGCGCAGGTACAGCATGGCCTTGTTCGCGCCCTTTAAAACGATGCGCGGCGCGCGATCCTCGCCGGAAAGCACCGCCACGCGCACACGATCTTCTCCATAGTGCACGGGGTAGATCACATCGCGGTCATCGTAATCGAGTGCATTGGAAACGTGACACACGCGGATGAACGGCTGCCCGCCTTCCACCACCCACGAAAGCTGAACGCGCTGCTTTACACGCTGCATGCTGTTGTCCGGCCAAATGGTGTCTACGTCATAAAACAGCAGCACCTCAAGTACCTTGCTGCTGGGTGTCATGAGCGGCACGGTCACAAGGTCGTGCATCTCAAAGCGCAGGTTGTGGTGCTCTTCGGCAAACGTCTTGATGAGCGTTTCGCGCGTGCGGATAATCTGTGTATTTGCCGGGCCGATCCACAGCACGTCCGGGTGGCAGGCCGCCAGAAACGGCTCGATCTCATTATTGTAATACCGCGTTATAATGTCGGCGGAAAGCCGCAGCAAAGCTTGTGTAGTCATAGTGCACCTCGCAAAAAAACGTCTTATTTGTCGAAAAACAAGTTGTATTTATTAAAGTATATTGCAATACCCTGCTAAAATCAATACGATTTTTAAAAAACTATGAGACCGGCAGAAGTTTCTATGGGAACGTAAGCGGCTATTCTGATCTCATCTATTCCAATTTGATCAATCTGTCAAGGGCAATACCGCGCACTGTCGAAAGTTTTATGTGCGGTATTGTCCCTTTTTATCGGGAATGCAAGGCGTTTTTCCCTTTACGGAATTGACGAATGTGGCGATTCATATTATACTTGTTTTTATAGATATTTTCCCGAAAAACAAGGAGGAAACGACCCTATGGAATATACCCCCAAGCGTTTTCACTGCCCTGCCTGTGGCTTTGAGCCGGCGGAAAACGTGCCCGAAAGAGAATATGCCCACTGCCCGCGCTGCCTTACCGCCATCCATGAAGCGGACAGCGAGGGCTATGAATGCGGCGGTAAGCTACAGCCCGTTTCCATTTGGGTGAAGCCCGATGACAGCTGGGAGATTTTAGGCCGGTGCAGCCTTTGCGGCGAGATTGCCTCTACGCACGTTTCGGACGAGGACGACCCCGTTTTGCTGCTTTCCATTGCCGGGCGGCCGCTTTCCATGCCGCCGTTCCCACTGGAAAAAATAGAGGAGCTTACCCGCATGATGGGCGGCGCGGGCGACAAAGGAGGATATGGCCGTGAACCGTGAAAATAAGCGCAGAAAATACGAAAAAGGCTACTACAAAAAGCATGCGTGCTTAGACCCGTTCACGTGCAAGGTCTGCGGGCGCGAAATTCTGCCCGAGGGCGCAGGCAGCGACCACCGCAACCATTGCCCGTACTGCCTTTCGAGCGTCCATGTGGATAACGAGCCCGGCGACCGCGCGTCCGCGTGCCACGGCGTCATGGAGCCCATCAGCGTGTGGGTGCGCAAAAACGGGGAGTGGGCTGTCATTCACCGCTGCACGGTGTGCGGCAAAATGGGCTCTAACCGCATTGCGGCGGACGATAACCCCATGAAGCTGATGGCTTTGGCCCTGCGCCCTTACGGCAGCCCGCGTCTCGACCCAAAGCGCATCAAAAACATGGTGAAAACCATGGAAGACAAAGCATAAGAGGCGATAAACGTGACCATAACCCGAGCTTCACGTTCACGTAAACGCGTATCCTGCACGCTTAAAAGGAGCCAATATGTCTCAAAATTACAGCTATTTTGCGCATAAAGAATGCGAGTATTTTCCCTGCCACAAGGGCGCGGACCCGGAAAATTTCAATTGTCTTTTCTGCTACTGCCCGCTTTACGCTTTGGGCCGCAACTGCGGCGGCGCGTTTCAATATAAAGAAAACGGCATCAAGGACTGCACGAACTGCCTTTTTCCGCACCGACGCGAAAACTACCAAAAGGTTATCGCGCGCTACAAGGACATCCTGGGCGTATTAAAACGGCTGGAAGCGGAAAACAGAACCGAAAGCGGGGAGAACGCATGACGCTTACGCAAATTCAATATGTGCTTGCCGTGGCGGAAACAGGCACCATCAGCGCGGCGGCAAAGCGGCTTTTCATCGCGCAGCCCAGCCTCACCGCGTCGATTAAGGAGCTCGAAAACGAATTGCAGGTCACGCTTTTCCGCCGCACGAACAAGGGCGTGACCTTAACGCCGGAGGGCGAGGAATTTCTCGGCTACGCGCGGCAGGTGAACAGCCAATTAGACCTTATGCGTGAGCGGTATTTCGGCGGCGCGCCCGTGCGCAGACGTTTTTGCGTTTCCACGCAGCACTATTCATTTGCAGTGGAGGCCTTCGTAGCGCTTTTAAAGGAGCACGGCGGCGAAACGTACGATTTTCACCTGCGCGAAACGCAGACGTATGAGATCATCGAGGACGTGGCGTTATTAAAAAGCGAAGTCGGCGTTTTGTATTTAAACCCGTTCAACGAGACGGTCTTAAAAAAGACGATTAAGGCGCACGGGCTGGGGTTTCACCCGCTGTTCAAAGCGGGGCCGCACGTGTTTTTGGGTGCAGAAAATCCCCTTGCAAAGCGAAAAAGCGTCACACTGGAGGACTTAGCGCCGTACCCGCGCCTTTCCTATGAGCAGGGCGACCACAATGCGTTTTATTTTTCCGAGGAAATTCAGAGCACGCTTGAGTGCGCCAAAGACATCCACGTCTGTGACCGCGCAACGCTGTTCAATCTGCTCATCGGGCTGAACGGCTACACCATTTGCAGCGGCGTCATCAACGAGAGTCTAAACGGCAAAAATATCGTCGCCGTGCCGCTCAATCTTGACGATTACATGGAAATCGGTTATCTCACGCGCGAAAACGTGGAGCCGAGCTTGTTTGCGCAATATTATATCGACGCTTTAAAGAGGTTCACAATGCAATAATGCGAACCGAAAGTGGCTTGTCATAGCAAAAACCTATGGCAAACCGCTTTTTTCTTGTATTTTACAAGACGGAAATTTGCCTGTATACTGTAAGCACAAACTCAAACAGCAGGTGATTAACATGAAAAATATCAAACTTCCGTATCGTTACGATTATGTAGGCAGCTTTCTGCGTCCGAATGATTTGAAGAAGATTCGCGCCGATTATGAAGCCGGCAAAACCACTTACGAAGCACTGAAGGAAGCCGAAGACACCGCCATTCGCGACCTTGTCGCCAAACAGAAGGCGGCGGGTTATAAGCTGCTCACCGACGGCGAATTCCGCCGCAAGACATGGTATCTCGACTTTATGTGGGGCTTTGAGGGCGTCAGCCACTCTGCGCCCAAGGGCGGCATCCCGTTCCACGATGTCCTTGCGGTCGTCGATGACACGTACCTTACGGGCAAATTAAAGCTGACGGGTACGCACCCTTTTGTGGAGCACTTCCGGTTTGTGCAGGCGCTTGAGGACGAAAACACCGTCGCAAAGCAGACCATTCCGTCTCCGGCTCAGTTCTACGAGCAGATGATCTTCCCGATGAACGCGGAGACGACGAATAAAATCTACCCGAACCGCGAAGAACTGCTCGAGGACGTTGCAAAGATCTATCGGGCGTTCATCAAGCAGCTCTACGACGCAGGCTGCCGCAACCTGCAGCTTGATGACTGCTCTTGGGGCGTTTGCGTAGACCCCGCCGCGCCGTTTGTGTTCGGCGTGGAGCCGGAAAAGATGGGCGACATCATGGATCAGCTTTTGAAGGTCAACAACCTCGCGCTTGAGGGCAAACCGGATGATCTCACCGTTGCAACCCACATTTGCCGCGGCAACTACAATTCCTCCTGGGCCAGCCGGGGCGGCTATGAGCCGGTCGCAGAGCGCCTGTTTGCGCATGAAAATGTCGATGCCTATTATCTGGAGTTCGATGACGCGCGTTCCGGCGGTTTTGAGCCGCTGCGCTTCGTCACACCGGGCAAAAAAGTCGTTTTGGGACTGATTACGTCCAAGCGCCCGGAACTTGAGGATAAAGACGCCGTCATCGCACGCATTCACGAGGCTGCAAAGTATGTGCCGCTCGAGAACCTCTGCCTCAGCCCGCAGTGCGGCTTTGCTTCCTGCGAGGTCGGTAACAAGCTCACGGAAGAGCAGCAGTGGGCAAAGCTCGCGCTTGTAAAGGAGATCGCCGAGGAAGTCTGGGGCAAGTGATTTCTATTTAAATACACATCGATCAAACAGGATTTCAAGAACCGCGCAGCGCCGAAAACGCCCTGCGCGGTCTTTTTTTGAAAAGATGTCCGCCAAAATTGCAAACAAATGTTCTAAATTGACTTGACATTTGCGGCGGAATCATTACAATAAGAAATAGAGAGGTACCGCATAAGCTGCATGCGGCATCTCAGTTTTCATTTTTCAGCGCGAAAATGAGAAGCGGGAGAAGGACAGGGGAGAGAATATTCTCTCCCGCGCGGCGCAAAAAACTGCGCATTCTTGCAAAAATTGACACGCATAATGCTCCTTTCATCATGCACAATAAGAACAACAAACGCGAAAAAAGCAGTGCGGCGCAGCGTGAAGCGCCGCCGAAAAAAGGAGAATGAAACATGAACAGCAGCAATAAGACGATGGTACCGGAAGCACAGGACGCGATGAACCGCTTTAAGATGGAAGCCGCAAACGAAGTCGGCGTCAACCTCAAGCAGGGCTATAACGGCGACCTCACCTCCCGCCAGGCGGGCTCCGTCGGCGGCCAGATGGTCAAAAAGATGATCAAGTCCTACGAAGAAAGCATGAAGTAAAAGACATTTAGGCAAATCGGGGGCGTCCGGCAGCGGGCGTCCTCTTTTTGCGGTTTTATTCATAGTCTTCAATCAGCTTGCAGGCTTCCGAGAGCGTTTCGGCACGAATGCCGCGGGCGAGCAGGCGGCGGTCTTCCTCCGTAAGGCTGCTAAGCGGCGTTTCAATGCAGTAAAGGGGCACATCGTTTCCGTCTTTGAAAACAGCCACGCTGTCGTTATAGGCGCGCACGGTGAAGAATGTTTCGTATTCCTTAAAATTTGCTGAATTTGCGGCGCTCTCCCGGTCGGTTTCTTGACTTGCCGCATCGTTTGGGCTATAATAAACGGAAGAGTCGCTTTCTGCTTTTGCGGGGTCTGCCGCAGCTTCCCGGGCATCGCGTGCGGAAAACACGGAGAGCGTGCACAGCGCGGCGAAAAGGATAAAGATCGCCGCCCATGCGCCGTACCGCTGCCGAGCGGAATGCACAAGGGACTCAAGACGCATTTTCATGACTATACATCCTTTCTAAGTAGGATTTGCCCTGCGGCTTTAGTATCGCCAAGGTTTGCCAATTTATGCAGACAAAGTGCGCTTTTGCCGCGCAATTTGATTTTTCAGGAGGTCAAACGTGCTGAAAAAAGACATCAATAAGTACAACACGGCGCAGCCGAGCGGAAGACCCATGGGCCGTACAGACGGCGAAACGGCCCGCGCGGCCGGCGGCACGGCACATGCGGTGCTTACCATGTTCGGCAAGCTCATCAAGACGGTGCTTTGCATCTGCATCATCACCGGCTGCCTTGTGGGCTTGAGCGTGGCGGCCGTCATTTGGAGCTACCACGGTGTGGAGATGAACGCAAGCCTTGCTTCCTTTAAACTGAAGGAATCGAGCTTTATGTATGTGACGGATTCCCTGCACATAGACGGCGTGGACAATGCGGAATGGACGCAGCGCCTGCGCTATAACGCCGAAGAGATCCGCACGCGCGTTGATTTCACGCAGATTCCGGACATTATGAAGGAAGCGATGATCTCAATCGAAGATAAGCGCTTTTACGAGCACCACGGCGTAGACTGGAAGCGTACGTTAGGCGCTGTATACGGTATGGCGACCGGCAACGATACCGCCGGCGGCTCCACCATCACGCAGCAGCTTATCAAGAACCTGACGGGCGAAAATCAGGTGAGCGTCATGCGTAAGGTGAAGGAAATCTTCATGGCGCTGAACCTTGAAAAGAAGTATACTAAGGATGAAATTCTCGAAGCATACCTGAACCTTGTCAACTACGGCAACGGCTATTACGGCGTGGAGGCCGCGGCAAAGGGCTACTTCGGCAAGGACATTTGGGACTGCAACATTGCGGAGTGTGCGACCATTGCCGCGACGACGCAAAACCCGGCCGCGCTGTGTGTGTTCTACCACCCGGAGGCGAACCGCAAGCGCCGCGAGCTTGTCATCTCCGAAATGTACGACCAAGGGCGTATCACGCGCGCGGAGTACGACGAGGCGATGGAGCAATCCGCAAACCTGAAGCTGCGCGGCGTGGACTTTGAAATGGACGACGAAGAAGAGGAGACCGATACCCAGAGCGTTTCCACCGAGGTGTGGAACTGGTACGAGGAAGAGGTGTTCAACGACACCGTTGACCTGCTTATGCAGTATGCAAACCTCGACCGCGACATGGCAATCGACCTCATTTATAACGGCGGTCTCAAGATCTACTCCGCCGAATATGTGCCGATGCAGGAGGCGTTTGAAAACTACCTGAAAAACAACTGGCAGGAGTTTACGAGCGACAACGGCATTTGGAGCGGCGTGTGCTTGATGGAATATGACGGCAGAATCCTCTGCGTGAACACGAACCAGGCCAACGATGACAATGAGCTTTTGAAAAAGACCGGCAACCGCGTGCAGAACAACGTTTCGTACTCCACGAACCAGCCGGGTTCTTCCATTAAGCCCATCAGCGTGTATGCGCCGGCGTTGGAGAACAATCTCATCACGTACGGCTCCGTGCTGAAGGATGAGCCGCTGCCGAACTACTTTGATGACGGCAGCGAGGGCCCGAACAACTTTGACGGTACGTTCGCCGGTACGGTGAATGTGGATCAGGCCATTACGGAATCTCTGAACGCCCCGGTGGCGCAGCTCATCAACCAGATGTCGCCGCTTGTGAGCTACCAGTTCCTCACGCAGAACCTGCACATCACGTCGCTTTCGGAGGAAGACTCCTACAACGTCGGCGGCGTGGCCATCGGCGGTTTGACGAACGGTATTTCCGTGCGCGAGATGACCGGCGCGTACCAGATTTTCGGCAACGGCGGCAAGTATTACACCCCGTACACCGTGTACCGCATTGAGGATAACGACGGCAATGTGATCTACGATTACCAGCAGAATCACAGCGAGGAGCAGGCAATCTCGTTTGATACGGCGACCATT
>OGPW01002078.1_pt1 | contig 12013 bp, 8 predicted proteins | sample 1553061 | NCBI WGS metagenome assembly OGPW01 (sample SAMEA2580292, study PRJEB22360) | human gut metagenome | biome: human gut; feature: human-associated habitat; material: faeces | place: Denmark | collected 2008/2010
ACGGTCAATAGGGGCGTCACAAGCCGGAAAGCCGCTACTGCACTGGTATCCACCTTGAAGGATGCAGTAGACCTCCCGATTCACCTGCACAGCCATTCTGGCAGCGGTACCATGCTTTACACCTATGCCAACGCTGTTAATGCCGGCGTAGACATTATCGACCTGGCGACATCTGCGCTGTCCAGCGGCACCAGCCAGCCGTCTATCACCGCTATGTACTATGCACTCCAGAATAACCCGCGCCAGATGAACTTCGACGTGAAGGAACTGGAAAAGATTGACCGCTACTGGCAGGCAGTCCGTCCATACTATGCCGGTGTGGATGCGAAGATGACCTATCCAAACACCACCGTGTACGAACACGAAATGCCAGGTGGACAGTATTCCAACCTCCGTCAGCAGGCTACCGCAGTAGGCCTTGGCGACAGATGGCTGGAAGTATGCGAAATGTACCATAAGGTCAACATGATGTTCGGCGATATCATCAAGGTAACTCCGTCCTCCAAGGTGGTCGGCGATATGGCCCTCTTCATGGTACAGAACAACCTGACAGAAGAAGATATTTATGATCATGGTGATACCATCGACTTCCCGCTCTCTGTAGTTAACTTCTTTGACGGCAAGCTCGGTATTCCATATGGCGGATTCCCGGAAGATCTGCAGAAGATTATTCTCCGTGGCAGAGAACCGCATCTGGAAAGCAAGCCGGCTGATGTAGATTTCCACAAGGTCGTTCAGGAAATGGATGACAAGGAAATTCCAATCAGCGATGATAACGTTTCTTCCTACTGCATCTATCCGAAGGTATTCAGCGACTACGTAAGAAGATACAAGCAGTTCGGCGATCTGTCCGTTCTGGACACTCCGACATTCTTCTTCGGTATGAACCCGGGTGAAGAAGTACATGTCAACCTGGAAGAAGGTAAGATGCTTCTTATCCGTATGGACAACATTACCCGTCCAGATGAAAACGGCGACCGCATCGTTCAGTTCGAACTCAATGGTATGCCGCGTGACATCCGCGTTCATGATAAGCATGTAGAAGATTCCGCTATTGAAATCAAGAAGGCTAATCCAGACGTACCAGGCGAAGTAGGGGCCACCCTCTCCGGCAAGGTAGTCAAGATCCTGGTAGCTAAGGGAGATAAGGTAGAAAAGGGCGATCCAATCATTGTAACCGAAGCGATGAAGATGGAAACCACCCTCACGGCACCGGTAAGTGGCACCATTAAGGAAATTGCCACCGCACCGGGTACTCCGATTGAATCCGGAGACCTGCTCCTGATTATCGAAGAATAAGCAAGGCTGAAAAAAGGAGTTCTGACAATAATTTGTCAGGGCTCCTTTTTGCGTGCCTGATCAGCAGACCGGAAGGCCGCAAGAACGGTTATGCCATTCTCGGCTCAGGATGGTGCAATCTTTGCAGATTACAGGAGTAAAGCGGAATGTTCTATTCTTGCAAAGGACAAGAATGTAAAAGCTGATTAACGGAAGCATGCGAAACGTTTCCCTCTCTGGAGAGAGAGGGGGACCATCCGACCCCAGGCGGATGGTGGAAAGTAGAATCCTCTATGTTGGGATAAGGGAAAGCATGCAAATGTTCTGAGTTCTTTCAGTCTGAAAGGAAGCTCTCCAGCTTCCGGTCTGACGTCTGAAGAAAAACTTTCTGTTTTTCGTGTCGGATAGCCTGCATTATCCAGGCGGTCTGATGAGCCCCTCTCATTTATCTCATCTCTATTATTTTCCCATCCCCCACGCTGTCAGTGGAGGTGATGATGGTCTGTACATCGTGCTCCTCCACATAGGAAATCAGGGCCTGCCGGCGGGATGCGTCGAGTTCTCCCATTACGTCATCCAAGAGAAGCACCGGATTTTCTCCGGTTTCCTCACGGATAAACTGAATTTCTGAAAGTTTCAGCGCCAGTACGGCGGTGCGCTGCTGTCCCTGAGAGCCGTAGGCTGACAGTTCTCTTCCGTTTAAAAGAAATACCAGATCATCCCGGTGCGGTCCAATGGATGTGCGCATGAGCCGGGTGTCTTCCTCCCGGTTTTCTGCCAGTTTCCGGATAAACCAGTCTTCTGACAGAACCGGATCCCCTTCATTTCCTGCCTGTCTGTACTTTATGGTCATGGTTTCCCTGCCTCCGGTAAGCCGGCGGGTCATTTCTGAGGCAGCAGCATTCATCTTTTCCAGGGCTTCCATGCGTTTTTTCAGCACATACGCTGATCCGCGGGCAATTTGCATGTCCCACATATCCACCTGAGGTTTGCGGCCGTTAAAACGGGCATTTCTGAATTCTGCATTCCGCTGCGCCACCGCCCGGTGCACCCTGGATACTTCTTCTACGTACCTTGGATTGACCTGAGACAGTTCCATATCGATGAACCGTCGCCTTTCCCTGGGCATGCCTTTCACCAGTTTCATTTCATCAGGAGTGAACAGCACCGTACGGAACAGCCCCAGCAGGTCTTTTCTCCGCACCGGATTGTCATTGAAGAACAGCTTCTTTCCCCCTTTGCGGAACAGACGCACTTTGATGGTATTTTCCACCCCGCCGGAGACATAGGAAAGGATGACCGTCCCTTCCTCATGGGAAAGTCCGATCATCTCCTGATCCTGATGTGTGCGCAGTGACCGGCCGATGGATGCCAGAAAGAATGCTTCCAGCACATTGGTCTTCCCGGAACCATTAGGCCCGGTAAATACCGTAAGCCCCTCTCCGGGCACAAAGGTCCTGTCTTCCACATTGCGAAACTGTATGAGGCGGCACGATAAGGCCTTCATCAATCCTCCCCGAGAATCTGAATGTCCTCTCCGGAGAGACGGAGCGTGTCGCCCGGTCTGATTTTCTTTCTCTTTTCATGTACCGGAGTGCCGTTCAATATCACTTCATTTTCCGCAAGGTATGAACCAATCTGTCCACCGGAAGAAATGACATCATATTTTTTAAGAAGCTGATCCAGCTGAATGTATTCTCCGCGTATAGTCCACTGTTTCATTATTGTCTGCCTCTCATTGGGGTAACTACATAAATATAACTCTTATCTTCTTCCTGTTCTATCAGCATCGGTCCATTGGCCAGCAGGTGGAACGTAATGGTTTTGCCGTTGGAATGCTTTAATATATCTTCTATATAAGAACAGTTAAACACAATGTTCAGCGGCAGCCGTCCGGATACTTCCGCCGGAATGGATACAGAGGAAGCCCCTACATCGGCATCTTCTGCAGAAATGATGGCCCCTTCTTCAGAGAACTGGAAGTTCACTGTGTTGTAATTGATATCCCGGGAAATCGGGCTTACCATGCGGATGGCATTGGACAGTTCCTTCAGATTGAACTTGGCATCCACATCGGAGCGGGTCGGCACCACTCTGTGTACGTCCGGATATTCACCGCTGATAAGGTTGGTAATGAAATATGTGTCTCCGAAAGTGAAGGCGGCATGGCTCTTTGCCCAGGAAATTTCCACCTGTGCCCCTTCTTCGTCCGGAAGCAGACGGCATAATTTAAAATGCCAGACGGCACAATGAAACGACCTGTGCTGGTGGCTTCTTCCGGAAGAGTGATTTCCCGGATAGCCAGACGATGGGTGTTGGTGGCAGACATAGAAAATACGCTGCCCTTGATTTCAAAAAGAATGCCGTTGAACACCGGATTATTCTTTTCCATGGCGGCTGCGTAAGCAATGAGACTATTGAGCTTCTGCAGATCTGCGCAGGCCATATGACATACATTGACCCGTTCCATTTCCTCTACCTGCGGGAAGTCATCATAAGACATAGTCGGGAACCGGTAATGTGCGCTTCCTGCACGGAAATGGCATAAGCTGGCAGCATCGTCTGTTTCCAGTATGACTTCTTCTCCTGGAAGGAGCTTAATCATACCTGGCATTTGTGGTGCTGCTACCACTACATCGCCTGGTTCCAGAATTTCTGCTTCACAGCTGGTTTTAATACCAATCGTATAATCATTGGCTTCAAAAGAAATGCGACCTTCCGCAGCACGAATCAGAATGCCGTTGTTTGTATTGGAAGTTATTTTTGTCTGTGCTGCACGCTGAACGGTGTCCAGAGCGTGGCTCAGTATGGATTTGTTGAATCTGACCTTCATGGGCTCTCCTTTTCTAATGATGGATATGATAAAAATAGCAGTAATAGCAGTAGGGGGCTGTGAATAAGTGAATAAGTCGGTGGATAACTAGATTTTATCGATTTCCGCGGCTGTTGAAAAAAATGTGAATAGTGAATTGTGGTTTTTCACGCAATTCACCGTTTTTGCGGGTTTTCAGATAATCACAGGTTGTTCGCATCGCTATCCATAGGGTTGTCCCCATATGCCGTTAAAAATCTGAAAAAATATAGGGCTGGTGCTGTTTTTCCGCCTTACCGGCTGGCGAGGATTTTCTTAATCTTCTGATAATCGTCGGCAATGCCCGGTTTGGATTTTAAATCCTTTTCTACGCGGTTGCATGCATACATAACCGTGGTATGGTCCTTACGCTTGAAATAATCCCGGATGTTCGGATAGGATTCGTTCAGCTCCTGCCGGCAGAAATACATGGCCATCTGCCGCGCCGCCACAATCTTCTTCGGGCGGCCCGGAGACAGCACGCTGGCCTTGGATACGCCATAGTATTCGCATACTACATCGGTGATAAATTCCATGGTCAGTTCCTTCTTCGCATCCGGAGGAATGACATCCTTCAGCGCGGTTCTTGCCATATCCAGCGTAATCTTCTGCTGTGTGAACTGGGCATAGGAAACCAGCTTATTATAAGCGCCGTTCAATTCACGCACATTGGTATGAATGTGGCCGGCAATATAATTGATAACATCTTCCGGAAGTACAATGTGGTCATGTTCTGCCTTCTTCAGCAGGATGACGGAACACATTTCATAATCCGGAGGTTCGATCGGCGCAATGAGACCACTGGAAAAACGAGTCTTGATGCGGTCTTCCAGCTTTTCAATATCCTGCGGCGTGCGGTCGCTGGTGAGAATGATGTGCTTCTTATTGTCAAAAAGCACATTGAATGTATTGAAGACTTCCGTCTGGGATGAGTTCTTGCCGGAAAACAGCTGAACATCGTCCATGAGGAAGTAGTCTACACTGCGGTATCTCTTTCTGAACTTATCCATGGATGAAGTTTCAATAGATTTGATTAAATCATTGAGGAACGTTTCACTGGTGACAAACCGCACGTTCAGTTTGGGCGCATGGTCGTGAATATAGTTGCAGATGGCGTGGAGCAGATGCGTTTTGCCCAGACCGGACGGCCCATAAATAAAAAGTGGGTTTGTACGGCTGTCCGTATTGCCGGAAAGTGCGGCTTCGGCTACCGATTTAGCCGCCTTGAATGCCAGTTCGTTGCTCGGCCCGTGGATAAATGTGTCAAACGTAAACTGACGGTTGATATTTCCCTGGTCCTCAACCTGTTCGGTCCCCTCTTCCCGCTCGCCTGCCGGTTCAAACAGATTGCCTGGATGCATGGGTTCTTTGCCTTGTTCACGGATTTTATCCTGAATATTTGGAAGGTCCGCATGCTGGAAATCGCCACGGGAAACCTTGTCCAGAAAATCCGGAGCTGGAGTCGATGGGGCTTCCGGGAAAGGAGCCGGAGGCATCTGAGAAACCGGAGCCTGGGCCTGCGGAGCCGGTGTTACCGGAGGCATAGCCGGCTGTGGGAACGATTCCGGAAGAGGAGCTGCAGATGCCGGAGCGGCCGGAGCCGGAGTTTCCTGCCCCTGCACTACCACCTCCAGGCGGATAGGCGATCCCACCAGAGAAGAAATGATTTCCGCCAGCTTCTTCTCATAAATCGCCTTGAACCAGCCTAAAATCCAGGATGGCCCCGATCCGGTGAGCATAATGGAAAAAACACCGTTTTCAAACGAACGGGGAAACACACCCCGCATAATCACCTCATAATACTGAGGATCGCTCTTCTGTACTTCACCAAGTACTTTAGACCATAAAGAAAAAATATCCATACGCAAAATCCCTGCCTGTGAATGTGTGAAAAACGTGAAGTGAATAAGTTCATAACTCTGTGGAAAAATGTGAATATCTTTCCAACAATCCGCGCCGATTCTACTGATTTTTCATGTGAAAAAGTAGAATAACTCTGTGAATAACTTTATTTTAACAGAAAATGGGAGGTTTGGAAATTGCGCGGTGCGAATTGAGTAATGACAGGAACGAATTGTCTTCATTCCCCATCGGGAGATGTGCCGCATATCCTGATTATTCCTTCCTGCACATCCAGTCCTCTGCTTTTCGGCTAAAAGGCCAGACCCTGCGATGGTTCAGACAGAGGGGAAATACAGATTCGCGAGCTGAGCGTTGAGGGAGATTGCGGAATCATGGACAATGAAGAAAATACGTAAAAAACTTACCACAAAAAAACTGTCAATGAAGCTCGAACCATATTCACTCCATTGACAGTTAAAAATATTCTGTAACCTTATAATCATCCCCCCTGGGTCAGATGGTCTGAGCGGCCTTACGCCCCTTGTGTTGCCGGCTCCTCTTTGTCATAGCCCATCATCTTTTCCCATTCCAGAAGGGTGGGGATATCTCCATTATGGTATGCATGATACAGCTTATCCATTTCTGCATACTGGCGGATCATCAACTGCTGTCGTTCCTGAAGGGATTTTTCCTGGAGACTTTCCAGTTCCCGCAAATGCTTGGCTGCCAGTTTATACATCATATTCCGCTCGGTTTCATTTTCAATACGCCGCAGGCTGTCTTTCAGGCTGGCCACCCGGTTGCATTTCCAGATAGCGTGCTGCAGCTGTTCTTCCTTGAAATGTTTATTCATTATATGCACATGTTCATGGAAAATTTCCGGCAGTTCACTGGGAGAATGCAGGATTTCCTTAATGGCGGAAATCGGATCGGAATCCACGACGTGATACAGGATGGACCCGAGGAATGGCATGAGAAATACGGTGAGAGCGCCGGCGGCAATCAGCACAGAGGCAACGTCCTCATGCATCAGGTGCTGCCTTACGGCAATCCCGGTAATCGCCACAATCAGTGGCAATGCGGTGGTGCAATACAGGGCAATGGATGTGCGGTTATGCAGGGAGATTTCCTTTCTTGTGCTCTTGCGAAGGGAAAGGGAAAGGATAATCGGGATAGAGCGGACCAGCACCAGCGCAGCAATGAAGATGACAAGATATCCCGGCATGGCGGCCACTTTTTTCAGATCTACGGTGCATCCGGATACGGTAAAGAAGAGAGGAATAAAGAAACCGAAGGCCATACCTTCCAGTTTCGTTTCCAGTGTATGGGATCCTGTGGGAATAATGTAACGAAGCACGAATCCGGCGGCGAAAGCGCCCAGCACGATATCCAGTTCAAACACCGCAGAAAACGTAACCAGAAGGATAAGGAGCAGCAGGGTAACCCGTACCGGTGTCTGGGAAGAAGCTCCGGCCTTGGAGTCGAGGAACCTGTACAGCGCATTGCCATCCTTTACCGATTTGGATCCCATCAGGGCAATCCAGACACAGAGGAGGAACAGCCCTCCCAGAATGGCGGCGGTCTGCCAGGTGGACCGGGTGGACAGAAGAACGGCTACGCAGAGTACCACGGCCACTTCCCCCCAGGTGCCATAGGAAAGGATGAGGTCCCCGATGCGGGTGCCCATGAGGCCGCGCTCTTTGAGAATCGGCATGAGTGTTCCCAGTGCGGTGGTGGTGAGCAGCAATGCCGTAGCCAGGATACCTTCCCGTCCCTGCGCAAAAATAGGGACAGCCATAGCGGCGCCAACGGCCAGGATAAAGGTGACAATCCACGTATACAGCCCGTGACGTCCATCTTCCCCGGTAACAGATTTCGGGTCGATTTCAAATCCTGCCAGAAGAAACAGCAAGGCACATCCCATTTCTGACAGCATATGAATGGAATCTGCATGAGAATCGATGATATGGAAGCCATGCGGCCCCAGAAGGGAACCGGCCAGCAGCAGAAGTACCGTTTCCGGCACCAGGCGGCGGGGAATACTTTTAGCAACCATGGGAATAATCGCCGAGATAAAAGCTATCACGGCCAGAGAGACAAATTCACTGTGCATAACAATCTCCTTTTGTCGTTTCAGTCGTTGATTTTCGATTTTTTCCATTATACGCCAATATCATAAATTGCGCAGGCAATTCTTTGACAACTGTAAATATTAGAGTTACAATTAGGTACCTGGAAAAATAAACAGGAAAATCAGCAATCAGTACATCATCGTATGTACTGGTTTTTATTTTTTGTTTTTCTTTTGTGAAACTGTCCGCGCACAGCGGCAGTACTATGGAGGTGCTGACATTGAACTGGAAAAAAGTACTTTTTACGATTGCAGCGATTCAGGTAGGGACCGGGGTAACCATTATCGGAGTACTCTCGTTTATACCGCTGTTTCTTGTGGAAATGGGCGTGAATGACCCAGGCGAAGCGGCCTTCTGGGCCGGGCTGATTTCCGGTGTCACACCGATGATGGTCAGCTTCTCTGCCCCGTACTGGACAAGAAAGGCGGAACATTACGGGGGACGCCGCATTCTTGCGCTGATTCTGGCTCTGATTACCCTGGTCACCTTTGGCTGTGCCCTGGCCACCAGGCCGTGGCAGCTGTTCATACTCCGTATGATTCAGGGACTCATAGGTGGTTTTGTCCCGATATGTGCCGCTATGACCGTAGCGGTAACGCCTAAAGAAAAGATGACCTATGGACTCGGGGTATTTCAGGCCGCCAATGTGATGGGCATTATGCTTGGACCGGTTATTGGCGGGGTGACTGCCGATTTATTTGGCTATCGCATGCCGTTTATCCTCTTTGGATCACTGGCCATGGTAAGCTGTCTGGGCGCTTTGTTTCTGCTGCCAGATATCCGATCTCATAAGAAACAGGAAGGCTCTGTATGGCAGGATATGAAATATTTCCTTTCCAACCCTACGGTGCGCCTCATGATTTTCCTTCAGTTCCTCTGTAACTTTGCCATGACCGGCATCGGCCCGATTCTTCCTCTGTACATTCGCGGAATGATGGGCGGCGACGCCAAAGCGGTGGCCACCATTGTAGGAATCATCATATTCCTGGCCGGAGGCTCCAGTGCCATGGCCTCGCTCCATGTGGACAGTCTTACCGCCCGTCATCCCATGCATCAGATTCTCATCAGTGCATCGGCAGTCTGTGGAGTGTTGTTTATCCTTCAGTATATGATGCCCAATGTATGGGGACTGGGCTTCTTCCGTGCATTGACCGGTATGTTCATGGGCATGATTATGCCGATTTCCAACACCATTATTACCCTGGCCGTTCCGGAAGAAAAGAAGGGAACCGTATTTGGCATTACCACCAGTCTGGCCCTGTGGGGCAACGTAGCCGGGCCGGTATTCTCTGGAGCCCTGGCTATGAAATTTGGCTACGGATCTGTATTCTGGAGTACAGCGTTCATTTTCTTTTTTGTTACCCTGCTCATACGCCTGCAGCATAAGAAAGTTCGTGAGGCCCAGGCCAGAGCCTGACCTGTCATACACAGATGACGCCACCGTATGACTCCCTGTATAATAAATAGAAAGTATTTTGCCATAGGAAGGCATTCAGATAAAGGACAGATTATGATGCATACACAGGGTGTGGACATGACTCATGGTCCGCTCAGCAGAAAAATATGGCTCATGGCTATCCCTCTGGCACTGACCGGGATGATTCAGCAGTTTTTTAATGCGGCTGACATTGCCATGATTGGCCGCTTTGTGGATGAACAGTCCATGGCGGCCGTAGGTGGATGTGCCCCGCTCATCACCACACTTCTCAGCCTGTTTATCGGGCTTTCTATTGGGACTAATGTGGTGCTGGCCGGATTTATCGGACAGGATAAGTCGGATAAGGTGAGGGACGGAGTGCATACTTCGGTTACCATGGCCTTCCTCTGCGGACTGGCGCTCACACTTATAGGGGAAATGGCCGCACGGCCCATGCTGCTGTGGCTTCAGGTTCCCGCAGAAATTATGGACATCGCCGAAATCTATCTGCGCATCCTGTTCCTGGAACAGCCATTCCTCCTTCTCTATAACTTTGAATCCTCCATATTCCGTGCCGTCGGCGATACCCGGACACCTCTTCTGGCCCTCGCCCTGGGCGGCATCTGCAAGATTCTTCTCAACCTGGTCATTCTTCTCGTCTTTCATGGAGGAGCCGGTGGAGTCGCTATCGGATCCATTGTGGCCAACCTGATCAGTGCCCTGTTCCTTCTCTGGAGACTTCATCGCACGGACAGCATGCTTCACGTGAACTTTCACCAGCTCACCATGCATAGAGACATTGTTCGACGAATCCTCAAAATCGGTCTCCCGGCCGGACTTCAGGGCATCGTATTCTGCCTGTCCAACCTCATAATCCAGACCGCATTGAACAGCCTGGGTCCGGACGTCATGGCCGGATCCGCCGCCGGGTACAACATTGAAATATTTGTCTACTTCATGATGTACGCCATGGCGCAGGTAAACACCACCGTGGTAGGGCAGAACTATGGTGCCAGGGAACTTTCCCGCTGCCGAAAGGCCACACGTATCTGTTTTAAACAGACCGCCATCCTCTCCGTAGTCCTCATCGTCTTCGTACTCCTCTTTGCCGACCCACTCCTTCACCTCTTCACCACCAACGATACCGTAATCGCCTACGGCAAAGTCCGCCTTCACTGCGTAGTCTGCTTCGAATGGCTCAACGCTATCCTGGACCTCTACGCCGGCAGCCTCCGCGGCTACGGAAATTCCCTCATTCCTGCTATCATCTCCCTCATCGGAATCTGCGGAGTACGAATTACCTGGGTATACACCGCATTCCCCCTGTTCCCCACCCTGCAAACCCTCATGCTCTGCTATCCCGCAAGCTGGGCAGTGACTGATGTGGTGCTGGCGGGGGTGTATGTGATGTATATCCACTCTCTGCGTTGATTTACGAGAAAAACGAAAAGTACAACATTTCTTCTGCATCAGCCCCGGATGGGAAAGATTATCGCGTATGTTCAAATACAGCTCAGACTTCCCCGTCCGGGCCTTTCTTGAATCTGCATAAACCATGCACTGACTTATGAGAAAAACGACAATTATAACATATCTACTGCGTCACTGAAAAAAACTGTCCGGATGTAGTTTGCTATCATCCGGATCATTTTTCCCAATTTCCTGAATCTGAGTAAATTGCGTATGTATTTACGAGCGAACAAACTCTGTGTAAAAGATAAGAATGCAAAAGATAACTAAGGGGAAGATTGCTAAAACGAAGCTCCTTTCTGGAGAGAAAGGGGGACTATTCGCTTCAGCGAATGGTGGATAGTTGATTGCAATATGTTGAAGCATAGGAAAGCGTGCTGTTGTACGTTTGACTCTTATCCAGGTTTTCCCCGAAAGGAGGCCTTTATGTCTGCGTTTTACAAGGGGTAAGCGGAATATTCTCTTCTATAAAGATAAGAATGCAAAAGCCAGAGGATGTTATCCATAGCCCTTATATACCCCTTGTATAACCACTTTTCCTGACATTCCTCCAACGGCCTGCCTTCTCTCTCTTACCTCGTACCTGTCCTTTTTATGCAAAGATAAACCGGATGTGTTATAATCTTTTCCAGTTGTCTTATTCTGCTAACCAACTATAAAAAACAGGAGGTAAAAAAATGAAAAAAGCAATAGTGTTATCCAGCGGCGGAGTGGATTCTACCACATGTATCTCCGTAGCTGTCAAAGAACTGGGAGCAGACAATGTATGTACTGCTTCTATTTTTTATGGGCAGAAACATGTAAAGGAACTGGATGCGGCCAGAAAAGTGGCTGAATGGTTTCACGTGAAACATTATGAATTTGACTTATCCTCCATCCTGCAGTATTCGAATTGTGCCCTCCTGGCTGGCTCCAGTGAGGAAATCAAGCATGAAAGCTATGAAGACCAGGTAAAGGAATCAGAAACAGGACGGGTGTCCACGTATGTTCCTTTCCGAAACGGCCTCATGCTTTCTGTGGCAG
>OGPW01002093.1_pt1 | contig 11943 bp, 9 predicted proteins | sample 1553061 | NCBI WGS metagenome assembly OGPW01 (sample SAMEA2580292, study PRJEB22360) | human gut metagenome | biome: human gut; feature: human-associated habitat; material: faeces | place: Denmark | collected 2008/2010
AGGCAAGAATCGAAGCATATCTGGATGGCAAGATTGAAGATCTTCCATATGCAACACGCGAAGATATCGGACGTACCGTGGATTATGCTTCCGGACGTAACCGTTATATCGGTTATCTGATTTCTATTCCGTGCCGTGACTTCAAAAACATTAAAGTCGGACTGGATTGTTCCAACGGAAGTTCTTCTGCAATCGCAAAAAGTGTATTTGACGCACTTCGTGCAAAGACTTATGTGATCAACAATGATCCGGACGGAACCAACATCAATCGTGGCTGCGGTTCCACGCATATCGAAGTACTGCAGAAATATGTGGTTGAGAATGGGCTGGATGTCGGTTTTGCCTATGACGGAGATGCAGACCGCTGTATTGCGGTAGACCATAAGGGAAATATCATTGATGGTGACAAGATTTTGTATGTATGTGGTAAATTCCTGAAATCACAGGGCAAATTAAACGGCAATACTGTTGTTACGACCGTTATGTCCAACATGGGACTTTATAAAGCATTTGAAAGTGAAGACATCAACTATGAGCAGACTGCTGTAGGTGACAAATACGTAGCAGAAAATATGCTCGAAAACAATTACAGTATTGGTGGCGAGCAGTCAGGACACGTAATTTTCAGCCGTTATGCAGCTACCGGTGACGGAATCCTGACTTCTCTTATGATCATGGAAGCCTGCGTAGAGCAGAAAGCAACTCTCTGTGATCTTGCAAAAGAGATGAAAGTATATCCGCAGATCCTGCGCAATGTGCGTGTAGCCGATAAGAAAACTGCAAGAGAGAACCCGAAGGTTGTCGAAGCAGTAGAAGCAGCTGCAAGAGCACTGAGTACAGAAGGACGTATTCTTGTAAGGGAAAGTGGTACAGAGCCGCTGATCCGTGTCATGGTAGAAGCCGGAACAGAGGAAATCTGTGCAGAGCACGTAAATAATGTAGTACGTGTCATGGAAGAAGAAGGACTTATTGTAGAATAAAGGATATTGATGAATAAAAAAAATATTATAAAAATGGGAACAGCCGGTCTCTGTATGCTCATGCTGACCGGCTGCGGAGGGCAGAATAAGAAGACTTACGACCAGGCTGTAACAGATCTTGAGCAGGGAAGTTATGACTATGCGCTGGAAGGTTACAAGTCTTCGATCACTGCCGGATATAAAAGTGCAGAGTCGTATCGTGGGGCAGGTATAGCAAGCCTTCATCTTGGCAATTACCAAGATGCGATCGACTATCTCACCAGTGGACTGAATGATGAAAAAGCAGGCAAAACATTGAAAAAGGAGATGCTTGCTTACCGTGCGACTGCAGAGCTGAAATCAGAGCTTTTTGATGCTGCAATGGCAGACTGCCAGACCATTGCCGAAGATTACGCGATGGATGCAGACACGTATTACCTGACTGGCTGTGTTGCACTTGCCATGGATTCTTACGATGAGGCATCCTCTAATTTTACTGATGCATACGATGCCGATACGTCCTATGAGATGGCAATCGAGATTTACGAGGCATATCTTGAAAAAGACATGGAGGCAGACGGTACACGTTATCTGGAAACTGCATTAAAGACAGAGGCCAAAACTGCAGACGATTACTGTGACCGGGGAAAAGCTTACTACTATATGCAGGATTACAGCAATGCAAAGAAAGAACTGACAGAAGCGGTCAACAAAAAGAGCACAGAGGGAATCCTGCTTCTCGGTATGGTTTATAAAGCACAGGGCGATACAGCCAATGCACGCGCCATGTACCAGCAGTATATTGAGACGGAGGGAAGCTCTCCGGCAAAAGGTTACAATGGTCTTGCACTCTGTGATATTGATGACGGCAATTACGATAATGCACTGGCAGATATCACAAATGGTCTTGCAGACGCTTCTACAGAGGAAATGCAGGATCTTCTGTATAATGAAGTTGTGGTTTATGAGAAAAAACTGGATTTTGCCACAGCATTAAGTAAGATACAGGAGTATCTCAAGATGTTCCCGGATGATGAAAATGCATCCAAAGAGCTTATTTTCCTTCAGTCGAGAAACGGAGGCTGAGTATGCAGTTTTACGAGTTTAAAGATATAGAAGAACGGGTTGTTCTGATTGGCGTGCAGACAAGCGAAGACGAGGATGTCGCTGCATCTCTTGACGAGCTGGAAGAACTGGCAGAGACTGCCGGTGCAGAGACTGTGGCAAAGGTGATACAGAATCGTGAGGCAGTCCACCCGGGTACCTATATCGGTAAGGGTAAGATCGAAGAAGTTGCGGCACTTATTCAGGCATATGACGCAAACGGTGTGATCTGTGATGATGAACTTTCGCCGGCGCAGCTCAATAATCTTGAGCGTGAACTGGACTGCAAAGTAATGGATCGTACACTTCTGATCCTTGATATATTTGCGGCGCGTGCAGTAAGCAGCGAGGGAAAGATCCAGGTCGAGCTTGCACAGCTCCGCTATCGCGCGGCGCGTCTTGTCGGTTTACGTGAATCTCTGTCCAGACTCGGTGGTGGAATCGGTACGCGAGGTCCCGGTGAAAAAAAACTGGAAACAGACCGACGTCTGATCCGAACCAGAATTTCAGCACTGAAAGCCGAGTTATTTCAGGTTGAGAAGCACAGAGAACTGATCCGCGGTAAAAGAAGTCGCGGGAATCTGAAGACCGCTGCGATCGTAGGCTACACCAATGCCGGAAAGTCCACGCTTTTAAATACGTTGACCGGAGCCGGAATCCTCGCAGAAGACAAGTTATTTGCGACACTTGATCCGACGACAAGAGTACTGGAATTAAAAGACGGGCAGCAGATCCTTCTGACCGACACTGTAGGGTTTATACGGAAGCTGCCGCATCACCTTGTAGAAGCCTTTAAAAGCACGCTGGAGGAGGCAAAGTATGCCGACTATATCATTCATGTCGTAGACGCGTCAAATCCGCAGGCAGAGCTTCAGATGCACACAGTATACGAGACACTTCGTGAACTTGGTGCAACCGGAAAAAAGATCATCACTCTTCTGAACAAGCAGGATCAGGTAAAAGATATCCAGATCCGGGATCTTCAGGCAGATTATACTGTAAAGTGTTCTGCACGTACAGGGGAAGGTCTGGAAGAATTTAAAGACGTTCTTGCAAAAATTCTTGCTGAGAGCCAGATTTATCTGGAAGAATTATTTTCTTACAAAGAGGCGGGAAAAATTCAGCTGATACGTGAATATGGAAGCCTTCTTTCAGAGGAATATACAGCCGACGGAATAGCCGTAAAAGCCCGTGTTCCTGCGGAAATCTTCGTTTCCGTGCTCCCTGAAAGTCACTGAAAATACAAATAAAAAAGTTTTTTGGATAACACCATATAGTTGTGAAAAAGATAAAATGACACAATATATGGTGTTTTTTGCGTATTGACGAAACGAAGAGAGTTTGCTACAATAGGTCTACAGCGCATAAATCATATGGGAACATGTGGTCGTAAATAGATACAGATGCAGCATTAGAGGGAGGTTTGATTTAAGTATGTTTCAGGTAGTTAAGCGTGATGGTGAGATCGCGGAATTTCAGATGTCAAAAATCACTGCAGCGATTGATAAAGCATTCGATGCCAAAGAAAAAGTTTACAGCAAGGATATGATCGATCTGATGGCACTCCGTGTGACCGCAGATTTTCAGAATAAGATTACAGACGGCAAAGTAACAGTGGAAGATATTCAGGACAGTGTAGAGAATGTTCTGATCCAGGCCGGTTACAGTGATGTGGCAAAGGCTTATATCCTTTACCGCAAGCAGAGAGAAAAGATCCGTAACATGAAATCCACAATCCTCGATTACAAGGAAATCGTAGACAGTTACGTCAAGGTTGAAGACTGGCGGGTAAAAGAAAACTCCACCGTAACTTATTCTGTCGGAGGGCTGATCTTAAGCAACTCCGGTGCTGTAACCGCAAATTACTGGCTTTCCGAGATCTATGACAATGAGATCGCAGAGGCGCACAGAAATGCAGACATTCACATTCATGACCTGTCCATGCTGACCGGCTACTGTGCAGGATGGTCCCTGAAACAGCTGATTCAGGAAGGTCTTGGCGGAATCGAGGGCAAGATTACTTCCGCACCGGCGAAGCATCTGAGTGTACTGTGCAATCAGATGGTTAATTTCCTCGGCATCATGCAGAATGAATGGGCCGGTGCACAGGCGTTTTCTTCTTTTGATACTTACCTTGCACCATTTGTCAAGGTGGACAACTTAAGCTATCATGAGGTAAAGAAATGTATCGAGTCATTTATCTATGGTGTCAATACACCGAGCCGTTGGGGTACACAGGCACCATTTTCCAATATCACTCTGGACTGGACTGTTCCGGACGACCTTGCAGAGCTTCCTGCAATCGTTGGCGGCAGGGAAATGGACTTCAAGTACAAAGACTGTAAGAAAGAGATGGATATGGTCAATAAGGCATTTATTGAGACCATGATCGAGGGCGACGCCAACGGACGTGGTTTCCAGTATCCGATCCCGACCTATTCCATCACGAAGGAATTTGACTGGTCAGATACAGAGAACAACCGTCTGTTATTTGAAATGACTGCGAAATACGGAACCCCGTATTTTTCCAACTATATCAACAGCGATATGAAACCGAGCGACATCCGCAGCATGTGCTGTCGTCTCCGTCTTGATCTTCGTGAACTGCGTAAAAAGAGCGGCGGCTTCTTTGGTTCCGGCGAGAGCACCGGTTCCGTCGGTGTCGTAACAATCAACATGCCGCGTATCGCATATCAGTCAAAGACTCCGGAAGAGTTTTACCGCAGACTGGATCGTTTGATGGATATTTCTGCGAGATCTCTTCACATCAAGAGAGAGGTCATCACGAAACTCCTGAACGAAGGTCTGTATCCGTACACCAAACGTTATCTGGGAAGTTTTGACAATCATTTTTCAACCATTGGCCTGGTCGGAATGAACGAAGCCGGACTGAATGCCGCATGGCTTGGCTGCGATATGAGTGATGAACGTACGCAGAAATTCACAAAAGAAGTACTGACACATATGCGTAACCGTCTTTCTGATTATCAGGAAGAATATCCGGGCGAGCTGTTCAATTTGGAGGCAACTCCGGCAGAGTCCACTGCATACCGCCTTGCCAAACATGACCGTAAACGCTGGCCGGATATCCGTACCGCAGGAAGCAAGGGTGATACTCCGTATTACACCAACAGCTCCCATCTTCCGGTGGAATTCAGTTCCGATATCTTTGATGCACTGGATATTCAGGATGAGCTTCAGACACTGTATACGTCCGGTACTGTATTCCATGCATTCCTTGGTGAGAAACTTCCGGACTGGAAAGCTGCTGCATCTCTTGTACGTAAGATCGCAGAGAACTACAAGCTTCCGTATTATACGATTTCTCCGACCTACTCTGTATGTAAGGAGCATGGCTATTTAAGCGGTGAGCATTTTACCTGCCCGAAATGCGGTAAAAAAGCAGAAGTTTACAGCCGTATCACCGGATATTACCGCCCGGTACAGAACTGGAACGACGGTAAGGCACAGGAGTACAAGAACCGTACATTATATGATGTGCTTCATTCCAAACTTAAGAAAGTTCATACAAGTATGGTGACACTGACTGACGATGATGTAAAGATCGAACCGTTGGAAACGCATAAATATCTGTTTACTACAAGTACCTGTCCGAACTGCCGCATGGCAAAGAAGATGCTGGAAGGCGAAGACCTCGAGATCATCGATGCAGAGAAAAATCCTGATATGGCACGCCAGTTTGGAATCATGCAGGCACCGACGCTGGTTATTACCGATGGTGAACACCTTAAAAAATATGTAAATGCATCCAATATCCAGAAATATGTGGATGAAGAGCTGGATGCCTGATCCGCTGTGTGGATAAGCATAAGGAAATAATACTTAATGAAAGAATATGAATCCTCGTGGGGCAAGAGTGCTTCACGGGGACCTTTTTACGTTACAGGAAATTACTCCGTAATGTTTCTGCAAAGGTTTACATTTAGGAAAAACGTGAGTATAATGATATTCATTGGTATATTATGCAATATAGACGAATTTTTATGCGAGGGACGAGGAGAGAGAATAATGATTAAACAAAACATAGTATTTATTGAAAATAAAGCAGGAAGTCTTCAGAAAGTAACCGGTCTTCTGGCAGAAGCAGGTATCGATATTTATGGATTTGCATGCTTTGATGCACCGGAATTTGCGCTTTTTCGTATGGTGACAAACCAGGCAGACGAGGCCGGAAAAATTCTTACAGAGAATGGATATATGAACCGTGTGACAGAAGTTATCGCCGTAGATCTTAAGGATGAAGTCGGCGGACTGAACACAGTATTGCAGGTACTTGGTAACTGTAATGTAAATCTGGATTATATTTATACATCTTATCACAGAGGAAATGCCCTTCCGATCATGATTCTTCAGACAGATGATGTATTTGTAACCGAAAATGTGCTGAGCAATAATGGATTCCGTGTATTAAATTCTCTGGAGGGCTGAAACCATCATGAATAAATCCGCTTTTCAGAAGGGACTGAAAGACGGAATTCCGATCGGACTCGGGTATTTTGCAGTCTCTTTTACGTTTGGTATTATGGCAATACAGGCGGGATTAAGTGCATGGCAGGCTGTATTGATTTCTCTGACAAATCTGACATCGGCAGGTCAGTTTGCAGGTATCGGGATCATTGCAGCAGGCGGATCTCTCTGGGAGATGGCACTGACTCAGCTGGTCATCAATCTTCGATATTGTCTGATGTCTTTTTCGCTTTCACAGAAACTGGAAAAGGGTGTGTCAAACGGCCATCGCCTGGCAGTTGCGTTTGGTGTGACAGATGAGATCTTTGGCGTCAGTGCAAGTCAGGAGGGAAGAATCAGTCCATGGTATAATTATGGTGTGATGTGTGTGGCAATTCCAGGATGGACACTCGGAACTCTTGCCGGTGCCGTATCGGGAAATCTGCTTCCGGATTTTCTGGTCAGTGCACTGAGCGTTGCAATCTATGGCATGTTCCTTGCTGTCATTATTCCGCCGGCAAAGAAGAACCGTGCCGTGCTGGGTGTTGTGATCGGTGCTATGGCAGTAAGTACTTTATTTGCGACTGTGCCTGTACTGAATAAAGTATCAACCGGTTTTGTGATTATTATCACAACTGTACTTGTGGCAGGAATTGCAGCATACTTCTGCCCGATCGAAGAAAAGGAGGAGGCAGACTGATATGAAACCGAATGTATATATCTATATTCTGGTGATGGCAGGTGTGACTTACCTGATACGTATGCTTCCGCTTGTACTTGTTAAGAAAGAGATCACCAGTCCTTATGTAAAATCTTTCTTATATTATGTGCCGTATGCCTGTCTTGCGGCGATGACATTTCCGGCGATCCTTACCGCAACGGCGGGGGGGATTATTTCCGGTGCTGCAGGACTGATCGTGGCGCTGATCGTAGCCTATCGCGAAAAGAGCCTTCTTACGGTTGCATTGTTTGCGTGTGCAGCAGTGTTTGTGGTAGAGAGGATTATGGGATTTTTGATGTAAATAATATGAAATGCCTTCCGGCTTTGCTTCTGGCAGAGCCGGATTTTTACGTTATAAGAAATTACTCCGTAATGTTTATGTACGAAAAAATGGACTCCTTTTTCGGAAATAGTTAGTTTCAACAAATATTCTTGACAAATAAGATAGCCTGAACTAACATGAGTATAGATGTGACTAACTTAAACTCATTGGTCAAAAATCGAGGGGAAAAGGAGAAACGTATGTTTTTGGAAATAAGAGAAATCAAGAAATCATTTGGTTCGGGCGACAGCAAAGTCGATGTGCTGCGCGGTCTGGATCTGGATATTGCGAAGGGAGAGTTCTGTGTCCTTCTGGGACCATCCGGTTCCGGTAAATCCACACTTTTAAATATTATCGGGGGAATTGAGAGTGCCGATGATGGAAGCATCTCCATTGAGGGAGAACGTCTTGCCGATATGAAAGAAAAGAAGCTGTCACAGTACCGCAGAAAGCATCTGGGCTATATCTTTCAGATGTACAACTTGATCCCAAATCTTACTGTGCGTGAAAATATCGAGGTTGGGGCATATTTAAGTGACCGTCCACTGGATGTGGATGAACTTCTGCATACACTGGGACTTTTTGAACATCAGAGAAAACTTCCGAATCAGCTGTCCGGAGGCCAGCAGCAGAGAACAGCAATTGGTCGTGCTATCGTAAAGAATCCGGATATCCTGCTCTGTGATGAACCGACGGGTGCGCTTGATTACAATACATCCAAGGAGATTCTGAAACTGATCGAAACCGTTAATCAGAAATATGGAAATACGGTCGTCATGGTTACTCATAATGATGCAATCAAAGATATGGCGGATCGTGTAGTCAAGCTTCGAGATGGTATGATCCGTAAGAATTATCAGAACGAACATAAGATTCCTGCGATGGATCTTGACTGGTAAGGGGGCGATAATATGAAAAGTCCTCTCAGAAAAAGGATTCCCCGTGAACTCAAAGGAGAAATCGGAAAGTATCTGGTTGTTTTTATCCTAATGGTCGCGACGATCGGACTGGTTTCCGGATTCCTTGTTGCGGATGGAAGTATGATTCAGGCATACAATGAAGGCTTTGAGAAATACAACATCGAAGATGGCAATTTCCGTCTCGGAGAGCGTCTGTATCGTGGACAGAAAGAGGCAATCGAAGATGAAGGCATTAAAGTCTATGAGAACTATTATATAGAAGATTCTCTTTCAAATGGCAGTACGATGCGTTTCTTTAAGAACCGTACAGATGTCAACAAAGTCTGCCTGATGGAAGGCAAGCTTGCGGAAAAAACAGGTGAGATCGCGATTGACCGTATGTATGCGGATAATAATAATCTGAAAGTCGGAGATACGATCGATGACGGCAAGAAGAGTTGGAAGATCACCGGGCTGGTTGCTTTATCTGATTACAGCTGTCTGTTTCAGAACAACAGCGATACCATGTTTGATGCCGTAAAATTCGGTGTCGGTCTGGTGACAGAAGAAGAATTTGATACGCTGGATCAGGATAAGCTGCAGTATAATTATGCGTGGATCTATGATAAAAAACCGGAGACAGAAGCAGAGGAAAAAGATGTTTCCGAGGATCTGATGAAAGCAATGGGCAAAGTTGTTACACTGGAAAGCTTTGTGCCACAGTATCAGAACCAGGCGATCATCTTTACCGGTGATGACATGGGAAGTGACAAAGCAATGATTGCAATGCTTCTTTATATCATTATTGTGATCATGGCATTTGTATTTGGAATCACGACGAGCAATACGATTGCAAAAGAAGCCGGTGTGATCGGAACACTCCGTGCATCCGGTTATACGCGGGGAGAACTGGTCCGTCATTACATGACACTGCCGGTTATCGTAACGCTTATAGGGGCACTTGGCGGAAATATTCTGGGTTATACAGTTTTTAAATATATATGTGCTGACATGTATTATGGAAGTTACAGCCTTCCGACCTATAAGACAATCTGGAATTCAGAAGCATTTGTTCTGACAACAGTGGTGCCTGTGGCGATCATGTTTGTAGTTAATTATGCAATCCTGCATCACAAACTGAAACTTTCACCGCTTAAATTCCTGCGAAGGGATCTTTCAACAAGAAAGCAGAGGCGTGCTCTTTATTTAAGTCCGAAACTTAAAATATTCCACAGATTCCGTCTGCGTGTGATCTTCCAGAACATCAGTAATTATCTGGTGCTCTTTGTGGGTATTGTTTTTGCAAATCTGCTTCTGATGTTCGGACTTCTGCTTCCGTCGGCACTGGATCACTATCAACTGGAGATTCAGAATAATATGCTGGCAAAATATCAGTATATGCTTTCTGTTCCGGTTAGTGTGATGGGTGGCAGCAATAAGCTTGAAGGGATGCTTGATATGCTGCTTTTTTCTCTTGATACAGAGACGGATAATGAAGATGCGGAGGAATTCAGTGCGTATTCATTGAATACACTTCCGGGCAAATACAAGAGCGAAGAAGTTACTCTGTACGGCATTCATGATGACAGTAAGTATATTGATGCAGATTTTTCAGATGGTATTTACATCTCGCAGGCATATGCGGACAAGTTTTTGCTGAAGATCGGGGACTCGATCACTCTTAAGGAAAAATATGAGGATGATGAGTATACGTTTAAGATCGGTGGGATCTATGATTATGATGGCGGGCTTTGTATCTTTATGCCGCAGGAGGATCTGAATCAGATGTTTGATCTGGGAGATGATTACTTCAGTGGTTATTTCTGCAACAGCGAGATTACGGATATTGACAGCCGTTATATCGGTTCGGTGATAGATCTGGATGCTCTGACCAAGATTTCCAGACAGCTTAACGTATCAATGGGAAGTATGATGGGACTGGTCAATGGGTTTGCAATCGCAATCTACATGATCCTGATCTATCTGTTGTCCAAGATCATTATCGAAAAAAATGCACAGTCGATCTCAATGACAAAGATTCTGGGTTATACCAATGGTGAGATCAGCAGACTGTATATTATGTCAACGTCAATTGTCGTAGTTCTCTGTCTCCTTATCAGCATGCCTATTGAGGCTGCTGCCATGAAGGTGCTGTTCCGGGAAGTGATGCTGCAGAGTATTTCCGGATGGATTGCTCTGTGGATCGATCCGATGATTTATGTGAAGATGTTTGGGGCTGGATTTGTAACTTATGCCGTAGTAGCACTTCTGGAATATCGCAGGATACGTAAAGTGCCGATGAGTGAAGCACTCAAGAATGCAGAATAAAATTCAGTTTTTTCAGAAAAATCCCCACTTTATATTGTTAACGCGCTAAATAGCTGTTATAATAACGATAAATTTGTTTATATAGAGAGGGAACGATACATATGAATCAATTGGATATACTCAGAGAAAGTCTCGGACAGTGTGATGAGATTCTTCTGGATGCACTTCTTATGCGTAACAGAATCGTAGAAGACATCATGGTTTACAAAGAAGCAAATGATATTCCGATCCTGCAGCCGGAGCAGGAAGCGAAGCAGAGAGAATGGTTGAACCGCAGAATGGAAGGCAAACGCCATAAAGATGAGGTAACAGCTGTTTTTGAAGAAATCACAAGAAATAGTAAGAAGATTCAGGCACGTAAGCTGTTTGATTACAATATCGTCCTGATCGGATTTATGGGAGCCGGCAAATCTACAATCTCTGATTTCCTGAGAACTGTTTTTGCAATGGAAGTTGTAGAGATGGATCAGATCATCGCAGAGAGAGAAGGTATGTCCATCTCCGATATTTTTGAGACCTACGGAGAAGAATACTTCCGTAATCTTGAGACAGAACTTCTTATTGAAATGCAGTCCAAGAGCAATGTGGTCATCTCCTGTGGCGGTGGTGTACCGATGAGAGAGCGCAATGTAGTTGAGATGAAGAAAAACGGCCGTGTCGTTCTTCTTACCGCAAAACCGGAGACGATCTTAAACCGTGTCAAAGACAACCATGACAGACCACTTCTCGAGGGAAATAAGAATGTGTCTTTCATCGGCGACCTTATGGAAAAACGTCGTGAGAAATATCAGGCAGCAGCTGATATCGTTATCGAGACAGATGGTAAAGACAAGCTCGAAATCTGTGAGGAGCTTGTACACAGACTTCGCGCACTGGATGCGCAGGAGTGACCAGTAAGTAACATACTGAGATGTATTGGTTGAGAATATCCTGAGAAGTGTCAATAGCACAAATTTAATTTAATAAAAAGCAGATGTCCAAAAAAATCCAGATGCGTGTCGTCTGGATTTTTTTTAAACGCAAAAATTGAATGGTGCATCAAAAAACAGTCCATTTTGTTTAAAATATCTATATGATATTATAATTTTATCAAAAAGCTATACGAAATAGCTAAAGAGCGAAAACAAAAATGGGAGGTTTCTT
>OGPW01002101.1_pt1 | contig 11909 bp, 13 predicted proteins | sample 1553061 | NCBI WGS metagenome assembly OGPW01 (sample SAMEA2580292, study PRJEB22360) | human gut metagenome | biome: human gut; feature: human-associated habitat; material: faeces | place: Denmark | collected 2008/2010
CCTCCGAGGATAAATCGTCCAGCCAGGAGGGCACTATCACCGACGACGACATTAACAAACTCAATAGCTAGTTATTGCTAGGGGTGGTGTCTCCTATACGTTGGAAAGGACACCTCTTCACGGTTTCAACACGCACTTCCGGGTTTCCCCAATAGGGGAGCACGGCTTTTTCATCCCAATAAAATCAGCAGGTCAAAGCCAATTTTCGGGACCAAATACAAAGCCGCCGGCCCCCTCCTATAGCGCACTTTGCCACAGAAAAGTGCGAGACTTCGGTATGCGGTATCAAGCAATCGTTATTCGGGTCTTTAGGAATCCGCGTGATTAAATGCACGGCAATGGGTACATAGCCAGTACAGTAAGTCCCCGAGGCAGATTGGAGCCACGTATGGATATCAAGGTTTCTGGACGCAAGACGACGGTAACCGATGCTCTGCGTGCGCATGTGGATGAGAAGATCGGCGAGGCGCTCAAGGTTTTCGATATCGAGCCCATGACAGTCGACGTTGTACTTCGCTATGAGAAGAACCCCTCGAACCCCAACCCGGCAATCGTCGAGGTTACGGTTCGCGTCCGCGGTTCGGTGATTCGCGTTGCCGAGCATGGCGCAGATATGTACGCCGCCATCGACCTCTCCGCCGATAAGGTCACCCGCCAGCTGCGTAAGTTCAAGACCAAGGTTGTGGACAACCGCCAGGGCGGTGCCAGCGCAGCGGATGTCGCACCGGTCGAGCGCGTCGAGGATCTGGCCGACCTGCTGCTGCCCGAGGAGGAGGACGACCTGCTCGTCCGCGAGAAGGTCATCGATGTCACCCCGATGACTGAGGAGCAGGCGCTGGTGCAGACAGATCTGCTGGGCCACGACTTCTACGTGTTCGAGAACGCGACAACTGGCCTCATCAATGTGGTGTATCACCGTAAGAATGGTGGATATGGCATCATCAAGCCCCGCATCGAAACACTTGACGAGTAAAATACGTTAACTTGCATGAGTTAACGGCTGGCGGCCATCCCATGCGGATGGCCGCCTTTTTTACGTAAGGAGTCGCTTTGATGGACAAGGCTGCATCTACCGGCCATTCTGACCGCTGCCGCATCGTCGTCGATACCTGCTGCGACTTTAGCCCCGAGGTCGCCGCGAACCTCGATGTCGATATCTTGGGCTTCCCCTTTATCATCGATGGCGAGGAGCGCACGGACGATATCTGGTCGAGCATGAGTCCTAAGGAGTTCTACGACCGCATGCGCGCCGGCGCTCGCGTGTCTACCTCCGCCGTGTCGCTCGGTCGCTATATCGAGTTCTTTACCGAGTGCGCCAAAGAGGGCACGCCCACGGTCTACCTGTGCTTTACCTCGGCGCTGTCGTCGAGCTACAACTCCGCGTGCCAGGCGGCAGATGCCGTGCGCGCCGAGTATCCCAACTTTGAGCTCTACGTGGTCGACAACGCTCTGCCCTGCGCGACCGGTGCGCTCTTGGCGCTCGAGGCCGTGCGCCAGCGTTCGGCGGGACTGACCGCCAAGCAGCTGGTCGATTGGGCAAACGAGGCAAAGACCTACGTCCACGGCTACTTTACGCTCGAGAGCTTCGACGCACTGGCTGCCGGCGGCCGCATTCCGCCCGCGGCGGCGCAGCTCACGGCAAAGCTCGACGTCAGGCCCGAGCTCTCCTACGACCTGGCCGGCTCGCTGTCGCTGATCGGCGTCAACCGCGGCCGCAAGAAGGCGCTCAAGTCCATCCTCAAGTCGTTCCGCGAGAACTACGTGCCCGATCGCACCATGCCCATCGCCATCATGACGGCCGATGCCGAAAAGGATGGTGACTGGCTCGAAGCCGCCATCCGCAAGGAGGAGGGTTGCGCCGACGTCACGATCATTCGCGGCTCCGTGGGTCCCACCATCGGCTCGCACGTGGGCCCCGGCATGGTGGGCTGCGCGTTTTGGGGTAAGAACCGCGCCGACAAGGAGTCGCTTTCCGACCGTATCGCCCGCCGCGTGCGCGGTCAGTAGGCAAGCGCTGCGTCCGTAATCGCCCTCGACTCACAGCCCAAACGCTGGCACCGAGTATTCAACCTGGTAACAACACCCAACCCAAAAGGAAAGGTTTCATGGCAAACAAGCTCTCCGTCGCATTCATTGGCACCGGAATCATGGGTGCCCCCATCGCCGGCCACATTCTGGACGCCGGCTATCCCGTCACGGTCAACAACCGCACCAAGTCCAAGGCGGCGGCGCTTATCGAGCGCGGCGCCGTCTGGGCAGATACGCCGGCCGATGCCGCGGCGAACGCCGATGTCGTCTTTACCATGGTGGGCTATCCCTCCGAGGTCGAGGAACTCTACCTGGCGGGCGACGGCCTGCTCTCGTGCACTAAGCCCGGCGCGGTCTTGATCGACCTCACCACGAGCTCGCCCGAGCTTGCCCGTGACATTGCCGAGGCCGCCCAGGTTTCTGGTCGCATGGCGTTTGACTGCCCCGTCACCGGCGGCGAGTCGGGCGCTATCGCCGGTACGCTCACGGCTATCGTGGGCGCTACCGAGAACGACATCGCGCCGGTCCGCGACATCCTTGCCACCTTTGCGGCCAACATCTGCTGCTTCGACGGCGCCGGCAAGGGCCAGGCTGCCAAGCTCGCCAACCAGGTGTCGCTGGGCGCCTGCATGGTCGGCATGGCAGACGCCATGGCATTTGCCGAGTTGAGCGGCCTTGACCTGGAGAAGACCCGTCAGATGATCCTGGGCGGCACCGGCAAGTCCGGCGCTATGGAGAGCCTGGCGCCCAAGGCGCTCGACGGCGACTACAAGCCCGGCTTTATGGTCGAGCACTTCATTAAGGACCTGCGCTTGGCGCTCGCCTATGCCGACGACCGCGAGCTTGCGCTGCCCGGCGCCGACGTGGCTTTTACGCTCTACGACATGCTCGATGCCATCGGTGGTGCCAAGCTGGGCACCCAGGCCATCACGGTCCTCTATAAGGAGGAGGCCGACGCCATCGCCGCCGGTCTGGACTGGTCGCAGTATCGTCCTGAGGAGCATGGCGCTCACGAGGACGGCTGCGGTTGCGGTGAGCATGGCGACGACCACGAGTGCGGTTGTGGCCACCACCATGGCGAGGACCACGAGTGCTGCGGCGGCCACGGCCATGACGACGGCCACGAGTGCTGCTGCGGCCACCATCACGGGGAGTAGCGCCCATGAGCTGGACGTTCGTGGTGCTTGCGCTGGTGCTCTTTCTCTTTGCGATCTACATCGGCTTTTTGTGCGGCCAGTGGGCGTGCGAAAAGCGCGTCATCACCAAGCGCGACTACTGGATTGCCAACTTTGCGGGAGCTGCGGCAGTCGTCCTGCTGACCTGGGTGTTCTCGCTGTTCCCGCTGGTGCAGTTTGCGCCGATCGGCTGGCTCGGCGGCTTTATCGCCGGCCTTAAGATGAGCTTTGGCGAGTCTGTCGGTCCGTGGCGCAAGCACGACGAGGTTTTTAACGTCAACAAGGCTCACCGCGCCGCCGCCGACGCGGGCGACGCCGAGGAGCGCCGCCGCGCACGTCGCAATGGCGCGGCCGACCGACAGCTCATCTCGGTCACCGATGACAGTAAGGGTGCTGGCAAGCACGCTAAGAAATAGTAAGAAGAGGTAACTATGGCAGAAAACAAAGACGAACAGCTCACCGACGAGGAGCTGGCACAGCTTCAGCTGGCAGAGGAGAACGAGAACGCTGTCGACCGCCTGGTCCAGGAGCTCGGCTGCCCCACGCGCCGTATCCGCCAGTTTGCCGCCCGCGTGCTGCACCTGCTTGCCGAGCGCGATCCGCAGCGCGTCGTGCCCTGCGTGCCCGCGCTGATCGAGGCACTTGACCGCCCCGAGGCTCAGACCCGCTGGGAGGCCCTCGATGCCCTGACGGCGCTCGCCACCACCTGCCCCGAGCAGCTGGGCGATGCCTTTGAGGGCGCCGAGACCGCACTGTTCGACGAGATCTCCTCCACGCTGCGCTATGCCGCCTTCCGCCTACTGTGCGTGTGGGGTGCCACGAGCGTCGAGCGTTCGCGCGAGGCTTGGCCCATCCTGGACGAGGCCATCCAGTGCTACCACGGCGACCTCGAGTATCGCGACATGCTCGGTTGCCTGTACGAGTTTTGCCAGGGCGAGATCGACGCCGAGGTTGCCGAGAAGCTTGCGCTGCGCCTTAAGTTCGATGCCGAGAACGGTAAGGGCAGCTATCTCAAGGCCCGTTCGAGCGAGATTTGCGAAATGCTTGTTAAACGTTTTGGACTGGATCTCTCCAAAAAGAAGAAGCGTGCTAGCGTTAAAAAATCTGACGACGCCGAAGACGAGGAGTAACAGATTATGGCGCACGATGTAGTCCTGATTCCCGGTGACGGTATCGGTCCCGAGATTACGCAGGCCATGCGCCGCGTGGTCGAGGCTGCCGGTGTCCAGATCAATTGGAACGTCCAGGAGGCCGGTGCCGGCGTCATGGACGAGTTTGGCACGCCGCTGCCCCAGCACGTGCTCGATGCGGTCGCCGAGACCAAGGTTGCCATCAAGGGCCCCATCACCACGCCGGTCGGCACGGGTTTCCGCAGCGTCAACGTGGCCCTGCGCAAGCACTTCGACCTGTATGCCTGCGTGCGCCCCTGCCTGTCGCAGCCGGGCGACGGCTCGCGCTTCCGCGACGTTGATCTGGTTATCGTGCGCGAGAACACCGAGGACCTCTACGCCGGCATCGAGTTCGATGAGGGCGCTGCCGAGGTCGAGGAGCTCTCGCAGCTTGTCGAGCGCTCGGGTCAGAAGGCCTTCGCCGCGGATTCCGCCATCTCGATTAAGCCCATCTCCATTGCCAAGAGTCGCCGCATTGTGGAGTATGCCTTTGAGTATGCCCGCCGCTGCGGCCGCAAAAAGGTGACGGCCGTGCACAAGGCCAACATCATGAAGGCGACCGACGGCCTGTTCCTGCGCGTGGCGCGCGAGGTGGCCGCCAACTATCCCGATATCGAGTTCAACGACAAGATCGTCGACGCCACCTGCATGGGTCTGGTCCAGAACCCCAACGACTTCGATGTCCTTGTACTGCCCAACCTGTACGGCGACATCGTGAGCGACCTGTGCGCCGGCCTGGTGGGCGGCTTAGGCATGGCCCCCGGCTCCAACATCGGTGCCGACTGCGCCATCTTTGAGGCTACGCACGGCTCCGCGCCCGATATCGCGGGCAAGGATATCGCCAACCCCACGGCCGAGATCCTCTCTGCTGCGATGATGCTCGATCACCTGGGCGAGAACGATGCCGCCAATCGCATTCGCGCCGCCGTATCTGCCACGCTCGACGAGGGCGAGCAGGTTACCGGTGACGTGCGTAGTGCCCAGACCGGCTCCGTTGAGGGCGCCGTGGGCACGCAGGCCTTTGCCGATGCCGTTATCGCGCACCTGGCCTAAGGTATGCACGCTGCAAACGCCTAAATAGTACTTAAGTGTTTGCGTATAACCTAAGAATCAATACGCCCGGCGCTCTGCCGGGCGTATTCTATTGGGGACTATGTTTCCTAACAAGGAGTAACCGATATGGGTCTGATTCAAAAGAAGGACGAGAAGGACGAGATCGACGGCATCCAGATCATCGAGCGCGGCGAAGGCCCCGACGGTGATGAGGACGAGAAGATCGACCTGGTCGCCGGCACGTCTGCCGAACATATTGCCGCCGGCACGTCCGCCGAGGAGGAGGATGCTCGCCTGGAGGCAAAGATCGCCGCGGATGCAGCTGACGGGAACCTCATGCCCGAGGAACAGGACGAGGACGACGACTCCGACGTGGACGACCGCGCATCCAAGCACAAGAAGACGATGATTGCCGCCTTCGTGGTTGCAGTCGTGATCGCTGCTGTGGTCGGCTTCTTTATCGGCAACGGTGGTTTTGGCGGCAAGGGCGTCGGCTCGGCGACCCTCACCGAGGACCAGCTCGATTCGACCGTGGCAAGCTACAGCTACAACGGCAAGAAGAGCGACATCACCGCGCGCGAGGCCATTGAGAGCCAGTACAGCCTCGACACCGTCAAGGATGGCGATGGCAACTACACCGCTCCCTCTGCCGACGTCATCCTGTCCTACGTGCGCAACAAGATCCTGCTCGACGCTGCCGAGGACGAGGGCATCACCGTCTCTTCTAAGGAGATGAAGAAGTACGCCGAGGATTCCATCGGCACTTCGGACTACAAGACCATGGCCACGCAGTATGGCGTGTCCAAGGACCAGGCCAAGCAGATCGTCCGTCAGTCCGCGACGCTGCAGAAGCTCTACAAGAAGAAGGTGGGCGATAGCTCCGCAAGCATGCCGACCGCCCCGACCGAGCCTGCTGACGGCAACGAGGAGACCGCGAGCAAGGACTACGCCGATTACATCATCAAACTTGCCGGCGACGAGTGGGATAGCGAAAAGGGCACCTGGAAGGACGCCGATAGCACCTACGCTAAGGCCTTCGCTGACGATGCCTTTACGGCTGATAGCGCTACCTACAAGCAGGCCATGACCGCCTATTACACCGCCTACCAGCAGTACTCTTCGCAGGCTTCGAGCGCCAGCTCCAAGTGGACCGAGTATGCTAACGGCCTGTATGCCAAGGCCAACATCAGCATCTATGGTCTGTTTGCATAAAGATCTGTCTGAGCCGCCGAGCGCGTAACCGAAATATCTGAATAAGCCCGCTAGAACGGATGTTGTTCTAGCGGGCTATTTGCGTTTAGGCGCTGGTGGCTAAATTATGCCTATCAATCTTTAAGTCCAAAAAGGTTATCGGCTTCATCGTCAGGCATATATTCCAGTACATCGCCCGGTTGGCAGTCGAGTGCCCGGCATATCGCGTCAAGAGTTGAAAAACGTATGGCAGAAACCTTGCCCGTCTTAATGCGTGACATATTGACCTGGGAGATGCCCACGCGTCCCGCAAGCTCTTTGGATGAGATCTTGCGTTCGGCGAGCATGCGGTCAAGCCGCAGAATAATCATGGATTCCCCCCTAGAGCAACTCGTCATCTTGTTTTTGCAGGATATACCCGTAGCGGAAGATGCTGGCAATCAGGCAAATAATCAGGCCCGCAAAGAGCATGGAGGGCTCGAATAACTGGCCGGCGAACGCATCCGTAAAGCTGCCGCCAAATCCTGAGAGTATCATTCCCGTGATTACGGCACCAAGAAGCCTCACGGCAACGCCGCCGATAAGGAATAAATGTCCTACTCGACGAAGTGTCTGGTTACATTCAAGGTCAAAGGGCCTGCCTTCCTTTTCAATGTTTAAGAAAAGCCTGCGCACGCTTAGCGCGATGGTAAGCGCGAGGCATGTCATCAAGAGGCTCCCTATGGCAGTGTGACCATCGTGTGCGACGAGCATAAGTGGGGTCTGCGCATCGGTACCGACGATAGCCAGGCACGGCCCTTCGCCGCCTTGAAGTTCTACGGATTGGAGACACGACCCTTGGGAGAGGCTAGGCAATACGAGTAGAAGGTCAATCGCAATGACTGCGAGAAGTCCCAGAGCGAGCGCCACGGTGGTGCAGATTGTGGCCCATTTGCAGATGCGAGTGAGCTTCCTCAGATCGGCTATTGCCTGTTCACGGTCGATGGCTTCATTCGATTTGGATACGTTCCAGCGGATCATAGCTCCTCCAACCAATGTCTTGGATGATACTTGTATCTTATATCATATTTAATGATAAACGATAAACAATTATAGATTAGAGTAAGTAATGTTTGTGAGACGAATAGCGAGAGCTATGGCTCATTTTGGGTGTCGGAGTTTGGCGCGCGGGGGATGAGGACAAATGTCAAAACTTCCCTTGATCGCGCAAGCGCTCCATTGTGTTTCCCTAATTCATCTGGGAAAACGACTGCAAACGATTGCAAGTAACCGGTGAACGGTCGAAAACTACCGTTCACCGATAATCTCAAAACTGGTTCTAACTGGTATTAAGTCAAAAAGACCAATTCACATATCTTCACAATGACCTGCAATTTTTCTACACGCTATTTTTAGCCGCCCTGCGTTGTTTAGACACAGGAAAAGATCCGATCTTTTGCCAAAGCATTTCGGAACGGTTTCAAAACCGCAGGTAGAAGTGTTAACGACCGGTAAACGGTCGATTTATCACCGTGAGCGGTGCAAAACGTTTTACCGTATGAATCAACGAAAGCGACCTCTTCTGGGGTGATATAGTGACAACAACACGTCACGTGGTTACTACCAGTTTAGAAACCACTGGTCTTCAAAGTACGCTTTCTAAGAAGCTTTAAGGGCGAGCGCCCGCTGGCTTCCGAAAATCATCGGACTCAGATCGTACACACCTTCGGAAGGGAAATTTGAATGGTTGGCTTTATTCTTACCGGTCATGGACAGTTCGCACCCGGCCTCGCAAGCGCTATCGCTATGGTTGCTGGCGACCAGCCCGCTTTTACCGTCGTTCCTTTTGAGGGCGACCAGGCTGCTTCCTACGGTGAGGATCTCCGCGCCGCTATTACCGCCATGCGCGAGGAGTGCGATGGCGTGCTCGTCTTTACCGACCTGCTTGGTGGCACCCCGTTCAACCAGGCGATGATGATTGCCCAGGATGTCGACAACGTCGAGGTTCTGACCGGCACCAACCTTCCCATGGTTATTGAGCTTCTGTTCCTCCGCGGCAACGCCACGCTCGCCGAGCTTGGCGAGCAGGCCGTGACCGTTGGCCAGACGGGCATCACCGCCCAGACGGTCGCATCCGTTGCCGGCTCCGAGGAAGAGGATATCTTCGGCGACGAGGACGGCATCTAATGGCCGATTTCGGAGCCAACGTCCTGAGCTCCTCGGTCGCCCTTTTAGGCCTGCTTGTCATCATGGGCTTGATTTACACCATCTGGTCGCAAATCAACATGAAGAAGAAGCAGAAGTACTTCAAGGAGCTGCACACCGAGCTCAAGCCGGGTCAAGAGGTTCTTTTCGCCGGCGGTATCTACGGAACCGTCAAAGGCATCGAAGGCGAGAAGGTCCAGATCAAAGTCCGATCCGGAGCCGTCGTAGATGTTTCGCGTTACGCGATTCAGGAGATCAAGTAACTGTCGTCAGCAAATAACGAAAGGAAGCTGATCAACATGGCAGAACCCAACATTCTTCTTACCCGCATCGATAACCGACTGGTTCATGGTCAGGTTGCCACCCAGTGGAACTCCACCCTGGGCTCCAACCTCATCCTCGTCGCCAACGACGACGTGGCGTCCAACACCATGCGCCAGAACCTCATGAAGATGGCCGCTCCCGCCGGCGTCGCTACGCGTTTCTTCTCTCTGCAGAAGACCATCGACGTCATTGGCAAGGCGAGCCCGCGCCAGAAGATCTTCATCGTGGCCGAAACACCGGAAGACGTGCTTACGCTCGTCAAGGGCGGTGTGCCTATAAAGAAGGTAAACATCGGCAACATGCACATGTCGGAAGGAAAGCGCCAAGTCGCCACCTCCGTCGCAGTTAACGACGAGGATGTCGCTGCGTTTAAAGAGCTGCAGGAATTGGGGGTGGAGTTGGAGATCAGGCGCGTTCCGAGCACGCCTGTTGAGGACACGAGCAAGCTCTTCTCGTAATCCTCGTGATCCACGTTGTCAGGAGTGAAACCCTGACGTTCTGTACGTGAAATCCAAAGTGCGTACATACATTTTGAAAGGAGGAGCAAGATGGAATACTCGATCATCCAGATCGCTCTGGTCTTCGTCGTCACGTTCATCGCGGCAATCGACCAGTTTGACTTCCTCGAGTCTCTCTATCAGCCCATCGTCACCGGCGCCGTCATCGGTCTTATCCTTGGCGACCTCAACACCGGTCTTCTCGTGGGTGGTACCTATCAGCTCATGACGATCGGCAACATGCCGATCGGAGGCGCTCAGCCGCCTAACGCCGTCATCGGCGGCATCATGGCAGCCATTCTCGCTATCGCCACGGGCCTCGAGCCCAACGCGGCAGTCGGTCTCGCCATTCCGTTCGCTCTGCTTGGCCAGCTCGGCGTTACCCTGGTCTTCACGCTTATGTCCCCGCTTATGTCCACGGCCGATAACATGGCTCACAACGCGGACACCAAGGGCATCGAGCGCCTGAACTACTTCGCCATGGCTCTGCTCGGCCTGATCTTCGCTGTCGTCGTCACCCTGTTCTTCATCGCTGGCGCTACCATCGGTCAGACCATCGCTTCTGCCATCCCGACTTGGCTGCAGACCGGTCTGTCCGCTGCAGGCGGCATGATGCGCTTCGTCGGCTTCGCCGTCCTGCTCAAGGTTATGATGAACCGCGATATGTGGGGCTTCTTCCTCATGGGCTTTGGCCTCGCGCTCATCACCGTTGCCAACGATTCGCTGGCAACCCCTGCTCTGCTCATCCTCGCTCTCATCGGCTTCGGCATCGCTTTCTGGGACTTCCAGCAGCAGACCGAGCTGAAGGGTGCAGCTGTTTCTGACGGAGGTGACTTCGAAGATGGCATCTAATGAGTATGTGATCCCGGAGCACTACGAGGATCTCACTCCTGCTCCGCAGCTCGACCAGAAGACCCTCAACAAGATGGCTTGGCGCTCCTGCTTCCTGCAGGCATCGTTCAACTACGAGCGCATGCAGGCCGCTGGCTGGCTTTACTCCATCATCCCCGGTCTGGAGAAGATCCACACCAACAAGAACGACCTCGCGGCTTCCATGAGCCACAACCTGGAGTTCTTCAACACCCACCCGTTCCTCGTCACCTTTGTTATGGGTATCGTGCTTTCGCTCGAGCAGAACAAGGTTGACATCCCCACGATCCGCGCCGTCCGCGTCGCCGCAATGGGCCCGCTCGGTGGTATCGGTGACGCCCTGTTCTGGCTGACGCTCGTGCCTATCACGGCCGGCATCACCTCCAACATGGCTATCAACGGCAACGCCGCTGCGCCGATCATCTTCCTGGTGATCTTCAACGCCGTCCAGTTCGCTCTGCGCTTCTGGCTCATGAACTGGTCCTACAAGCTTGGCACCAGCGCTATTGACGCCCTGACCGCCAACATGCAGGCCTTCACGCGTGCCGCTTCCATCATGGGCGTCTTCGTCGTCGGTTGCCTGGTCGTCACCATGGGTGGCACCCAGATCAACCTCCAGATCCCCAACGGCACCACCCGTGGCCTTGCCCCTACTACCGTGATCGTCTCCGAGAAGGAGGCCGAGAACTTCACCGGTATGGAGGGCATCGATACCGAGACCGCTGAGGCCGGTACCATCGCCATGACCGATGAGGACGGCAACGCCCTCACCGCCACCGATGCCGACGGCAACGAGGTCAAGTGCGGCGTCGCCGATCTGGGCAACGGCATGGAGTCCGTGACCTACGCTACCGTCACCGAGGATCCGGTCAACTTCTCTGTTGCCGACACCCTCAACACCATCGTCCCGAAGCTCGTCCCGCTTATGCTTACGCTGCTGCTTTACTACATGTTCGCTAAGCACAGCTGGACCCCGACCAAGGGCATTCTCCTGCTCTTCGTCCTTGGCATCCTGGGCGCTGGCCCGCTTGGTCTCTGGCCGAGCATCTGGTAAGGCTCTAGCTTGAGGGGTGTGTCCCTACGCGGCTCACGCCCCGACCCCTTAAGCCATGTGTATGTTAAAAGCCGCGTGCTCGAAAGAGCGCGCGGCTTTTGTTTCTTGATGATTCGGGTGTGGCAGACAGATAATGCTAAACACCCTAGGTAGTTAGCCGAATTCGAGCAAAAGGGAGGATAGGATGGCGATCGGAGCGCGTAAGCAACCGCTGTACGATCAGCTGGTCGATATTCTGACCGAAAAGATCGACCATGAATATCGCGCCGGTGACATGATTCCTTCCGAGCGCGAACTATCGGAGCGCTATGGTCTCTCGCGCACTACGGTACGCCTGGCTCTGCAGGAACTGGAGCGTTTAGGA
>OGPW01002102.1_pt1 | contig 11902 bp, 9 predicted proteins | sample 1553061 | NCBI WGS metagenome assembly OGPW01 (sample SAMEA2580292, study PRJEB22360) | human gut metagenome | biome: human gut; feature: human-associated habitat; material: faeces | place: Denmark | collected 2008/2010
TTCGAATCCGACAAGAGGCTCAGAAAAAGAAAAGTTTGGGTAGTTACCAGAGTGGCCAAATGGGGCAGACTGTAAATCTGCTGGCTATGCCTTCGGTGGTTCGAATCCATCACTACCCACTTTTCCCAAAAAATAACTCAAAAATTTAAGAGTCCGACTTTCGAGAGAGAGCCGGACTTTTTCTTTTCATATAAATCCTGAACAAAAGAAGAAGAGTAATATTACTCTCCTTCTACCTGCGTCTTTGGCCAGTTCACGAGATAGAGCATCTCTGTGGCTCGTGTAAATGCAGTATAGAGCCAGTGGATATAATCGGGAGTAAGCATTTCATCCGTCATATAGCCCTGGTCTACATAGACATGCGACCACTGTCCACCCTGCGCTTTATGACAGGTAACAGCATAGGCAAACTTCACTTGCAGAGCATTGAAATACGGGTCTTGCCGAATTGCCTTCATACGGTCTGCCTTCAGTGGTATGTCCTGATAATCTTCCTCTATCTTACGGAAAAGCTGCTCTTGCTGATCATGGGGCAAAGCAGAAGCCTCACTCGTCAAGGTATCCAGCAATACCGTAGCCTCCAGTTCATAATTATCATAATCGGGAAATTTCAACAGAAGGGTGGCAAAATGAAAGCCGTAGAGGTCGATGCGACGGCTCACCTTCATCACCTTCGCCCTATCGCCATTAGCCAGGAAAGCAGGAATCTCATGACTTGGAACTTCGTTACTTTGAACTGTATGATTAGCTAAAGTATTAAATTTTCCACTCTTCACTTTTCGTTCTTCACTTAATTGCCTTTCCTTTATCTTCTTTCTTTCTTCCTCCATCCAATAATAATTGTTCTTCACAATCATCAGCATGTCGCCACTCTCCAGTTCCTCTTCCCTATCAAGCACCATGTTGCGGATGCCCTGGTTGAAGATGTTGGCGCGCTTGTTGCTACGAGTCACAACAATGGTATCGTCCAGTCCTACATGATGATAACTGTCGCCAAGAGCCTCGATGAGTTCTGCACCCGGCATCTCCCTGATATCCGAGAAACCGGAGAAACGGATTTTAGGCAGTTGGGTAATGTCATCGTGGGTAATCATCTGACGGATGCGGGTAGCATTAAAGAGAATACCCGACTGCTGACTCTGGCGGACTACCTCGTTCAAATCGCACTCATAAACCGACAGTCCATATCCCTGGAGCATCGCAGCAGAAAGGGCTGGTGATTCTTCCTCACCAACAGGAGGCAACTGTGCCTTATCGCCAATCAGCAAGAGGCGGTCGTTACGTCCCTGATACACAAAATGAATCAGATCATCTAGCAGACAACCGCTGCCAAAGGTGGTTCCGCCCAATCCCAGATTGGCAATCATCGAAGCCTCATCCACCATAAAAAGCGTATCAGTATAGAGATTATCATTGAGATTGAACTGTCCATCCACTCCGGCAAACGCCTTTTCGCGATAGATGCGGCGATGAATGGTATAGGCAGGCATCCCGCTGTTCAGAGAGAAAACCTTAGCCGCCCTACCCGTAGGAGCAAGGAGCATCACCTTCTGGCGAACAGCACGGAGCGTACGGACGATAGCACCCGAGAGCGACGTCTTACCGGTACCCGCACTACCCCGGAGAATCATCACAGCATGAGGATTACTATCCGTCATAAACTGCACGAAAACATCGAGCGCTTGAGCCTGTTCTGGGGTTGGCGGAAAGCCAAATTGCTGTAATATCTGATATTTTAACTCTTCAATGTTCATATTTCGAAAACTTTTAGTATCTTTGCAGAAAATTTACTGCACCTATTTGCAGTGCAAAAGTAATAATACTTTTTGAAATGAGAAAAAGAATAAAGAATAATTATATTTTGGGAGCATGCGTCATCATCATGATGCTACTCTGTATTCTGAGTGTAAGCCAGCCCATCCGCTTCCAGAAGGCCATGGCTAGCAGAGAAACAGAGGTGAAGGAGAAACTGATGCAGATACGTCAGGCTGAAGAGAAATACAAGGCGAAACACGGCGTATATACAGGAGATTTTCCGACACTGGTAAAAGGCAAGTACTTACAGGAAGATGCTCAATACATTCCCTATGCCGACGGTAAGAAGTTTACACTTGCTGCCACGGTTATCGTAGGAAAAAGCGGTAAGCAGATTCCGGTGATGGAATGTGGGGCCGGTTATGAAACCTTCCTCGACGGACTTGATGAAGGTTCCATCCAGCAGAAGATAGAGGAGGCCAACTATGCCGGCAACTATCCCGGACTCAAGATAGGCGATTTAACGACAGATAATAACAACGCAGGTAATTGGTAACAGATATGCAAATAAAAGGTAACAACATTCAGCAAGCACGACTCACCATCCGCGTGAGCAGAAACACCCTCAGTTTTTCGGTAGTTGACCGTGAAGCTGAGCATCAGCTCATCTATGAACCTTATACTGTAAAGAGTGGTGTTTCGATGGCAGCCAACTTGCGTCAGGCTTTCAAGGAGAGTACTCTCCTGCAGCGGGGATACCAGAAGGTACGCGTATATCTCGATTCGCCTATCCTGCTGGTTCCTATCGAAGAATTTCATGAAGAGGATATCGATGTACTCTATCAGCATGCCTTCAACAGTCATAACAGCGATGCCATTCTCTACAGAGTGCAGCCGGAACTGAATGCGGTAGCGGTATTCCCTATCAACAAGGATTTGAAGATGGTGGTAGAAGACAACTTTAAGGATGTTCGCTTCACACCTATCATGCAACCGATGTGGCACTATCTGCATCATCGCAGTTTCACCGGCATTCACCGCAAGCTCTATGTTTATTTCCACGACAAGAAGCTGGACGTTTTCGGTTTCGAGAAGAACCGTTTCAAATTCTTCAACTCGTTCAATGCCGAGCATGCCAAGGATGCCCTCTATTTCATTCTCTATGTATGGAAGCAGTTAGGATTCAACCAGATGCAGGATGAGTTGCATGTATCAGGCAATGTTCCGGACAAGGACTGGTTCCTCTACAACACGAAACTCTACATCAAGAAGACCTTCATTCTGAACCCTGCCGCCGAATTCAACCGTGCGCCCATCACAGAGATTAAAGGTCTGCCATTCGATTTGATGGCACTGTACCTAAGTAAGTAAGACAAGAGTTGATAGTTAAAAGTTGATAGTTAAGAATTCAACAGAATAGCTTATCATAAAGTTCAATGTTCAACATTCAAAGTTCAAAGTAAATATGAGAATCATAACAGGACAATATAAGGGACGCCATTTCGACATTCCACGTTCGTTTAAGGCGCGTCCGACAACAGATTTTGCAAAGGAGAACATCTTTAATGTTCTGCAGGGATATATTGATTTCGAAGATACCTCTGCCCTCGACCTTTTTGCCGGTACGGGCAGCATTTCGCTCGAACTGGTATCACGAGGCTGCAGCCGGGTAGTCAGCGTAGAGGCCGACCGCGATCATGCCAACTTCATACGCCAATGTTTTCAGAAGTTAGGCGAAGACAAGGATATTCTGATTCGTGGTGATGTATTCCGTTTTCTGAAGACCTGCAAGCAGAAGTTTGACTTTATCTTTGCCGATCCTCCATACGCTCTGAAGGAGTTGCCGCAGATTCCAGACCTCGTTCTGAATGGCGACTATCTCAACGAAGGAGGCATCTTCGTCTTTGAGCATGGCAAAGACTATGATTTCTCCGAGCATCCACGATTCCTGGAACACAGAAGTTACGGAAGCGTAAACTTCTCAATATTCAGATAGAAAAAATCCCCGTTTGCACCAGACAAGATGCAAACGGGGATTTATTCGTTACAGCAGCGGCGAGAGCAATCTTACCGTACTCTCGAAAAGGCGCTGCAGGAACGGACGTTTTACGAAATAAGATACATCATCTACCAGGATGCTCTTCGCCTCATCCCGCAGATAGACAGCCTTCACGCGCTGTGCCATCCCCTCATCAAAGAAGAACGCATTCGCTTCGAAATTATTCTCAAAACTTCGGAAGTCAATATTCGTACTGCCTATCGTACAGAGATCATCATCGCTCACCAGCAATTTACTATGATTAAAGCCTGCCGTATAGAGATAAACCTTTACGCCAGCCTCTATCGCTTCCATCACATACGAACGTGATGCCCACTCTACCAGTTTGGCATCAGCATGACGAGGCAACATCAGACGGATATCCACACCCGCCAGAGCTGCTGTTCTCATGGCAAACAATACAGGTTCGGTTGGCAGGAAATAAGGCGTTTCCATATACACATACTTCCGGGCCTGAAGCAGGATGCGGACATAGCCCTGCATGATATCAGGCCAAGGACTGATAGGACTGCTCGTAACTATCTGTACGAGACAATTGTTGTGGATATGCACACTGACCGGTGGATAATACTGGCGATTGGTAACCAACGTACGGTCTACGAAATACCAGTCTACCAGAAAGGCTCTCTGAATGGCGTAAACTCCACCGCCCTCAATACGGAGATGCGTATCGCGCCAGGCCTGTTTCTTATCACCCTTCACATAGCGCAGAGCTATATTCATGCCGCCGATAAAGCCCACTTTACCATCTATGACACAGAGTTTGCGGTGGTTACGATAGTTTACCTTACTCGTAAAAGCCGGAAAGCGGACTGGCATGAACGAATGTACATCAATACCTGCATCACGCATACGTTCAAAGAATTCATCCTTCACCTTCCAGCAGCCTACATCATCATAAATCAGTCGCACCTCCACTCCCTGCTCCGCCTTATCAATCAAGGCATCAGCTATCAGATATCCCAAGGCATCGGCTTCAAAGATATAGGTATCGAGATGAATATGATGCTTTGCCTGTCCTATATTATATAATAAGGTGAGGAAGAAATCATAGCCATCAGTATAAATATCCACCTGATTATCTTTAAAAGGCAGCGCCCAACTCTGGTTGGCAAAGAGATTCATCAGCGGTTTATTACTGTCTGGCAGGTGAAGATTCTCCTGCTCAACGAACTCGAGCATGGAGCGCTTGGTGAGCTGGTCCATACTGCGGTCGCTGATAAGCCGTTCCTTGCGGGTATTCTGTCCGAAGAAAAAATAGAAGATAATACCCACAAAGGGGATGAAGAAGAAGACCAATATCCATGCCATCGTCTTGGCGGGCTGACGATTGTCCATCAAGACGGTGATGATAGCCGGAACGGTTATCACGACATAAAGCAACAGATATATCCAGTGAAAATAAATCATATAGCATTTCTCCTTTTAAATCTCTAATACTTCATTACAGAGTTCCTCCCCACAGGACAGGAGTTCCGGTTAATTGAAGATATTGTTTGCCTGACTCGCCAGAAGCGTGTTCATCTGCTTGAGTTTCATAAACTCCTGCAGCAGTTCACGATTGGTCGGATTCTTGGCAAACTCCTGCTGTACCTCAATAATACGCTGAGCAATATAATGAGTGCGGAAACTCAAGATGTCTTTAAAGACGAACTGACGGAGTTTGTCGGCACTCATCTTCATCTGCAGACTAGCCGTAGATACCTCCTGGTCACCTGTAGGCAAACCAGCCAACCTGCTGATTTCCGGATTCGGATGATTGGCAAAATAAGTTTCGGCGACAAAATCATCTTCTTTTTCGAGATGCTCCACAGCCTCCTGCATAATCTGATTATATAAATCATTATGAAACTTAAAGCCATCTCCACCCAAATCAAGACTGATATACTGGGCCACAGCTACCTCCACATCATTGCCGTCTACATCCTGTACTGTGATGAGCTGGTCGCCATGATGAATAATCAACTGTACCAGAAGTCCTTCTACCTCCAGAAGTTTATCAAGTGGGGTAACTGCTCTCATTGCTGATTGCGCCTGCTGCGCTGCCGCTACAGTCGAATCTTTCAATCCCGCAGCACGTCGTTCTGCCTTTACCTGCTCACTCATACCGTTGCGCACAAAATTATTCAAGGCATTCACGATAATTGCCTCGTTCACGCCCAAACGGTGAGAACAGTCGGTGATATAAGAAGCGCGCGTTATCTGATTCTTGATTTTCGAGATGCTCTCTACAATCGAATTGATAGCCTGGCTTCTCTTTACAGGGTCTGTCACGCCGCGCAGCAGAATATCGGTCTTAAACTGTATGAAGTCGGTCTGATTCTCCTGAATATATCTTCTGAATTCCTCTGCCGAATGACTGCGGGCGAAACTGTCAGGGTCATTACCATCAGGGAGAAAGAGCACCTTTACGTTCATCTCTTCTTCGAGCAACATATCGGTACCTCGCAGCGCAGCATGAATACCCGCATTATCGCCGTCATAGAGAAGAACTATGTTACTGGTAAAGCGGTGCAGCAATCTAATCTGATGCACGCTCAGTGCCGTACCCGAGTTGGCCACTACATTTTCGATGCCACACTGATGCATCGAGATAACATCGGTGTATCCTTCCACCATAAAGACACAATCCTCCTTGGCTATCGCCTTTTTGGCCTGATAGAGTCCATAGAGTTCGCGCTCCTTATGATAGATAACGCTATCAGGCGAGTTGACATATTTCTGGCTGATGCCCTTGGTTCTGCTGTCGAGAACTCGTCCGCCAAAAGCTACCACCTTGCCGCTCACGCTGAACCAAGGGAAGATGGCTCTGCCCGAGAAACGATCAAGAATCTTATCCTCACCCGACTTATTGCCGGCTTCGTCCTTATCCACCTTGAAGCAGAGTCCCGTATCAACCAGATATTTCGGATTATAACCAGCCGCCTTAGCCGCCTCAGCAAGAGCAGTACGCTTAGGGAGCGCAAAACCCAACTGGAATTTTCTGATGATATCATCCCTGAAACCTCTTCCTCGGAAATAAGCCATACCGATAGCGATACCATCCACATCGTGCAGGAGAATATCCTGAAAATATTTCGCCGCCCAATCGTTGACGATAAACATGGATTCTCTTTCGCTCTCGCGCTGTTTTTCTTCGTTGGTCAGTTCCCGTTCCTGAATCTCTATTTTATATTTCTTGGCGAGCCAGCGAAGAGCATCGGGATAGGTCATCTGTTCCAGTTCCATCAGAAAGTTGATTGCATTGCCTCCCTTTCCGCAGGTAAAGCAATGACAGATACCTCTTGTTGGAGATACAGAGAAAGATGGATTGGAATCGTTATGAAAAGGACACAAGCCGACATAATTGATGCCACGCTTCTTGAGCGTAACAAATTCAGATACCACCTCTTCTATCTTGGTGGCATCCATAATTTTTGCTATCGTCGGTCTGTCTATCATTATATATATTCTTTTTTCTGTTTTTACTATGCAAAATTACTATTTTTCTTTGAAAACACAAAGAGAAACGGACAGAAAAGTAAAAATGAAACATATTAAAAACTAAAGGTTACATAAAATAAGGTACATTCGGATAGTTTTGGCTACCTTTGCAACCGGCATAAACACATTGCTGACAATCGGAAAATAACAACAAAATAAATAAACATGAAACTAAACAACATCAAGCAAACATTCCTGGCTGGCGCTGCCCTGCTCTCAACAATCAGCATGAGCGCAGCCGACAGATTTGTGAATTTCAAGCAAGGAGACTTGCTGCTGAATGCCAATAACCGGGTAGAAATCTACATGGATACCAACGACTGCAAAGGAGTGAGCTATGCTGCTCATGCCCTGCTGAAAGATATAAAAAGTGTGAGTGGAGCCACAGCCACCCTCACCTCGAATGCCGGTTTTCTGAAAAAAAGCGACACAGTCCGACCAGCTATCCTCGTAGGCACCATCGGCCATTCTGCAGCCATCGACCAACTGGTGAAACAGAAGCGCATCAACGGAAATCTACTGAAGGGCAAACGTGAAAAGTTTATTATCACGCTCATAGATGGTCAACTCGTCATTGCTGGCAGCGACCGACGAGGCACCATCTACGGCATCTACGAACTCTCGCAGCAGATGGGCGTATCGCCTTGGTATGACTGGGCAGACGTACCTGTAGAGCACCACGATTCCATTTTCGTAAACAAAGGAATCTATACAGATGGCGAACCAGCCGTACGTTATCGCGGCATCTTCCTCAACGATGAGGCGCCTTGCCTAACGTCATGGGTAAAGAACACCTACGGCACCGAATATGGCGACCACCGTTTCTATCAGCGCGTCTTCGAACTGGTATTGCGACTGAGAGGTAACATGATGTGGCCTGCCATGTGGGGCTGGGCTTTCTATGCCGATGACCCTGAAAACGAGAAGACGGCAGATGAGATGGGCGTAGTGATGAGTACTTCCCATCATGAGCCGATGGCCCGCAACCACCAGGAATACGCCCGCAACCGAAAGGGATGGGGACCATGGAACTATCAGAAGAACAAGACAAACCTGCAGAAGTTCTTCCGTGAAGGCATTGAGCGAATGAAGGGAACTGAACAGATTGTAACCATCGGAATGCGCGGCGACGGCGATGAAGCGATGAGTGAAGAGGCTGATACTAAGCTGATGACCAACATCATCAACGACCAGCGCAAGATTATCGCTGACGTAACCGGCAGGAAGGCAAGCGAAACCCCACAGGTTTGGGCACTATATAAAGAGGTGATGGATTACTACGACAAGGGCATGAAGGTACCTGATGACGTAACCCTCCTGCTCTGCGATGACAACTGGGGTAACGTGCGCCGTGTGCCGAATGCCAAGGAACGCAAGCACAAAGGCGGTTGGGGCTTATACTATCACGTAGATTACGTAGGTGCTCCAAGAAACTCAAAGATGCTCAACGTAACTCCTGTGCAGAATCCTTGGGAGCAGTTGACGCTTGCTTACGAGAATGGCATTGACCGTCTCTGGATTCTCAATGTTGGCGACCTCAAGCCGATGGAATATCCTATCAGCCAGTTTATGGACATGGCTTGGAATCCACATAAATACGATGTAAACAACATCACCCGTCATACCCGCGACTGGTGCGCACAGCAGTTTGGTGAATCGCAAGCTGATGAAGCTGCCCGCATTCTGAACCTCACCTGCAAGTACAACGGCCGCTGCACCCCTGAGATGCTCGACAAGAACACCTACAGTCTGGAAAACGGAGAATGGCAGGAGGTGGTAAATCAGTATCTCCAGCTCGAAGCCGATGCGCTGCGCCAGTACAACTGTCTGCCGGCATCCTATCACGATGCCTATCGTCAGATCATCCTCTTCCCTATCGAGATGATGAGCAATCTGCACCAGATGTACTTTGCCCAGGCACAGAACCACGCCCTCTACAAGCAGGGCAATCCGAAGGCGAATGTATGGGCTGATGAATGCGAGCGCCTCTTCAAGCGCGATTCCCTCATCTGCGACTATTACAACCATAAGATGGCTGGCGGCAAGTGGAACGGCATGATGACCCAGAAGCATATCGGCTACAAGAGTTGGAATGATGATTTCGAGAAAGATACCTGTCCGGAGCTCTTCCGGGTAACCTCCAAGGATGGAGTGATTATCAGCGAAAACAACGGTGTGGTAGAAATCGAAGCTCCTTACTATAGCAGCAAGACGGATGCTGCCGAGGCAAAATGGACAGAGATTCCATTCATGGGCAAAAGTGTAGCCGGTGTCACCCTGATGCCATACACCAAAAGCGTAAAAGGAGCCAGCCTCACCTACAGGTTCAAGATGAACGCTCTGGCACGCCAAGGCGCATCATCTGCTACTGACAGCAAGAAGGTACGCATACATATTATCACCAAATCTACCCTTGATTATCAGAACAAGGGCGGCATGACTTATGGCGTAAGCGTAGATGGAGCCGAGCCGGTCGTCGTCAACTTAAATCATAATCTGAACGAGAAGCCGGAGAATATCTACAACATCTACTATCCTACGGTAGCCTCCCGCATCATCGACAAGGTGATAGAAATAGAACTGCCCGTTACAGGCGATGGCATCCATACCCTTACTCTCACGCCAAACGATCCTGCCATCATTTTCGAGAAGATTGTGATAGATGGAAGAGAAGGTAAACAGAGAGTCAAGGTGATATAATCTGCCGGATAAAAGCATTAATATAATATAAATCTCCCAACATTTCAGATAGAAAAGTTGGGAGATTTCATTTTTTCTCGTACCTTTGCAGTATATGTTAAATTAATACTGAAATTATGTTTAGTGGAATCGTAGAAGAAATGGCTACCGTCGTAGCTATCAAGCATGATAAGGAGAACATCGACTTCACATTGAGATGCTCTTTTGTTGATGAACTCGGCATCGACCAGAGCGTGGCGCATAACGGCGTCTGCCTTACTGTGGTGGAAATCAAGGACGGTACCTATACCGTTACCGCCATGAAGGAAACCCTGGACCGCAGTAATCTGGGTCTGCTCAAGGTAGGCGACAAGGTGAACGTGGAGCGCTCTATGGTGATGAACGGCCGTCTGGATGGTCATATCGTACAGGGACACGTGGACGAGACTGCCAAATGTATCGCAATGAAAGACGCTGATGGCTCTACTTATTTTACTTTCGAATATGAGCTCAATAAGGAAATGGCAAGAAAAGGCTATTTCACGGTGGACAAGGGCAGCGTTACCGTTAACGGCGTTTCGCTCACCGTCTGTGATCCTACAGACAACACATTTACCGTTGCTATCATTCCTTATACCAGAGAGAATACCAACTTCTGCGACATCGAAGTGGGAACGGTAGTAAATATAGAATTCGACATTTTGGGCAAATATATCGCTCGACTCAAGAGCTTTGAATAAGCCGGAAAAGTTAAGTACGGACGTTCTAAAAAACATGCACATTTCTTGCGTTTTGCGCACAAAGCAAGACTAAATGGGCATTTTTTTAATAAAATATTTGCGTAAGCCATAAAAAAGTGTTACTTTTGCCCCTGTGTTTTGTCCCAAATTGAACATTGGACAGTAACTTATTAGACGATAGCAAGTCTGACAATCGCACTAGACGACGTACAACTTGAGTACTGAGCACTAACAAACTTAGGAAATTATAACAATAACCATTTTTAAAAATATGAGTTTAAAAATCGTAGTACTTGCCAAGCAAGTACCTGACACAAGAAATGTGGGTAAGGATGCGATGACCGCCGAAGGCACAGTAAATCGCGCTGCCCTTCCTGCAATCTTCAATCCTGAAGATTTGAACGCATTGGAGCAGGCTCTCCGATTGAAAGAGCAGAATCCAGGTTCTACAGTTGGTATTTTGACTATGGGTCCTCCACGTGCTGGCGAAATCATCCGCCAGGGTCTTTATCGTGGTGCTGATACGGGTTGGTTGCTTACCGACCGTCTCTTTGCCGGTGCTGACACATTGGCTACTTCCTATGCCCTTGCTACTGGTATCCAGAAGATTGGTGACGTTGACATCGTGATCGGTGGTCGCCAGGCTATCGATGGTGATACAGCTCAGGTAGGTCCGCAGGTGGCTCAGAAGTTGGGATTGAACCAGGTAACCTACGCAGAGGAAATCCTCAAGGTAGAGGATGGCAAGGCTACTATACGCCGCCTCATTGATGGTGGTGTGGAGACTGTTGAGGCTCCATTGCCATTGGTTATCACCGTAAACGGAAGTGCTGCTCCATGTCGCCCATGCAACGTGAAGCTCGTAATGAAATATAAATACGCTACCTGCCCTATGGAGCGCAAGGGTGATGAACCTTGGGCCAACCTCTATGAAGAGCGCCCTTACCTCACTCTGAACCAGTGGAGTGTTGCCGATGTTGACGGCGACCCTGCACAGTGCGGTTTGAGCGGTTCACCTACCAAGGTGAAGGCCGTGAAGAACATCGTGTTCCAGGCTAAGGAAAGCAAGACCTTGACCAGCAGCGATGAAGACATCGACGGACTGATGAAGGAATTGTTGAACGAAAGTATTATCGGATAATTTTGAAAAGACAATGAACAACGTATTTGTATATTGCGAGGTAGA
>OGPW01002104.1_pt1 | contig 11892 bp, 10 predicted proteins | sample 1553061 | NCBI WGS metagenome assembly OGPW01 (sample SAMEA2580292, study PRJEB22360) | human gut metagenome | biome: human gut; feature: human-associated habitat; material: faeces | place: Denmark | collected 2008/2010
AATACCGGGGGAAAATCCTTTGGGGAAAGCCATCGCCAACACTCTTCAAAAGCACGCCCGGCAGGAAATCCACGCTGCCGCCGCGCCGGAGCCGGAGAGAACTCTTCCTCCTGCCCATTCTACCACCGCGCCGTATGGGGAAATACCCGCCCGTTCCACCAACCCCGGTTCTGCTTTCCCGGCGGCCGCCAGACCGGCCCCTGCTTCTTCCGCCGCCCAACCGCCGCTTTCCTCCTCTGCCAGACAATCCCATGGGCCTGTCCCTCCCCCTACCCTCCGGGCCATTCCCTTGAAACAGGTTCCCGCCACCCAGGGGAAACTGGATTTTCACCGTCAGGAGGATGAAGAAACGGCACGAAACGCCCATGAAAACGCAGCTTCAGAAAGGGATGCCTCCGCCGGATTTTCCTATCTGGGAACACTCCGCCAGCAATTCGCCCTGTTTGAAACGCCGGAAGGCCTGGTTCTGATGCATCCCAAGGCGGCCCGGGAACGCATCATATTTGAACGGCTGCGCGCACGCCGGGAAGCCCCCATGCCGTCCCAGCAGCTTCTGGATCCGGTGGTGCTGGATCTGGACCCGCGGGATTTTGCCGTCATCCGGCAGTTCGCCCCGCATTTTGACCAGGCCGGCATGGTCGTTACGCCCTTTGGACAGAATACCATCAGAATAGAATCCATCCCCGCACTGCTGGAACTGGAAAACGCACGCGCTTTTCTCCTGGAGCTGGTGGACCGTCTCACCCAGTCCGAATTCAGCCGAAATGCCAAACGCGTGGCTTATGAGACCTTCATTGGGGAATTTGCCAGAAAATCCGCCTGGAGGGAGCGCATTTCCCCTCACCGGGCCCCTGCCATCCTAAAGGATTTGCTTGCCTGTGAAGTGCCGTACTGCACCCCGGGGGGCAAACCCACGCTGGTGAATTATTCCGTTCCGGAAATTAAACGTAAATTCGGCCTACAGGCATAAGGGAACCTTGTTTTCCAGAAAACAGGCTGAAACGCTGCAAGATTTTACGGCGAACGGAAAATATGCAGCCAAAGACGGATTGATGCCCGCTTCTGCGGTATATTATTTTCCCTTACCGATACTCAGTTTTATTTCAGCCGCAGTAAGGGGCAGAAACTCTCCCTGGCAACAGGGATCATTTTATCCTGTCCGGCTTACGGACACCTTTTCCGTCTTGTCCGCCAGAACTCTGGCATTTGGACGCATCCTCCCGCATACAACAGGGAGCTTGCTCTTGGCAAGGAAGTTTCCCGCGTTTATACTGCAGCCTTCCAGATAAATTCCCAACCATGCCAGACTCTCCCCCCAGCACCTCCCCCGCTCCGCGCATTGCTGAAACTGCCGCCGGGAAAATTCTGGCGGGCCTGCTGGCCCTTTTTTACATCTTCCTGGCAACGACGGCGGCAGGCGGGGAATGGCACACCCTTTTCCTTCCCGCCTGCTTTCTGGCGGCAGCCCTCCTGCTGTTCTGCTTCTGTATTCTCCGGGGATACAAGATTCCCAGCCCCGGACTGCCGGGCTGGCTGGCCCTGGGTCTGGGAGGCGGCTATTTCCTTGTCCGGGCATGGTTTTCCCCCTGGTTTTATTATGAGAGCGTAGCGGATCTGGGCCTTATCGCCACGGCCATCGTCATGTTCGCGGCGGGAACGTATGCCGGAGCCGGAAACGGGGAAAAGAGTATTCTTCCCGTACTGGCTGCGGCATTGGGGCTGCTGAATGCCCTGCTGTGGGGGTATCAGAACATAACGGGAACGGAAGCCTCCTGGTTCAGACCGGATTATTCCCTGTTCGGCACGGAAATCCGCAACATCGGATTGTTCGGATACAAAAATTTTTCCGCCCATTTCCTGTCCGTCACCGGTTTTTTCCTTTGCGCATACAGCATGGCTTCCGCCAGAAAATGGGGCATCCGCCTATTCACAGGATTGGCGCTCATCCTCGTTTCCTTCACGTGCGGCTCGCGGTCCGCCTTCCCAAACGCCCTGGCTGGCGTAACCCTGTGCTTCTTTATTTATACCTCCAGCGTTTTCCGCAATAACAGAAAATTTTACACGGCGTCCATCCTCTTTATTATCCTGCTTTTCCTAGGCACGTCCTATGCCGTGCTGGATTTGTCCCGGGGGGCGGGCAGGCTTACCGCCCTTCTGGATACATTTTCCTTCGGCAACCGGCTGGACCTGTCCAAACTGGCCTGGGCGCTGGCGGACCAGGCTCCGCTGTTCGGTCACGGCAGCCGGATGTACACCAATCTTTCCACGGAGTTTTTCTCCGGAGCCAACCTCCCCAATTTTGCCCACCACGAATACGCACAAGCCGCCTGCGACTACGGCTATGCCGGGCTGGGGCTGATGCTGGCTCTGCTGGCCCTGTTTCTTATTTCCGGACTCCGGAGCGTTCTGAAATTGTCAGGAGAACATCAACGGCCCAATCCCCTGGGACCGGCGGCGTTCTGCGTATTGTGCATCGCCGCTTTCCACGCCTATGGGGAATTCATCTGGCATAACCCTGCCTTGCTTGGAGCCAGCGCCCTATGCGGCGGCATTACCTGCACGGCCCCTCTTTCCAGGGTGAAGGCTTCGCGCCGAGTCGGCCGCTGGCTTCAAGCGACCGCCGCACTGCTGATGGCCATATTGGCTCTGTGTTATGCGTTTCTGGCTTTTCCGGTCTGGAAAAACTCCCTTCAAGCCGTCCCGGCTTCCTCCAGCAATCGGCTGCCCATGCTGGAAGCAGCCGCCTCCTGCAGCCTGGACCCGGATTTGGTGCGGCGCAACATTCTGCATGCCGCAGGCAGTTCTCCCCCCCCAAGCCCAGCCCGGCTCAAAGTATTGGAGCATCAGGAAGAAAAAGCGGAACGCCTGAGCCCCGGGAACCACGGCCTGACGGCGGCTAAAAGCCTCCTTTACATCCTCCAGGGACGCCTCACGGAAGCGGAACAGCTGCTCCGCCCGTACGTAGAGAGTCCCGGCAGGTTTGACGACCGCATGTTCGCCTGGACTACCATTTACAATAATATGCTGTATTCCTGGAGTACGGCCATTGCTGCCCAGTCCCCAGGACGCGCCCTGTCCATGGCCATGACGGCCCAGCGCCTGATGTCCGCCCAAACGGACCGGTGGCTGTATTATGGGGCCCTGGATCCTGAAGTCAGGAAAAAACACTACTCGCGCCTCAATGAGCTCAAGATGCTCATCATGATGCTCCAGGCCCGCAGAACGACGCCCGACCCCTCCTGGAGGAAATAGTATTCCGGAGAATCGGGGAAAAGGAATCTGTGCAGCAACCGTTATATCCTTTTTCCAGAGAAGCCGCTCCATACAGAAGTTTCCCCGTCTTATCCGGTTTCTTTTTTACCGGATTCCACGTCAGCTTATTTGTCCACGGAACACAGAGCGTACTGCAGCCAGAAAGATGAAAAGCCGATAGTTGGCGCAGCAAGTCCGCACAGGCGTTACGCCGGAATTTTAAGCGGATTCAGCTATCTTCCGCCGGAAGCGGCAGCCTCTCCGGAACAGAATCGTTTGTTTCTTTTTCCCCCAATCGCAGACTGCCTCGGTTGGCGGTCCCGTAAAACGCATGTCCCGACGCAGCTCAACAGAAAAAAACTTTCCCGGCTCTATTCCTTTATCGAATCTTTTTGTATGAACATAACCATCAAACGAATTTATGACCCCAAGGAACCCGGGGACGGATACCGCGTCCTGGTGGACCGGCTCTGGCCCCGCGGCATTTCCAAGGAAAAAGCTTCCTGGGACGAGTGGCTGAAGAACATAGCTCCATCCACGGCGCTCCGCCAGTGGTTTGCTCATGATCCAGTCAGATGGGACGCATTCCGCAAAAAGTACGACGAGGAACTGGATGGAAACGGAGAAGCCGTTTCCCATCTGCTACGGCTGGCGCGGAAAGGGAAGGTTACTCTGCTTTACTCCGCCAGAAATACGGAGCACAATGAAGCTGCGGCTCTGAGGGATTACCTTTTGCAACGGTTTGCTTCATAAATAGAAGCATATTTCTGTACAAACTCCATCCGCAAGCCCCAAATGCTGTCACGGGGACCTATGATACGGCAGGATTTCTTCTCTCGTTCATGAACAAGCGAAGAAAATGGAAAGGAGGTGAATACAATATGGCCAGCAGTTCCCACATGGGTGGGAGTCATAAGGGCAGTTCCAAAAAACGCTCTGAGACTACCACAAGCAAAACCGGGCGGCGCATCAAACGCGATGCTTCAACCGGGCAGTTTATGAGCGATAAAAGCTCAGGCTCCAAAGAAAAACATTAATGCCCGCGAGTTTTCCGCCTGATTCAGGCTCCGGACCCGGTCCGGAGCCTTTTTATTTTTCTCCGCATCCGAAACATGAGGAAGTCTTCCGCCATCAACGCAGGCCCAACTCTTCAAAAGCCCGAAGGCCCAGCGCTTCAGGGGCTTTCCGGTCTCCGCGCACCACAACGGCAAAAGGCTCTTCCCTGCCCGGAGCATAATACGCGGCCCGCAAAACAAGTTCCTCCCCATCCAGATGGGCGTAAACACCCACAGGCGTAGAACAGTTCGCACCCAGACGCACCAGGAAAGCCCGTTCCGCCAGCGCACAGGCAAAAGCTTCCGGATCATTGATTCCTTTCAGCATTTCCTCCGTCTCCCTGTCCGAGGAACGGCATTCCATTCCAACAATGCCCTGCCCCACGGCAGGAATAAAAACTTCCACCGGCAGGGAACGCATGTAAAGTTTTCTTCCCTCCACAAGGGTTTCCGGAGCGTACAGCCCCAGGCGCTCCAAACCGGCCCTGGCCAGAATCACGGCATCCCAGCCGGGCTGTTCCACCAGTTTTCCCAAACGCGTGGGCACATTCCCCCTCAGGTTTTCAAATCTCAGGCCGGAGCCCCAGTATGTGCGCGCCATCAGGCGTCGGCGCACGCTTCCGGTAGCCAGCGTTCCGGAACCGTTCCAGTCCGGTTCTTTCGTGATAAGCACATCCTCCACGGCAGCACGGGGCAAGACAGCGGCCAGTGTGAAGCCGGAAGCAAGCTCGCTCGGCACATCTTTGAGGCTGTGCACCGCTACGTCAATTCGGCCATCCCGGAGGGCGGTTTCCAGTTCCTTAATGAAGATTCCCTTGTCCACCATGCCGGAAACGCGGGCCACATCCGCCAGAGGAACATCCGTGCGGCGATCGCCGATGGTATGGATGATTTCACGGCGCACGTCCAGTTCCGGGTAACGGAGGGAAAGGGCAGCACAGACCATATCCGCCTGGGCCAGGGCCAGGGCGCTCCCGCGGGTGCCGATGATGAGGGTATTTTTACTGGTCATAAAGAGCGGAATCCGGAAAATATCTGGAAATGCTGTCACGGATGATGGCCTCGCACCGGGAGACCTCCTGCTCCCGGCTGCGCTTGGCCTCATCCGCCAGCTGGGTGAGGGTGTCAATGTCGTAGAGATACACTTCCTCAATATCCGCCACGTCCGGAGAGATGTTGCGCGGCACGGAAATATCAATCAAAAAGAGGGAGCGGTATTTACGGGAGGCGCGCAAAGGCAGCAGCGTTTCCCGGGTGATGATGCAGTGGGGAGCAGCGGTGGCGGCCACCACCACGTCAATATCCCTGAGATAGTTCCCCCACACGTCATACCGGATGGCCTGGCCGCCGATCATGCCCGCCAGCTCTACCGCACGGTCAAAGGAGCGGTTGGCCACATAAATGCCCTCAGCACCCCGGGCATGCAGGGCACGCCCCGTAACGCGGCTCATCTCGCCCGCCCCCAGAATAAGGACGCGGGTGCCGGAAAGATCCCCGAAAATTTGTTCCGCCAGCTCCACTGCCACGGACCCCACGGAGGTTGCCCCGGCATGAATCTGGCTTTCCGTCCGCACTTTTTTACCGATAGTAAAGGCTTTCTGAAAGGTTTTGTTGGCGCAGGCCGCAGTTATTCCGGCATCCAGAGCCGTATGGTAGGCCGTTTTTACCTGGCCAAAGATTTCCGTTTCCCCCAGCACCATGGAATCCAGGCCGCTCAACACGCGGCACAGATGCCCTAGAGCATCTTCTCCCTGATGGCTGTAAAAATAAGAAGCCATATCCAGTTCCCCGCGCCCATCACCCAGAAAATGGGATAAAATGTGCTCCTGCGCATTTTCCGGTTCGTTGGACCAATAATAAATTTCCATGCGGTTGCAGGTGGAAAGCACAACGCACTGGTCCACTCCAGGAAGGGAACGGATGCGCTGTCCTTCCTCCCGGAGCTTATGGGACGGCACGGCAAACCGCTCCCGTATTTCCACGGGAGCGGTCCGGTGATTCAAGCCTAAACAAACCATTCTCATCAGCTTACCAGGAAAATGCTCATGGATGCAATAAAGAGGGCCACGCAGCAGCAGGCCAAAATTCTTCCCGGCATGCCGCGGCGGTAAATGAACCACAGCAGGACGCTGTAGCCTGCCGTGAGAAGAATGACAATGGATGTCTTGGCCGCATTAATGGGGAGATGCCCCCGCCATCCGAACCATTCCCCGAGCAGAAGAAGGAGGAATGCCACAAGAACCAGGCGCTTCATGCTGGCTTCCAGTGTACGGATGGGAGGAAGCACACGGCAGGTGCCGGGAATCCGGTGTCTTTTAAGACATTCATTCTGCATGCAGAACGCCGCCCCCGCGGCAGCGGCCAGGCCGCCGGCTCCGTAGGACATCATGGCTATGCCCACATGCGCCGTCACCCAGAAGTCATGCGTGCCCTGCACGTCCGCTCCGGAACGGCCTATCAGCAGAGAAAAAACCGTCAGCACGGCAATAGCCGGAGCCGTAAAGATGCCAAGCACGGACATTCGGTAAGCACGTCCCAGCATCAGATAAAAGAGATTGATGCTCCAGGAAAGGAAGAAGAGCACCTCTGAAGCGCCGCGGATGGGACACATTCCCGTCTGGTACGCTTTGACGCATAGCGCCCCTGTCTGGAGAACAAAGAGGCACGCCATCCAAAGATGGGCATATAAAAACCGCCGGCCGGAAGCCAGCAGGCGCCATCCCAGCCCTGTGAAAGCCAGAGAAAGGATGAGAGAGGCAACGGCCCACCAGTTATCGTTCATAAATCCGGCGCGGAAATGGTTCAGGAACGCAAATCGCGCTCAATGACGGCATATGCCTGGTGGTTATGGATGGATTCAAAATTTTCCGCTTCCACCCGGTACCAGCTGAAGGCGGAATGACTCTGCGTTTTCAACGCCACGTTGCGCACCAGATCTTCCACAAAGACAGGGTTTTCATAAGCTTTTTCCGTCACCCATTTTTCATCCGGCCTTTTCAGGACGCTGAACAGGGAGCAGCTCGCGCAGGATTCCACCAGGTCAATCAGGTCTTCAATCCAGACGGGCCTGGAGGCGAAACGCACGGAATAAGTAACCAGCCCGCGCTGGTTGTGGGCTCCGTAGGCACTCATGGCCTTGGAGCAGGGGCAAAGTGTCGTCACGGGAACGATAACTGTCAGCTTGAAATCAGCCAGTTTGTTGTTCGCTTCCGCCTCCATCTCAAACCGGACAACGTAATCCATGAACCCTTCAATTCCAGTCACAGGAGCGTTTTTGGAGCGGAAAAACGGGAATTCCATTTCCACATGGGAACGGCGGGCGGACAGACGGCGGAGCAGTTCCCGCGGAATGGCCAGGGCCGTATGCACATCCAGCAAGGGGCCATGCTGGTGCAACGCTTCCACAAAACGGCTCATATGGGTGCCCTTGAATTCTTCCGGCAGATCCACCGCCAGAGAAACCGTCGCCACGGTGGACTGGATGCGGTTGAGCTTGTCCTGTATCTGGATGGGGAAGCGCAACCCTTTTACGCCCACCCGGTCAATGGAAATATTGCGCGTATCCGCCTCGGACTGGGTATCTTTCAGTTCCTGCATGGAAAAAGAGGATGATGGGTGGAAATAAAACGGGAGTCTGCCCTGTTACCGGACAAACTCCCGCCTGCAAAGACAATTCTACCGAAAGAGATTTTCCTTGGGGCTTGTTACGGCAGAAGGTTGATGGAACGGGCCCGCTTGATTTCACGGGTTATCTTGCGGTGCATCTTGGCGGACAGCCCGGTCACACGGCGGGGAAGAATCTTGCCGGTTTCAGAGGTGAACTTGGACAGAAAATCAGGGTTGAGCAGATTGACCTGATCCATCGGGATGTCGAGACGGCGGCGCGGCATCTGACGATTGCACGTGCGGAAACGAATACGGCGTTCTACAGTCTTGGGTTCAGTGGACATAATAATAAAGATAATCGATAAGCCGAACCAGTTAACGCATTTCACGATGAAGCGTGCGGCGCTTCAGGAAAGGATTGTACTTAATCTTTTCCAGGCGGCCGGGAGTACGCAGGCTTTTTTTATTGCGCGTGGTGACGTAGCGGGACGTAGGCTTTCCTTCGGCTTTGGCCTCGGTGCATTCGAGGATGATGATGTCTCTTGGCATGATGAAAATGTGTTACGGGGGAGGATTTATACACTATTCTTCATCATCGTCAAGAGAAACAGATAAATCTACATCATTTTGTCCTCCGGCAAAGCCCAGGGCCACTCTGGGACGGAACCTGGCATTCTGGCCTTTTTCCTTTTCCCACTGGGCCTGGCATTCCACGGTAAGCCGCGCAAAGGGGATGGCCTCCAGACGCAGGATGGGAATGACCTTGTATGACATTTCGCAGATGCCATATGTTCCGTTGTCAATGCGGGCGAGCGCCTGTTCGATTTCATACAGGCCGTCCTGCTCTTTGGAAAGCAGGCTGAGCGCAAAATCACGGTCATAGGCGTCACTGCCGGCATCCGCCTGGTGCTCCCCGGAGCCGGAAGCCTCACTGCCTTCCGGATGATTCCGGAGAGTATCGCGGGCCACGCCGCTCATGTTGTCCAGAGCCCTGTCGCGCAAGTCCAGCAGATGCTGGCGCTGCATCTGCACAAAAGGCTCCCATTCGGGGTTGGCGGCCAGTTCGGCCCTGGCGGCGGCAATGGCTTCCGCCTGTTCATCCGTCAATTCATTTTTCGCGGGAGCGGGAACCGGGGCAACAGGAGCGGGAGCGGTTTTCTTAACCGGAGCCTTTCTGGCCGTTTTCGGCGCAATCATCCGGTTTTTTTCCTTTCCGGCGGGGGCGGCGCCAGCCTCTTTGGCGGGCTTGGCGGCTTTTTCCGGTTCAGACGCCTTTTTCCTGCAGCATTTCTTCTTGGCGGGAGCCTCCAGGTCTACAGCGGTCTTGCAATCGGACTTCCCGCAGGTCTTTTTCTTGGAAGCCGGAACTTCCTTGGCGACGGTCTTGCTATTGGTTTTCTTGGGAGTAGGCATAGGAGGTGTCTCTATGGGCTGAGGTTGACAATATTTCACGAACAGAGGGCAGAACCCGCCCCGCTGACTAGACTATGAGACATTACAAACGCCCAAATGTTCATTCAAGAAAATTCAGTGATGAAACAAGTCATTTCCCCCCCTTTTGCACCCTCTATTTTCCTGTCGGGATTTTACCGGGAACATACTTCTTTTAACCTTTTCAACGCCCGATAAAATTCTATATTGGCGTTATATGACAGCTTCAACCATTCCCTCCATCGGCATTGACTTCGGAGGCACCTCCATCAAGATGGGGGTCGTCAAGGGCGCGGAAGTAATCGCCCACGCTCCTTCGATAGCCACCCAGGAATACGGCAATCCCGATCAACTGATTGAAGCCATAGCCCAGTTCGTGAATATGCTGCGGCTGAATCACCCGGAAGTGCAGGCCATCGGCATGGGAATGCCGGGGTTCGTCAATTTTTACCAGGGGACCGTTTATACGCTTACCAACGTGCCCGGCTGGAACAACGTTCCGGTACGGGACATGCTCCAGGCCGCCTGCGGACTGCCCGTATACGTGGAAAACGACGCCAACTGCATGGCTTATGCGGAATGGAAGCTGGGCGCCGGAAAAGGAAAAAGACATCTGGTCTGCCTGACCCTCGGCACCGGCGTTGGCAGCGGCCTGATCGTGAACGGAGAACTTCTGCGCGGGTCTACCTGCTCCGCCGGGGAGCTGGGGCAGACGAGCATCGACTACCGGGGGCGCCTGGGCCATTACGGCAACCGCGGCTCCCTGGAGGATTATGTAGGCAACCGGGAAATAGCTGCGGATGCACGCACGCTTTACGCCAGCCACGGCATTGACAAGGCCATTGTGGACTGCAACCCCATCGCTTTGGAACGGGCCGCATTGGCGGGTGATGAAGTGGCTGAACAAGTATGGCGGGACCTGGCCGTAAAACTCTCCTGCGCCCTGATGAATTGCTGCTATCTCCTGAACCCGGAAGCCATCATCATCGGCGGGGGCGTGGCCAAGGCCAAAACCCTGCTTTTCCAGCCCCTGCAGGAAATCATGAAAGCCCAGCTCGCCGCCCCTCTGGTGGAATACCTTGAAATCCTTCCCGCCCAGTTCGGTACGGAGGCGGGTATCCTGGGGGCCGCCCATCTGGCCCTCAACACCCACTTCGGAGAAACATTCCGGGCCTGATCTCGTGTCTTCATCCCAAATACTCAGACTCTCCCGCAAACTGGAATTGACGGCGGAACAGGAACGGGATTTTCTGGACGCCATGCAGGCCGGGAACCGTTCCAGAAGCGCGCTGGTCATTACACCGAAGGCTCCGGAAGGCTACCAGCCGCCCCTGCCGGCAAAAAACACGCCGCAGGAGTGGGGGCATTCCTTCATTCTGGAGCTCCCGCCGGGAGAGACAGAAACCAAACCCGGCTCCCTGCCGGATTACGAATGCGGCTATTACTATCCGCTGGATCTCTCGTCCGTCTGGGAAACGGCCCCTCTGGCGCATCTTCCGTTTCGTCCGGGACGCTGCCTGGACATGTGCGCGGCGCCGGGAGGAAAAAGCATTCTGGCGCAAACGCGGGTATCTCCTCAGGAGCATGTTTCCAATGAGGTGCATCCGAAGCGCCTGGGCATTCTACGCCACAACCTGCTTCGCTGCGGCTTCACCAATCTGTACACCCAGCGCCTGCGCCCGGACCAGTGGGCGGAACTGGCCCCAGGGTGTTTTGACCTCATTCTGGCGGATGCCCCGTGCAGCGGGCAGTCCCTGCTGGCTAAAGGCATTCCCAACCCCGGCTGTTTCAATTCCTCCGTCACCGGAGGCAACGCCAAGCGGCAGCGGGGCATTTTGCTGGCCGCCCTCCGGTGTCTGGCTCCCGGCGGCTTCCTGCTGTACACTACATGCACCTACGCTCCGGAGGAAAATGAACGCAATGTCCTGTACCTGCTGAAGCGCCATCCGGACCTGCACACCGTAACCGTGCCGGAGCTGGAGCATTTCCGTTCCTCCCTGACGCAGGAAGCCTGCTACCGGCTCATGCCCTTTCACGGAGCAGGAGCGGGCGGTTTCACCTGTCTGCTGCGCAAGGAGGGAGGCCATCCGCTCCCACTTTCCCTGCCGGATGAATTGAAGGCATGGCCCATTCATGCCATGAATTGCTGAAAAAAGATGAAGATAGGCATTTTTTCCGACTTGCACAACCGCACAGACCATCTGGAGCCAGCCATGCACCGGATGCGCCTGCTGGGTTGCGGACATTTCATCTTCCTGGGCGACTGCACCACGCCGGAGAGTTTCCGGCGCCTGATTGAACTGACGGAGGACTTTCCTCTGGATGCCGTTCCGGGCAACAATGACTATGATGTGGAAACCATGCGGCGGATGGCCGCCAGTTCCCCAGCGGCGCGCCTGCATCCGGAACATGCCCTTATCACCCGGTACGGCATGAAACTTTCCCTCTCCCATTACCCAAAATACGCCTTGCGGGAAGCGCGCAGCGGAAACGCAGACGCCGCCCTGTACGGCCATACCCACCAGGCCGTCAGCGAAAGATGCGGCGG
>OGPW01002108.1_pt1 | contig 11835 bp, 10 predicted proteins | sample 1553061 | NCBI WGS metagenome assembly OGPW01 (sample SAMEA2580292, study PRJEB22360) | human gut metagenome | biome: human gut; feature: human-associated habitat; material: faeces | place: Denmark | collected 2008/2010
CCGGCATGATATCCCGGGTCTTCCATGGGAATCCATAAGGCTCTACCAGTTTATCAAATTTCTCAACCATTTCCTGGTTGTAATCTTTTTTCTCCGAATCAACAGGGAACATTCCTGCTGCATCACCGATACCAAGAACACGCTTTCCTGTCAGCATGCGATGTACATAAGCTTCCAGAGTACACATATAATCAATATCTTTTACATGCTCTTCTCCGTTCAGGATTGCCTGATACAGATGTGCGATGCTCCATCTCTGTGGAATGTTATACTGGAAAAGTTCCATCAGTTTCTCAGATGCTTCACCTGTAATATTATTTCTCCAGGTACGGAACGGAACCAGAAGTTTTCCATCTTTATCAAATGGCATATAACCATGCATCATGGCACTGATTCCAAGTGCACCGACACTGGTAAGCTCCACACCGTATTTCTCCTGTACGTCCTTCACCAGATCGCTGTAACTTCCCTGTAATCCCTTATGAATGTCATCCAGAGAGTAAGTCCACACACCGTTTTCGTAACGGTTTTCCCACTCATAACTTCCGGATGCGATCGGATCATATTTGTCATCTACCAGAACTGCTTTGATTCTGGTAGATCCGAACTCTATTCCAAGTGCTGTTTTGTTGTTTAAAATAGCTGTCTTTGCTTCGTTTACACTCATTGTAAATCCTCCCGACTTCTGTGTTTACCACATCCGCCTTTTATTTTCTGAACGCGACCTCATTCCATCTCAGTTCATTCTTAAAATTGCGGATGGTTGTATCTTTGTCAATGTAGACAGCTTCGATTCCCATTGCTGCTGCCCAGTCACCCATCTGTTCAGCAGTCAGATCATAGGAAAATGCCGTATGATGAGCGCCACCTGCAAGGATCCATGCCTCTGCTCCTGTTGCCAGATCCGGCTGCGGAGTCCAGAACGCGCTCCCTACCGGAAGTTTCGGCATCGGTTTCTCTACTTTCTTACACTCAACATCATTGATGATCAGACGGAATCTATCTCCCAGATCTACCAGAGAAGTAGCGATTGCCGGACCAGTCTTGGATGTAAATACAAGTCTTGCCGGATCTTCTCTGTCACCCATGGAAAGCGGGCATACTTTGATGCCAATCTTACCGTCAGCGATCGTCGGGCATACTTCCAACATATGTGACTGAAGAATACCTTCCTTACCCGGAACAAGATTGTATGTATAATCCTCCATGAAAGAAGTTCCCTTCGCATCCTTCACCCCTGCAGTCATAATCTTCATCAGACGGACCATTGCTGCTGTCTTCCAGTCACCCTCAGCGCCGAAACCATATCCCTTCTCCATCAGACGCTGCATTGCCAGTCCCGGAAGCTGCTGTAAACCACCAAGATCACCGAAATGAGTAACAACTGCCTGGTAGTTTTTCTCCTCCAGGAATCTCTCAAATCCGATTTCAATTGCTGCCTGTACTGCTACATGACGTTTGAATTCTTCCGGGTCTCTGCCCTCAAAAAGAATGTCATATTTATTATAATATTCTTCGACTAAAACATCAATATCTCCTTTTGAAACATCCTTCACATAATCGCATACTTCATTGACCGGATAAGCATCCACTTCCCATCCGAATTTGATCTGTGCCTCTACTTTATCGCCCTCGGTAACAGCTACATTTCTCATGTTATCCGCAACACGGCAGACACGAATATGGCTGCTTTCCATGATGCCGACTGCGGTACGCATCCAAGATGCCAGTCTCTCCTGAACCTTTTTATCAGCCCAGTGTCCGACGATAACTTTTCTCTCGATTCCCATGCGGGTAACGATATGACCATACTCTCTTCCACCATGAGCAGACTGGTTTTCATTCATGAAATCCATATCAATTGTGTCATATGGTATTTCCTGATTAAACTGTGTATGCAGATGGCACAATGGTTTTCTGTATTCCTTCAGTCCAAGGATCCAGGATTTTGCAGGAGAAAATGTATGCATCCAAGTGATCACACCTGCACATTCATCGTCTGCATTTGCCTCATTGAATGTTTTACGGATCAGCTCATTTGTGATCAGTGTCGGTTTCCATACCAGTTCAAAAGGAAGAACGCCTGATTTGTTCAGTTCCTCTACAATAATTCTTGAGTGTTCTGCAACTTTTCTTAAGCATTCATCTCCATAAAGATCCTGTGAGCCTGTGCAAAACCAGAACTTATAATTTCTACCTGTAACCATAACAAAAAACCTCCATATATTTTTCTTTGATCATTTTTTCTTCTTTGCAGATGCCAGTACAGACTGGATCACGATGAAGAAACAAAGCAGTGCGGAAAGTACGATTCGTACCCACCAGCTTGATAAAGTACCCTGTGCTGTGATCAGACTGGAAATCGTTCCTTTGATCAGCACACCAAACAAGGAACCGATCGGGGTACCAACACCACCGGAAAGAAGTGTTCCACCGATAACGGCTGAAGAAATTGCATCCATCTCAAGACCTTTTGCCTGCTCTACGAAACCGGCGCAGCTGTTGAGGCAGAAAAGGAATCCGCCAAGTCCTGCAAGAAAGCCATCCAGTACATAGGCACGGAACATTGTCTTTTTGACATCAAGACCCATCATCAGGGCACTCTGTCTGTTTCCACCGATCGCATACAGTTTACGGCCGAATTTGAAATATTTCAGAAGCACTGCAATAATGAGAACTACGATAATTGCGATCACTACTGTCGGCGGAATGTATGCCGGGATAAATTTACCTTTTTTGTTTGTAGAACCAAATGGCATGTAGAAACGGTAGTTTGCCCATTTCAGGAATACTTCGTTTTTGATTGAGATCATGTCTGTACTGATGATTGCTGTCATACCACGTCCGAAGAACATGCCGGCAAGTGTTACGATAAATGGCTGGATTCCCATGTAAGTTACCAGGAATCCCTGTACGATACCAAAAGCAAGGCCGATCAGAAGTGCTGCAAGAACTGCCACATATGCACTCACGCCTTTGTTTTCCATAAGGTCTGCCATTACCATGCAGACAAGTGCTGTTACAGAACCAACGGAGATATCAATACCACCGGTGATCATAACGATCGTCAGACCACAGGAAATAACGAGAAGACCTGCATTTGATACAAAAAGATTCAGAAACATCTGCGGTTTGGCAAAACCTTTATCTGCAAAGATCACCATGCCTGCTGCATACATAACGAAGAACAGAACGATCGTGATCAACAGCAGAAATCCGGTACTTGTCATTTTCTTTTTCTGTTTCATTATTTCTGACCTCCCTCTGCTGCAACGGAAACTTTTTTGCTTCTGTGATTTGCAACGAATTTCTTAAATACATCACTCTGTAAGGTTACAATGATGATAACAACGATTGCCTTATAAACAGGAAGCTGATCGGCTTTTACATTCATTGCATACAGAGTTGTTGTCAGTGCCTGGATTGTATAAGCTCCGATTACAGAACCGATCAGGCTGAATTTACCACCGCCAAGGAAGTTACCGCCAAGTGCAACTGCCAGGATGGCATCCATCTCAAGGTTCAGACCAATGTTGTTCGCATCTGCGGAATAGATACGGCTGGATGCTACCAGTCCGGCGATTCCTGCAAGAACACCGCAGATCACGTAAGTCAGGAACTTGATCATTGTAGAGTTCAGACCTACCAGTCGTGCTGCTTTACCATTGATACCAACACTCTCAATATAAAGTCCAAGAGCTGTCTTTTTCAAAATCAAAGCTACGATAACTACGGTTACGATTGCGAAAAGAACAGGCGTCGGAACCGGAGATTTACCGATATATCCACCTGCCATCTGGAAAGATGGAACACGGATGTAAGTGATCTGTCCATTTGTAACAAGCTGTGCGATACCTCGTCCTGCAGTATAAAGGATCAACGTTGCTACCATCGGCTGGGTATGCAACCAGAAATCCGTTAAATGCACCACAGAGTGCGGCTGCAAGAAGTGCTGCAATTACAGCAAGAATCAGAGAACTCTGATATTCAGTTACGGAAGATGCACCACCAGATAAGATCTGACAGCATACAGCTGCTGCAACCGCCATAACTGCACCAACACTGATATCCTGTCCACCGGATGCTGCTGTAACAAGTGTCATACCAACTGCAAGGATTACCAGTTCAGATGCACGGTTGATAACATCAATAACATATCCATAAAGGACACCATTTCGAATCGTAATATTAAAGAAGTCCGGAGTCTTGATCACATTGATCAGAAGGACCGCGATCAGACACACGATAGGAAGAAAGAGTCGTGCACTCGTGATCTTTTTTAATTTACTTTTATTCATTCTTATCGTCACCTCCTGCAATCGCTTTCATAATATTGCTCTGTGAAAGCTCGCTCTCTTCCAGTTCTCCTACCTTTTCTCCGTCACGAAGGACTGCCATTCTGGAGCAGGTACGAAGCATCTCTTCAACCTCTGAAGAAATAAAGGTTACTGCCATTCCCTGATCTGCAAGATCAAGAACGATCTTCTGGATCTCCGTCTTGGTACCGATATCGATACCTCTGGTCGGCTCATCCAAAATCAGATATTCCGGATTTGTCAGAAGCCAGCGGCCAAGGATAACCTTCTGCTGGTTACCACCGGAAAGACTCTTAATCGGAGTTTCACGGCTTGCAGTCTTGATCTGTAGCATATCAATATATTTATCTGCCGCCTCTTCCATCTCTTTACGGCTCATCGGATGGAACATGCCTTTCTTTGCCTGCATTGCAATGATAATGTTTTCTCTTACGGAAAGATCAGCAATGATACCTTCTGCCTTACGATCTTCCGGAAGATATGCCATACCAAGCTTCATGGCATCCAGTGGACTGTTGATCTTTACTTCTTTTCCATTTACCTTCAATGTACCACTGTCAGCTTTGTCAGCTCCGTAAATGGAACGTACCAGTTCAGAACGTCCGGATCCCAGAAGACCGGTAAGACCGATAACCTCTCCTTTATTGATCTTAAGATCAAATGGCCGGATCGTTCCCTTATGTCCAATACCCTCAGCCTCAATGACCGGAGTTTCGGAGAATACTTTTTTATCTTTACGATCGCCTTTGATGTCTGCAAGATCATCAAAATCTTTCCCCATCATCTTGGCAACCAGCATAACTCTTGGAAGATCTTTGGTCTCATATTCTCCAACCAGCTCACCATTTCGAAGAACCGTGATCCGGTCACACACTGCATATACCTGCTCCAGGAAATGTGTTACGAAGATGATTCCAACACCTTCCTCACGAAGTCTGCGCATCAGAACAAACAGTTTCTCAACTTCTTCATCATCCAGAGAGGAAGTCGGCTCATCCAGGATCAGAACCTTACATTTCATATCCACAGCACGTGCGATCGCGATCATCTGCTGGATCGCTACAGAACATTCATCCAGCATCTGTGTCGGCGGAACATTAATGTTCAGGCTTTCCAGAAGCTTTGCAGAACGTGCATTCATTTCTTTCCAGTTGATCATTCCAACCTTGTTTCGCGGCTCACGGCCAATAAACAGGTTTTCCGCAACAGTCAGGTTCGGACAGAGGTTTACTTCCTGGTAAACCGTGCTGATTCCATTTGCCTGTGCCTCCTGCGGAGAATGATTGATAATGTCTTTATTTTCACCATTCATATGAATGGAACCGCTTTCGAATTCATGTACACCGGTCAGAACTTTGATCAGTGTTGATTTTCCGGCTCCGTTTTCTCCCATCAGTGCATGGATCTCACCTTTGCGAAGTGTAAAATCCACATGGGAAAGGGCACGGACACCGGTGAAATTTTTACTTATATCACGCATTTCCAAAACAACGTTTTGTTCCATTTTCTTTCCTCCATTCCCTGTTTTATTCCATTTTTTCCTTTATTTTCCCTTTTTTGAGCGCAAAAGGGGCGTGGCCCATAAAATCCATACCATCTGGATTCTGTTCCACGCCCCGGGCTCATTACTTATAAATCTCTTTCAGTTTGCAGTTTTATGTCTCAAAGATTAGTATGCACGTCCGTCGATGATTTCCTGAGTGATCGGTGTGATGTCATAATCTGTTCCATCGATTGTTACTTTAGTTACTGTATCATCAGATGCAAATGCAACTTCATCAACAAATGCCTGTTTATCAACATCTTCGCCGGCTTCCAGTTTCTGGATGATCTCTTCTACACGTGGTCCGTGAAGTGGGTTACACTCTGTATCACATGTAATTTCGCCGGAAAGTGTCTGTGTAAGACCTGCGTTTGTTGTATCGAAGGACATTACAAGAATCTGGCCTTCTTCGCCGCCAACTTCATATCCTGCTGCTTTGATCGCATCGATTGCACCAAATGCTTCGTTATCATTCTCACAGTATACAACGTCGATATCATCACCGCTCTGTTTCAGGATAGATTCCATAACTTCCTGTCCTTTAGCCTGTGTAAATTCACCGGACTGCTGAGCAAGTGTTGTCCAGTTGTCATGAGCTTCTACAGCTTCATCAAATCCTTCTGTACGTCCGATCTGAGCAGATGCTCCGATGGTTCCCTGAATATCAACAAGGTTAATTTCTTCATCGCCACGACCTTTTGCTTCGAGATATGCATCCAGCCATGCCATAGCTTTCTGACCTTCAAGTTTGAAGTTGGATCCTACCCATGCAGTGTAGAGGCTGTCGTCAGATACATCTACCATACGGTCAACGATGATAACCGGGATTCCTGCATCTTTTGCTTCCTGAAGTACTGTATCCCAACCTGTCTCAGTTACAGGTGCGAGTACGATATAGTCAACTTCCTGCTGGATGAAGTTACGGATTGCTGTCAGCTGATTTTCCTGTTTCTGCTGAGCATCGTCAAAGATCAGTTCATATCCGTTATCCTCTGAGAAAGTAGATTTCATGGATTCTGTGTTTGCAGTACGCCAGTCAGATTCTGCACCTACCTGTGAGAAACCAACTGTAATTGTGTCGTCGTCCGCTGCCATAACATTCACTGCGGAAAGTCCTGCCAACATAGATACTGCTAAGAGTGCGGTCACCATTTTTTTCTTCATTTTGTAATCCTCCCTTTACATTTGTTTCGTGTTTTTTAAGATGGTTTTATTATAGCAATTTGTTACGAAAACTCCATGGATTATTTTCGGAAAAAAGTTTAGTCTTTTATCTATCTTTCTGTCTCATTTTTAACAAGTTGGATTTTTTACGATTTCGGTTGAATATTTTTCCCAAGCCGTAATTCCACCGTTGTACCTTCTCCTTCTTTAGAAGAAATCGTCATTCCGTAGCCCAGTCCGTAGTACAAAGCAATACGTTCCGCAACTGCCGCAAGCCCGAATCCGGCTCTCTCTCCTGTACGTATTGCCTCCTGTACCTCATGAAGACGCTCCGGTGTCATTCCCTGTCCATTATCACTGACTGTAAGAACGATCGCATCCGCTTCTTCCCTGCCGGTTATCGTGATCTTACCTTTTCCACGACGGTTTTTGATACCATGATAAAGCGCATTCTCTGCCAGCGGCTGAATGGAAAGCTTCGGTACCTGTATTCCATCAAGTTCTTTTGGTATGGATAACTCAAACTCCAGAATATCGCGATAGCGGAACTGCTGAATTTCCAGATAGCTCAAAGTGTGTCGTTTCTCTTCTGAAAGAGGAATGATGTCATTTCCTTTAGAAAGCGATGTACGGAAGAAAATAGAAAGACTGGAAATCATCTCCACTGCATCATCCGTCATACCACCTTCGATCAGCCATACGATCGTATCCAGGGTATTATATAAAAAATGCGGATTGACCTGTGCCTGGATCAGCTGCAGTTCTGTCAGATGCTGCATCTCCTTTTCCTGCCGGACATTTTCCAGAAGTCCACTGATCCTGTGTGCCATCTTGTTGATTCCCTGGTCCAGTTCCTCAATCTCTATAATCTCCGCAGACACCGGAAGAACATCGAAATTTCCCTTTCCTACTTTCTTCACCTTATCTCGCATCTCGGTTACCGGTTGGATGATCCCACCAGTTAGACGGAACGATCTTCGCATCAGAATTCCCAGCGTTGCAAGTAATAATACCGCCATTCCCGATATCAGGATCTTAACTCTGTGGGTAAGATTCGTCTCGACCTTCACAAGATACATGGATTCATTATAAATATAATTCTGCATCTCCTGCATGATCAGGCCTGTGATAATACGAATGTTACTGTCCATAAATTCCATTCGTTTATCATATTCCTTGATCTCCATCAGCTGGAGCATTCTCTTTTTCAGATTATCCAGATACGCATCCAGACTGTTCAGACATTTGACGCCACTGGCATGGTATGTATTTTTGCGCAGTTTTTCCATAATCTCCTGTGCATCCTCTACCTGTCCCACAACGTCATCCAGTTCACTGGCTTCTTTTGAGCCGATTGCCAGATAATACATTTCCAGATCCAGTTCATCCTTGAAGCTCAGGTTGAATTTACTGCTGACCGCCAGATTCTCTGACAGCTTGTTATACTGTCCGGCATACTGCCAGAAGATCAGAAGCAAAATAACCAGCAGGCAGGCCATCGGAATCATCGTACTGAACAGAAGTCTGTTCATACGTTTCTCAAGTCCCATCTGCTTTTTTCTTTTCTGAGGTACTCCTCTCATGCTTTTTCCTCCCGTGCCTTACGGTAATCACTCGGAGTCATACCCTGTGTTTTCTTAAAAAGATAGCTGAAATAATGTGCATCTTTATATCCGATTTCTCCTGCGATCTCACTGGAACGCATACCTGTGCAACGCAGAAGCTCTTTTGCTTTATTCATACGCAGTGTGGTCAGATACTCAATAAAAGTCTGTCCCATATTCTGGCTGAACAGAGCGCTGAAATGATTAGAGCTGACATTTGCAACATTGGCAACCGTATTTAGTGAAATCTCTTCATCCATATAATGGCTGTCAATAAAGTCCACCGCGGTTTTTAAAATACTGCGGTTTTTGTTTCCGGAATTCTGGTCACGGATCTCGATTGCCTGTGAGATCATTTTTTTCGCATAAGCAATTGCACTTTCCATATTCTTTCCACTCTCTGCAAGTACTTCTTCTGTATCTGCAGATTCCATTTCATTCGTATCACATCCCAGCCCTTTAATGAATGAAATAACAGAAAACCGAACATTCAGAATAACATAATTTCGAAATACCAGTGATTCCATCGGCTCCTGACCGATTGCATAAAAATAGTCTTTTACAAAGTTTTCTGTCTCTTCCTGAAGACCATTGCTCAAAAATTTCTGAAGGATTGCCGGATTCAGGGCATTCACATCCACTTTCTGCAGATAGGCATTATCTTCAGTCTCCGCCTGTCCACCAGGATGCTCCATAGTTTCCATCTCATCATAGTAAAGAATATTTTCATCATACAGATATCTCTGCGAAAAGGCTCTTGATGCCGTATGATAGCTCTTTTGTATCTGACTCAGACGCTCCACAGACTGACCAACTGCAAGGAACCATTCCCTTCTTCCATCCTGCCTGCTCAGAATCTTACGGATCTCATCCACACACGCTCTTGTATTTTCTTCAATAGTTTCTCTCTGTCCCTTAAGAAGTACACCATAGGAGAAAATATTACTTCGAAACAGCATGGCCGATGAATGACCGGCAAAAAAGTTTTCCAGAAGTTCCAGTGACTCTGCTTCCCACGAAGAATATTCATCTCTCTGTCCGGAAAAATCCTCATCACAGTTCATCGTAAAGATCAGAACATTGTAAGCCTCTGCAACAATATCCAGACCAAGCTTTTCGGCTCTTTTATAGACCTCCATCATGTCCATGGAACCGCCGACCAATGCCTCAAAAAAATCGCGGCTGCTGTTCTTCTCATAAGCCTGCATCTCTCTCTGGAATTTTTCGTAATATTCTTTCTGTGTTTTTTCATGTTCATAGCGGCTGCGGATTTCTGAAAGCCGTTCAATCAAAGCATTCTTTGTGATCGGTTTCAGGAGATAATCCTCCACCCCAATTCCTATCGCCTGTTTTGCATAATTAAAGTCATCATATCCACTTAAGATCACAACCTTCAGCCCCGGTATTTCCTTTTTGGCCAGACGTGCCAGCGTTAGACCATCCATAAATGGCATCTTGATATCCGTGATCAAAAGGTCCGGCTGCTGTCTGATCAACAACGGCAATGCCATCTCACCATCTGCCGCTTCTCCTACCAGCTCAAAGCCAAGTTCCTCCCACGGGATCATTCGTTTGATCGTCTCACGGACTACAACCTCATCTTCTGCCAGAAAAATCTTTAACATCTCTCCACCCCATTTGTTCTGTCGCGTATTTGTGCAAAAGTTCTAATGTATACTATACCAGTTTCATTTTTTTTAGACAAGTTTTTGTTTCTGTGCATAAAATAAAATACCAACATTTTATTTCAGAAACACTTTACATCCCTTTATGAAAATTTAATATTTCAATCTCTATTCCTTCCTCATTATATATGGTAAAATGTTGCCATTCTGATAATTAAGCCTCTGTCAGAGGCAATGAATTTGCTTTTATGGAGATTTGTTATGAACAAAAAAGAATTTCTTGACATTTTATATGAACAGCTTTCCGGGCAGATGCCGGAGGGAAATGTTGCCGCACATGTGCAATATTACCGCAATTATATTGAAGAAGAACAGCGTAAAGGACGCAGTGAAGACGATATTTTAAATGAACTCGGCGATCCTCATCTGATCGCACGTACTCTTTTAGATACTGATTCAACCGCTTCCGGTAATCCACAGACTACAGGAAGCTATTCTGAACCATACACAGACAATTCTTATGAATATGACAACAGCAGCTCCGGCAGTAAAAAAGTAAAGAGCCGTAGTTTTCACATCGATCTTAGTACCTGGTATGGCAAGCTTGCCGTTATCCTGATCGCTGCAATCGTGATTGTGCTTTTGTGTACGGTGCTGAGTGTTCTGATCCCGGTCATGGTCATTTTCGGTATCGTATGCTTTATTATTTCCAAACTGCGCAATTGATATAAGAACACTAAAAAAGAGTGTAAATGCTGACACCACAAGATTTACACTCTTTTTATTATTCCTTTTATGCCGATCTCTTTGTCATAAATGACTCAAATCTTACATGACGATCCATCTGGTCTCCGATCATTCCAATCACTTTTCCCATCGTAAATGCAGCAAGAATCGTACCGATTCCGAGTCCGTCCAAATGTCCAAGGATGATACAGGTCATCAGTGCTGTTATTGCCAGACAGGTGACATCAAATCCAATCTTGATCCTGGAATATTTTATCTTTGTGATATCTGCCAGTTCTCTCGGGAACAGATCTGTCGGAATGATTGGCAGACCACAGCGGTTGGAAAGTGCGATTCCAATACACAGGAGCAGGTAGCTGATGATAAAATAAAGTACTCTCCATCCAATAGCTGTAGGCAGAACATTAATCCACATTTCATGTACATCGAGCATTTCACTGAATGCAAATCCGACAACAAAACTGAAAAGATACGGTGCAACAAATTTCTTTCGCATGATCATCAGGGATACTACCAGGAGTCCCTGGAAAATGTAGGTCCAGGTTCCAAGTGAGATCTTATTGAATACTTCCGAAAATGCATATGGTACACTGGAAATCGCTGAGATCCCGGAACCGGAATACAGCATCAGCACAACTCCCAGGCTGTTGATCAATACTACCACCAACAACGCCAGCTCGCCCCGCAGGACTGGTAATTTTTTGTTCTCCTGTGTCTCAATTTCTTCTGTCACTTTATATTTCCTCCATAGGTAATTTATGGTAAATCTTCAGTAGGTAGTATCCCGAGAGATGTTTTGGCAGGTTTTTGCCAAAATCCCGAGACATACAAGGCAA
>OGPW01002114.1_pt1 | contig 11796 bp, 14 predicted proteins | sample 1553061 | NCBI WGS metagenome assembly OGPW01 (sample SAMEA2580292, study PRJEB22360) | human gut metagenome | biome: human gut; feature: human-associated habitat; material: faeces | place: Denmark | collected 2008/2010
CATCGCATCTGTATACCGACGCTCCAGCTCGGCGTGGCGTGCTCTCTGGTCACGGATCTTATTTTCCGGTCCGAGATACTTCCACTTTGTCTCGTACTGCAGAAGGCGGCTTCTCGCTCTCTGCGTCTGGTTTGCCATCGCATGGTTCATGCGGCTTTTATAATTTTCCAGTGTGTTGAGTACCGCGCGGACATCAACGACCGCCAGCTCCGCCGCTGCGGACGGGGTCGGGGCGCGCAGATCTGCCACGAAATCAATGATCGTTGTGTCGGTCTCATGGCCGACGGCGGAGATCACCGGCGTATGGCAGGAAAAAACGGCACGCGCTACTTTTTCCTCATTGAACGCCCAAAGATCCTCGATCGAACCGCCTCCGCGGCCCACGATCAGCACATCCAGATTCAGTGCGTCCAGACGGCGGATACCCTCCACGATGCTGTCCGCCGCTCCCTCTCCCTGCACCAGAGCCGGGTAGAGGATGATCTGGACAAAGGGATTCCGGCGGAGTGCAATGTTTTTGATATCCTGCACAGCAGCTCCCGTCGGTGCTGTGACAACGCCGATTTTCTTTACATACGCAGGAATCGGCTGCTTATACTCCGGGGCAAACATGCCCATCTCTTCCAGTTCTGCTTTTAGGGCCAGATACTTTTCGTATAAAAGGCCGGCGCCCTCTTTTGTGATCTCTTTTGCATAGATCTGATACTTTCCGTCCCGCTCATAGACGCTGATGCTGCCGCCGACAATCACGTTATCGCCGTCCCGCATCGGGAAGGCAAGGCCGCGCCGCGAACCGGCGAACATGACACAGGAAATGGTTCCTTCCGCATCTTTTAAGGAAAAATAGATGTGGCCGGACGGATGGTATTTACAGTTGCTTACTTCTCCGCTGACGTAAATCCGGCGGAGCATATAGTCCTGGTCAAAGATGTTTTTGATGTATGAATTGACCTGGCCTACGGTGTAAACATTCTGATTTTTATTTCTCATCTTCTTCTCTTGCCAGTTTTCCAAGAATACCGTTGATAAAGGACGGAGACTGGTCTCTGCCGAAGCGTTTTGCCAGCTCAACGGCCTCGTTGATGGCTACACCGACCGGAACGTCCTCGTCGAATTTCATCTCGTAAACGGCAAGACGCAGGATCGCCAGGTCTACTTTTCCCATACGGGTCGTTTTCCAGCCCTCGGAAGTACGGTTCAGCATCTCGTCGATTTCCGGGATGTGCTCGGTCACATGATGGTATTTCTCTTCCATATAAGTCTGATCTTTTTCGCTTACGGTTACTTCTTCATCCTCGTCGTTGTCGTCAGAGTACGTAAAGTAAAGAGACATCTGCTGCGGCATCTCCTCTTTCTCCTGGAACTCTGCGGTATAGAGAAGTTTAAAAATATTTTCGCGAAGTTTGCTTCTGTTCATTGTCTGTTTTAATTCCTTCCTGTATAGTTAATTAACTATTTTTCTTCCATTTCATCTGGCTCTGAATAGTTAACAAGAACCGCGGGGTTGTAAGGGGTCGCCTTATTCCCTCGCGGTTCGTTGTTTTTTATTTCGTCTGTTCCATATTCACGCCTGCAATGGCTACATTGACATCGGAAACTTCCAGGCCTGTCATATTCTCGATCGCTGTTTTTACTTTTTCCTGTACGTTTTTGCAGGTTGCCGGAATCTCGTATCCATATTTGAGATTGAGGGCAAGATCCACGCAGACAACGCCGTCGAGTACATCAACTTTGACACCCTTGGAAAGATTTTTCATGCCAAGCTTGCTGACTAATTCGTTGGTAATATTTCCGGCCATGGAGGCTACCCCGTCCACTTCCGTTGCCGCAAGTCCTGCGATAATAGCTACCACCTCGTCTGCAATCTGCACGGTTCCGATTCCTTCGTCATCATATATCGTATAAGTGTTTCTTTTCTGAATTTTTGCCTCTGCCATCTTAAAGAACCTCCTCCTTGGCTGACTTTCCTTTATTATACCAAAAGTTTTCCGAAAATAAAAGTTTTTTTTATTCTTCTTCCTGTGCCGCGCACCACTCGCGTGCTGCCGGCGTGTTGGCAAGGCCGCCCTGGCCGGTTTCGCGCAGACTCGGATGCATCTGGTCGCCGACTTCCCGCATCGCATCGATCACCTGATCCGGCGGAATGCGGCTTATGATTCCCGCAAGTGCCATGTCCGCCGCAGAAAGTGCATTCACGGAACCGATCACATTCCGCTTGACGCACGGGACCTCGACAAGACCGCCGACCGGGTCACACACGAGACCGAGCAGGTTCTTTAATGCCATCGCTGCCGCATGCGTGATCTGGGACGGAGTGCCGCCGCCAAGTGCGGTCAGTGCGCCTGCCGCCATCGCGCTTGCTGTTCCGATTTCGGCCTGGCAGCCGCCGGAAGCGCCCGCAATGTAGGACCGCGCCGCAACGACCTGGCCGATACCGGCTGCCGTGTAGAGCGCACGCACGATCTGCTCATCCGCTGTCCCCTTCTCTTTCTGGTAATTCACGAGCACAGCCGGAAGCACACCGCACGCTCCTGCGGTCGGTGCTGCAACGATCCGCTTCATGCAGGCGTTTGACTCACCCATCGCAAGTGCAGATGCCATAACTTTTCCGACAAACGGTCCGCAGAGCGTGTTCCCGCTCTCGACATACGCGCGCATCGTCTTTCCGGCGCCGCCCACAAGACCGCTTCTCGACTGCAGCGAACCGTCGTAATTCCGTTCAGCGCCTTTCATGGCTTCCCACATGCCGTGCATCGTCTCAATGGACTCTTCGCGGCTTACATTTCTCTCATTCATATCGTCCAGAAGGATGACTTCATCAAACGGCAGGTCTTTTTCCTGGCACTCTCGGACAATTTCTTCCAGTGAATTATAAGACATCGTCCTCTTCTCCTTCCGTTACGTTGATGTATGTTACCTTTACAATGCCCTCAAGATGCTCCAGCCATTCCAGCGACTCTTTGGGAAGCGGCTGATCCATCTCCACGACCATGACGGCCGATCCGCCTCTCTTGTCGCGGTAGAGGGACATATTCGCAATGTTGACTGACTTATGTGCCAGCATCGACGTAACCTCGGCCACGTGCCCCGGCTGGTCCAGATTGTGGACGATCAGGGTCGGAATCTCGCAGCTGCAGTTGACATCCAGCCCGTCGAGGCGGTTGATCATGATACGGCCGCCGCCAAGGGAGCACGCCTGCACCTCGAGCGTCCGGCCGCTCTTTCCCTTTACTTCCAGAACGACGCTGTTCGGATGGGCACTCGTCAGATTGGCGATGCCGAATGAATAGGAAAGACCCATCTTCCGGGCAATTTCAAAGCTGTCCGGAATCCGCTCGTCATCCGGCCGCATGCCGAGAAGACCCGCGACGAGACCGCGGTCCGTTCCATGGCCCTTTCCCGTTGCGGCAAAGGAACCGTACATCAGTATTTTTGCTTCCACCGGCTGTTCCCCGAGAAGTTTCTGCGTCATCCATCCAATCCGCACTGCCCCCGCTGTGTGCGAACTCGACGGACCGACCATCACAGGACCCAGAATATCGAATAAGTTCATTCCTTCTCCTTTTTAAGCGGCATCCCGCTCTTTTGTTCTTAGTTTTTGCTGAATTCGGTCAGCACAAGGTCTTTGTTTCGATCCTGTACCATGCCGACACTCCACGGATTGACAAAGAGAAGCAGCGGATTTCCCTTGAGGTCCATGACCTTCTTCATATCGGATGTACCCTGAATACGGTCCAGGTTGATCTCCTCTTTGTTTGCGATCCAGCGGATGTGCTCATACGGCAGGTTCTCCAGACGGATATCCACGTTGTACTCGTTCTCCAGACGGTATTTTAAAACGTCAAACTGCAGGACGCCGACAACACCGACGATGATCTCTTCCATACCGGTATTAAACTCCTGGAAAATCTGAATGGCACCTTCCTGTGCGATCTGGTTGATACCTTTGACGAACTGTTTACGTTTCATGGTATCGATCTGGCGTACACGTGCGAAATGCTCCGGTGCGAAAGTCGGGATTCCTTCAAAAGCAAATTTCTTACCCGGTGCACAGATCGTATCACCGATGGAAAAGATGCCCGGATCGAATACACCAATAATGTCACCGGCATATGCCTCGTCTACTACGTGACGGGACTCTGCCATCATCTGCTGCGGCTGAAGAAGTCTCATCTTCTTTTCTCCCTGTACATGGTAAACTTCCTGAGATGCATCAAATTTTCCTGAACAGATACGCATAAATGCGATTCTGTCTCTGTGTGCTTTGTTCATGTTTGCCTGGATCTTAAATACAAACGCTGAAAAATCATCAGACATCGGATCGATCTCGCCCTCATCCGACATTCTCGGAAGCGGAGAAGTCGTCATCTTGAGGAAGTGCTCCAGAAATGTCTCAACACCAAAGTTTGTCAGCGCAGAACCAAAAAATACCGGTGTCATGTTTCCTTTACTTACCTGTTCCTGATCAAAATCAACGCTTGCACCATCCAGAAGCTCAATCTCTTCCATAAGCTGTTCTCTCTGATCCGGATCTACAATGTCATCAAGACGTGCATCGTCGATATCGATTTCCTCAATGACACCTTCCTTTGTTCCCTTCTGTGTATCAGAGAAAGTCAGGACTTTGTGTGTGTTTCTGTCATAAACTCCGCGGAATTTCTTACCGGAACCGATCGGCCAGTTGATTGGACATGTCGCAATTCCGAGTTCTTTTTCTATTTCATCAAGAAGGTCGAACGTATCATTTGCATCACGGTCCATTTTATTGATAAATGTAAAAATAGGAATGTGGCGCATAACGCAGACTTTGAATAATTTTCTTGTCTGTGCCTCCACACCTTTGCTTCCGTCGATAACCATGACTGCAGAATCGGCAGCCATCAGTGTACGATAGGTATCCTCGGAGAAATCCTGATGTCCCGGTGTATCCAGAATGTTGATGCAATACCCGTCATAATGAAACTGTAATACGGAAGAGGTTACGGAAATACCTCTCTCTTTCTCTATTTCCATCCAGTCAGATACTGCATGGCGGGCTGTAGCTTTACCCTTAACGCTGCCTGCCAGATTAATGGCACCTCCATACAGCAGGAACTTCTCTGTCAGAGTCGTCTTACCTGCATCCGGGTGGGAGATAATGGCAAAGGTTCTTCTTTTTTCTATTTCTTTCGCATACTTAGACACGTTTTGCCTCCTGTCTATTATCCATTTTCCAATTTCTATACAACTTTTTATTCTAGTATATAGAATACCCTGATGTCAAGAAAATTCCCTGTATTTAATCGTATATCCCTTCTGTCACAATTTCCTCTCCTGAAGTCTCCTGATCATCGTATGTAGCAGTTTCTTCCGCCTGATCCTCTGCTGCCGTTCCGTCATCCGCCGTATCTTCCGAAGCAACGGTGTCTTCGCTTTCATTTAATGGTGTGATCACGATATTCTCCGGTGCGATGCCGGTCTTACGTTTTACGATATCCTCGATCTGTGCACGTCTGGAATCTTCCAGATCTGCTTCCGGTACTACCACATCCGCGGTCTCACCGGTCAGATTGACAACTGCATTTTCGAACCCTTTTGCTTCAAGAAGCATTTCTGCTGCCGCTTCTTTTTCTGCGATCTCGGTCATCTGCACCATAGTATTGACCGCTTCCTGCTTCTGGTCATCCCCTACTTCTGTGTTGTTCAGAATTGCCTGCAGATCTGCTTTGCTCTGTGAACGCACCTGTTCCCTCGAAAGCTTCGCCTGCGCCGCAAAATCCGATGCTCCTGTCAGTACCGCTTCCCCCGGTGTACTGCCGTCTTCCGGCACCTCCGCAGTTTCTGTGACACTGTTTTCATCTGCTGCTGCAGACTCATCGCTCAGATCATAATCCACCTGATCAAGAATACTGCTGCTCTCCGTACTTGCTTCTTTTTCGCCAAATCCCAGATCCACATCTGCAAAATTCAAATAACCGGCTATCGCGATCAATATCGCCAGTGAGGTGATAATGACCTGATTTTTTCTGATTACTTTTTTCATTTTTTACTCCTCATTTCATTTTCATTATTCTAATTTTATGCGCATCGATCTGAAATAATGCCATCACTGCCTGCTGAATCTTCTGGACAGTTACTGCGTTGTCTGCCCCTTCCGCCACGATCAGGACACCCGTAACTTCGGTTTCTCCGGAACTATAAACACCCTGTCCACCGTCCTCCATAAGCATCACTTTTACCTTACCGACTCCTTCTGCATTTTCAAGAAGATTCTCCAGTTTTTCTTCAAGCTCTGACTTCTGCTCCTGTGTTGTCTGCGAAGCCGTAAGATGCTTTTCACCTGTTGTGTCACTGTTTCCCTTCGATACCGGAAGTGCGATCACCATCAGAAGAAGTCCCGCCAGCAATACAACTGTCCATCGCTGCCTGTTCATTCCCTGAATCCATGATCTGACAGTTTTTTTCTTCGATGCCGAAGTTTCTGCCGAGCGCATCGTTCAGCCCCCTTTCCTGCTCCTCTGTCATTTTTTCTTCTATATAAAGCACAGCCGATACCGTCTCTCCTTCTATATGTACGACTGCATCGGTCAGTTTTATTCCGTTTTTTTTGCAAAGTGCCGCGATTTCTGTTTCGATTTCCCGGCAATAACCTTCACGCAGATAAAACTCCTGAAGATTTTCTGCTTCCTCTGTCTCAAGCGTCTGCATTTCCTGTGTATATCTGCCGGAAAAAATTCCCGCCAGTTCGCTCTCCCTCCCGAAAGCGGCAAAAACAGGCGTACACAGAATATAAATCAGAAGCAGTCCCATAAACGAGCGGATGTAACGCTCATATTTTGGATCCGGAATCAGATGAAGCACCGCTGAAAAAAGAATATAAAAAACTGCCAGCGTTTTTACCCACTGATAAAAAGATTCTTTCATATATTATGCGCCTCCTCCCACACTGGTCATCAGGATCACAAAATCCAGCATGCAAAGCACCTCCGCAGTAAAAAGTACTTTCAGAAGCATCGCACATCCTTCCCCCATGGTTGCCAGTGACTCGACGATTCTTTTATCTGAAACAGGCTGCGCCACTGCCGCAAGAAAGCGATACACAAGTGACTGCAGTCCGTAATGGATCACCGGCCCGACACCGACCGCCACAAACGCCAGAAGGATCACGACACCCAGGCAGTTGCGTACCAGCACCGCACTTGTCAGCACAAGCTCCGTCACCATATTGACTGCATTCCCGATCCCCGGAAGCGCACCGGCCGCCCTTCCGACCATACTCCGTTTCAGAGTATCGAGGACCGGAGCCACGAGATTACGCACTACCTGAAGTCCGACAACTGCCCCGAGCATAGTCTTAAGTCCCCAGTTCACGACAGTTTTTAAAAGTTCCGCCATACGATCCAGCATTTCTTCTTTTGACAGATGGTTAATAAGCGATAACAAAACATACATTCCGACTCCCGGAAGCAACATGCCAAGAAGAAGGCTCTGCACCAGCCAGACAAGCAAAAGCACCCCTTCATAAAAAACTGCCGCACTGGTCGTCCCCGCTGAGACAGAAACTGTCAGAAAATAGGCAGGAGCCAGCCCCCGCATAAATTCCGCCATCCAGGAAAGGACATTTTGAAGTGCCCGGCTCATGCCGGAAAAAGAATCCATACAGACCATAAAAAGCAATAAATACACCACATAAAAACAGGTATCTCCGATCTGTCCGTTATCAAAAACTGCCGCAAAATTCGAAAAAACTGCCGCGAGTAAAATCAGCAGCAGTATCCTGATATAAAGTCCTTTCTGTTTTTCAATCTGTCCGAAAAAGATGCGGTAAAAAATCCCCTGCAGTTCTTTTTCAGAAAAAATCTTTTCACCTCTTGTCAGACTGACCAGCGTATCCGTAAGTGAAAAACTGTTTTCTCCGAGCATCTCGTCCAGCATTTGCTGCACCTGTGTAAGTTCCAGATCATCGAGGAGATTTTGCATGGTATCGGTCCGGGTAGTGTCGATGGTGTCGGATTGCAGGTCTGTTTTCACTGTATCTGGTTGAAGATTTGTATTTGTCTTTTCAGTAATCTGCCCCGTCTCTGCACAGACAAAGACCGACGGTAATACCAATGTAAAAGTCAGCAAGAACAACAGCCAGATAACATACCGGTTCTTCCCTTTCCCCCGCCTGGCTCCGCTATACCTTTTTTCCCGATATTCCCCTCGAAACCACTGAACCTCTCGGGCTTCCAGTCTCTTCATGCCAGAAACTCCTGAATCGTTTCGAGCAGTGCCAGAAGGATCGGAATGCTCAATACCATGACCGACAATTTACAGAAGAGCTCGATCTGTGCCGCAGTTGCCTGATGCCCCGCATCCTTGCAGATTCCGGCTGAAAACTGGCCGATATATGTGATCCCCACCATTTTTATCAACGTATAAAAATATTCCTGATCGACAGAAATACTATTTTGCAGATTTCCCAGTGTCTGAAAAAGATATTCCAGTTTTCCCACGGCAAGTCCGAGAATCATGATTCCGATTCCCATCGTAATAAACGCTGTATACTCCGCGCGTGTTCCTTTCAGGAAAAATCCCATGATCACACCACACATACCAAGCATCGAAACCCGGATGATATCCATACTGCCTCCTTTCTCAGATCACAAACAGTTTCTGAATACTCTGAAACAGTTCATAAATATAGGGAACGATCCAGAAAAGAACGATGAGAAGCCCTGCAAGACTGACCATAAATGCCTGCTCGTCCCTCCCGCTGTGTTTCAGCACCTGCGACAGAATGGAAACCAGAATGCCGACCGCCGCTATTTTAAATATGATCGTGACTTCCATTCCACGCCCCCTTCCGCCGGATTTCATCCTCCTACCAAAACAGAATCGCAAGCATTGCACCGCCGAAAACTCCCAGACTGTGATACAGTTTTTTCTTTGCCGGAGCAGTTTCCTTCGCCTTCTGTATCATCCGTTCGAATTCACTTTCATAGAGTGAAAGCTGCCGAAGCTGCATCTCCCGGTCAAGATAACCCAACCGCTCTCCAAGCTGAGCTATCCGTTCCTTTTCTTCTGCTGACAACGCATTTTCTCTGAGATATTCCATTGCACATTGGCGTACAATCCTTCCCGGATCTTCTTCCTGTCGGTTTTCCATTTTTTCAGATACTGCTTTCAGAAAAACGGCATATCTCTCCGAACAATGCATCGCAGCTTCGCAAAACGCATCCGGAAGGGAACTTCCTCCATAGCGAATCTCACCTTTCAGACAGATGATCACTTGTAAATAATCCTCCAATGCCTGTATATGTTCGGACAGTTTCCGACTCTCCTGACAGCCCATTCCGGCAGATGCAAGAAATACCAGGAATGCCCCGATGGCCCTCAGCATGGTTTCCCCTTCCCGTCCAGAATCTGTACGATCCTTCCGTTTCGGTTCTGCCTGCCAAGTATGATGTATCGTTCAAAAATCTGCATGTTTTTCAGTTTCTGGAAAAAAGGCTGCTCCATGATATCCTCGAGTGAATTTCCATGCGCCGTCGCAAGAAGTGTGCAGCCACAGTGAATCACGGACTCCACTGCCCGGAAATCCTCTTCTTTGCCAAGCTCGTCCACCGCCACGACTGCCGGTGACATTGAACGGATCAGAAGCTGCATTCCTTCCGCTTTCGGACATCCGTCCAGCACATCGGTACGCATACCCACATCGTTCTGCGGAACTCCCTGATAGCATCCTGCCAGTTCTCCTCTCTCATCTACCAGACCGACTGTCATTCCCGGAAACTTCTCATTCCCGTTACTGATCTGGCGCACCATATCCCGAAGAAGCGTTGTCTTGCCACAGCCCGGCGGTGAGATCAGAAGTGTATGACAGATTTTTTCTTTTTTTCGGATAAAAGGCATCACCGCATCTGCACACCCGAGAATCTGGTGTGCAAGCCGGACATTGACACAGGAAATATATTTGATGCTGCGGATGTTTCCCTGATTGAGAATGACCTTGCCGGTCACGCCTACACGGTGTCCGCCCTGTACACTGATATAACCCTGCCGCAGTTCATCTTCACACGCATACAGGGAATATCCGCTGATGTACTCCAGTGTTTCTTTAAGATCCTGTCTGGTCACCAGATAGGGAGCATCTTTTGTACGAAGAAATTTTTCGCCGCCATCATAGCAAAGAAATATCGGTCGTCCCACCCGAAGGCGGATCTCGTAGATCCGCTCATAATCCCGCGGTGCTTCCAGAAGAAGCTTCCTGATATTGCCTGCAAAAAGATTCTTTACCTGTTCCGCCCTGATCGTCCTCACCCTCTCTTACACATAATATATGTAATGGTTTCGGATTTAGTACAGCCGTCAAAAGCTTCTGCCGGAATTTTCCTTTCCACAAAAAAACCTCCCACATTCACTGTGGAAGGTTTCTTCTCGTCATTACTTATTATTTTGTAACTTTTACTTTGATTCTTACCGGACTTCACGGTAATTGTTACCGTACCTTTCTTCTCAGTTTTCGCTGTGAGGCATTGCATTTACGGAAGCTGTACATCGACGTGTTCCCACTGTAATTCAAGATGGTCCTGCGACCATATGGCACCACTGTAATCTTCTCCAAGATCTAAAAGTATATAGGAGCCTTCATCCAGCGAGATGGTTCGAAGATCTCTCGAAAGTCCCTCTCCTGTCCATTTGATGTAGGCCTCCCGAAGTACCCACTGTGTAAAAAAAGCTTTTTCAGGCTCATCTGCATCCAGGATCTCACGGAGCATATCCTGTGGAACCATCCGTTCCAGCATCCGCTCATAATTTGCCTTACGATGCTGCTGCACATCGATTCCCACTTCCTGTCCGGCAAGGATACACATTACATACTTACCGGAATGAGTGATATTGTAATGGATTTTCGGCTGCAGGCTTAAAAATGGTTTTCCGTGCTCACCTGTCGCCCTTGGCTCTCTCTCAAGCTTCAGACCGTATTCTCTTAAAAGGCCCGTTTCAAGAAGCTTTTCTCCGATCATATGCTCCATGTTTTTGTGTTCGTATTGCTGTGCAACCTCTGTAAAATAAATAACCGCCTTCATACTCCAGCCTCCTTTAGGAACCGGGACGGTTCCCGTTTCTTCTCATACTGCTGTCTTACGTAACACAGAGTCAGCTCTTTTCTGGCGCGTGTCATGCCAACATAAAAAAGTCTCCGTTCTTCCTCGATTGCCGCTTCAAGAATCGCTTTTTTGTATGGCATGCTGCCTTCATTTACATTGAGGATGTACACCCTGTCGTATTCCAGTCCCTTAACTCCGTGAAGAGTGGAAATCAGCACACCCTCCCGTTCTTTTTCCTGTTTACGTGCCTGTTCTTCCAGCTTCTGTGTATAATCCTCTATGTAATCTTCCCATTCTTTCAGGCTGTCCATGCCCTTCGTACTCTCGGTCAGCCGATCCAGAATTTCACTTAACTCTTCTGGTTTTATTTTACGATACTCTGCATATTCACGCAAGTATTCTTCATATCCCATACCTTTTCTGATAAAATTTATCGCCGCATATGGTGCCAGTCCTTTCAGAATCCGCAGGTGCGTCTCCAGTGTAGTAAGCCGGTCACACATCCAGTCTTTATCCTTATAATGTTCTTTTAGCTGATCAAAAGATATTTCCGGTGAAAGTGACAGGGCATCTCTCGCTATATACCGGTTCGGACGGTTCATAAATTCCAGAAAATTTTTCCTGCTTCTGTCCCCGTTTGCAAAACGCATATAAGCAAGCAGATTCCGACAGATCCAGTGATGAAAAAGATTCGGCAGTTTTTCTTTCATATAAAATGGCA
>OGPW01002116.1_pt1 | contig 11781 bp, 10 predicted proteins | sample 1553061 | NCBI WGS metagenome assembly OGPW01 (sample SAMEA2580292, study PRJEB22360) | human gut metagenome | biome: human gut; feature: human-associated habitat; material: faeces | place: Denmark | collected 2008/2010
CCTGTTTACCTCTTTCTCAGGGAGTTTAGTCTCCAGGATTCCCGGGGCGGTTCAGTTTTTTAAGATGGTGAGGTACTTCGGGTTCCTTGCCAACCGGGTGTGTGGAGAGAAGCTGCCGCAGGTGTACCGTGCTCTGGGGATGGATAAACCGGAAGCAGTGGCGAAAGTGTGCTATGCACAAATGGTGAAACAGTTCCTGAGTCGTGACCCGTTCGAATGCGTGCTGTGCGGCGGCCGGATGGTATACCGCCGGGCCATTGCGGGGCTGAATGTATCAGGGCTGAAGAAAAACGCGCGGGATATCAGTCTGCTGAGGTATATGCCGGCCTGACACAGGCTAAGTGTGCCCGGGAATCGGTGCAAGTATAAAAAACAGCCTGTCACGGTATAAAAATCGACCATGCAGAAATTATGCTGGTTATTTTACCGCTGCTGGTCCCTCATTCAGTGACTGCCCCAGGGTTTTTCATGCTCTCCTTATAGTACAATAATTTCCATATCCAAACTCACCCCTACTTTGACTTTTATCATAGTCAAAACCTCTTAACGTGAGTTTTCGTTCCACTGAGCGTCAGCCCTCTAAAACTACTGAATAATCAGTTAGAAAACAAACAATCGGAAAAATCTGGGGTTCCGGCCTAGAACCCCATGAACAGGCATAGCTGTGATTTCATTTAATTATTGGCACAAATCAGTTGATCGTACAATGCTGTGCCTGTCTCGTTTTCTGGAGATTCCTCAGCCTCATGGAGCGGCGTAACAGGCGTACCGGCAGGACAGAGATGTTTGCTTTTCCTAGTCCGGCCAGTTTAGTGGAATAACGGAGTTTTTATCCCATGTTTTTTCCCCCCGATCACGACTTTTTCAAATCAATGCTCAGAATACGTTCTTTAGCTCCTTCCACAAACACATCAGGATCCCAATCGCGGTTAAAGCCTTCTTTGATGCCAATGTAAAGGGTATCCATATCGTCCGACAACACCATCTGGTTTGGGTAGACCGGCATGTTAAATTCACGGGTGATGCTGTATTTGGTGGCATCCACTACGCTGATGGTGCCGCTAGTGAAGTTGGTGACATACAGTTCGTTATATTTCGGATTGTATTTCACCGCGTTAGCTCCGGCTCCTGTGTGCACATAGCCAAGCTGTTTACCGTCGCGTAAGTCAAAAATATAGAGTCCATCTTTTGTACCGGAACGATCGTCATGGTCGAATACCACCACAAAGGCACGGTCAGAAGCGGAGTCCACCGCCAGATTCTGCACACTTGTGATTTGTGGTCTCGGATCTTTCAACGGGATGGTACGCAGCAGCGTCTGATTTTTCGCATCAATTTCGTTGATGTAATCTCTTCCGCCAACGTAGATTTTCTGTGTTTTTTCATCCATCGTCAGACCATACGCTGTACCTTTGTAAGCATCCTTAACCTCGCCTTTTAAGGCAAGCGTCGTCCCGTCGAGCATTAACAGCTTATGCAGAGGCTTCATGCCCTCGGCCGTTTTCAGCATATTGCTATAACTCACAAACAGGGTATCGGAATCCTGGCTGTAAACCATATGGCGAAAATGCTCAAAACGCGAATCTGCAGCGTTTGCCGCTTTAAAACTTAACCTGTCGCTGGTTCTTACCAGTTTGCCGGTTGGGGTGTCAAACATACTGATACGCAGGGACGCTGACTGGGTGTGTCCGATATAGAGCTGATGTTTATCCTGATTTATCGCCAGCGAAAATGCCCGGTATGGCATCGTGTATTTATTTTCGACTTTCAGCGAATCTGAATTAAACGAATACAGATAGCCTTTATTGGCTTCACGATTTACACGATCGGTGACTGCTGCAAACACCTTTTTACTGGCATTATCAAACGCCAGTTCATAGACGCCTTCATCAGGGGACTGAAGGTAATTCGTTTTCAGGGCAAATCGCGAAAGTTCGCGTTCAGGTGGATCGATAGCCATGGCCATCGTGGGTAAAAATAGTGAAATTAACAGGTATAGCGGTGCTTTGGATAAAGTGAAAATATTCATTTTTCGTTCCTGCAATAAAATTGACATAAGAGAGAAAACGTATTGTCTGAACCTAGCGGAAATTGTCATCAGAAACGAATGTCCCCGCCAAATATCCATGTTCTGCCACGCGCGGAATTGGCTGGGTGGGTCTCGTCACCAAGACCTGGCATCATGTTGAGCTTATTCAGCGCCTCCGAATAATCTCTGTTCATCAGGTTTTGTACCGAAAGTTTCAGTGTCAGGTTGCGGTTGTACTCGTAAGTACCATAGAGATCGATAATCGTTGGGATCTGCGGCAAATCCTGTTTGATTATTGCGCCGGTATGTTCGTCCTGCTCAAAATCAGGCGACAGGCGACGAGCCTTGCCTGTGTATTTTATGATAGTGCCCAGGGTCAACGCGTTATCGAAGAAGCGAACACCAGTATCCAGCGTCATGTATTTTCTGGGCAGTTCGGTTATATCCCCTGCGCCAAAGTGGGTGCTGGCGATGGAGGTTGGCTGGTCTGTTTGCTGCTGGCTGAAAGAGAGTCGGCCAAAAGCAAAACCTGCATCATAATCCATCTCCAGTTCGAAGCCCTTTGCGATAACGTCGCTTGCCGAGTTAACGTAGATGTACATATTGTCGCTGTATTCATCGCTAATGCCCTCCCAGCCATTGCCAATCACCTCAGGCAGACTGCATTTACGACCTCCAGAACAAACCAGATAAGACTCGCTGTAGATGTAGTTCTGGATCCTGCTGCGGTACGCCAGAGCCTTAAAGCGCAGGGCATCCTGTTCGACCAGTAAATCTCTGGTATCAATGTTAAAACCCGCCTGCCAGGTTTCTGCACGTTCAGGCTTCAGGAATGGGTTCATGGATGCGCCTCCTGAATTAGAGAAGAACATCTCCTGGATGTTCGGGGCGCGCATGGATTTGCTGTAGCCAATGAACGGCTGAAGCCATGGTGTTACCTGAGCAGAAAGCTGAACTGAAGGGTTGAAGCCACCCTCTTTATCGTCAATATCGTAGCTACCCTGTGGCACGCAGATAACGCGTGAATCGCAGGCGGGCTTGTACCCTGTGATCCTGTTACGTGTGTAGTTGAGATTGAAATCTGCCTCCCAGATGCCGCGCGTAACCTTCAGCCCGGTATACAGCGCTGAAATATCCTGCTGGCCGGAGGGTGCGAACGGATTGTTCTCGATCGATTCCTGATTCGCTTTCGGGTCGCCCGCCGCTGAGTGAATGGTCCGGTCATAGCGGGTACGCATCAGTTTGCTGCCCAGCATAAACTCCAGGTCATTGTCCGCGACAGTGAACCGGCTGGTATTGTTGATATCCAGCGCGTCAGAACGATTTTGCGCTGAGGTTTTGTAGAAAGTATACAGCGAGCCATCACGATACTTTTGATTACCGCGACTGGTACTGGCCGTTACGTTAAAGTCAATTAATTCAGAAAAAGGGGTGTAATGATATTTAATGTAATAGTCGTCACTGGTTATATCACGACGTGTAAATTTATTTTCATAGGTTCGAGCGGAAAGTTCGAAGCTGTTAAATTCGTCTGGTCTGATATCCATTTTATACAGTTGGGATTTGGGGTTCTGCTTCATATATTTATCATAACCAAACTCTTTGCTGTTAATTCCAGAACCATTTGAGAAATTAGAGTACACAGAACTGCCGCTCACAGCAGCCATAACGCCAATGCTTCCCGTATCCGTAAAAGCGTCGCTTTTTCCACCAAGGGCGATCATTCCGCTGCGTCCCAGCCCATTACTACCGACAGAGAAACGTGAACGAAGGCCATATGTATTACCGTTAAATATTACATCGTCAACGCCAATAGTACGCATATTTGCACTACCGGCAAGGGCGTTGATCCCTTCAGAGCCACTGCTGTCACCGCGTGTAACATCAACTGCTACCAGTAAGTTAGGATCTATAAGTACGCCAGCCATATTGTTAGTTGAACCATGCGTCGTTGTTCCGGAGGTAGAGGTTCCGTAAAAACTCTGGGTAATACCATCGACCATAGTGTTTACACGACCAAATCCGCTCATGCCTCGAATATTCACACTGATTGCTCCCTGACCAGGATCTATTTGAGTATAAGTACCAGGCATACTACGCACTGTTGCGTCAAGTGATTGCAGGTTTTTGTCCGTTGTCCGGGAACTGGTCGCGCCTGTTTTCTCGAGAGCTTCCTGCTCACTGGTCGTCTTCCCGACAGAAACGCTGAGCGGACTGAATTCTGCCGCTCCTTTTTTGTCGGAATTAGTTTTTTCACTGATGGATTGTGAGTAAGCACCGCAGCTGAGCAATAATATGCCTGAGCCGATAGCCAGTTTTATAACGTTCATAAATTTCCTTGGGTATAATATTAATAAAGATAAGTATAACTATTTGTTTATTAATTATGTTCTACTGTCTTTTTGATTTTTTTGACAGTGGAAAAGTTTGATAAAATGTTCAGCATAAAAATGAAAATTAAATTTCAGTTAAATGAACTTGAACGGCCAATTATCCCTTTACTCCTTCAACTTAAAGGTAATCGGCATTTTTACTTTAAATAATCCTCCCTCCAATATTTCAGGCGGTGGTTTGGGAAGTGGTTGAGCGCGTTCTAAAACAGCAATAGCTTCGCGGTCAAGAGAAAAGGTTCCTGAAGAGATTTCCAAGAAACTACTGACAATAGTGCCTTCCGTGTTTACGGTAAAAGTCACGACGGCTGTGCCGGTTCGTGCACGTTTTCTGGCATCGCCAGGGTAACGTTTATAACGGTTTAGGTGGCCTTTTACTCTGCTTTCCCAAGATGCCTCAGAATTATCTCGCTTTGTTGAGTCACTGTTAAAAGGCGCAGCAATACGGGACGATTCGACCAGAGCCTGAGGTGCAGCATTACTGGAAACGGCTGTGGGGTTGCTGTCGCTGGTTTGAGCCTTTATCTTACGAGGTGGACGTGTCTTTTTCTTTTCTCCATCGGATGACTTTTTCTTCCTAGTTATTTCAATGGTTGCATCACTGTCTTCAGTGACAGGACGTTGTTGTCTGTCCTCAGTTTGTTGCTTTTCTTCTGTCACTGCGGACTCCTGTTGAGCGATTCCCACCGGAAGCGAAAGTGGAGAAGAAGGAGCCTCTATAATTTCTGCCCATTGCAGCATGATCGCCGGTGCAGGAGACATAGCGGGCTGAACTTCGGAAAAACGCCAGATAAACGCAAGGAAAATCAGTCCATGAAGCAGTAGAGAACAGATAAACCAGCTGCTCCATTTTACCGACTGTGAGAAGTGGAGAATATTCATCATCCATGGTTTACCTTTTTGTTGTATCTGGCGCTACAAACCACACGTAGTCAGCATGATCTACTGTGATGTTCATTCCTTTTTCTGCAAGCATCAACACCACTGGATGGGTGCCGGTGGCAAGATCTTCCATGTGTAACGGTACGCCCATGCTTTTTGACGCGTGATAACCACCTGCAATCAACAACGACGGTACCGGGGCACTCAGAAGCTGGCGGGCCATGTAGCGATCCCGCTGCTGCTGAATAGAGAGCATTGACGTCAGTTGCTGGCTTTCAAGGTTGCCTTCATGCATAGATATGATGGTTTCACGCAGAGCTTCTTGTACCACAGGTGCAGTGGATTTTTTTCCTTTAGGAAATTCGTTTTTTTTGTACAGTGCCAATATCTGCTCCCGGCCAATGTTGGCATTGAGCAGCGGGTAAGGCCCACGTAATAGCTGCATGACGATGTCGCCATACATCTCCCAGGACCACCCTTTTTGCCAGTTAAGTAGTTCCTGAACACGGCTATCTCGAACCACAGGATTATCTTTCAGCCAACATTTAACTTGGTTAACTCGGGGCTGTTGCTCTGACGTCAACATCTCAAGCAACACACTCCCCTGTGGTCGCTGGATGAGCAAATTTTGAATAAGCCAAAGCTCAATCTGATGATGCTCGGCATTATCGTGTTTTTCACCAATAATAAGATGTTGAGCGGTAGCAAGATCCGCCAAAAGCTCGCTGCTAGAAATAATTTTGCCACTGTGCAAATCGTAAATCTGCCCGTCAGTCAGGAAAGCTTTCTGCCCTGGCGCATCCTGCTTTATGGTGACATTCTGTCTGCAGGCTCCCAGACTAACACTAGCTAACGTTATCATAGAAATAAGGATGAACTTTCTCATATTCCCATCTGAAACAATATGTTTCCATATATTTATTGACAAAACATTAATTATGATAAAACATCAAAGAATGAATGTAAATGATTATCATTACCAACAAAAAGAATGCACTAGCGAGTGATGTTTACCAGCCGATATTATGGGTCCGCTTGGAAAACGGATCTATGGTCACTCCCGTTTTTGCAACACCGATTTTGACGATAAGTGGGCTTGCTTGAATCTATCCGGAGTCTGAATGGGATTTCATTCCCGCGCCCCGATGAGTTCCGCGCCTGATGTACATGTCGAAGAAAACGGCCGGCGGGGGGAATACGGCGCGCTACCTGGGTCGTTATCGGGGGGTGAGGGCCAATGGAACGAAAACGTACGTTAATGTGTGCGTATCAGCCACATACTGTGCGAAAGTTTCCGGCGTGAAGTTCCTGTGCGTGTATTTCGCAATGCTCTTGCCAATAGCCCGACATTCAGCCAGTGAAAGCGGAACGGGAAGCGATGCATTGTACATTTCGACACGCTGGATCACCGCTTCAAGCCACTGTGAGAACGCTGGCCAGCCCTGACGAATCGCCCTGTAAGCCCATTTGCGCGTCATTTCGAACAGGTGGCAGTTTCGCCCCATCCCGTAATGTTTATCGATGCTACGACGCTCTGAAGCGCTCAAATCGAGATAATCAGCCAGTTCATCGAGGGTATAGGCTTCCTCGCGCCACTCCATCACCAGCCATTCCAGGTGGAACGGATTTTTGCAAATCAGGCCGCTGTAGTTCACATCCGCACAAAGTTTCTCACACAGCGAACGTTCAACCGCTGCGGCATATTTCAGCGCCTTAACCGAGGCATCAGGCGCGGTTCTCACGGCGATGTTGAGTGCGTAGAGCAGGTGAGCGTGTCCGTTCACAGGATTTTTAACGGTGATGTTCGGCGCGGGAGCGTTCCGGTCGCTCCAGTCAATCGCAGCCCCCTCGCGGTCAACGTCAAAAACCAGCCAGAACTGTGCATGAGGCTGGTTCTGCTGGATATACCGTGCAAGAAGCGCGCGCCCTTTGCCGGAGATACGAAGGCCGAAAGCGAGATCATCCGTGTGATAGGGACGGTGGGGTAAATTTTCTTCGAAGTATTGAAGCGCGGCGCTCATGTGTTACGATTCCTTCCAGGTTATCGACCGACATCGCCCCTGTATTTTCGTGAAAGTCTTGGCGGATAGACACGAATTTCAGGGGCGTTTGTTTTTCAGTCGCTTACACTACCCCCAACGACAAAACCTGTCGAGCCTTCCCGCAAATCCGATCCATTTACCATAACTCCCGTTGTACGTACCCCTTAAAACGCCCTCAATCGCTTTCTGGCGCAAAAAACGCAAAAAGACAAGAAAACACCAGGCCAAACCAGAAAAACGCGTCAGAATCGTTTTCAGGGCGTTGCATAACTATGCACGAAAGCGATGTGCGATCGGTTTCGTGCGTTCTGAACACCGAACGGCTCAAAACGACAAGTTTTCTCCCCTGGTGCGTGGCGCTCTGACGGGGTTTCCTGTTTCCAAACTTCACATCTCGCCAGGACAAAAAAAAACCGACCTGGGGTCGGTGGCAAGAATCAGAGTCTATGGGAAATATTTTAGTTATCGGATGCTCAATATTCACAAACGCAAAAAATGCCTCAGTGATGCCCTAAAACAACCTTTCCAGAAGGAGTCCGCGCTTTACGATGCACGGAAGAGATAAAAAACCCCACAAAAGTGGGGAACCAAGAGAAACAACAATTACAGGTTGTTGGTTGTGTTCGAACAACGATGAAGTAGCTACGCTAAATAATAATTACCGTACAGGCCCTACATATTCAACACTAAATTTAAGATCCTGACGAAGGATTTATAAATGCACGAAAACACATAGACAGACAAATTCACTAAATTCATACACAAAAACAAGTGTAGTTTTCTAAGTAAATTAGATTCGACAACCAATTAGTTTATCCACATCGCATTCCACTCTTGCTACACCAATCACATTTCTTGATATGTAATAGCAGAAAAAATAAAACCAGACACCAATAGACCAAAAAACAAACATTCAACAAGAAACATTTTGAACAATATCACAAAACTGTCACAACCATCATCAGACTATTGAAAAAAACTGGTTGCTGTTTTATAAAAGCGACTGTAACAACCTCCACTCTATAGTTCCATTAGTTTAAAGTGTCACACAAACTGAGCATCCATTTGTTTTCCTTACTTTTGCCCCTGTATTCCAAGGGGTTTTTTTATAACTAAAAGATTAGCACACCACACAAAAACAATAAAAAAAAACGACAAGTTATACAATAAAACCAGTACTATCCATACAGCTAATTACATATAAATACTATTAAACCATCTGGACATTAAAAATAAACTCTTATAACATAAAATTAATGCGGTTCCGGTACCATATGTCAGGGATAATGTGCAAATGGAGGTATCGGAACTGCATTTCAGTTCATTATTAATTAATGACAAAAAAAACCTCTGCGAGCGCAGAGGGGGTAAGGAATGTTCCCGGTCATAATATGTCGATAGTGTTTATATACATACAGAACAAGAACAACAACCAGCCAACTAATAAATATTTTATTTTTTAGAGCTGAAACCTTAAAGCTCACTTCCATTCCATACATTGTTATAAACCTTATGTTGAAAACTGAAAGTAAGTACGGCAGACTTATTAAGTTGCGTGCAGTCTTTTCACGTTATACAAACAAGAACACCTGCGAAGTTATTTCTCCTTACATATCCCCCTATGCCAACGGGGGATTTTTTCTGGTTCACTAACGCATAAATAATAGTGACACCCTATCATTCACAAACCGTGATAATATAAGGATTATCATCATGGCAAAATTAGGTGAAAACACCCCACATATTATCGATGCTACTGTAGATTTTATGGCATCAAGCCAGGCATTTCGTGAGTATCTGAAAAAACTTCCCCCTGATAACACAATACCGCCAGATCTTACTGATGAGCACGTACCGTTATATATACGAAGGCTGGAATACTATCGACGGCTTTATCGACCAAAGCAGACAGAATCATATTGGAAAAAACGGTGAACGGTTCGCGAAATCCTTTCGCGCTCCGTGAGGCGTTGGACAAACGAAGCGCGTCAGTTTTTCCGGCTCTTACCCGTGACAGGTTTCTCCACCAGTTTATCTTCCAGTGTCACAACTTTCTGATACACCGCCGCTGTGGCGTTGTAGTTCCTGTCGAGTATTGTTTTCATTCCCCATCCGAGCACACAGAACATAACCAGAAAAGCCACTGACACCCCACCCAGCCATTTCCAGCTATACCCTTTAAGGGTGTTGTATTCCTGCACGATATTGCTGTGAATTGTCGCAATATCCCTGTTCAGGGCATCCGCGTTTGCCTTCATGTTTGCGACTGACTCTTCCAGCCGCTGAAAATCCTGGCTGATGCGCTCACCTATCAGTCCTGCCACGTCCAGCTTCTGCACCTCATTTCTGACTTCATCCCTGACCTGTTTTGCCACACCGTCAGAAATATCCCGATATCCGCGAAGAGTTTCCCTTGCCACAGCCAGAGAATCAGCAACAGCTTTCTGTTGCTCCATTGCGGTATGTTGCAGATGCTCCACCGATAACAGGAGCGTGAGTAATTTTTCTTCTGTGCTGGCCATGTTCAGAATCCCATAGAAAATCCACGTGACGGTGATTTAACCCGTTCAGGTTCAGTTCGGTTCTGTCTGCTCACTCTGTCTCTCATGTCAAAGCCATGCTCCCGCGCAACATCATGTTGCAGCCTTCTGACCAGTTCATGTTGCTTAACCGGTGTATCCAGCCATTCCCTGATGTCATGCCCGACCATTCGCGCCTGTTCAAGATGGCGGTAATAGTCCGGTTCAGACCGTTTTTGCATGATGTCATGACGCTGGGCATCATCAAGCCGTCCGGCAGCTTCAAAACCCAGATGCACTTCGGGACGTCGTTCAATGCCCTGTTCTTTCAGCGTCCGGCAGTCAATGAAGCCCCTTTCAAAGCCATGCTTTCTCATATGTTCGTTGTGCTTCACCTCCCAGCGTTTTCGCAATTCCCGCAACTGCTCTTTTTGCTGAGTGGGAGTCAGGCTTCCGGAATCCTTTTTCGCACCTCCCCGGTCGGGATACCTGGCGTTATAGCGCCGGAAATACTGTTCCGGTGTACGGTCAATGCCATCATTCACACGCTGACTCATCATGATATGCGCATGAGGCTGTTCGCCGCCGTCAATGCTCGCTTTCGGATTGTGAATGGCAAAACTCCAGGCGTGCCGTTCGCCAGCTTCCTGACGTACAAAATCCTGCACCAGTTCAAGGCGCTGTTCCGGTGTCAGTTCACGGGGTAATGCAATTTCAAGTTCCCTATAGGTCGAACCGTTCGCACGTTCAAACTGGTCAGCCGCCTGCCAGAAATGGGAAGGATTATCCCTGGCCCATTCCGGCATGTTTCCGTGTGCGGAATATTCCAAATCCTGACGGTCGCGGTATTTCTCTTTGCGCTCGATGTAATCGGCGTGGTTTGCAGCCTGCCCCTTGCCACCAAATTTAACGCTGAGGTGATAGGTTGCCACGGTTTCAGCCCTCTGCAGGAGCGCACTGTTTCTCGACGAAGGAGAGAAACATATAAGTGCGCTTCCTTCTAATTTTACGAATTAGCACGGAAGATACCCCCTGCACCCGCCGACCGCAAGCGATATACTGCACGACCACAACACACCGCAAAAAAACACCAGGGAGCATCACGAACATGCGCATCAGCAACATCGAATGGCTGAAGAAACGGATCGGATTCATCAGGAAGCTCGGAGAACAGACCGCACGACAGAGACAGATTATTGACCTGATCGACAACGAAGCCGGACTCACAGAACAGGAACGCAAACTTCTCCACGTACTGGCAACAGCGGAAAAAAACGACTTACAGGCACAGGAGAGCGAACGAAAACAGGCGGTCCAAAAACGAATCGAGGGAAAAAAACAACGACGGGAACGCAATCACCGGCTCTTTCTCGCGGCTGGGCTACTGATCGAAGCAGGACTGGTAGACACAAAAACAGGCGAGCTATGCTATAAAAAAGACAGGATATTACAAGCACTTAAGGAACTTAAGTACGATCTGGAGACATCCCCAAACCCAGACGCGTAAGTGCCTCCATCCGTGTTCCGATTCCCTGGTGCTTCCTCGCTCATTCGCTCGCTACGCTCGGTCATGAGACTGCGGCGAGCACTACCACCACAATCACGCGGAAAGCCGCGCCATTGCAGGGCTGAACGGGGAAAAACGGCAAAAAACCTGCTGCTCAAAAAGACGCCAGAAAGGCGCTGTTATCTGATATAGGCTTATTTGGTCTACTCTACGAGACCTCGTTTTTTCAGTTGGTAATACCAGGCGCGACTGATCCCTAATGCCTCCCACGGTTTCAGCGTGCGTGCAGATGTAGCTACTGTGCTGCGCTTAGACTTAGAACCGCCCTTGCGACCGCGTGCAGCCTGAATTTCTGGCGTGTGCGTATCAGCCACATACTGTGCGAAAGTTTCCGGCGTGAAGTTCCTGTGCG
>OGPW01002124.1_pt1 | contig 11753 bp, 8 predicted proteins | sample 1553061 | NCBI WGS metagenome assembly OGPW01 (sample SAMEA2580292, study PRJEB22360) | human gut metagenome | biome: human gut; feature: human-associated habitat; material: faeces | place: Denmark | collected 2008/2010
ATCGACTTAAATGACTACCTGGCTGAAGAAGGCGTGGTCATCATCGAATGGCCCCAGGTGATCCAGGCTGACCTGCCCAGTGACTTTTTAGAGCTGGTTTTGACCCGGGTGGACGATTCCTGGGATTCAACCAAGCGCTTGATTGAGCTCATCCCGCATGGACAAAGAGCAGCTGCCTGGGCAGAAAACGCCTGCCGCCTCTACCAGGAAAAGCAGTAAAGCAAAAAACAAAAGCAGAAGTAAAAGTAAAAACAAAAGAAAAATGGATCAGCTTGCTACTGATCCATTTTTTGCCTAGACTTGGTAGACAAACTTTTTCAAAAGCTCGCTGCCCCGCTTCTCCTCCTCTTTTAAGAGGATACCGGCGCAGGCTTCGCTGTCGCTTAAGGCATTGTGGTGGTGCCAAAGCTCCACGCCCAAAAGGTCAGAGACAGTGTTGAGCTGGTAGTTATCCAGGCCCGGCTCCAATTCCCGGCTGACCTTGAGGCTGTCTAAAACCAGGTAGTGGGGCTCGGCAATCCCGTAGCGGGCCAGGGACTGCTTCATTACATTGCAGTCAAAGCGGGCATTGTGGGCCGCCACCAGCATACCCGGCTGAAAAAGGGGCTGGATCTTGGGCCAGACCTCGGCCATGGTCGGGGCTCCCGCCACGTCTTCAGCCGTAATATCGTGGACCTTGACTTGCTGGGCGTCAAAAGCCATCTGGGGGTTGATGACCGTGTAAAAGCGGTCGATAATCTTGCTCTCCCGCACTAAAACCAAGGCCAAAGAGCAGGCGCTGGCCGGGTGCTGGTTGGCAGTTTCAAAGTCCATGGCAACGAAATTCATCATAAGCAAAAGCCTCCATGTTGCGCGTAAGTCAAATTAAGACAAGCAAACTTGATCCAAGCTAGTATAACACAGCGTGAATGCGGTAAAATATCAAAAGGAAGATTTAGAGGAGGCAATTTTAATTGAAGCTGTATGACTTAAAAGCGCAAGGACTTAATTTGCAAGAAAACATTCCTTTGAGCCGTTATACTTTTACCCAAACTGGGGGACCGGCAGAATACCTGGCTTTCCCCAAGACTTTGGCAGAATTGAAAGAACTCTTGGCCGCGGCCAAGGAGGATCAGCTGCCAATTACGGTGATCGGCAACGCGTCCAACTTGATTATCCGGGACAAGGGGATCAAGGGCCTGGTGATCATTTTAAAGGAAATGAAAGAGATCAAGGTTGAAGCTGACAAGGTCCACGCCCAAGCCGGGGCCAGAATCATCGATACTTCCTTCGCGGCTGGGGAAGCCGGTCTGTCCGGCCTGGAATTTGCCGCGGGCATCCCCGGCTCAGTCGGTGGGGCGGTCTTCATGAATGCCGGGGCTTACGGAGGTGAAACTAAAGACTGCCTGGAAAGCGCCACGGTCGTCACCAGAGACGGTGAGGTCAAGACCTACACGAACGCTGAGCTGCATTTTTCCTACCGGCATTCCCTTTTGCAGGAAAATGACGAGATCGTCATCGCGGCAACTTTTGCCTTAAAGGCCGGTGATAAGGCAACTATTTTGGACCAGATGAACTACTTGAACGCGCTCAGAAGCTACAAGCAGCCCCTGGAATACCCGTCCTGCGGTTCAGTCTTCAAGCGGCCGACCGGCCACTTTGTCGGCCCGATGCTCATCAAGGCCGGCCTGCAGGGCAAGCAGATCGGCGGGGCCCAGGTGTCAACCAAGCACGCAGGCTTTATTGTCAACAAGGGCGGGGCCACGGCAACCGACTACCTCAATTTGATCCACTATATCCAAAAGACGATCAAGGAAAAGGATGGTATTGCTTTGCAGACGGAAGTCCGCATAATTGGCGAAGAATAATGGCTTAGGATTAAGAGAAAAAGAAAAATGGGAACGGCAAATGGAAATTATTAAGTTAGATCACATCACCAAGCAGTATGATGATGGCTTTGTAGCCTTGAAGGACATCAACCTTGAGCTTGAGTCCGGCAAATTCTACTCTTTGCTGGGGCCATCAGGCTCGGGTAAAACAACGATTTTGCGGATCATTGCCGGCTTTACGGAAGCGTCAGCTGGCAAGGTTTATTTTGACGGTCAGGACATCACCAATCTTGACGCCTCAAAACGGCATATCAATACGGTTTTTCAGAATTATGCCCTGTTTCCCCATATGAATGTGGCAGATAACATCGGTTACGGTCTGAAGATCAAGAAGGTGGGAAAGGCGGAGATCAAAAAGCGCGTCAGCGAGATGCTGGAGCTGGTACAGCTTGCAGGCTTTGAGAAACGAATGCCCTCCGAGATGAGCGGCGGACAGAAACAGCGTGTGGCGATTGCAAGAGCGATTGTCAACCATCCGAAAATTCTGCTGGCTGATGAGCCGACCGGAGCGCTCGACTCCCATTCCGGCGAGCAGGTCATGGAGCTGTTCCAGAGCCTGAACGACGAGGGCGTCAGCATCTTGATGATTACACATGACGCGGAGATCGCATCGATGGCACAGCGCACCGTGGAGATCCGCGACGGAATGATGAAATCGAAGGAGGTGGCCGAAACATGAAAAAAGGAAAAGCAGCAAAGAAAGCCGCGATTGCAGTTGTGACCGCAGTTGCCGTGGGCGGTGTCAGTGTCGGCGGTTATTACGGCATCCGCCAGGCGCAGAAGACGACCGTAAAAGTGTATCCGGTCAGTGACTTTACGAGTGGTTACTGGGGAGACAGCATGAACATGGAAGGCCAGATCACCTCGACGGCTTCCCAGAACATCTATCTTTCCGACAGCCAGACCATTTCCCAGGTTCTCGTCAAAGAGGGCGATGTGGTAAATGCCGGAGACACGCTGATGACATACGATACCAGCATGATCGAGCTGGATTTGGAAACGCAGCAGTTACAGCTTGCACAGACAAAGCTGAAAATCCAGCAGAGTGAAAAAGAACTGGAAAAGCTGAAAAAGACAAAACCGGTATCGGATACGCCGCTGAATCCGGTGGAGCCGGATTTCCCGGATTTTCCAGATGAACCCATCGATCCGGATTTCCCGGACGAACCGATTCCGACCCCAGAACCGGAGCCGACGTATGAGGATGCTGTTCTGTACAGCAGTACGAATAAGCTTGTATTTGGTTCCAAACCATACAAAGGAGAAGGAACGCAGGAAGACCCATACACCTATCTCTGCGCACCGGGAACAGTCCTGACAGGCGGATTCCTGAATCAGATGGCAGGATACGCGGATGAAAAGGGAACGAAAAAAGAAGAGGACAGCGAAGGATACTGGTTCCGCCTGGAGATTCATGAAGAAAACAAAGCCGCAGAGGCGCTGGAAACCGTGTGGGAGCAGGATGGAACGAAGATTGCGAAAGCATACGAGACTTCGTATGAAGCAGTCCTGAGTCTGAAAGAATCCGAAGCGGCGGATGCACCGGAAATAAAAATCACCACGCCGCTTGCCAACACAGAGGTGGCAGAGGGCGGCGAGCTGAAGCTGAAAATCGGAATCAATGAGAAGAAAGATACCGAAGAGAAGCCGGATGAGAAAGCCGACGATAAAACGGATGATAGAACCGAGAGTCCGTCCGAGGACGATGTGACACAGCCGGGTGAAGCCGGAAATGGAAGCGGTGAGGCAGACGATTCCACGGAAAACACCGAAACGGATGTCACTTACACATACGTCTGGAAACACAACGGAAAGACAATCGACGGAGATTTTAAGGATACTTACACAAAAGAAAACATCACAAAAGAGGATGCCGGAATCTATACAGTAGAAGTGACAGCGAAAAATGACAAGGGTACTTCCATGGCAGTCAGCACTGCAAATGTGGCGGTAAAAGAAGGAACGATTACCCCGACACCAAGTGTAACTCCGACCCCGAGCGTTACGCCGGGACCGAGTGTAACTCCAGAGCCGACCGTCAGCCCGGAACCAAGTACAACACCGATTCCGACCACAGAGCCGGTTCCAACAGAAACTCCGGTGCCGAGCGAGACCCCAGTTCCGACGGAAACGCCGACGCCGACCGAAGCCCCGGCAGAACCGGAAGCGGAACCGCAGAGCGAAGATGCGCCGGAAGCAGTGCAGACGACAGCAAAAACCGTATTCTACGGTGAAAAAGCATCGGTACAGTCCCTCTTTACATCATCCACAGGAAGCAGCGCAAATAACAATACTTCTTCCGGTGATGATACCCAGATGACCTACACAAAAGATGAGTTGAAAAAAGCCATCAGCGAAAAAGAAAGCCAGATCCGTAATCTGAAGCTGGATCAGAAGGAAGAGGAACTCAAAGTCAAAAATACGCAGAAATCCCTGGATTCCCAGACCGTAAAAGCGACGATCAGCGGTGTGGTAAAGAAGGTTGGAAATGCAGAAAACCCGTCCAACGACGGAAGCGCCTTTATCCAGGTCAGTGGAAACGAAGGTCTGTACGTGCGCGGCTACTTAAGCGAGACGTATCTCGATCAGGTAAAAGTCGGCGATGAACTCAACGTGACTTCTTGGTCTTCGGGTGCTTTTGCAGCGGCAACCGTAACCGAGATTTCTCCGTACCCGACAACAAGCTACATGTCGTACAGCGAGACACCAGCCTCCTTCTATCCGTTCACAGCCGTTATCCCGGAAGGCGGAGAAGGTTTTGAAAACGGTGACTGGATCGAGATTGCAATCACTGTCGGAAACGATGTAGAAAACGGCAACGGCCTGTACGTCAGCAAAGAATTCATCCGCGAGGAAAACGGACAGAAATTCGTTTATATCCGGGATGAAAATGATAAATTAAAGAAACAGAATGTGGTAACCGGAAAACTTCTGTGGGGCAGTTATTACGAAGTGAAGAGCGGTCTTTCCGAAGAGGATTACATTGCATTTCCGTACGGCAAAACCGTGGTGGAAGGCGCAGACACGAAGGAATCCAGTTCATCGGATTATTACAACAGTTAAGGAGGCGCATTATGTTAGAAAATGTAAGACTTTCCTTTCAGGGAATCTGGTCACATAAAATGCGTTCCTTCCTGACGATGCTGGGTATTATCATCGGAATTGCGTCGATCATCTCAATTGTCTCCACGATCAAGGGAACGAATGAGCAGATCAAACAGAACCTGATCGGAGCCGGAAACAACAACGTGACCGTCAGTTTAAAGCAGGGCGACGGCGATTACTGGATGGACAACGGACTGCCAAGCGGTGTGTCGAAACTGTCTGATGATCAGAAAAAGCGGATCCGCGAGCAGGATCAGGTGGAAAATGCATCGTTTTACACCGAAAGAACGTATGTGAGCGGCATCGCAAAAGGAAACACAACACTGGACAGTGCGAAGGCGCTTGGCGTGGATGAAAATTATCTGTCGACGTGCGGATATCAGATTTATCAGGGACGCGGCTTTGTGGAGAGCGATTTCTCGAAGACCCACAAAGTTGTCCTCCTCGACGATACCACAGTGCTGACACTCTTCCCGGATGAGTCGCCGGTCGGCAAAACGATCGAGATCATGGGAGAGCCGTTCACGGTGATCGGCGTGATCAAAAAAGCCGATTCGTTCCAGCCGGTCATCAATTCCAGAGATGACTACTATACGTACAATCAGGAATCCTATCCGCTGGTGCTGATGCCGGATGTCTGCTGGCCGATCGTATTCCAGTATGATGAACCGGAAAATGCCGTTGTGATGGCAAAAACGACCGAGGATATGAGCACGGTGGGAAAGACAACAGCGGATATCATGAACGAATCCGTGACCAATACAACTGATTCTCTTTCCTATCAGGCAGAGGATCTGCTGGAGAAAGCAAAGAGTCTGCAGGAGTTAGGCCAGAGCACGAACCAGCAGCTGATCTGGATCGCGAGCATTTCGCTTCTGGTCGGCGGTATCGGTGTTATGAATATTATGCTGGTATCTGTAACGGAACGTACAAGCGAGATCGGCCTGAAAAAGGCGATCGGAGCAAGAAAACGCAGAATTCTGTTCCAGTTCCTGACCGAGGCGGCGGTGCTCACCAGCATCGGCGGACTGCTCGGCGTGCTGGGCGGCATTATCATGGCACAGGTGATTTCGAGGGTATCGCAGACGCCTGTGGCGATCAGTATTCCGGCGATCATTTTCTCCGTGGTCTTCTCCATGGTGATCGGTATCGTATTCGGACTGCTGCCGTCGGTAAAAGCAGCGAACCTGAATCCGATCGATGCGCTGCGAAGAGAATAGAACAAAAAAGAGTTGAAAAATCCGTGCGGGTACAGCGTAGGTGCTGGATCCGTGCGGATTTTTTGTGCGGCGTGTGCGGATGAAACTTAAGATCTTTACTTTTTGCGGAAAGTCGGTTATACTGGAAAATAAGCGCAATTTGCGGCGCAGCAAAGAGGCATTCGAGTTTCAGATTCGGTATGTTTATGAAAATATAAGAAAGATTCAAAGACATTTCACATTCGTTTATGGTATAATCAAACAAGAGTATGACCAACGAAAAGGAGTATACGCGAATGAATATTTTGTTTTTTATCACACCGAAAAGTGAAACGGCTTATCTGTATGACGACTGCTCACTTCGGCAGGCCATCGAGAAGATCGAATATCATAAATACACGGCGGTTCCGGTACTGAACAAAAAGGGCTGCTACGTGGGAACACTGACGGAAGGAGATCTGCTCCGCATCATAAAAGAACGGTATCTGCTGAATTACCATGAAGCAGAGGATATCCCGCTCTGGCAGGTTCCGAAACGGTGGAATTATGAGTCCGTCAACATCAGCAGCAACATCGAGGACCTGATCGAGATGTCCATGCGGCAGAATTTCGTTCCAGTTGTGGATGACGAGGGAATCTTCATCGGCATCATCCGAAGAAGAGATATCATCCGGTACTGTTATCAGAAAAGCGGCATCAAAGAAGAGGAAGAAGCCCGGCGCAGCGCGCGGAAACAAAACGCAGAACAGATGATTCTGCAGTAAAGAAGAAAATGAGGGAAACATTATGAAAAAACTGATCGATCTTATCCAGGAAGAGCTGGTAAAAGCCTTTACCGCTGCGGAGATGGACCCGTCCTATGCAAGGGTTTCCGTTTCCAACCGCCCGGATCTGTGCGAATACCAGTGCAACGGCGCAATGGCAGCTGCAAAAGCATACCACAAAGCACCGATCCAGCTGGCTGAAGCAGTTGTAGAAAAAGTGACCGATCACAGCGTGATCGGTGAAATTGAAGCCGTAAAACCGGGATTCATCAACCTGAAAATCAACCCGGAATTTCTGGCAGATTATCTTTCCAAAATGCAGAACGATGAAGATCTTTCTGTAGAGAAAGCAAAAAATCCGAAAACCATCATCGTAGATTACGGCGGAGCAAACGTGGCAAAACCGCTTCACGTCGGCCATCTCCGTTCCGCGATCATCGGCGAGAGCATCAAGCGTATGGGACGCTTCATGGGCCACAACATGATCGGTGACGTTCATCTTGGAGACTGGGGTCTGCAGATGGGACTGATCATCACCGAGCTGCAGGAGCGCCATCCGGAGCTTGTTTATTTTGATGAGTCCTTTACGGGAGAGTACCCGGAGGAAGCACCGTTTACGATCAGCGAGCTCGAGGAGATTTATCCTTGCGCAAGCGGCAAATCGAAAGAGGACGAGGACTATAAGAAACGTGCACTCGAGGCAACGAGAGAGCTGCAGCAGGGCAGAAGAGGATATCGTGCGATCTGGAAACACATTATGAACGTTTCTGTTGCCGATCTGAAAAAGAACTATGGAAACCTCGACGTTCATTTCGATCTGTGGATGGGTGAGTCCGATGCACAGGAGTACATTCCGGACATGGTAGATTACCTGAAAGACAATGGTTATGCACATTATGACCAGGGCGCACTCGTTGTTGATGTCAAAGAAGAGACAGACACAAAAGAGATCCCGCCGTGCATGATCTTAAAATCCGATGGAGCAGCTCTGTATGATACGACAGACCTGGCAACCATCATCCAGCGTATGAAACTGTACAAGCCGGACGAGATCTGCTATCTGGCAGACAAACGTCAGGAGCTTCACTTCGTACAGTGTTTCCGCTGTGCAAGAAAAGCAAAACTGGTGAATGATGATACCGTTCTTTCCTTTATCGGCTTTGGTACCATGAACGGAAAAGACGGAAAACCGTTCAAGACCCGTGAGGGCGGCGTTATGCGTCTGGAGCGTCTGATCGGCGAGATCAACGATGAGATGTATGAGAAGATCGTGGAGAACCGCAGCGTAAAAGATACGGATGCAAGAGGAACGGCACAGATTGTCGGACTGTCTGCTATTAAATACGGTGACCTGTCCAACCAGGCATCGAAAGATTATGTATTCGATGTTGAGAGATTTACTTCCTTCGAGGGAAACACCGGTCCGTACATCCTGTACACGATCGTTCGTACAAAATCCATCCTCGGAAAATATAAAGAAGAGGGAAATGAACTGAAGAAAGGCGCACTTCTGGCACCGAAGAGCGACAGCGAGAAAGCTCTGATGCTTTCCGTATCCCGTTTCAACGGCGTTGTGGAGAACGCATTCGAGGAGAAAGCACCGCATAAGATCTGTGCTTATATCTACGAGCTTGCAAACGAGTTCAACCACTTCTACCACGAGACCAAGATCTTAAGTGAGCAGGATGAGGCAAGAAAAGCATCTTACCTGGCACTGCTGGATCTTGTCCGCGAGGTACTTGAGACCTGCATCGACCTGCTGGGATTCTCGGCACCGGAACGGATGTAAGATTCGTCAAGAGGGAAAAAATAGATAAAAAACAGGCGATTTTTTTGGCAGCCGTCGGCTTCTGTAGTTCTTGCAGAAACGGCGGCTGTTGTGTTATACTTACATCACGATTTTTCATCCGCTTGGACATTCGTCCTGAAAAATCGATTCTATATTACTCTATCGAAGAGCCATTCGGCTCAATTTATATCCATGTACAAAAACAGAATATCGGACTGACAAACACTTTGACGTAAAAAGAGGAGGCGGGATCATTGGAAAAGTAGAACTTCCGGGAGGGAAGTATCGCCTGCTGTCAGTGCTCGGAAGAGGGGCAACGTCTGTCGTTTATCTTGCAGAGAAAACTGGATCCGGAAAGCGGTATGCAGTCAAGGTAAGTATATGTGACAGGGAAAAACTGCGCCGGGAAGCGTTTCTTTTACAGAAGTTTTCATATCCCGGGATTCCCTGTGCGGTGGAACTTCTGGAAAGTGGAACAAAAAGCTTTCTGGTGATGGAAGCTGTAAACGGAAAATCTATCGGACAGCGTATGCGTAAGGGAGAACGGTTTTCCAGCCGGGAAATTCTGAAAACGGGAATTGCCCTGAGCGGGATTCTCTGTTATCTCCATGCACAGAACCCGCCGGTTTTCTACCGGGATCTGAAGCCGGACAACGTGATGATAACAGAGCGTGGTGAAATATACCTTGTGGATTTCGGTGCAGCCGGAACAGAAGAAACGGGTGTGGAAGTCCGTTATGGAACCCGCGGTTATGCAGCGCCGGAGCAGTATGACGGGAAGTGTGACGCCCGTTCCGATCTTTATGCACTCGGCGCACTGCTTGCGGCAATGGCGAAGCATGCGAAAAAGCGGCAGAAAAGAGGACTCTGGCGGGTGATGGAAAAGTGTATGCAGAAAAAGCCGGAGGAGCGGTATGCGTCTGCCGGAGAAGTCAAAAAGGCACTGCGGCGGCTGGAAAGAAAGCGAAAAGGCAGGAAGACTCTGCGGATCTTTGCAGTTTTTGCTTTTCTGACAGGAGGAGCGGCTGCAGTTGCCAGCAGGATGCCATGGGGGCAGTTTCCGGCGGCAGACGAATGGGAGGAGCAGGGAGATCTCTGGTTCTGCGGAAATCCGGTGGAAGAAGGCAGTCTGCCGAACTACCAGAAAGCGCGGGAAGCGTTCTTAAAGGCAGACCATCTCAGTCAGGCGGGGCGTGTGGAGCAGGAACTTGTGGAATACTGTCTGGCGGATGATGCGGCAAGGGAAAAAATGCAGATGGAGCCATTGCTGGCTGAATTTTATGATGACACGCAGCAGGAGCCGGAAAAAGAAAAACGCTGCCGCAGATATCTTGCTGTTGCAGGAATGTATTTCAGTTTTTCCGAAGAACTGGCGCGTGAAAATGACATAGATGCCATGCGGAAAGGAATTGAAGTGCTGGAAAAGGCCGCAGGCGAGAATATGGAGGGGCAGTGGGAGGCGGTTATCTGGCAGAGACTGGCGGATGCGTGCTATCTTGGCGGAAAATCCGGGGATGGGGAAAGAGAACAGGACTGGTGCCAGGAGAGCTTTCTCTATTACGAACGGCTTCTGTACAGCAGACAGGATGGAAACCGGCGGAAAAATCTGCTCAGGGCCGCAGAGCTGGCACTTCAGTTCGACATGCAGGAAAAAGCAGAACAGTACCTCAACGAGGCAGCAGAAATTCTGGGAATGGAGGAGGATATTTTTTATCAGCAGATCAGAAAAAGATGGGAGGAAGCAAGATGAGAAAAAAGACCATATGCGCAATGATGACAGGATTCCTGGCCGTCCAGGGAATCGAAGTCCACGCGGAGACACAGCAGACGACAGGCGAGGCCGCAAGTGCGGTGGAAAGCGTGGAATTAGAAGCTGAAATCATCGAGAACAGTGATGTGACAGATGCGGACGGGAAAGCCGGACCGGAGGAACTGCTGCCGGACGAAAAGTCAGAAGAAGAACCGCCTATAGAAGAGAAAACAGAGCAGGAACCAGAGCCGCCGGAAGAGAAAACAGATCCGGCAGAGACCGGAAAGAAAGAGACAGAAGGAGAAGAAAAAATGCTTCCCCCGACGGTAATTCCGGATCCGGAGAAAGAACCAGCGGAAAGGTGGGAAGAAGAGGAGGAAGAAATTTCGGAAGATTCAGAATCGGGGAAGCCAGAAGAATTGCCGGGGGCAGGAGATATGGGTTCCGGGGAATCGGAATCAGAGGAAGGATGTGAAGAAACAGATACAAAAGAATCAGAGACAGAAGAGTCAGATTCGGAGAGAACGGATTTTGGAGAAATGGACACAGAAAAACCAGATTATGAAGATACAGGTTCAGAAAAATCCGGAACGGAAAATTTGATGCCAGAAGATCCGGAACCGGAAAAGCCTGATATGGAAGAAACGAAGCAGGAATCTCCGTCAACCGAAAAAGAGTCAGAAAATCAAACCTCGGAAACAAAAGCACCAGAAAAAGAGGAGCCTACCGTAATGCCAGATGCCGGAAAGTCAAACACAGAAAAGCAGGAACAAACGGAGCCCGGGCAATCGTCTCCGGAGAAAGAAGAACTCAAAACAGACGAACAGCTGCCCGTTGCTGCAGCCACGCCCGAGGAGGTGACCCAAGATCCAGATGATATTCCACTACAAACAGAAGAAAGCAGTCCTCCGCCTGCCGAAACTCCATCTGAGAGTGCCGGGGAGGAGCCATCTCAAATACCGCCGCAGATCATCGCCGATTTCATATTATCACAGATGGCAGACGAAGAGTTCGAAGCGCCGAACCCCCTGATTATCCGCCCGGCCGACAACAGCGTCGAAATAGATCCCGGTTATACCCCGGAAATTCTGCTCGAGGGAGCCGCCGACACGGCTGAAATTCTTTCCTGCATGGTAAATGGCTCCGAAGCCGAATATGAATGGAAAGAAAACAAAATCTGTCTGAAAGCCGAGAGCCTTTCCGAAGGCTACAACCGCATCACTGTAAAAGTGCGTGGCGCAGACGGCATTGTTCGAACCATGAAACCGTGGGAAGTCA
>OGPW01002128.1_pt1 | contig 11733 bp, 9 predicted proteins | sample 1553061 | NCBI WGS metagenome assembly OGPW01 (sample SAMEA2580292, study PRJEB22360) | human gut metagenome | biome: human gut; feature: human-associated habitat; material: faeces | place: Denmark | collected 2008/2010
TTGCAGAAGTGACAGAAACAAAAGAAGAGAAAAAGGAAACACAGGAGCAAGAATAAAGGATCAAAATTCCCTGCCATCCGGCCAATGACCGGTTGTGTGGGGAATTTTATAGTTTACACGAGACCTTGACGACTGCCGCGATAGTTTTAGAAATCTAACAGAAAGAAGGCGAGGCAATGCATTTTTTTCATTTATCTGATCTGCATATCGGGAAGCAGTTATATGGATATTCTCTGCTGGAAGATCAGGAGTGGATCCTGACAGAGATTTACGAATTGATCCGGGAGAAACGACCGGACGGTGTCCTGATCGCTGGTGATGTGTATGACAAATCAGTACCTGCAGCGGAAGCGGTTACGGTATTTGACCGGTTTCTTACCAAAGTAAGCCAGCTGGAACCGAAGATTCCGGTGCTGATTATCAGCGGGAATCATGATTCTCCGGAACGACTGGCGTTCGGTGCAAAGATTCTGAGCAGGCAACAGATCTATGTGGCGGGAACCTGTCCACAGATACCGGAAGACCATCTGAAAAAGGTCACTTTTCAAGATGAATGGGGAGAGACAGAGGTATGGATGCTTCCGTTTGTGAAACCCGGATATGTGCGAAAACTAATGGAAGAGAGCAAAAAGGAAACAGACAGAGAGGACGGAGCAGGAGAACAAAGAGACCGCGACGGGGAAACAGAGATAAAAGTGAAAAACGGATGGGAAGAGATACGCAGGGATTATAATGAGGCGGTAAAATTTCTTCTGGAGAGAGAGCAGGTGGATACGGAGAAACGAAATATACTGATTTCCCATCAGTTCTATACTGCAGGTGGTGAGACACCGAAAACCAGTGATTCCGAGACGATAAGTGTTGGAGGACTTGATCAGGTGGATATTTCGTGTCTTGCGCCGTTTTCCTATGTGGCACTGGGACATATCCACCGCCCGCAGTCGATGGGAAGAGAAAGTATCCGTTACTGTGGTTCGATGTTAAAATACTCGGTCAGTGAGTGGGAACAGGAAAAATCGGTGACAGAAGTGATTCTGGAAGCACCGGGACAGGAACCGGTGATTCAGCTGCATCCGCTGCATCCGTTACGGGAGATATGCGTGATCAGGGGAAGACTGGAAGAGATTCTGGAAGCGAACAAAGACAGTATCTGCGAGGATTATGTCAGTATTGTTCTGACGGATGAAGAGGAACTGTATCAGCCGAAGGAACAGCTGGAACGGATCTTTACGCATATTCTGGAAGTGAGGACAGAGAGAAACCGGAAGCTTGTACAAGAATGGGAAGACGGACAGGCAGAGGATACACAGTCAGATCCGAAACTGGTTTTTGAACAGTTCTTTTCCCAGATTCAGGGACGGAAGCTGCAGGAAGAAGAGGCGGCAGTGCTGGAAGAAGTATTTGCGAAAATCAGGGAGGAAGAAGGATGAGACCGATGATACTGACGATGTCCGCATTTGGTTCTTATGCGGACTGCGTGACAATAGATTTCGGGCAGGTGCAGCAGGGTGTGTTTCTGATCACGGGAGATACCGGGGCAGGTAAGACAACGATCTTTGACGGGATCACCTATGCACTGTATGGACAGACCAGCGGTGGACGGAGAGACGGAACCATGATGCGCAGCCAATACGCGCCGGATGGGACGAAGACATATGTGGATCTGACATTTTCCACCGGGGGACAGGTCTGGCGGGTGCTTCGAAGTCCGGAGTATGAGAGGGAGAGCAAACGACGGAACAAAGACGGTGAGAGGACGATGACAAAGGAGCGGGGCAGCGTGGAGCTGTATCAGCCGGATGGCAGTCTGTATCCGGGAAACAGACAGGAAGTTAACCGGAAACTGGTGGAAATCCTCGGTGTGGATGCCAGGCAGTTTATGCAGATCGCGATGATCGCACAGGGAGATTTTCTGCGGCTGCTGCTGGCAAAGTCCGATGAGCGAAAAGAAATTTTCTCCCGGATCTTTGATACAAGAATCTTCGGACGGGTGCAGGAGGAACTGAAAAACAGGAACAAACGGTGTTACGGTGAGCTGGAGGATAACAGAAAGTCCTGTCTGCGGGAGATAGAACAGCTGGAAGTTTCGGAAAGCACGGTTCAGGAAAAGGAGGAACTGCTCCGGACAGGACAGAAAGAACCGGATCTTGAGGCGGTGCTTGCTTTTGCAGAGCGCATGCTGGAAGAAGATAAATTGCAGTATGAACAGAGCCAGAAAGAAATGAAAAAAACAACTGCGACGCTGGAAAAACTGAATCAGCGCTACAGTGTGGAAAAAGAGAGAGCAGAGAGTTTTTCAAAACTTACGCAGTTGGAAAAACAGATTCGTGTGCTGGAAGAGAAAAGAGAAGAAAAGGAACAGGAAAAGGAACGGATCGGTGCCGCAAAGCGGGCGGCAAAAGTAGAAATGGTTTATGTAGGCTACCGGGAGACTGCAGAGAGCAGAGAACGGATGCAGATGCAGGAAAAACAGCTGAAAGCGTGGCTGGAGGAACGGAAAGAGGAAACAGAAAAACTGAAAGAAAAGGAGAAAACCTGGAACAGTTATGTGCAGAAACTGGAGGAGAAAGCTAAACGCGATTTGGGTATGCTTCCTCCCAAAGAATTTTCTCCGGAAGATATCCGTGGAAAGTTCGTTCAAGGTACCAAGCATTTAAAACGCAGAAAAGAAAGCGGGCGTAAGCCGATGACTTATGGAGCTTTGTTTGTGGCCATTTTGGTTTTGTTGTATATTCTGCATTACCTGGTGACCGGTGAGTTTACTTTTTAATTACGTAAGTTTATAAGATATATGAGCGATATTATCCGTTTGCTGCCGGATTCCGTTGCCAATCAGATAGCAGCGGGAGAGGTGATTCAGCGTCCTGCATCAGTGATTAAAGAATTGGTGGAGAATGCTATCGACGCAGGTGCTCAGCACGTTGACGTGTTGGTAGTGGATGCAGGAAAGACTTCCATTCAGGTGATTGATGATGGAAAAGGTATGTCGGAAACAGATGCACGTTTGTCTTTTGAGCGCCATGCGACTTCTAAAATTCGTGAAGCTGCTGATTTGTTTGCTTTGCATACCATGGGATTTCGTGGAGAGGCTTTGGCTTCTATTGCTGCTGTGGCTCAGGTGGAGCTTCGTACTCGTATGGAAGGGGAGGAATTGGGAACGATGTTGACGATATCCGGCTCCAAGGTAGAGGGACAGGAGGCGGTTTCTTGCCCGAAAGGCAGTAGCTTCAGTGTGAAGAATTTATTCTTTAATGTGCCGGCGCGTCGTAAGTTCCTGAAGTCGAACCAGACGGAGCTGAGTAATATATTGACGGAGTTTGAACGGATTGTATTGGTTAATCCGGAGGTGTCTTTCACTTTGCATCATAATGGGGCGGAACTGTTCAATCTTCCTGCACTTCAGTTGCGCCAGCGTATCATGGGAGTTTTCGGAAAGAAAATAAATCAGGAGTTGTTATCGCTGGATGTAGATACTACAATGGTCCGTGTTTCCGGGTTTGTAGGAAAACCTGAAACAGCCCGTAAGAAAGGAGCCCGCCAATATTTCTTTGTAAACGGGCGATATATGCGCCATCCTTATTTTCATAAGGCTATCATGGATGCATACGAGCAGTTGGTTCCCGTGGGTGAGCAAGTATCTTATTTCATTTATTTTGAGGTGAATCCTGCTAATATTGATGTGAACATACATCCTACTAAAACAGAGATAAAGTTTGAGAACGAGCAAGCCATCTGGCAGATATTGGCAGCTGCCGTGAAAGAAACTCTAGGTAAGTTCAATGCGGTACCTTCCATTGATTTTGATACGGAGGGAATGCCGGATATTCCAGCCTTTGATGCATCTCCATACACTGGTATACAGCCACCAAAGACAACTTATAATCCTGATTATAATCCTTTTAATGTTTCGGCTGCTCCTCCCTCTTCTTATTCAAAGCCTAGTAAGGACTGGGAACAACTGTATGCGGGGCTGGAACGTCATGCTTCTTCTCAAAACTTTCATCCTGACGAGAATGATTATAGGGCGGAAGAGGCTTCTCCTGCGGAGGAAAATCCCGGATTGTATGATCATGTGGAGGACTCTTCAGTCAGTGAGAAATCCGGCCAGCATTATCAGTTTAAAGGACGTTTTATTTTGACTTCTGTAAAGTCCGGCTTAATGATCATTGATCAGCAGCGTGCCCATATCCGTATTTTATATGACAAGTATATAGACCAGATAAGTCGTCGTCAAGGTGTTTCTCAAGGAATGCTGTTTCCGGATATTGTGCAGTTTCCGCTTTCCGAAGTGGCTATTTTGCAGGAAATTATGGAAGACTTGTCTTTCCTGGGATTCGAACTGACTGATTTGGGAGGAGGAAGTTATGCCATAAACGGTGTTCCTGCAGGTATTGAAGGCCTTAACCCGATAGACTTGATCCAAAATATGGTGCATACAGCTATGGAAAAAGGTGGCAAGGTAAAAGAAGAGGTGCAGAGTATTCTGGCATTGACTTTGGCTAAAGCGGCGGCAATTGTTCCCGGACAAGTGTTGACGAATGAGGAAATGACAGGTTTGGTGGATGGCTTATTTGCTGTGGCTACTCCTAATTATACTCCGGATGGTAAAACGGTTCTTTCCGTGATTAATGAGGATGATTTGGAAAAACTGTTTAAATAATTTGCCAATGTGCTGGTTTGCCAATGTGCTGCTCTATGTCCGCATGGTAATTGACACATTGGCATATTGACACATTGTTACATTATAAAGAACGTGAAGATTCTTGAACTAAATAAAAACAAATTCAACACACCGTTATTCTTTGGCAGGACTTTTGTACTTTTGAAAACTCATTTGCCGTAGAAAGTTTTTTTGAGTAAGGACTTTGGGCAGACAATAAACTATTATATGAAAATAACATTACTTAGCTTGGTCCTGTGCCTGCTTTGTTCTTTGAATATGGCGGCACAAGGAAGTGACATAGGTAGTAATCCTGAGGATACCACCATCCATCAACTTTCAAAAAAAGAATTAAGACGCCGGAAGGTGGCTAAGCGCAATATACATTATAATATATTGGGAGGACCGAGTTATACTCCGGACTTTGGTGCGTTAATAGGAGGTAGTGCTCTTGTTACATTTCGTATGAATCCGTCGGATACCTTGCAGAAACGTTCTGTGTTGCCGATGGCTGTTGCGGTAATGTTCGAGGGGGGCTTGAATCTGATGGTGAAGCCTCAGTTGTTTTTCAAAAATGATAAATTCCGTATTTTTGGAAAATTCACTTACAAGAATACATTGGAGAATTTTTATGGTATCGGCTATGCTACCAATAAGCATTATGAGCGCAGTGACTCTACCAGTGAATATCGTTATAGCGGTTTCCAGATTAATCCGTGGTTTTTATTCCGTTTGGGTAAAAGTAATTTCTTTGCCGGTCCCCAGATTGACTTGAGTTATGATAAAATATCCGAGCCTGCCAAGTATTTGGTAGATCAGCCTGATTACAAAAGGTTGGGAGGCACTGCTCACGGATATTCCAATTTCAGTTCGGGAGTGGGATTTCTGCTGACTTATGACAGCCGGGATATTCCTGCCAATGCTTATAAAGGCATTTATCTGGATTTTCGTGGGCTGATGTACCAGAAGTTTTTGGGAGGAGATAATAACTTCTACCGCTTGGAAGTGGACTACCGCCAATACAAAAAGGTAGGAAATAGAAAAGTTATAGCTTGGACTGCCCAAACCAAGAATGTGTTTGGGGATGTTCCTATGAACCAATATGCTTTAAGTGGCACTCCTTTTGATCTTCGTGGATATTATATGGGGCAGTATCGTGATAAATCCTCTCATGTGGTGCTTGCCGAATATCGTCAGATGTTCAATACGGATAAAAGTACATGGGTAAAGCGTATGTTGCATCATTTGGGTTTTGTTGCATGGGGAGGGTGCGGTTTTATGGGGCCTACCATGGGTAAGATTGAAGGAGTGCTTCCTAATGCCGGTGTGGGACTTCGTATCGAGGTGCAGCCGCGTATGAATGTACGTCTGGATTTCGGACGTAATTTTGCCAATGATCAAAGTTTGTTCTATTTCAATATGACAGAAGCATTTTAATGGAAGTAAACACTATGCAGACTGAATATATATTAAAAGCGATGGATGCGGCTTTAGCTGCCGGTAAGGAAATTCTGAACGTTTATAATGATCCTTCTTCTGATTTTCAGGTTGAAAGGAAAGCCGATAATTCTCCACTGACTCTTGCAGACCGTAAGGCGCATGAAATCATTATGACTTATTTGCAAGAAACAGACTATCCGGTATTGAGTGAGGAAGGAAAGCATTTGCCTTACGAGAAACGGGAGCAATGGGATACGTTGTGGATAGTCGATCCCTTGGATGGAACAAAGGAATTTATAAAACGGAATGGGGAATTTACTGTCAATATTGCTTTGGTAAAAGAAGGAGTTCCTGTTTTTGGAGTGATTTATGTTCCTGTCAAAGAAACGCTTTATTGGGGTGAACTGACAACCGGCGCTTATAAAATGGAAGGAGTGACCGGACGTGCAGACCGTTCACTGGAAGAAATGAAGGCATCGGCATTTCGTATGCCCTGTGCCGAAACAAATGAAGTTTTTGTCATTGTTGCTTCCCGTTCCCATCTGTCGGCCGAAACGGAAGAGTATATTGAGGAAAAGCGAAAGATATACCCTCATGTGGAGTTGGTGTCTGTAGGCAGTTCCATCAAGATTTGCAAAGTGTGTGAGGGACTGGCCGATGAATATCCCCGTTTTGCTCCTACCATGGAGTGGGATACGGCTGGCTGCCGGTCATGCCATAGCCAAGGCATCCGGAGCAGAAATATATCAGGCGGGAAAAGAAGAACCGTTGAAATATAACAAGCCGGACTTGCTGAATCCTTGGTTTGTCGTTAAACGAAATTAATATCCGGAAACGATGCTGACATTCGAAATGATTATTGTGTTTTTGGGATTAATAGGGATGGTGACTGCATTAGTCCTTGATAAAATGCGTCCCGGAATGATTCTGTTCTCTGTTACTGTACTCTTTCTTTGTTTCGGTATATTGACTCCGAAAGAGATGTTGGAGGGATTCAGTAATAAAGGGATGATTACCGTAGCGTTGCTTTTCCTGATCAGTGAAGGAGTCCGGCAATCGGGAGCGTTGGGACAGTTGATAAAGAAACTTCTGCCTCAAGAGAAGACAACGGTCATGAAGGCGCAGGCACGTATGCTGCCCGCTATTTCTTTTGTTTCTGCTTTTCTCAATAATACGCCGGTGGTTGTGATTTTTGCTCCTATTATTAAACGTTGGGCGGAATCTGTCCGCATTCCGGCAACTAAATTCTTGATCCCTCTTTCATATGCTACCATACTGGGGGGAATGTGTACGCTTATCGGGACTTCTACTAATCTGGTGGTGGATGGTATGATTTTAGATGCCGGATATAAGGGCTTTGGTATGTTTGAATTAGGCCGGGTGGGTATTTTCATTGCTTTGGCAGGAGTTGTTTATTTGTTGTTCTTTTCTTCTAGGTTGTTGCCGGAGGTACGGAAAGACACGGTAGGCGACGAACATGGGGAAGCGGATGCGTCTTCTTTTCATCGTGTTGAAGCGGTGATAGGTGCTCGTTTCCCGGGTATCAATAAAAGGGTGGGGGATTTTAATTTTGTCCGTCATTATGGTGCTGAAGTAAAAGAAATAAAACGAAGCGGAGTTAGTATTGTAGATAATCTGTCACGTGTGAAGTTTCGTGAGGGAGATACGTTGGTGCTATGGGCAGATGATTCATTTATCTCTACATGGGGAGACTCTTCTGTATTCGTGTTATTGGCCAATGGCAAAGATACCGAGCCGAAAGCTGGGAGAAAGAAACGTTGGTTTGCATTGACTTTATTGGTGCTGATGATTGTGGGGGCAACAGTAGGAGAGTTGCCTTTTATGGAAAAATTACTTCCCGGTATTGATCTTGATATGTTCTTTTTTGCAGCTGTAACGACTGTGATAATGGCATGGACCAAACTTTTTCCGGCACGTAAATATACAAAATATATATCATGGGATATCTTGATAACCATTGCCTGTGCGTTTGCTATAAGTCGCGCCATGGTAAATTCCGGAGTGGCGGATGTCATTGCGCATGGAATCATTGATATGAGTGATGACTACAGTCCGCATGTGTTGCTGGCTGTTTTGTTTATCATTACAAATCTGTTTACCGAACTGATAACCAATAATGCCGCCGCCGCATTGGCTTTTCCGCTTGCCCTTTCCTTATCCAATCAGTTGGGGGTAAGTCCGATGCCCTTTTTTGTTGTCATTTGCATCGCTGCATCTGCCAGTTTTTCCACTCCTATCGGTTATCAGACTAATTTGATTGTGCAGGGTATCGGAAACTATAAGTTTACGGATTTTGTACGTATCGGTTTGCCGTTGAATATATTGACATTTATAATTTCGGTTATTCTGATACCGCTGATATGGCCTTTTTGATGAAGTTAAAGACAAAATGAAAATAGAGAATGGAAGAGGAAAATATATATCCTATCTTTGACCGTATGCTTTCCCGGAAAGATAAAGAAGAACTGCTGGGACAACGGGGAGTTATGCTGTGGCTGACGGGACTTAGCGGTTCCGGTAAGAGTACTATTGCCATAGCTTTGGAACGTGAATTACATAAACGTGGTTTGCTCTGCCGTATATTGGACGGGGATAATATTCGTAGTGGCATCAATAATAATTTGGGCTTTTCGGCAGAGGATCGTGTGGAAAACATCCGTCGCATAGCCGAAATAGGCAAGTTGTTTGTTGATACGGGAATCATTACCATTGCCGCTTTCATCAGTCCCGGCAATGAGCTTCGGCAGATGGCTGCCCGTATTATCGGGATAGAGGATTTCCTGGAAATCTATGTCAGCACTCCTTTGGTAGAGTGTGAGAAACGTGATGTGAAAGGACTTTATGCCAAAGCACGTCGGGGTGAAATCAAGAACTTTACCGGAATTTCCGCCCCTTTTGAAGCTCCGGAGCATCCTGCCTTATCTTTGGATACTTCTAAGCTGAGTTTGGAAGAGTCGGTCAATACTTTGTTGGAGTTGGTGCTCCCCATTGTTGGTAAAAAAGGAGAAAAAATATAATTCATTATAAAATGGAAGAAAATTATAAATTGAGCCACTTAAGGGAACTGGAAGCGGAGTCTATCCATATCATTCGTGAAGTGGCAGCTGAATTTGAGAATCCTGTTATGCTTTATAGTATTGGTAAAGATTCGTCTGTCATGGTACGTTTGGCAGAGAAGGCTTTCTATCCGGGAAAGGTGCCTTTCCCTTTGATGCATATCGATTCTAAATGGAAATTCAGGGAAATGATAGAGTTCCGTGATCAATACGCCAAAGAACATGGATGGAATTTGATAGTGGAAAGTAATATGGAGGCTTTTAATGCCGGAGTAGGGCCTTTTACGCATGGCAGCAAAGTGCATACCGATTTAATGAAGACACAGGCGTTGCTTCACGGGCTGGATAAATACAGGTTTGATGCCGCCTTTGGTGGAGCACGTCGTGATGAGGAAAAGTCACGTGCCAAAGAACGTATATTCTCTTTTCGTGACCGTTTTCATCAGTGGGATCCTAAAAACCAGCGTCCTGAGTTGTGGGATATTTATAATGCTAAGATTCATAAAGGGGAAAGTATCCGTGTGTTTCCATTAAGCAACTGGACTGAGCTGGATATCTGGCAGTACATCCGTTTGGAAAATATTCCTATCGTGCCGCTCTATTTTGCCAAGGAACGTCCTGTGGTGAATATAGATGGAAATCTGATTATGGCTGATGATGACCGACTGCCCGAAGAATATCGGGACCGTATTGAAATGAAGAAAGTGCGTTTCCGTACTTTGGGGTGTTGGCCTTTGACCGGGGCCGTAGAGAGTGATGCCGATACGATTGAGAAAATTGTAGAGGAAATGATGACCACTACCAAAAGCGAGCGTACTACCCGTGTCATTGATTTCGACCAGGATGCCAGTATGGAGCAGAAGAAACGTGAGGGATATTTTTAAATGGATAAGTAGAAATTTAAAATGAAGAAATGGGTGATGGAGAATAAACTGAATATAAAGGAATATTTAGATAAGGATGAACAGAAAGACTTGCTACGCCTGTTGACAGCCGGTTCGGTAGACGATGGAAAGTCTACCCTGATAGGACGTCTGTTGTTTGACAGCAAGAAGTTGTACGAGGACCAGCTTGCCGCTTTGGAACGTGACAGCAAACGTGTGGGGAATGCAGGTGACCATATAGATTACGCTTTGTTGTGCGACGGGTTGAAAGCAGAGCGCGAGCAGGGTATTACGATTGATGTAGCTTACCGTTATTTTTCAACGAACAACCGTAAATTTATCATAGCCGATACTCCGGGACATGAACAATATACCCGCAATATGATTACCGGAGGTTCTACTGCCAATCTTGCCATAATCTTGGTAGATGCTCGCTTGGGTGTGATTACGCAGACCTGCCGCCATACTTTTCTGGTATCTTTATTGGGAATAAAGCATGTGGTGCTGGCGGTGAACAAGATGGACCTTGTCGGGTTTTCGGAGGAGCGTTTCAACGAAATCGTGACCGAATATAAGAAATTTGTAGAGCCATTGGGAATCCCGGATGTGACTTGTATTCCTCTTTCGGCACTTGACGGTGACAATGTGGTGCAGAAATCTGAACGTACGCCATGGTACAAAGGTACTTCTTTATTGGAATTGCTTGAAACGGTTTCCATCGAGAATGACCATAATCTGACTGATTTCCGTTTCCCGGTTCAGTATGTATTAAGACCGAATCTGGATTTCCGCGGTTTCTGTGGAAAGGTTGCTTCCGGTGTCATCCATAAAGGAGATGAGGTGATGGCTTTGCCTTCCGGCAAGAAATCTCATATCAAGAGTATTGTTACTTATGATGGTGAGTTAGAGTATGCTTTCCCGCCGCAAGCAGTGACATTGACTTTGGAGGATGAGATTGACGTGTCTCGCGGAGATATGTTGGTGCATGCCGATAATGTGCCTGTGATAGATCGTAACTTTGAAGCCATGTTGGTATGGATGGATGAGGAGGCGATGGACCTTGACAAATCTTTCTTTATCAAGCATACCACCAATACAGGACGTACCCGTATAGATAGCATTAAGTATAAAGTGGATGTGAATACGATGGAGCATCTGTCTGTTGAAAACGGTAAATTGAAAAAGGAGGATCTGCCTTTGCAATTGAATCAGATTGCCCGTGTGACATTTACTACTGCCAAGCCGCTTTTCTTTGATTCTTATCAAAAGAATAAAGCTTGCGGTTCTTTTATTCTGATTGACCCCATTACCAATAACACCAGTGCGGTGGGGATGATTATAGACAGAGTGGAAGCCAAAGATATGCTGAATGCCATGGAAGTTCCTACTTTGAATCTGGCAGCTATGGGTATTGGTGAGGAACATTATGAAGCCATAGAAAAGGTGGTGAAAGAATTGGACCGTCAAGGCATTACAGTCAAGATAGAAAAATAACAGCGTACAATTAAAAAAGAAGAGTAATGGGATTACTTGAATTCAATAAACTGCCAATCAATACATTAGTAGGCGCCGATTGGAAAACTTTTAAGGCGATTACTACAGGAAGGGAAATTGATTCGGCATATAGAGGAAAATACCGTTTGACGAAAGTTGGATGCCGTTTGCTTTCCAC
>OGPW01002135.1_pt1 | contig 11710 bp, 8 predicted proteins | sample 1553061 | NCBI WGS metagenome assembly OGPW01 (sample SAMEA2580292, study PRJEB22360) | human gut metagenome | biome: human gut; feature: human-associated habitat; material: faeces | place: Denmark | collected 2008/2010
ACCCCGGATTTCCCGACCGGGCCGTCCAACACATTGCCGCTGTAGAACTGCACGCCGGGCATGGTGGTGCGGACGGTCATCGCGATCCCCGTATCGGGCGAATAGAGCTCTGCGGCGACCTTCTCCCCATCCCCGCCGTCCAGGATAAAGTTGTGGTCGTAGCCGCCGGTCAGTTTGAGCTGTTCGAAATCTGCTTCGATCTCTGCTCCGATTGCTTTCTCGCTGGTGAAATCCATCGGGGTTCCCTGTACCGGTGCATGCTCGCCGGTCGGGATGGATGCAGAATCGATCACCGGGCTGAACTGCTCCGCTTTTAAGACAAGTGTCTGATTCTCAATAGATCCGGCATCGTGGCCTGCCAGGTTGAAGTAGCTGTGGTTTGTCATGTTGACAACGGTATCCTGATCGCAGCTTCCCTCATAGTGGATTTCTACGGCGTTCTCATCGGTCAGGGTATACGTAACGGACACTTCAAAGTTTCCCGGGAATCCCTGGTCTCCGTCCGGGCTCATCAGAACGAAGGTAACGGCGCTGTCATCCGCCTCTTCTACGTTCCAGAGGCGGTAATCGTATCCGTCCGGGCCGCTGTGCAGGTTGTTGTTGTTCTCATTTTTTGCCAGATGGTATGTTTTTCCGTGCAGTTCAAATGCTGCTCCCGCGATACGGTTTCCGTTTCTTCCGATGGTGGCTCCAAAATGGCTTCCGTCGGTCTCATAGCCGGTTACGGAGTCAAATCCAAGGACAACGTCTCTCTTCTTTCCATCCTTATCCGGAACGAGAACCGATACCAGATGTGCGCCGTAATCGGTTACACTGATTTCCATTCCGTTTTTATTGGAGAGCGTGTAGAGCAATGCTTCTTTTCCGTCTTTTGTTGTTCCAAAACCCTGTTTTTTCATGTTCCTTCTCCTTTTGGTTGTATGTAACGTATAAAAGAGAACCATTTTCATGATTCTCTTTTTTCTCTTTTGTAACCCCGGAATGCCGTTTCCCATACTTTGACTCCTAGCAACGCAAGCTAGGTGGGTAGCCGCAGTCATCATTTCTGCCTTCCACTGACGTCTGTTTCCAGGATGGCCTGACATCCACATGACAATAATAAGCCTCCCGTTTAAAGTAAATGTAGGTTCAAAATAATGAGATCATCGAACATTCCAGGAAGTTACATTTTTCTTCTTTTCTTTTCACAATTCGGATTATACGCTATTTTGGTTCGCTTTTCAAGTATTATTGCACAATTACTCAAAAATATTCGAACAGCTTTTGTATTAAATGATAATACACACCATTCCGCCCCGGCTGTCGTTGACAATTTTCTGCATGGAATCCTGGAGTTTTGCCTGGCCGTCCTCGGTGATCTGGGCGATTTTGCTGCGGATGCCGTCGTCAACGAGCTGCTCGACGGATTTGCCGAAAATGTTGGTATTCCAGATTCCCTCCGGGCTCTTTGCGCTCTCTTTGATATAGGCGATCAGATCCTCTGCCTGCTGCTCACTTCCGACGATCGGCGCAATCTCCGTCTCGATGTTGGCCTTGATCATATGAATCGACGGGCTCACCGATTTAATTTTCACGCCGTATTTGTTTCCCTGATGGATCACGGCTGGCTCCTCCAGCTGAATCTCCTCCCTCCCCGGAATCACGACGCCGTAGCCGCATCCGCGCACTGCATGAATCGCGTCCTCTACCTTGCGGTACTCTTCCCGCTGTGCCGACAGCTCGCGGATCGTCTGCACCAGATCATACTCGCCTTTGATCTCCACGCCGGCAAGTACACTCAGCATTTCATAATAATACTGCTCTTTCACCTCAATCCGCACCTTCACCGTACCACTCGCAAGATCCATCGACTGCAGCAGTGTCTGGCTGACATACTGACTGGCAATCGCTGTTTTTCCGCCCACTGCATCCTTCAGGCGCGTCTTTTCCCTGCACATCTCACGGATCTTCTGCAGCAGCTCTGCCTTCAGCGGATGGTCATCGGCAAGAAGCTCCACCCATTTGGGAATATAAAATTCCATCTGCTGAAGCGGGAACTCATACAGCACCTTTTCGAGCATATGCAGAATATCTTCTTTGCGGAGCTGGTCGCAGTTCACCGCCATCGCTGCCACGCCGAATTTTGTTTCAAGCTCCTTTACCTGCCGCTGTGTCTCCTCCCGGTACGGTTTTTTCGCATTCACAAGAATCAGGAAGGGCTTTCCCTGCTTTTTGAGCTCCGCAACGGTCCGTTCCTCCGCCTGCAGAAAATTTTCCCGCGGCAGCTCGCCGAACGATCCGTCGCACGTCACCATAAGACCGATCGTGGAATGTTCTGCGATCACCTTCTTCGTACCGATCTCCGCCGCCTCCCGGAACGGAATCGCCTGCTCGGACCACGGTGTTTTCACCATCCGCTCCTTCTCATTTTCCAGATTTCCCGCCGCATCCGGCACCAGAAAGCCGACGCAGTCGATCAGTCGCAGCCGGATCGGATCGCCCTCCCCAAGCTGCAGCTCCACGGCGTCTTTCGGCACAAATTTCGGCTCCACCGTTGTGATCGTCTTTCCCTCCCCGCTTAAAGGCAGGGCATCCCGTACCTCCGCCTGTTCCTTTTCCGAAAGATACGGCAGTGCCAGCACCTCCAGGAAACGGCGGATCAGGGTGGACTTTCCCGTCCGTACAGGCCCCACCACTCCGATCAGGAACTGGCCCTTCGTTCGTTTCTGAATATCGCGGTATACTGAATATGCATCCATGCGCTGTTGTCCCCCTTTTGATCTTTGTTGCTATGTACTGTTATATTCTATGAGCCGGCCCCCTCTCCTATCACCAAAACTGCACTGCCGCGCACGCAAAAAAGGCACCGCCGCCCTTTTTTCGGACGCACAGTGCCTTTTTTCTGTCACATTCTTATCTTCAGCCTATGATCAGCTGTTTTTTCTCATGGCAGCCTCTACCACATGGCCGACCAGAACAGATGTGGTAACGGATCCTACGCCGCCCGGAACCGGTGTGATTGCCTCAACGATCGGCTCAGCTTTTGCGTATGCAACGTCTCCGCAGAGTTTTCCTTCTTCGTTTACGTTGATTCCGACATCAATAACGGTCTGGCCTGCACGCAGGTAAGTATCATCCACAACACCTGCACGGCCTGCTGCTACGATCACGATATCTGCCTCTTTGACTACAGACGGCATGTCTTTCGTTCTGGTATGGCAGATGGTTACGGTTGCGTTTTTCTTTAACAGCATCATGGCTGCCGGTTTTCCTACAACGAGGCTGCGGCCTACGACAACGGCTTTTTTACCGGTGCAGTCGATGCCGTAGTGGTCGAGGATCTCCATGCAGGCCTGCGGAGTACATGGCGGGAAGCCCTGTTTTGTTCCGGCGAATACGCCTACCATGGAACCGTCTGTGATACCATCTACATCTTTCTCCGGGGAGAGTGCTTTAATAACAGCTGCCTCATCGAGATGTTTCGGAAGCGGACGGAAAATCAGAACGCCATGGATAGAATCATCTTTGTTTACTTTATCGATGGTAGCCATCAGCTCTTCCTGGGTAACGTCTGCCGGGAGAAGGAATTTCTCGTATGCAACGCCTAAGGTCTCGCAGCGTTTTGTTGCTCCTCTTTCGTAGGAAAGGTCATCCTCTCTCTCGCCGACACGGATGATTCCGAGAGTCGGTTTTACTCCTTTTGCTTCCAGCTCTGCTACATTTGCTTTGATCTTCTCATTTAATGCTGCTGTTACTTCTTTTCCTAATAACTGTTTTGCCATTTTTTTATCCTCCGCTTTTCTTTTCGGTCAAAGAGAACTCCTTTTGCAACCCGCTTGCTGCCGGGAAGCTTCTCTGGCCGTTTGTTTTCAGGCTTTCAGTCTTCCCAGTACGTTCCGGAAAATCTCGTCTGCTTTTACGGTATAGACCGCAAGCATTTCATCGCATTTTCGATTCAGTTCTTCTGCATATTCCCGGTTTTTCATAGATTTCGTGTTGATATATACATTCAGGGAAGCACCCTCTAAGGCTGCTTTGCAGAATGCTGCGCCAACACCTGCGTCACTGATCGCAAGTGCAGAACCTTTTGCTGCAAATTCTACGATCAGGTCGATTGCTTCGCAGCATTTTTCCATAATTTCCATTGGAACAGAGCAGGCATCCTTCAGCACAATCTCCATGACTCTTGCTTTTTCTGCCTTCTCCTCCTCTGTCTCGCGCGGCATGCCGTATGCTTTGGAGAGCGGTTCGAACACTTCTGCATCGCGCTCGATCAGGTGAAGCAGTTCGTCCTGAAGCGTGGTTGCTTTCGCCATCAGCTCTTTCATTTCCTCTTCGACATCCGCATATTTCTTTTTACCTACTGTCAGCGCACCAACCATGTTGCCAAGCGCTGTGCCGACAGCGCCAACCAGTGCAGAAGCTCCGCCACCGCCCGGAACCGGTGCTTTGGAACCGAGCACTTCTACAAACTCATTGCAAGGTACTGTTGAAAATCCCATGTTATTTTCCTCCGCTTATTTTTTTCGATCCAGAAGCCATCCTGATGGCCTCAAACCATAACTATTTTGCAGCCAGAGCCTTCAGCATATCAATTGTGACATCTCCCACAACCGCCATATCCTCTCCCTGCGTAAATGCAGCCGGGAAATTGTCCGAAAAGAGGATCTGCGCGGACGGCGGAAACTCATCATCTCCTGCCCATAAAATCAGTCGTACAAAAAGCCCTTTCATAAACTCCAGCTCATATCCGACATCACCGGATGAAATCGCCTGAGCGCCGACACGTTCCATGATCTCACGGAATGCATCCAGCTTTCCGCCAAAGCCAAACGCAAGACGGAACAGGCATCTTCCCTGGAACTGTTTAAAATAAACTTCTCCCCACGGAATCTCCCGGTACGTCAAAAATTTTCCGGTAGACGGAGCAGCTCCGCCCTCTGTCAGATAACGCAATACCAAAATTTTTGCATTCGGTTTTTTCTCGAGTGGATACCAGCCAATTATCGGCGAAACGCTTCCATCATCTCCAATATGAAATACGTTGTACTCCGGCCACGAAATCCGGTAGGAAACACCCATCAGGGAAACGGTAAACTCCTGTTTTTCCGCATCATACGGAACGTCGCACCGGCTGGAAATCTCTTTTGGATCTGCATTCTGATACACTTCCAGATAATGCTCATACGGAATACGCTCTTTGCTGTCTTTTTCGTAATTTAAGTCTACTGCCATGTAAATCCAATTCCTCTCAAAAAGGTTCGCCACAATTCAAAGCAAAACCACATGTGTTTCACCTTGAATCGTAACAGAAAGTTCTGCTTCCGTTTTATGCTTCCACAGACGGGAACATCGTCGTGTCTGTGTGCGGCAGGAAGCACGCCGCTACAAATTCATCCATATAGGTTGGTACCGTAGAGAGTTCCAGATATGTCATGTTCCGGGCAACCTCATACGTTTTCTTCTCTGCTGCTGTCGATAAAAGCATTGAGTACGCACCGGTCAGGGAAGAGTTACCAATGTAATGGAATTTTTCCAGCGGGATGTCCGGAAACATACCGATGGTAACGGCATTTTTCATGTTGATGCCGCTTCCGATACCGCCCGCTACGTAAACCTCCTCGATCATGGAAACATCCATATCCAGATAGTTCAGCATCGTACGGATCGCTGAGAAAATCGCGCCCTTGGCACGGATAAAGTTGTCGATATCTACTTCTGTAATCTCAACGTCGCGGACGCTTCCGGCTTCCTCTTCAAATGCGATGACATAGCTTCCCATGCCATATTTGTCGTGGCGGATCCGTCTGCCTTCCCGGATAAATTTTCCCTTCGGATTAACCATTTTCGCACGGAACAGCGCTGCAATTACATCGATGATTCCGGAACCGCAAAGACCAATCGGCTTCGTTCCCTCATCTCCGATAACATGGTACGAAGGTTCCATCGTCTCCGGATCGATCGTACATTTTTCAATCGCACCGTCGGTCGCACGCATACCACAGCTGATATCGCCGCCCTCAAAGGCCGGTCCGGCCGAGCAGGCACAGCTTACCATAAAGTCAGAGTTTCCAAATGCAAGCTCGCCATTGGTACCAAGGTCAATAAAAAGACTCATCTCCGGCCGGTTCCAGATCATGCTGACCAACGCGCCGGCAGTAATATCTCCGCCCACATAGCTTCCGATGTTCGGTGCCAGAATGATATGGGCGTCCGGATGAATCGCAAGATTGACGTCCGATGCAAACAGTGAGTTTGTTTTAAAGAAGGCAGGAATATACGGCTCCATCCGAAGCGGATCTGCATTGATGCCCATCATCAGATGCTCCATGGTAGTGTTTCCGGCAATCGCCGCACGGTAAATCTGCTGACTGCTGATTTTCGCTGCGCGGCACATGTTGGAAATCATCGGGTTTAAGGTTTCTTTGATGATTGCATTCTGCAGTCTTTCATGGCCTCCCGGTTTCTGGGATTCAATGATACGGTTGATAACATCCGCACCATACCGGATCTGTCCGTTTCCGGAAGAGGCTTTTGCCAGGATTTCTCCGCTCAGCATATCCACGATCAGTGCAGAAACTGTCGTTGTTCCGATGTCGACAACGAGACCACCGACCACTGCTTTTGCTTCCATTGGAAGCATATCGTATAAAAAGACGTCATTTGCCGTAACCCGGACGACACACTGTGCCTGAAAATGGGATTCCCGAAGGACATCCGGCATTTTTTTCAGTACAGAGTACGGAATCCGTACCCGCTCAAGCCCTGTCGCTGCCTGTACAGCCCAGGTTACTCTCTCGTTATCCGGCATCGTATCATCCAGAGATGGCTCTTCCATTGAGATTTTGATCACCTGCATGCTGTTTTTCAGCTCCAGGCCGGCGTCTGTAATTTTCTTTTTCGTATCTTCAAAAATTGCAATTTCACTCGGTGAACTAAGGTCTGCCACTTTCATGCGGCTCCGGTAAGCGGATGCAATGTCCGGCACTTCCACTTCAACATCGCCTTTGACGGTGCTGACGCACGCCAGTCTCCAGCCATTCTGATATTCTTCCTCAGAAATATGGCGGGTTATTTTGGAATCCAGCTCACCGCTCACAAGACGAACGCGGCATTTACCGCACGATGCGTTTCCGGAACACGGTGCATCGATCGGCACATTACTCTTCTGCGCTACTTCAAGAAGGCGCTCACCCTCGGTTGCGTAGGTGACTACCGGTTCTCCTTCTTCAAATCGAAAGGTTACTTTTGCCATAATCTGTAAATCCCCCAGTCGTATATATTCTCCGCTTTTTTTATTTTTCCGCTTTTAGATAGAAAAACCCCTGATGGTGCCTCAGGTTTTCGCAAACGCTGCGGCACCATCAGGGGAAAACCTGCGAGATTTAAAGATTAAAGCTCCAGATAAGAATCTGCATACAGGGTGTTGCCCTTGAATACATCGCAGGATTTGATTGTTTCCATAAGACGAAGGTCGTTAGGGTTAACAATTGCGGATGTAAGGCCCTGCATCATAGCCATAGCAACTAATGCGGAATCCATGATTGGACGGATGTTCTTCGGCATACCGTTACTGTTGTTGGACAGACCACCTGTAGAGTTCAGTCCCATATCGGAGAACATTTTAATAGCCTCAAGTACTTCCATCTGTTTGTCCTGCATTCCTTTAACAACCAGGAACAGCGGATCGAACCAGAGATCCTCAGCTTCCATACCGTGCTCCAGACCTCTCTCCAGAAGCATCTGGCAGTAACCCATACGCTCGTCGTTGTCTTTTGCAATTCCTTCGCCGTTGCAAAGTGCAATAACGATTGCATCGTTTGCAGCCGCAAGGTCAACGTACTCGATTCTTCCTGCAGCATCTGCAGAGTTTACGATCGGTTTTCCTTTGGAACGGTTGTATACAGAAATACCAGCTTCGATAGCTGCTACGTTGGAAGTATCCAGTGCAAGCGGAACATTGTCGAAGTTGCTCTGCAGAAGTTCTACAGCCCATTTCATAAGTTCCGGTCCATCGTTTTCTGCTGGTCCGATATTAACATCCAGATATGTAGCACCTGCGTCGAGCTGCTGTTTTGCTCTCTTGAGGATCGGCTCAGCATCTCTCTCTGTGAATGCTTTATTAACTGCCGGTGCTGTTGTGGAAAGTCTCTCTCCGATTGTAACAAATTTTGCCATACCTGTGTTCTCCTTTACATGGTTTTAGATGTCTCAGGGAGTATTCGTTCTCCCTGAGCATAAATTTTATTTTATGCGGCTTATGCCTGCATATCTTTTAAGAATTTCACAAGCTGTACTGCTTCTCTAGGTCCTACGATAATCTCCCATCCCGGAAGTTTTGCTTCAAGGTCACCCTTGAGGACTGCTACTTTACCTGGAATAACGAGTTTACGGCATTTTACCTTCGGCTCTACTTCTTCTTTGATGTACTCAGAAATGCTGGTGCTGGAGAATTTACCAGCTGCCCAGGATGTCAGTACGGAAAGTCCGCCTGCATCATTGATTACAAGATTAAGCGGAACACCGGAACGCTCCAGCTCACCGGAAACTACGAAATATGTAAGAGCGAAGTCTACAGTTGTAACAACGAGAGAGTTCTCATCTGCTCCGTTGAGTGGGTAGATACCCGGCTCTACTTTCATCGGTTTCTGTGGGTCTGTATATACGTTCTGACGAAGACCGAACAGTGGAAGTGCCTCTGCATAGGTCATCTGTTCCATAACGATGATGGAACCGTATTTCATTGTAAATACGGAAGCAAGTGCTGCCTGTAAATGATGATCTCCCTTAGCAATTTTAACCAGGTTAACGATGGATGGATATCCAAATGTTCTGTCCTGATCTTTCAGTGCTGCACGACGAACCTGTACAGTGTTTGCGAAGGTTTCTTTGACGTCAGCGCCTGTTGTATCAAGAACAAGGTTCTTGTTGCCAAGTTTTTCAAGTGCTGCTACTGTGTCATATAATTCGTTCAGGTCTTTACCGGATACACCGAGAACAACACCAGCTTCTGTAGCAACAGCATTCATTGCTTCGTAGTTGGAAGCATTTGCACCGTTCAGAACCGGTTTGCCGTCTTTGCATACTTCAAGAGCTGCTTTTGCGATCTCAGGATCTGTACATCCGAGAACCAGAGTTCTTCCAAGACCTTTTGCTTTTTCTACAAGTGCTGTATATTTTGCTGCGTCTGCATCTGCATCACAGTTTACATATACAAGCTCTACATGCATTCTCTCACCGATACGGTCATAGTCTACATGTGGGATTGCTGCAAGCTTAGCATCTACTTCTGCATCATCCATGCATGTGCAAAGGGATACAGCGTATCTTGGTTTGCTTACAAATGTTTTTTCATGTCTGAACAGAACAGTTTCTCCTCCGAGAGTGAATTCTGCATCACCTGTTCCGATCTTGATTGTCTTCATCGGCGGAGCAGTTGCCTCAGACAGAGAAGCCAGTGCTTCGTCAGACATATGTGGACACTGCTCAATCTGCATTGCGCCCTGTGCAACTTTCATGGAGAAAGCCATACATGTCGGACATCCACATTCCTTACAGTTTTTCTTTGGTGTTAATTTAAAAATCTGAATACCATTCAGTGCCATAGCTATTTTTTCCTCCTATTATTCCTTACGCAAGTGCTTTGATCAGTTTGGAAATAGTCTTGACAGACTCCGGATGTCTTAAGATTACGGCATCAGAACCAGCTGCAAGGTCTGCTGCTGCTGTCATAACTTCCATATCGATTCCACGCTCGTCTGCTGATCCCCATTCAGGCATATCAGCTTCAGAAGCGGTTGCTTCTTTAACTGCCCATGTCTCTGCGGATACAGGCGTAATAATAGGCATCTGCAACATATTGTCGTTCTGACCTAATGCTGCACCTTTGATACGGTCCATTGTAGAAACAACGTACTCATATCCATAACCAGCTGCTGCACTACCGATGTTCATAACGATTTTCTTCGCATCAACACCAAGCTGTGTAGTAACAACGTTTAACTGTTTTGCAAGGTTGATATCAACGGCTGATTCAGCGCCGACGATCTGATTGTAAGCAAGACCTGCTGCTGCACCGATTGCTTTGTAGTTTTCTTCTTTTTCGGAAAGAAGAAGGGCATTTCTTCCCTGAAGGACTTCTGCTACTTTCGGGAGAAGTTCCGCATCCTTCTCTACGTTTTTGCAACCTTCTACAACCAGTGGACAGTCAATAGCGCCTGCTACTTCTTTAACAACCTCGATCAGTTCATCAATAGATTTGTTTACCCCGTTCGGATCTCCACCGTCAAGGATGAGGGCAACAAAATCTGCGCCTTCGATAGCTGCTGCTTTTTTTGCGATATCAGCCATGGAAGTAGCGCCTTCATAATAAGCTTTTACACCTTCTGAAAACTCATCCAGACCCAGGTCTGAAATCTCAACACCGATCTTTGGTGTGTTCTCTGTCGGTGCATCAAAGGTGTAGAACGGGAAAGAATTTTCTCCGCCGATTGTCACAGTCTTATCTCCGCTTCCGATTGTGACAGCGTTAATCTTTGCATTAAATTTCTGTGGTTTCTGATTAAACGGCATTTCTCATAAGCCTCCTCTAAATTATTAAAAACTCAACTACTATTATACTACATAAAATTACCAGTGACAAGATAACACAGGTCTTTTACGTTAAAAAAATATCAAAAATCGTCACATGTGCAAAGATTTTGCACTGTCACAGCCGGTTGTTTGTAACAGCTTTACGTTGTGATTCGATTTTCAAGGTTAAACCCCCGGGTCAGGAGTTCAAGCACTCCTGGCCCTCGAGGGGTTTACATCATTGGATCCATAGCCAGAGCCGGATGTCCTTTTTCGGTCAGGTATTCAACCAGTGCTTCCGGATCTGTTGCTACTGTCTCATCACCGATCATATCAGTGAAGTTTTCAATTCCGTAAAGTTCCTGTGCTGTCTTATTCAGACGTTCAGCAACGAATTCTTTCAGTTCTTTCGGCATCCATACGATACGTTCGATACCGCCTTCAGCCTTCATAAATTTCTTAGAGGAAATGAAGTGTTTTCCATGTCCCATGAAACCAGGTGTCTGAACACCGCCGCCTGTCATGGATGCCATTTCAGGGAATGTCATTCCAAGTGGTGTCATGCCTGCATACTCACGGTTTGCAATTACAACACCGTTGGAGAATGGCTCGATACCGCAGATACACTCGAAGCATCCACAGGAAGTCATAGGATCCTGCATGATGGAGTACAGTGTAACGTGCTCCAGCGCACCCTGTGAGAATTTCTGAACTGCTTCATCAACGTCTTCGTAAGAACCAAGGTTCTCATCAATCGGACGTTCTTTTGTGATAACCTGGCAAGGTCCGTTCGGATCAAGCTGATGTGTTGCTTTTGCATCCAGCCATGAAACGGCACCGCAGAGACCAAGTCTTTCTGGTGTTACTACGCAGACATGGCTCGGGGAGAATGCCTGGCAGAGGATACAGCTGTAATATACGTCTACAGATTCATCTGTCAGAGTATCAAGACGTTCATCACGTTTGTCAAAGATCGGGATTGCAACTTCATGACGTACTCTTGTACATTCTGCCGGATCTGTATAGATAACAACTTCACATTTATCAACAACTGCGTCAAATTCGTTCTTAACAGAAGCGTAAAGAACTTCACCGATATGTTTAATCTTGAAGCCTGCGTTGAATGCATCAATGCTGATACGGATACGCTGCATATCAC
>OGPW01002148.1_pt1 | contig 11633 bp, 13 predicted proteins | sample 1553061 | NCBI WGS metagenome assembly OGPW01 (sample SAMEA2580292, study PRJEB22360) | human gut metagenome | biome: human gut; feature: human-associated habitat; material: faeces | place: Denmark | collected 2008/2010
GCGGATGCAAACGGCGCTTCCCTGCTGGATTTTTTTCCCCTCGAACGGGACCAGCTGCTGATTCTCGGTCTGCTCTGGCTGCTGTACAGCGACCATTGCACCGACAACACCCTGATGCTGGCGCTGCTCTACCTGTTTTTGTAGCGTTCATACCAAAGCGGAATCTCCCGCTCAAATCCGTCATACTGCTGCATCGCTCGATGGCAGCTGCGCGCAAAACCAGACGCCCGCCTTCCCGGTCGCTCATCAGGAACTTTTTGTCTGACGACCATCCCTTTGTAATGGGACCCAGGATTTCATACCCTCTTTGCTCCATCTCTCGCTTCAGTGCTTCCACTTTTCTCTCCTCCTTTTCTCCCTGTTTTTTTCCCTATTTTATCCTATTTTCCCCTCTTTGGCAAATGCGATTCCCTCCCTTCCCACTTTTTACAGATTGGATGGAAATTTTTAAATTTCTTACATTCTGCTATTTTGCATTGACAATCGACAGAAATAACAGTAAACTGATTTTGTAGATTAAAACACTTTCCTGTAGGCTTACTGCCCAAGGGAAGGATTCCCATAAAAGATCGGAGGTCCTACCTGATGAGTGAAAAATTGATTCCTTTGTACTGTCTGACCGGCTTTGTCGGCTCTGGAAAAACCACCGCTCTGTTGAGCATCCTCAAACAGAACCCAGGCAAAAAAATTGGTGTAATCTTCACCGAGCCGAGCATCTTTAAAAGCCACGACCTGATGAACGAGGAGGACATCTCGATTGAACACCTGGAAAACGGCTCTCTGCAATGCAGCTGTAGCGAAGACGCCATTGTACGCGCACTCCACTTTATGCAGCAGTGTCAGCCGGAGATGGTGTTCATCGAAGTTGCCGGTCTGTCCGACCCCATCCATATCAAGCACATCCTGGAGCAGGAGCGAACCGCTCCAAACAGCACCCTGCTCACCGAGCACTATGAGATGCAGGGCATCATCTGCCTGGTCGATGCGGACAACTTCATGGAGCAGATCCAGGATGTAGAGATGATTCGTCTTCAGCTGTGCCACTGTCATCTGGCGGTTATCAACAAAGCAGACCTGGTTTCCCCCGAGCTGCTCACCGCCATCAAAGCACAGATCCGTCGAATCAATCCCGACTGCGACATCTCCAGCTGCTCCTACGGCGGATTCAGTCTGGAGCTGTTGGAAAACGACCTGCTCTCCCACTCCACCGATGAAGGTGAGCAGGACCTGCCCGCCGAGCTGCGTCCCGACTCGATTGTGCTCAACTGCATCCATCGCCTTCCACGGGAAAAGGTGATTGCCTTCATCAAACAGTTTGTCCCCGAAACCTACCGCATCAAAGGCTTCTGCCTGTTTGAGGACGGTTGGAATCAGGTCGATGTGGTCGGCAGCAGAATCAGCTTCTCCCGCTGCATGCCGCATTCCTCTTCCCGACTAATTTTCATTTCCAAAATTGGTCACGCCCTCTCCGAACCGATTCGCCAATCCTGGAACGAACTGCTCGACCTTCCGATGCAGCTGCACGACTAAAGAAAAGCCAAAACAGCCTCCTGAAAACAGGAGGCTGTTTTTTTATGTGTGAATATCTTTGCTTTACCAGATGAGTTTTCATTATGAATCCATCTTTTTTTGTGCACAAATGTATCTTTTTTATTTTTACGGGAATGATAAATTTGATTGGTTTTATTTATACAGTATATTTTTGCTCCATTTTTATTAACAGCAAAATTATTCTCAAGCGCTAAAGGGCTCTGTTTATCACATTTGTTTGTATTTTAACTTATTATTTGATTTATAGAATATTCATATTTTGTTTAAATTAGCTTGTTTTTAGCGCTTTATCGTAGTATAATATTAGCATAAGTCATAAAGATTGCCAACTTTATGACAAAAAGTTCTTTCTCTAAATTTTTTAGAAGGGGTGTTTTTATGTATTGGTGTTTGCTTGGCGTACTGGTGGTTATTATAGGTTTTGCCATTAAGCTGGAACCTATTGCCATCATCGTCGTCTCGGCTATCGTTACAGCAATTTTTGGCGGAATCAACGTCATCGACCTGCTGGAAACGGTCGGAACTACCTTTGTTGCAAACCGAAATCAGCTGATCACGATCATCCTGATGATTCTGACCGGCACACTGGAGAGAAACGGTCTGAAGGAAGCCGGTGCTGACCTGATCCGTCGTGCAAAAGGCTTGACGACCGGCATGCTGATTGCTATTTGGGGTGTCTTGGATGAAATCTTCATCATCTTCAAAATTCCAATCGGCGGTATTCCTTCCTTCGTTCGTCCAATCATGATGCCTATGACCCTTGGTATCATCGAGAGCAAGGGCTATGATATTGCTCCTGAGCACGAAGAAACCATCAAGGCTTTGTACGGCAAAGACTACAACGTTTCCAACTTCTTCGGTCAGTGCCTGTTCGCAGCAAACTCTTCCGTTCTGCTGATTCAGTCCACCCTGGCAAGTATCGGTTACGATGTCGACGTTATGCAGATTGTTATGGTACAGGTTCCTGTCGCTATCTTCGCTATGATTGTCAATGCAACCCAGACCCTCATCGTTGATAAACGCATGATCAAGAAGTACTATCCTGACATCTACAAAAGCGACAAAAAACCAGCCGCTAACTAAGCAGAAAGGGGAGTAAACCAAGATGTTATCCTATTTTATGAGCCCAGAGTATACCATCTCTGACAAACTCGTACAAGTTATGTACATCCTGTCCGGTCTTTTCTGCATGTATTGTGGCGTAAGGGCATGGATTGTAAAAGCCAATAAACACTTTTTGCCAACCGGAGCCTTCTGGTTCACCCTTGGTATCGTCGTTGCATTCGGTCAGTGGCTCCCACCGCTTGCCAGCGGTATTCTGGTCGCTTTGACCTGTATCCCGGCTGCACTGAACATGGTAAAACGCGGCAATCTGCAATCTCCTTCCAAGGAAGAGCAGCAGAAGAACTATAAGAAGATTGGTATGAAGATTTTTATCCCTGCGTTTGGCGCAGGCGTATTCTCCATCATTATCTCAATCTTCATGAAGGGCTGGAGTTCTCTGCTTGGTTCCCTGTTCGCTACCATCGTCGGTGTCATCCTGCTGGTCATCTGGAACCGTGAAAACAAAGCTATGACCTTCCTGGAAGAGGGTCGTCGATTCCTCGACATGACCAGCGCAGTCTATATCATGCCGCTGCTGCTGTCCTGTCTGGGCGCTATCTTTACTAAAGCCGGCGTTGGTGATGCCTTCTCCAATATCTTTGGTAAAATCATCCCATCCGGCAACGTCTACGTAGGTATCGTCGCTTACGCTCTGGGCATGATGCTGTTCACCATCATCATGGGCAACGCGTTTGCTGCTATCACCGTTATGACCGTTGGTATCGGTGTTCCGTTTGTTATCAGCCTGGGCGCAAACCCGCTGTATATGGTCACATTGGCAATGACCTGCGGCTACTGCGGTACCCTGCTGACTCCAATGGCTGCTAACTTTAACATCGTTCCCGGTGTTTACCTCGAAGTAAAGGACAAATACTCCATCATCAAGATGCAGCTGATTCCATCTTTGCTGATGCTGGTATTCCAGATCATCTATATGTGCATGATGGTCAACGCATAAAACGAAATCATGTCATTTCGAAAGGGTCCGCTGTGTCATCTGTGCCGCAGCAGACCCTTTCAGAAATGTTATAAAGGAGACAACAAAATATGCCCATGCCGATGAATAAAGGCGCCAAAATCGTCATCAATCAGTGGTGCCGGGTGAAGCCGGGTGAAAAGGTTCTTATCATTTCCGACGACACCCATGTCAAAGAAAGCATCGCGTTGTGGAAAGCTGCGCAGGATGCACAGGCAACTCCTGCCATGATCACCATCCCCGAGGACTGCACACAGCCCGGGCTGATGTTCGATTCGCTGTTGGGATTTTTTCTACATCACGATTTGGTCATCGGTGCAACCAATTTTTCGTTGATTACCACCAATGCCGTCCGGGAGCTACTGCAAAACGGACGACGCTTTCTTTCGCTTCCTCTTGCCACCAACAACAACCATTCGATGCTGTCCTTCGACTTTTTGCAGATGGACCCACAGCAGGCAGAGGAGCACGCCCGCGGGATGATGGAAGCTTTGCAGAAAGCACAGACCATCCACGTCACCACTGAGCTTGAAACCGACCTGCATTTTGGCAAAAGAGGACGGAATCCCGGTCTGTTCAACGGTCTGGCAGACCGTCCCGGCAAGGTAGGTTCCTCCAGCTTTGAAATCTTCATCGGCATCGAGGAAAGCTGCACCGAGGGTAAGGCGGTTGTGGACGGTTCTCTGGGGTATCTCGGCATTCCTTCATCGCCTATCCATTTAAGTTTTTCACAGGGACGGTTGACTGAAATTGAAGAAAACCGCTCGGGAAAATATCTTAAACGCTATATGGATAGCTTTGAGGACCCAAGAATCTATGTTGCAGGTGAGTTTGGAATCGGACTGAACACCCTGTCCCAGTGTCTGGGCAACTGCTACATCGAGGACGAATCCACCTTTTCCACCTTCCACATCGGAATGGGGCGCAATCTGGCTTTGGGCGGTATCCAGGATGCTGCCGGTCATTTTGACCTGGTGTTCCACCGTCCTACCATCTATGCGGACCAAACGCTTATCATGGAAAACGGCATTCCTGTCGTTTAAACCTATCATCATTCAAACAGAAAAGGAGAATGCAAAATGAAAGTTGTTGTTACCGGTTTCCAGCCATTTGGTAAAGAAGAAATGAACCCGTCTTTTGAGGCTGTTCGCCTGTTGCCGGACGAAATCTGCGGCGCACAGATTGTCAAAGAAGAAATCCCTGTTGTATTCCGCAAAGGCGGCAAAACCGTCCATGAAATCGTTCGCCGTGAAAACCCGGACATCGTGATTCTGGTCGGACAGGCTGGTGGTCGCACCTCGATGAACGTTGAGCGTGTTGCCATCAACTGCGAGGACTGCCCAAGCGGCTTCCCGGACAACGAGGGCAATGCTCCGCAGAGCGAAACCATCTACGAAGACGGACCGGCTGCTTACTTTGCTACCGTTCCGATTAAAGCCATGGTCAAAAAGATGATGGACAACGGCGTTCCTGCTGCTGTTTCCAACACAGCCGGCACCTATGTCTGCAACGACCTGATGTACCATCTGCTGTATCAGCTGGCACATGAATTCCCGAACACCCGCGGCGGCTTTATCCATGTTCCATACGCAACCATCCAGAACCACCCGAACATGGCATCGATGACCATTGCAGAAATCAGCAAAGGTCTGAAGCTGGCAATCGAAGCTGCTATCGAAAACGAACAGGACATCGCTGCTGCCGGCGGCGCTACCCACTAAAACAAACGATTAGCCCCTTGGGTTTTCTCAAGGGGCTGATTTTTATATCATCTTATTTTACGGGAGGACAATCACCATGTTTTCTTTCTTTCGCAAAAAATCCCCCTTCACCGTCGTGGTGAAGGAGTTCGACCACTCCCGCTTTGCCGCGGGGATGGAGGTCACTACCGACAAGCATGATTACCGCAAGGATGTCACCGCACTCCAGCAAACATTCCAGTCCAAGCGATCGCTGCTAAAGGACCCGTCCAATCCCAGCGGGACACTGGTTGCCACCAGCCTGCCGGATGAGCAGGGACATTTTTCCTACTTTGTCGGTGACCTGGTGGACAGCAGCGAACAGGAGGAAGAGCTGCTGGTCAAGGAGCTTCCGGTCGGCGCCTATGCCCAAATCAATGTCGATTTCAAGGACCCTTCCGGTCTGACCCTTGCCGTAGCCAAAGCCAAAAATTATTTCTTCAACAAATGGCTGCCCGATTCCGGTTATGAGGTTCTTCCCGGCATCGAATCCTACGAGCTGTATGACCGCCGCAGCCGCATCAAACTGGCTTCCATGCTGTTGATTTTCCCGCTGCGTAAAAAATAGCTCATTGCTTTAGGAGGTCATGTCCATGAATCCTATCCCCATGCGCCGTCACCGCCAGCAGCTTTCGCAACAGCAATCCATAAATCTGCTGGAATCTTCTACATCCGGCACCCTGTCGCTCAACCAGCCGGATGGCTTTCCCTATCAGGTGCCATTAAGTTATGTCTACACCGACGGCAAGCTCTATTTTCACTGCGCCCAGTCCGGCTATAAGCTGGATTTGCTCCGTCAGGACGACCGCGCCGGATTTTGTGTCATCGCACAGGACCGGATTTGTCCCGAGCGCTACACCACCTTTTATCAGAGCGTGGTGCTGCGCGGCAGGGTGCGCATCGTGGAGCAGCCCGATGAAAAGATGGATGCCGTGCGCAAACTGTGTGCACGCTATGTACCGCTGGACAGCCCGCAGAGCCACCAGCAGACCATCGACAAGGAGTGGTCCTCGTTGTGTATCCTCTGCTTTGAAATCGAACAGATGAGCGGCAAGCAGGCGCTGGAGCTGTGTCAATAGCCTCCCGGCTGCCGACCATCGCAGGAACATCTGTCCAAATCAAAACCGCCCTCGCACTAAAATGCGAAGGCGGTTTGTTTCATAAGAAAAGATTATTCTGTCTTTTTCGGCTCCGACGCCGGAACATTTTCCGGCGACGGCGCATTGCTCAGGTCGCGGCTGCGGTAGTCCGGTCCCAGGTCGATGACCAGGTAGGAGAGCAGCAGGTTTGCCAGTGCCATCGGTAAAGTCAGCGAGTTGTAAAAGACCCTGGTGGAGGTGTGGCAGAGCAGCAGATATTTGCTGTACTGCACCGTCGGCGAAGAAACACTGTCGGTGATGGTCAAAATCTGTGCGCCGCGCGAAAAAGCATTTTTTGCAATGGAGCCCAGCGGATAATAATATTTCGGGAAGGCGATGAAGATGACGATGTCGTCGCTGGTCAGCATCTCCAGCTTTTCCTGGGTATCGTTGAGGTTGTTCAGGTCGATCATCTTCGGCTCAAAGTAGAGCAGTTTGAGCCTTGCTGCCAAAAACTCTGCCAACACATGAGAGATGTCGTGTGCGCAGATAAAGATGCGTTTGCTTTTGCGGATTGCTTCCGCTGCCGAAATGATAGAAAGCAAATCAAGCGAAGCAAAAAATTCCTTGCAGGCATCCGACTCCTCCCTGCAAATCTGACGCAGCAGCTCCGATTTTCCGCTGACGTCGGTGATGGTGGCATCCGGGACAAAGTACTGCGGCGACGAGAGGAGCTTTACCATATTCTGTGTGTACTCACGGAAGGCGCTCTTCATCTCCAAAAAGCTGGAGTAGCCCACCTTCTGACAAAAGCGCAGCAGGGTCAGCTCCGAGGAGGAGGTCTTTTGACTCAGCTGAGCCAGGGTGATATATGCAATATCTTCCGGTGACTCCAGCAGGCAGTCTGCAATGCTTTTCTGTTTCTTGGTCATCTCCGGGTAAGCGGAGTGAATTCTTTGAATAATATCCATGTCTTTTTCCTGTCCTTTACCAAAATAGATTGACGCCTTGAACTTTTCGATTCGCTGTTTTGTCGCTCACTTTACATTCTCCGCCGCAAAGAGTATAATGAGGCTGTAAAATAGATTAAAAAGAGGCTTCTAATCAATAGTTTACAATATATGAAGTAAAAAGTAAAGTGCAATCGCCAAACAAAGTGTCAGATTGCGCAATTTTTTTAAACTTTTTACTTTTTCTTTATTGATTTTAAATAGAAAGGATGCGTTTTTTATGTTTCTTGCAAAAATGACCACCGAGCAGGCAGCTCAGGCGTTCCGGCTGGACCCGGTCATCCTGCTGCCGGTGGGAAGCTGTGAGCAGCACGGACCGCAGTGCGCGCTTGGCACCGACTTCCTGATTCCGGACCACCTTGCCCGACAGGTAGAGGCATTGCCCAACCTTATCGTCGCTCCAACGGTCCCTTATGGGGTGTGTCCCTACCACATGAGCTTTGCCGGCAGCATCGACATCGGCTATGAAGGATTGCACCACCTGCTGCACAGCATCACCTTTTCGCTGATGCAGCACGGCGCCCGCCGCTTCCTCATCCTCAATGGGCACGGCGGCAACAATCCTGCCATCGACAAAACCGCGCTGGAAATCTACCACGCAGGCGGCGTCTGTGCCAGCATCGACTGGTGGAGCCTGGCAGGGCAGCTGGACCCGTCGCTCAAGGGCGGTCACGGAGACATCCTGGAAACCTCTGCAATGATGGCGGTGGACCCGCAGGCGGTGCAGTTGCAGCTGTGCCAGCCGATGAACAGCCATGCGCCTTCTGCCAACACCGACTGTGCCTCCATCCAGATGATTTCCTTCCACGGCGGCTCGGTGCGTTTGCCGCGCGACACCTGCGAAAATGCGCCCAGCGGATGGTTTGGTCCCCGCGACCCAGCTGATTCGACCGCTGCCATGGGTAAAAAAGCGTTAGACCTCGTAGAAAACTTCCTGCGGGAATTTATCGAGGAGTTCCGCTCCTTTCCCTTGGGCAGCTCTCAAACAGAAGCGAAATAACCGACAAAAAAATGTTCAGCAGAAAATTCTGCTGAACATTTTTTATTGCTTTTGGGACAAATCTGCTTTGAAATCCACTTTAAAAGCGGCGCTCTCCGACCCAGCTTTCGCGGCTTTCCCAAACTGCCTTTCCCTGTGCAAGGCTTTCGGGCACATTCAAAACTCGTTGGTTGCTGCTGCCGCGGAAACGAAGCTCCAGCGTCTTTTTCTCCAGAAGGAAAGGTCCGTCCACCAGAACGTCGATATTCTCCAGCAAGTGACGCTGCTGAGGTGTTCCCTCCAGCAGCTGCTCGAAGGTGTATCCGGTGTATGCTGCTACCTCATAGCCGTTCTGATGCAGCAGCTGCGCCAGCTGTGCGTGCTCTTCCGGCTGAGAAAACGGCTCACCGCCCGACAAAGTCACCCCACGGATCAGCGGATTGCGCTTGACCATCTCCAGAATCTGTTCAGGAGACATCCTGGTGCGCTCGGCAAACTCCCAGGTTTCCGGGTTCTGGCAGCCGGGACAGTGGTGCGGACATCCCTGACAAAAAACGGTCAGGCGGATGCCCGGTCCATCCACGATGCTTTCCCCGACGATTCCCGCTACGTTCAGTTCCATCATTATTTGCAGCCGCAGGACAGACCATGTTTCACACGGTCGTGTTCCTCTGCTTTTTTCGCGTCGTTCCATTTATCCATGGTACCTACCAGGTAGCCGGTGATGCGGCGGATTCTTTCAAAGCTGACATCTTTGCCTACGGTGGACTGTTTCTGCATTGCGGACATAATTCATTCTCCTTTTGTATTCTAAATCAATCTTTCTCTTTTGGACAAATTTTCGTTTAGTCGATTCCGCGGAAGGTCGGAATATCCGGGTACTGCTTGCGCAGCTGTGCCAAACGCTCTGGGCTGATGGACTCTCCATCCCGTCTGCCGCAGCGTGGGCAGACATCCCCAATCACGCCGACATATCCGCAGACCGGGTCGCGGTCGACCGGATGGTTGATGGAGCCGTAGCCGATGCCTGCATCGTGCATACAACGGACAACCGACTCGAACGCATCCACGTTGTTGGAGGTATCGCCGTCCAGTTCAACATAGCTGATGTGACCGGCGTTGGTCAGTGCGTGGTAAGGCGCTTCCTTCTGAATCTTCTCGAAGGCAGAGATGTTGTACCACACCGGGATGTGGAAGGAGTTGGTGTAGTAATCTTTGTCGGTCACACCCGGAATCACACCGAAGCGTTTTTTATCCATGCGGATAAAGCGTCCCGACAATCCCTCTGCCGGTGTTGCCAGCAGCGAGAAGTTCATCTTGGTCTCCTCACTCTTGCGGTCGCAGTAAGCGCGCATATAGCGGATGATTTCCAGACCCTTCTGCTGCATCTCATCGCTTTCGCCGTGGTGATGACCGTACAGAGCGGTCAAGGTTTCTGCCAGACCGATGAAACCAATCGAAAGGGTTCCGTGCTTGAGCACCTCGCGCACCTCATCGTTTGGACTCAGCTTGTCGCTGTCCAGCCACACCCCCTGGCCCATGAGGAAGGGGTAGTTGTATACGTGCTTGCGGCACTGGATCTCAAAGCGCTCCAGCAGTTGCTCCACGCAGAGATCCAGCATCCGGTCCAACCCCTCGAAGAAGACGTCCAGATCCCCCCTGGCCTTGATGGCCAGCCGGGGCAGGTTGATGGTGGTGAAGGACAGGTTGCCCCGGCCGTTGCAGATCTCCCGGCTGGGATCGTACACGTTGCCGATGACCCGGGTACGGCAGCCCATATAGGCGATTTCGGTCTCCGGGTGGCCGGGCCTGTAGTACTGCAGGTTGAAGGGCGCGTCGAGGAAGGAAAAATTGGGGAACAGCCGCTTGGCAGAGCACCGCACGGCAAGCTGGAACAGGTCGTAATTCGGCTCGCCGGGGTTGTAGTTGACCCCCTCCTTGACCCGAAAGATCTGGATGGGGAAGATGGGGGTCTCTCCCCCGCCCAGGCCGGCCTCGGTGGCCAGCATGACGTTCTTCATCACCATGCGCCCCTCGGGGGAGGGGTCCATGCCGTAGTTGATGGAGGAAAAGGGGGTCTGGGCCCCGGCCCGGGAGTGCATGGTGTTCAGGTTGTGGATCAGGGCCTCCATGGCCTGATAGGTGGCCCGGTCGGTCTCCTTCACCGCCCGCTGGTGGGCGAAGGCCTGGGCCTTCTCCACCTGCTCCGCCGTGCCGAAGGCGGGAACCAGCGCGGCCCGCTCGGCGGCGGCATAGTCCCCCCAGTCCTCCAGGGTGGGTACCAGCCCGGTGTCGGCCTTGAGCTGTGCCATAAGGGCCTTCAGCTCCCTCTCCGGGTCCTCCCGGCCCTCCAGCAGCATGAGGGCCCGGGCCAGGTTCTGGCGGTACACCCGCGCGAAGGTCTTGCGCACGCCGTCGGCCATGCCGTAGTCGAAGTTGACCACGCTCTGGCCGCCGTGCTGGTCGTTTTGGTTGGACTGGATGGCGATGCAGCACAGGGCGGCGTAGGAGGAGATGTCGTTGGGCTCCCGCAGGGTGCCGTGGCCGGTGGAGAAGCCCCCCTCGAACAGCTTTTTGATGTCGATCTGGCAGCAGGTGGTGGTGAGGGTGAGGAAGTCCAGATCGTGGATGTGGATGTCCCCCTCCCGGTGTGCCCGGGCATGGTCGGGGTTGAGCACAAACATGTCGTAGAACTGCTTGGCCCCCTCAGAGCCGAACTTGAGCATGCTCCCCATGGCCGTATCCCCGTCGATGTTGGCGTTCTCCCGCTTGATGTCGGAGTCCTTGGCCTTGGAGAAGGTGATGTCCTCATAGGTCTTCATCAGCCGGGTGTTCATCTCCCGGGCGCGGCTGCGCTCCTCCCGGTAGAGGATGTAGGACTTGGCGGTCTGCACATAGCCGTTGTCCATGAGCACCCGCTCCACCAGATCCTGAATGTGCTCCACATCGGGCTGGGCCTGCCCCTCCACCTCCAGGATGGAGAGCACCTCGTCGGCCAGCTTTCTGGCCTCCTCCCCCCGTCCGGGCTTGTAGGTGGCGTTGAACGCCTTCTCAATGGCGCGGGCGATCTTCTCCTCGTTGAACTCGGCCAGGCGGCCGTCCCGCTTGCGGATCTTTGTCAGTGTCATGGCTGTCCGCCCCCTTCTTCCTTCATGAAAAAAGCCAACACAGGGAAAGACACCCCGTCCAGGCTTG
>OGPW01002153.1_pt1 | contig 11601 bp, 9 predicted proteins | sample 1553061 | NCBI WGS metagenome assembly OGPW01 (sample SAMEA2580292, study PRJEB22360) | human gut metagenome | biome: human gut; feature: human-associated habitat; material: faeces | place: Denmark | collected 2008/2010
GGCTAGGCGGTATGGCTGCCCGGTGGCAGCGGTGGCTGTGGAGACCGCAGAGAGCCGGACCGTGGGATTCTGCAATTATCTGGGCGAGGTCTTCGATACCGGGGCCGGCGCACCGCGGGAGCTGTATGGAAAGCAGCTGGAGGCGGTGATCTCCATAGAGATCCGGGGACAGCGGGCCGCGGACTGTGAACAGGGCTGTGAGACGGCGGCGGAGGTACTGCTGGAAAGGCTGCCCGCCGGCATCCGCCCCGGTGAGCTGAACTGGGAAGTCCTGACTTGGGAGCGGGAGACAGGGCTGTTCCTGCGGCGGGGAAGGCTCCGGTGCCGGGCGTATTTCCTGGCCTGGGCGGAAGAGGGCGACACGGCATTTTTGGACTTTCGATTGAAGGGAGCAGTGACCACTTGAGCAAGACAATGCATGAGCGGCCGGGGGGGGACTCCAGCTATGACGCGTCAACGGTAGTATCCGCCGGGCGGGCCGCCAAGGTCATTGGCGTGGCGGCCAAGGCGGTGAAGGGCACCGCCGGAGAGGTGGTGACCCTGACGGGCTATGCCGCGGGCGTGGCAGCCTTCGGCGAGGACGCAGCGGATACGCCGGGGATGAGCACCATCCTGCGGCTGCTGTTTGCCAATGGTGCCTCCACCGTGGCCGCGGTCCGGGTGGCGGAGGCCGGCGCGGTGAAGGACTACCAGGACGCCTTCGCGGCCCTGGGCGGGGAGGAGGCCCGGATTCTGGTGTGCGACAGCGCCGAGGAGACGGTGCAGCAGGCGCTGCCGGGGTCTCTTCGTCTACCTTTGCGCCGCAGCAGGTACAGAAACGGTTGCCGTCCGGAACGGGCTTGCCGCAGGTCGGACAGGTTCTGCCGGGTGCTGCCGGAACAGCAGCCGGAATGGGTTCTGCCGCCGGTGTGGGGATGCTTGCCGCAGTCTCCGGAGCTGCCGGCGTCTCTTCCGGCGCATAGGTCACTTCCGGCTCTGTGGGCTGAGCGGCAGGCATTTCCGGGGCAGCCGGAGCAGGCACAGGCTCTGCCGGAGTGACAGGTGCAGCCGGGGCTGTGGGTTCTGCGGAGACAAAGCGGCTGCCGCAGAAGGTGCAGAACATTGCACCGGCAGTTCTGGGCTTGCCGCAGCTGGGGCAGACCTCACCGGAGACCGGCGGCTGGGTGTAGGTATACTGGGGCTGTGCATTCTGCTGTGCAGCAGCCTGGCGGGCGGCCGCCTCTGCCTCACGCTGCGCACGCTCTGCCGCCTCTTTTGCAGCACGCTCTTCCGCCAGGCGCTTGCCCACCGGATTTTCTGCGCCGCACTTGGTACAGAACAGCACTGTCTCCGGGATCTCTGCGCCGCAGGACTGGCAGACCAGCAGGTGCTTGTTCTTCCGGATCTGTTCCCGATAGCCGCTGATCTTTTCCTGGCTGGCGGCGATGGCGCTGAGGAATTCCTGGAACTCCGGCTCTGCGTCGCCGCTGTGCAGCTCTGCGTACTTCTTGCCCATGTTCAGATACGCCGCATTGATGAAGCGCTCTTCATCTGAAATAAGACCGTTCAGACGGATGGTGTCCGTCGAGGACTTTGTTTTTTCCACAACGGAATGGGTGGTGTCACTGATGGTTTTACCCAGTTTATCGAAAAAAGACATAACGATTCCTCACTTTCCGCACGAAAATCATTGTCAGCTTACGCTGACATCCCAGCACAAGGCACACCCTGCGGGCGCCTTTTCAAGGGGGACTTAAAATGGATTTCCATGCACATTACGGGCGGCTGTGCCGTCTCCGGCTGCCGCATTCCACACATAAAGTCTGCATTTCCGGGAAAAAATCCCACAGTATAGAAATGCCTATGATACATTATACTATATTTTCCGATATCATGCAAGTATTTTTCCGCAATTTTCACAACATTTTCATGCAGTCAGCACCAACGCCGGAGCTGCGGCAGCGGCTGCCTTATCTGTCAGCGCCTGTGGAAAAGTCCTGTTCCGATGATTTTTTCTTTGCTTTTCTTTTCCACAGAAACCGCCGATGGGTTTTCCACCGTTTTCAACAGCCGGATTTTCTGCAAAAAAGAAAACCTGCCGAAAACATCGCAGTTTCGACAGGTTTTCTTCTTTTTCGACAATTTTATTTTTCCACAACCGGATTTTTCGCTGTGGAAAACTCGTTTATTTTGCGTCGCCGTTCGGACGGATGCAGTCGGTGAACATATAGCGCTGGAGCGGTTCCGGAATGCGGACAGAGCCGTCCTCATTCAGATTGTTTTCCAGGAATGCGATGAGCATACGGGGCGGTGCCACAACGGTGTTGTTCAGCGTGTGTGCAAAGTACTTATTGCCGTCCTTGCCCTTGATGCGGATGCCCAGCCGTCTTGCCTGTGCGTCGCCCAGGTTGGAACAGCTGCCCACTTCGAAGTACTTCTTCTGACGGGGCGACCATGCCTCAACGTCCAGGCTCTTCACCTTCAGATCTGCCAGGTCACCGGAGCAGCATTCCAGGGTGCGCACCGGAATGTCCATGCTGCGGAAGAACTCGACGGTATAGCCATACATCTTGTGGAACCAGTCCATGCTGTCCTCCGGCTTGCAGACAACGATCATTTCCTGCTTTTCGAACTGGTGGATACGATACACGCCACGCTCTTCGATGCCGTGTGCGCCGACTTCCTTCCGGAAGCACGGAGAATAGCTGGTCAGTGTCTGAGGCAGCTTTTCTTCCGGCAGGATGGTGTCGATGAACTTACCGATCATGGAGTGTTCGCTGGTGCCGATGAGGTAGAGATCCTCGCCCTCGATCTTGTACATCATGCCTTCCATTTCGGCAAATGACATAACGCCGGTCACCACGTTGCTGCGGATCATAAACGGCGGAATGTAGTAGGTAAAGCCCTTGTTGATCATAAAGTCACGAGCATATGCCAGGATGGAGGAGTGCAGCCGTGCGATATCGCCGCACAGATAATAGAAACCGTTGCCGCTGGTGTCACGGGCTGCGTCGATGTCAATGCCGTTCAGCTTTTCCATGATGTCCACGTGATACGGCACTTCGAAATCCGGAACGACCGGCTCGCCGAAACGCTCTACTTCCACGTTCTCAGAATCGTCCTTGCCGATCGGCACAGAGTCGTCAATGAAGTTCGGGATCACCAGCATGATCTCACGGATGCGTGCGGACAGCTCGGTCTCTGCCTTTTCCAGCTCTTCCAGCTTGGTGCCGATGGCGCCGACTTCTGCCTTGACTGCCTCAGCCTCTTCCTTTTTGCCCTGTCCCATGAGAGCGCCGATCTTCTTGCTGATGGACTTCCGCTGGCTGCGCAGTTCGTCGCCCTGCACCTTTGCCTCACGGAATTTCTTATCCAGTTCCACAACTTCGTCTACCAGCGGCAGCTTTTCGTCCTGAAACTTCTTGCGAATGTTTTCTTTGACTTTTTCCGGATCGTTCCGGATCCATTTCATATCGATCATGATTTTTTCCTTCCTTTATCTTATGTGGGATGCCCACAAGATTACAGTATGTAGGGCGAACAATGTTTCACGTGAAACAACCTCGCCGCCTTACTCTCTTGTCAGTTTCTGCGCCAGTGCAGACAGATCGTCCTTGTCGTAGAACTCCAGGTTCAGCGTGCCTTTGTTCTTGCCGGCGGTCACGGTGACACGCCGTCCCAGGCGGCTTTCCAGGCTGATCTCGATTTCCTTGTAAAAGCTGTCCTTATGGGAAAACTGCGGCATTTTTCCGGGCTTTTCCCCGTCTGCGGCGATCTTCTCCACCGCACGCACCGTCAGCTTGCCCTCTGCCGCCTTTGCCGCCGTTTCCGAGAGCAGTTTCTCGTCGGAGATGCCCAGCAGCGCCCGTGCGTGTCCGGCGCTCAGGCCGCCGTCCTCCACCAGCTTTTTCACCTTCTGGGGCAGTTTCAGCAGCCGCAGGGAGTTTGCCACAGCGCTCCGGGATTTTCCCACACGCTTTGCCACTTCCTCCTGGGTCAGCTGGAACATATCCATCAGCTGTGCATAGGCGTTCGCCTCTTCCACCGGGTTCAGATCCTCCCGCTGGAGATTCTCGATCAGGGCGATCGCCATAGTCTCCTCGTCGGTCAGCTCCCGGATCACCACCGGCACTTCGTCCATGCCCAGCATTCTGGCAGCACGCCACCGGCGCTCGCCGGCAACGATCTGATAGTTCAGTCCCAGCGGACGCACCAGAATGGGCTGTATCATGCCGTACTGCTGAATGGAATCCGCCAGCGTCTGAATTGCCTCATCGCTGAACTGTTTCCGGGGCTGATCCCGGTTGGGTTCCAGTTCTGACACACGCAGGGTCTTTTTCACCTGGACATCCGCTGCGTTTTCATCGTAGAGAAAGTCCAGACCGCTCCCCAGTCCGCCGATCGTCATAGGTCATCACGCTCCCTTTTTCTGCCGAATGCAAGCATCCGCAGCTTTTTCTCCGGCGGCTTTTCTCCCAGCAGTTCCAGCCCCAGGAGCATATATGCCTCGGCACCACGGGAGAGCCGGTCGTAGTACATGACGGGCTTTCCGTGGCTGGGTGCCTCGGAAAGGCGCACGTTCCGGGGAATCTTGGTCTGAAAGACCTTTCCCGGAAAATACTTCTTGACTTCCTCTTCCACCTGCCGGGACACATTGAGCCGCTGGTCGAACATGACGAACAGAATGCCGCCGATGTCCAGATTGGGGTTATAGTTGCTGCGCACCACCTTAATGGTATTGGTCAGCTGTGACAGACCCTCCAGCGCATAAAACTCTGCCAGCATCGGGATAATCAGCTGGTCAGCCGCCACCAGTCCGTTGACGGTAAGCAGCCCCAGCGCCGGCGGACAGTCGATGAAGATATAGTCGTAATCCAGCTTACAGGTCAGCAGCTGCATTTTCAGCCGGTTCATCCGGTTGTCCATATTGGACAGCTCCAGCTCTGCCCCGGCGAGGGTGTTCTTTGCCGGCAGCAGGCTGACGTTTTCAAACGCCGTGCGGACGATGGCTTCCTGGATGCTGCACTTTCCCACCAGCACCTCATAGGATGAGGCGTGGAGCAGTTTTTTCTTGATGCCGAGACCGGTCGTGGTGTTGCCCTGGGGATCGATGTCCACGCAAAGCACACGCTTGCCACGAGAGCCGAGATAAGCGCCCAGATTGACCACGGTGGTGGATTTTCCCACGCCGCCTTTCTGGTTCGCTACTGCATACACCATACTCACGCTGTTTTCTCCTTTCCTGCGGTGTGCCGGACGTGGGATTTCTCCCCGTTTTTCCCGGAGCGCACCGAATTTGGTTGAAAGTGTGCATGACGCACACAAATACTCTTTCATTATAACACGATTTTCCGCCCTTGTAAAGCATTTTCCGGAATTTTTGCGGAATGTCTGTCGGATTTTGTTTCACGTGAAACATTTTCCATGGAAACGCCGGCAAAAAAAATTATCGCAAAGCATGACACGATCCCCCAGCGAATGCAGTCGGGTTTTTGGGAAATGGTGTCGGCTGAAAGCGTTATTTCCCAAAGCGGCGCTGAAAATGCCCGAAACAGGCGGATTTTTTTAGTGGAAATGATTTCCCGTATCTGTTACAATGGAATCAGACAAGCCGGAGAAACGGCAAAAGAAAGGAAGTACAGCTATGGCAGGATTTTTGACATTTACCAAGGAAAAGCCCATCAACCGGGTGGTGGAAGTGGACATCGGCGAGATCCGTCCCAATCCCCACCAGCCCCGGAGCGAGTTCGACATTGCGGACATCCAGTCCCTGGCAGACAGCATTCTCCAGAACGGCATTTTACAGCCGCTGACGGTGCGGCGGGGCGAGGACCGGTATGAACTCATCGCCGGCGAACGACGGCTGCGTGCGGCAAAGCTGGCAGGGCTGCGAGCCGTCCCCTGCATCATCCTGGACATCAGCTCCCGGAACTCGGCGATTATGGCGCTGGTAGAGAACATCCAGCGGCAGGACTTGTCCTTTTTCGACGAGGCGAGCGCCATCGAAAAGCTGATTACATACTACGGGATGACACAGGAGGACGCTGCGGCAAAGCTGGGAAAGGCGCAGAGTACCATTGCGAACAAGCTGCGGCTTTTGCGGCTGACGGCGGACGAGCGTGAGGTCATTATGAAGTACAATCTGACGGAGCGCCATGCCCGGGCGTTGCTACGGCTGGCGGCGCCGGCGGAGCGGTTGGCGGTGCTGGAAAAGGTGGTCAAGCAGAATCTAAACGTGGAGCGGACAGAGGCGGCGGTAGAAGAGGTGATCGGGCAGAAAAAGGTGCAGAACAGCTATAAAAAGCGGAGTAAGGTGTTCCAGAACGTGCGCATTTTCGTGAATACGATCACGAAGGCGGTGGAGACCATGCAGGCGGCAGGAATCGCAGCGGATTCGCAGAAAATACAGCGTGAGGATTATATTGAGTACCGGGTTCGCATCCCTATTGCGGCGGGGCGCCGCTGACCCTTCCCCCCAATTTAGCGGTCAAGAAAGGCAGTGTTACGGCGGCAGAAGCCGCCTGTTTGCCCCTCCGGGGGATTTATGTTTCTGGTAAGCTGTGAAAACACTGCCAGTCGTGGCATACACTGCCGTTCCAAACAAGGGTAGGCGAGATCTTTTCTTTTTTTGCTTCTTTTTTTCTTTTCAGCAAAGAAAAAAAGAAGAGTAAACTCTTCGTGTAAACTTTGCGCAAGAAAGCAAAAAAGAAACAAGCGCAGCAAACGCTGTAAAAAAGCAAAAACCATCCTCAAAACAAACACCCAGAATATCAACACAGCACATACAAGAAAAGGCAAAAAAAGCGTTTGCAAGCCCAAGGCGGACAGCGAGAGAAACGAGCGATTCCGCCGAACGGGTTTCGGGAGTGAGACCTAGGATAATATATCCCCCTGCCCTATCGGGCATCTCCTCTAAAAGAGGAGACAATTTCGCAAAGCCTCCTCTACAGAGGAGGTGGCACGCAGTGCGGTCGGAGTCAGAGGAGTCACGGGCGAACAATGTTCGCCCCTACGGTGTGCCTTTTTAAGAAAACAAACCATTTTTTAAGATAGTCCCCCTTGAAAAGGCGCCCGTAGGGTGTGCCTTGTGCTGGAATGTCAGCGTAAGCTGACAGGGGGATTAAACCCTCGGTCAAGCCTACGGGCGTTTTTCCAAGGGAGGCAAAAGACTCCTCTGCCCATCCATTTCAAAATGTTTCACGTGAAACATCAAAGCTTGCGCCGTGTCATTTGTGTAAATTTGCACGCACACTGCCGGCAAAAACACAGATGCGCCGGGCTTTCCGAAACCCAAACGAAACCATCCATGCGGATGTCTGTACGGCAAAACGAAAAAACGCCTGCGGACACCAGGGAGTGTCAACACACCCTAAAAAACAGCGGCTAATCTGCCGCCGGAGGATATCATGGCTGAAAAAAATGAGACAATAACCGTGTCGATCCACACGGAATTTATCAAACTGGATTCCCTGCTGAAATTCGCAGGGCTTTGTGACACCGGCGGATTCGCCAAGGAACTGGTGCAGCAGGGCGCTGTCCGGGTCAACGGCGAAGTCTGCACCATGCGTGGCAAAAAGATCCGTCCCGGCGATGCGGTGACGGTGGATAAGTATACGGTTCGGGTGACCGCTGAGGCATGAGACTGACGGCACTGTCTGCGGACGGTTTCAAAAACCTGGAATCGGTCTCGCTGATCCCCGACCCGTCCTATAATCTGATCCTGGGCGAAAATGCACAGGGAAAGACCAACCTTCTGGAGGCAATCTGGGCGCTCACCGGCTGCCGCAGCTTTCGTGGCACACGGGAACGGGACTATCTCCCGTTTTCCGGCGGCAACCTTCAGGTAGAGGCGAAATTCCAGGACGCACGCCGGGAACAGTCCGTGCGGCTCTGCATGGTTCCCGGCAGCGTTCCCGAAAAAAAGTTCTGGTGCAATGACATTCCCCAGAAGAGCAGCGCCCTCTTTTCCGTGTTCCACTGCGTGGCGTTTACGCCGGATGACCTTTCCCTGGTGGACGGCGGCCCGGAGCGGCGGCGCACCTTTCTGGATATGTGCAGCGCCCAGCTCCATGCGCCGATGCTGGGACTGGTGCGGCGCTATCAGCTGGCACTCCAGCAGCGCAACGCCGTGTTGAAACAGCACCTGCCCGAATCCCAGGCAGAGGGCTTGCTGCTGGTCTGGGACAAACAGCTGGAACAGCTGGGAACGGAGATCGCCGTCCAGCGCAGCATCTACGTGCGGCGGCTGGCAGAGGTCTGCGTGCCGCTGTATGCCCGGATCGCACGGGGCAGAGAGACCATCTCGCTCCACTATCAGTCCAGCGTGTTCGGCAGAGATGCCCAGGAAACACTTCCGGAGCAGGCGACACCCGAACTGGTGCGGCAGTACGGCGAAAAAATGCGCCAGAGCCGTGCCTCGGATCTCCAGCTGGGACACACCGGCAGCGGTGCGCACCGGGACGACCTGTTCCTCGCCATAGACGGCAAGCCGGCAAAGGAGTTCGGCTCACAGGGACAGAAAAAAAGCCTGGCGCTGTCACTGAAACTGGCGCAGGCGGAGATCTACAGCAAGCGCCGGAAGGAATCGCCGGTGGTGCTGCTGGATGATGTCATGGGCGAACTGGACGAGGCTCGCCAGGCGGTGGTGTCTACCATCGTCCGGGAGATGCAGGTGTTTGTGACCACCTGTCACCCGGAGTCCGTGCTTTCCCCAAAAACGGGACGGCGTTTTCTGTTGAAAGACGGCAGACTCATGGACGAGCCGTCCTAACAGCCGGAAACTGCGTGAAATTTAGTTTTCCACAGACTGTTGAAAACTGTGTGGAAACTTTGTTTGAAGCTGTGCAAAAGCAGGGATCCGGACGGTTTCTGCGGAAATTTGTCCGATTCCGTGTGCGCAGTGCCGGCTGTTTCACGTGAAACAATCCCGGAAATCACGAAAAGCAAAGGAAACCAAACAGATCTTTCCCAAGCGGAAAAATTGAGGTAATAGAATATGACAGATGAAATGAAACAAGACGCACAGAGTTATGACGAAAGTCAGATTCAGGTGCTGGAAGGACTGGAGGCAGTCCGAAAGCGGCCGGGTATGTACATCGGTTCTACCGGCCCGAAGGGACTGCATCATCTGGTCTATGAGATCGTAGATAACGCCATTGATGAGGCGCTGGCAGGATTCTGCACCGAGATCACCGTGGACATTCTCCCGGAAAACGTGATCCGTGTTTCGGATAACGGCAGAGGCATCCCGGTGGGCATCCACCCAAAAGAGGGCATCTCGGCGGCAACCGTCGTGTACACCATCCTCCACGCCGGCGGTAAGTTCGGCGGCGGCGGCTATAAGGTCTCCGGCGGTCTGCACGGCGTAGGTGCATCCGTTGTAAACGCCCTGTCGGAATGGCTGAAACTCACCGTCAAGGACGGCAGCCACATCCACTTCCAGGAATTCCACCGGGGCGACTACAGCGAACCCATCCGCATCATCGGCGACACCACTGAGACCGGTACGACCGTTGAGTTCAAGGCAGATCCGCTGATCTTCGAGGAGACCACGGAATATGACTATGAAGTCCTGCTGAAACGGCTCCGGGAACAGGCGTTTCTGAATGCCGGCATCCGCATTGTCTTTTCCGACAAGCGCAGCGAGACCGAGCCACGCACTGAGATTCTCCACTATGAGGGCGGTATCCGCCAGTTCGTGGAGTATTTGCAGAACAAGCGTGGGCTGGAGGCACTGTCCGAGGATGTGATCTATGTTTCCGGCATGGACGGCGATTCTTTCGCCGAAGTCGCTTTGCAGTACAACGACAGCTATAACGATCTGATCCTGTCGTTTGCCAATAATATCCATACCGCAGACGGCGGTACCCACGAGACCGGTTTCAAGAACGCTCTGACCAAGGTCATCAACGAATACGGCAAGAAGTTCGGACTGCTCAAGGACGGACAGAAACTGCTGGGCGACGATGTCCGGGAGGGTCTGACGGCGATCGTTTCCGTCAAGCTGACGGAGTGCGAGTTCGAGGGTCAGACCAAGGGTCGCCTGGGTAATCCGGCAGTCAAGCCCTTTGTGGAAAAGATGGTCTTTGACAAGCTGATGAGCTACTTCGAGGAGAACCCCACCGTAGCACGTGCCATCTTCGACAAGAGCATTTCCGCACAGGCTGCCCGTGAGGCGGCGAAAAAGGCGAGAGACACCGCACGCCGGAAGTCCGCCATGGAAAGCGCATCCCTGCCGGGCAAGCTGGCAGACTGCCAGGAGAAATCCACCGAGGGTACAGAGCTGTACATCGTCGAGGGTGACTCTGCGGGCGGTTCTGCCAAGGAAGGCAGAGACCGCCGCTATCAGGCGATCCTGCCGCTCTGGGGCAAGATGCTGAACGTGGAAAAGGCACGCATCGACCGGGTATACGGCAACGAAAAGCTGATGCCGGTAGTCACCGCTCTGGGAACGTCCATCGGCGAGGACTTCGACATCAACAAGCTGCGCTACGGCAAAGTCATTATCATGGCGGATGCCGATGTGGACGGTTCGCATATCCGTACCCTGCTGCTGACCTTCTTCTTCCGCTTTATGCGGCCGCTTATCACCAACGGCAATGTCTTTCTGGCGCAGCCGCCGCTGTTCAAGGTCTCCAAGGGCAAGAAGTATAAGTACGCCTTCGATGAGGCAGAACGGGACAAGTATATCGCAGAGTTCGCCGACGCAGACGGCAGCACCGCCAAGGTGGGCGTACAGCGGTATAAAGGTCTGGGTGAAATGAGTTCCGAACAGCTGTGGGAGACCACCATGAACCCGGAGACCCGTTCCATGATCCGTGTGGACATGGAAGATGCAGAAAAGGCAGACGAGATCTTCACCATCCTCATGGGCGACAAGGTTGCGCCCCGTAAGGAATTTATCGAGAAGAACGCACGCTATGTCCAGAATCTGGACGTGTAAAGAGGAAACGCTATGGAAAAGACAACGGCGCTGCCGGTATTCGACACCACTGCCCCGTACAATATCAAACGGGAATATTACAAGACTGGATTCGAGTGCTTTCAGAAGAAGTTTATCTTAAAGCGCAACTGGATCATGCTGGTGCTGTTTTTTATTTTGTTTGTGTCCTTTGTGGCATCGGCTGTGGCAAACCCCAGCAATAAGACGGCGTACTTTCTCATGATGATCTGCCTGGCAGGAATGTTCGTGCTGTGGTATAATCCACGGAAACAAAAGCGGATGGTGCTGGACGCCGTCCGGGAGCTGGAGTTCGAGCAGTTCACCGCCTGCAATGACGGCAAGGTGCTGCGCATCCAGATCTGTCAGACCGACGACGAAGAGGAACGCATTCCGGAATCCCGTGTGGTCATGGCGACTGCCTATGTGCAGGAGTTCGACGAGTTCTATCTGGTCTGCGACGAAAAGAAGATGTTCTACATCCTGCCAAAGTCGGCGCTGGCATCCCCTGCGGCAGAACTGCCCGAAGAGGTCAGTGCGGAAAGCGGTGCAGACAGCGAGGCATGATTGTTTCACGTGAAACATTGGGTGGGATGATATCTCTGTTGCGGAAAAGGCGTTGACTCCTCTGCCCTATCGGGCATCTCCTCTAAAAGAGGAGACAATTTCGCAAAGCCTCCTCT
>OGPW01002158.1_pt1 | contig 11583 bp, 9 predicted proteins | sample 1553061 | NCBI WGS metagenome assembly OGPW01 (sample SAMEA2580292, study PRJEB22360) | human gut metagenome | biome: human gut; feature: human-associated habitat; material: faeces | place: Denmark | collected 2008/2010
TGATTTTCAGAGCATCTTCCTGTTCCAGCCATGAAACGGTTTTATACTTTGCAAATTTGCCTGCGGCATACCACTGTGCAAGATTGTACGGCTCGGAAGCACCGGTGTCATTGTCCGTCATTGCTCTCCAGAAGCTGACTTTTGGCGTGCGTGTGATATATTCAAAATCATTATATTTCAGAGAACTGATGCCGCCCTCTTTTTTGTCGAACATCATGGAGAAGTTTTCTCCGTGAACACCAATGATAACATCGCCGTATACAATCGTTGGCTTTTGCAATGTGGTTTCCGGAATCTGATTGTCTTTTACTTCAAACACTTCCTGAGCAAAGGCAATTTCGTGCCCTGCATCTGCCCATAGTGTCTGATCTGCGGTAACGGCGGAAACATGATAAACATATTCTCCTGCACTGTCTATTTTGTGAAGTGTCAGTTTCATTGTCTTGCTTTCTCCGGCAGGAACATTCAGAGAAAATGTATCGGATTTCAGAACAACGCCGTTCTTTTCCAATCGTACAACAAAGGACAAGTTGTTTGTATCTGCAAAGAGATTTCGGTTTTCTACGGTAAGCATTCCGTTTTGAATGGACATTCTGATGTTGGAGTAAAGAGCCTTCATTTCCTGAACCTTTGGAGAATAGGTGCGATCGGCATAGATCACACCATTGGTGCAGAATCCGTAATCACTTGGTCTGTCCTCAAAATCTCCGCCATAAACCAGAACTGTTTTCCCGTCGTCATTTTTGGTTTCGATTGCCTGATCGATGTAGTCCCAGATGAAACCACCCTGATAAGCCTCATATTTGTCCTCAAGGTCCGTGTAAAGGCTCAAACCGCCAAGAGAATTGCCCATAGCGTGCATATACTCACAACTAATATACGGTCTGCCGTTGTTCTGCTTCAGGTATTCTTCCACTTCCTGCGGTTTGGCGTACATACGGCTTTCCATATCCGTGATGAAATCATACTGATGATTCGGAACTCTTGTAACGCCCTCATAGTGCACCAGTCTTGTCGGGTCTACGCTTCTGAAACATTCTGACATTGCAGCAATATCTTCTCCGCAGTAGGATTCGTTTCCGCAAGACCAGATGAGAACGCTTGCGTGATTCTTGTCACGTTCATACATTGATTTCGCTCTGTCCAGTACAGCTTCTTTCCATTCCGAAAGTGAACCCGGTACATTCCAAGACGGATCTGTTGCACCAAGCTTCTGCCATGTACCGTGTGTTTCCAGATTGGTTTCATCAATCAGATAAATGCCGTATGCATCACAAAGCTGATACCAAAGAGAATTGTTCGGATAATGACAGGTACGAACTGCATTGATATTGTTTTTCTTCATGAACTGAATGTCAAACAGCATATCTTCCTTTGTGATTGCTCTGCCTGTTTTCGCATCAAATTCGTGTCGATTGATGCCCTTGAAAATGATACGTTTCCCATTCAGGCACATGATTCCGTTTTTCAGTTCAAATCGGCGGAATCCGACTTTGGTTCTGCTGACTTCGATTTCATTTCCGTTTTCGTCTGTCAGAATCACTGTAAATGTGTAGAGATTCGGTATTTCGGCACTCCAAGGCTTGCTGTTTTCAATTGTCCAGTTTACGGATTCCTTTTCATTGGATTCTGCAATGACCGTTCCATTTTCATCTGTCAAGATTGATTTCGCAGAACACTTTCCAGCAATATTCAGCGTTGCAGAGAAGATACCGTTTGTACCGTCATAATCTGCAATCACTTTCATATCACGAACATGGGCAGACGGTGCCGCATAAAGGAACACGTCACGGAAAATGCCGGAGAATCTCCAGAAATCCTGATCTTCCAGCCAGCTGGCAGAACTTCTCTTGAACACTGCAACAGCAAGTTTGTTGCCCTTTTCACGGATATACGGTGTCAGTTCAAATTCAGACGGTGTAAAAGAATCTTCGCTGTAGCCGATAAATTCGCCGTTCAGCCAGACATACATAGCAGTTTCCACACCCTGAAAAGAAATGAATACACGCTTATTTTTCAGAGCATCGTTCAAGTCAAAATATCTGACGTAGCTGCCGACAGGGTTGTCCTTTTCAGAGATAAACGGAGGACGGAGATGCTCCTGTCCCTCCCAAGGATAAATGGTGTTGACGTACTGTGGTTTGCCGTATCCCTGTAATTCCATGTGTCCCGGAACCTGAATGTTGTCAAAATTGTTAGTGCTGTCGCTTTCTTCATAGAACTTTTGCTGCCATTCAGACGGATTCTTTGCCCACGCAAATTTCCAGGTGCCGTTTAGATTCTGAATCAGAGAGGAATTGTCTGCATCGGCTTCCGAATGGTTTGCATAGATTCTGTGGTCGGAATGTGCTGCGATTCTGTTGACTGCAAACACTTCCGGATTGGTGAGCCAGTCGAGTGTATATTTCATATTGTTCCCTCCATTTTAGTTCTGTGATTCCATCACAACTTCATTTTCGGATATTCCAAGTTTTTCTTTGATTTCCGCATTTGCCTTTTCAACATTCATCTTAGAAAGAATAAATGTGATGATCAAATCCAGTGCAAACGGAATGATCAGATACATAATGTGAAGCATATTGATTGCAGAATCAGGCTGTACTGTCAAAGTACCCTTGAATCCGCTAATGTCGAGCAAAAGACCGACAATTGCTGTTCCAAGTCCACCACCAATTTTTACACCAAGTGATGTGCAGGAGTACATGATTCCATCAACATGCTTGTGTTTGGTAAGCCAGCTATATTCAGAGCATGATGCGATGACTGCATTCATATCACCTTGCCATGGACCTTGACCGAGTGCTGCAAGTGCTGTAAATGCAAGCATCAGCGGAATGTTTCCCATGTATCCGGCAACCGCTACCAGAAGTCTGCCAACTGTTGCTACCATGTAGCTATACTTGTTCAGCTTATACATGCCGTTCCATTTTTGTACGATGGTAGGAGTGAAGATCAAGGCGATAATCAAAGGAATATTGATAAACCACGCAAACGTGCCGAACATATTCTCATCTGCGAGAACATATTTTGCATAGTATGTTCCAACACCGATCATCGCACCATAGAACTGCTGCAAAATGTAGGTTACTGTGATCATCATATAATATTTGTTGTGTACGAGAATTTTGAATGCTTCTCCAAAACTGTATTTGGTTTCTTCTGTTTTTGTTTCACTGTCTGCAAGTTCCTCATCAGAAAGTTCCTTTACAGAAAGAGCAGAAATTGTATTTACAATAAGACCGATAACCGCATAAATAATTGCGACTGTTCTCCAGCCATTTGCACCGCCGCCCATTGCTTCAACAAATTGGAATGTAACAGCCTGAATCAGGAGGCTTGTTCCAAATGCGAAGATAAAGCGATAAGAACCCATCTGAACTCTTTCCTTGCTGTTCTTTGTAACAAGAGCGGTCAGAGCAGAATATGCGATGTTGTTTGCCGTATAAAATACACTGTTAAGAAGTGTGTAGCAGATAAAGAACCATGCGTACTGAGCAAAATTATCCATGTTCATCGGGATTGCAAATACACCAATCAAGGTAATTGCACAGCCGATAAAACCATAAAGCATCCACGGTTTTGCCTTGCCCATTTTCGTATGTGTCTTATCAATCAACGTACCAAAAATGATGTCTGTTATTCCATCAAAAATCTTCGATACAGCAATGAGAACGCCAATAACACCTGCGTTTAATCCAATCGTGTCGGTAAGATAGATCATTACGAATGATGTCAGCAATGCATAGACAACGTTCCCTGCAACATCGCCGGAACCATAACCGACTTTGTTATACCACTTTAAATATGTTTTTTCTTTGCTCATAATAGAGCTCCTTTCATTGTTTGTATGCCTACATGAACAGAATTTTCCCATAATGAATGATACAAACTGCTTTTCATCTTGCAAAAACGAAATAATGCCATCGTCAGAATAGATGATTATTTTTTTGAGCACAAAGAATTTTTATTGAATTCAACATGGAATTACAATGAAAGACGTCTTTTTTAATTCTTATCTCTCATTTCTTAATTCTATTATACCACACAAAACGGCTTAAAAAATACACAAAGTTATAAAATATATGCACAAAGTTTAGGTTTTTTCTTGCAATCAGTGCTCAGGTGTGATATACTATAGTTATAGAAGCAAGGAGGTGCTTTTTATGTTCATGAATGTTGCCTATTTGAACAACTCTACATCTACTGTAGTGGATAATACGAAACCTTTGATTGTAACAAGCTGTGGAAATTATCGTGTGAAAAATCGTTCTGAAGTAGTAACACATCGTCCGAAGGGAAGAAAAGATTATCAGCTTTTATATATCGCTTCCGGAAAAGGACATTTTTTCATTCATGGAGAAGAAAAAACGGTTTCAGCCGGAAATATTATTATATATTTGCCGGATCAACCACAGGAATATGTTTATTATCGTGCAGATCAAACCGATGTTTATTGGGTGCATTTTACCGGAAAAGAAGTAGAAGAAATTTTAATGTATTACAATATCAACCTGCAAAATAATATTCTCTATATCGGAACATCTCCCGATTATCAGTGGTTATTTGGTCAGATGATTCAGGAATTGCAGCTTTGCAGACCACGGTATGATGAATTGATTTCTTTGCAGCTGCGAAATATTTTTGTTTTGATAAGCCGTGCAATCATGAGTGCAAAGAAATTCAGCAGCACCAGTGAAAAAGAAGTTGCTTTTGCGATGCACTATTTTCGTAAGAATTACAATACAGAAATCAGCATTGAGGAGTACTCCGAATCCAGAGGGCTTAGCAACTGTTGGTTTATTCAGTGCTTTAAAGAAATCACAGGTTCCAGTCCGCTGCAATATATCTTAAAACTGCGAATCTCCAACGCACAAAGCTTGTTAGAAAATACGGACTACACCATTACTGAAATTGCAAATATGGTTGGATACACCAATTCGCTTTATTTCAGCAGGCTATTTCATAAATATATTGGTATGTCACCAAAAGAATATCGAAAAGTAAAACTCAAAGAAAATCTCAGGGAGTAAAAAACAAAACTCGTTTGGCTAAAACTAAACCAAACGAGTTTTGTTGATTTTTGATCAGAAATAAGGAATGGCTACATTACCAAACACGTCTGAATTGCAATCTCTTCAGCCTGCAGCTCAAAGAGATTTTCAAGTTGCCAAACCTTAGCGGTATCAGCATTTTTCATCGCAAGTGCATATTCAGGATCAGTAGCACGCATTTTGTTCCAGATTTTCCATTTTTCTTTTTCACACTCAGTGATACGCTCGTCAATATGAACATAGATTCTGCCATTATCTGTTTCTGCCTGCAAACGTTCAGGACAATGCTCCTCTGCCCACTTGATATAGATACACGCAAGTTTGTTGTCGCTGTAATCGTGATAATCATTGCCACACTGCGTAATCATCATTCTGTCGATGTCAAGTGCCATTCTCTGATAATCATGCTTATAAATCATAATCTTAACCTCTTTTCTTTCTTATCAAAAATCCTGCAAGAACAGCGATTCCTGCGAGGATAATTCCGCCAATTCCATAAATCAAACCATTTGAGGACTTTTCTTCGCTTGTTGGTTCTGTTGCTTCTTTTGATACACCAACCGTGGTATCTGCTTCAATTTTCAAATTTTCTCCGACACGGTGAGCAGTTCCGTTTCCATCGTTAGCCATAACAGAATTATGATTTTTCTCCGCTGTATCTTCTGTCAAAGTACTGAACGGCATGAAGCTATCGATCACATTGCCGTTATCATCACTCATCAGCCACTTGCCGTTCTGCAAATTGAAATGATATGTGGTTTCATCGGTGATAATCGTCCAATTTCCGTCACGATCATCATTGAAGTTCCAATCATCCGTAAGTTCATCGTAGTAGTCTTTGAAATTGTAGTTCAGCTGACCGATTTTGCTCCAATCATAATTATCATCGCCATAATTGCCATTGACCCACTCGGTCAGAATATGGTGCTTATAGCTTGCTTCAGGAAAGATAAGCCCATCATCTCCCTTGCCGTGCCACCAATCAGACCAAATCTCTCTGACGATATAGTCTTTATCAAGCATATCATCGGCATAAGCTGTCAGACTTGCTGAGCCTATCAAAGTGACACTTGCTACAATAGGCACGATTTTTGGAATCATTTGAACATCTCCTTTTTATTTTCGATATTGGGTACAATACTATTATATATCATTACACTTGTTTTTTCAAGCCGCAATGCGCACAAAGTTCTCTGAAAAAATCAGGACAATTTTTATAAAATATATTGACAAAAAGATTTTGAAAGAGTATAATTATAGTAATGGGTACAATACGAAAGGATTGATTTCTATGTACTATAATGAAAAACGAAAAGCGATCACGGCAAAATATGTGAAAACACACCTTGATGACATCAAGATTCGTGTTCCAAAGGGACAGCGTGAAAAACTGAAATCTATTGCTTCTGAAATGGGTATAAGCATGAATCAGATGTTTATCAAGGCTGTTGAGGAATATATTGAAAAGAACTATAAGCCGGAAGCGGAAAGTGAAACAGATTGACAAATCGGAAGTTGTTGAATAGCTAATTTCTATTATTGTAGTGGAAGAAGGAAAACTGAATGAATACGAAAAGACTAATAAAATATCTTTTGTTAACATACATAATCACATGGATATGCTGGTTTGGAGATGCACTACTTGTAAAAGTGACATCTTTTTCAGAGTCAGATGTGATTCCTATGATATTGTTTACAGTTGGAGGCTTTGGACCAACAATAGCGGCTTGCGTTTGTATGGAGGGCGGTTTTTCCAAGAAAAACTTAAAAAGGTTTCTTTTTAGCAACAGTAAAAAGAACTGGTCATTTTTAATTGCAGCTATAATATTGGAAACGTTAGCTTTTTATATTAGTTCTAATGGCGTCATTGAATCTATTCCCAAGTCACCAATTGCTGTTATTGTAGGATTAGTTATATTTTTACAGGCTACAATACTGTACGGAGGAAATGAAGAGTTGGGATGGCGTGGAACCATGCAAGTTGTTTTACAGGAAAAACTTCCATCGCCAATAGCTACACTAATTGTAGGAGCTATTTGGGTGTGCTGGCATATTCCACTTTGGTTTATTGATGGAAATTCACACCAGAGTATGTCATTTTTGACGTTCGCAATTTTAGGCATTGCACTTAGTTATTGGCTTTCAGCTGTATACAATGTTACAGGAGCAGTTGTTTTCTGTATGGTAATGCATGGATGGACAAATACTATGATGGGATTGCTTGAAATTAATGAGAATTTTGTTTATTATACTGCCTTAGGTGCTTTAACATTAATATCAATTATTGTAAGTATTTACGCACAGCATAAGAGAATCTGATATATTATCTATCAAAAGAGTTCGGAAAATTCCAGTTTGCACGGCTATTCTAACTCTCCCTTTTTCCTTTTACATTCAGGCTCATCACGCAGACTTACAAGATAATCATCAATCATCTGACTTGCCTTGTCCAGATTAGCATACTCTTTTTTGAGGTAGCGGTATTCTTCATAAAGTTTTTCACGTTCCTCATACAACGCCTGCCTTTGACGGTCAAGCACCATTTCTGACGGGAATCTGCCGTCCGGATACAATAATTTTAACTGACTTCCAACGCTCTTGTACTTTTCCAGTACAGGAGCGTTTTTCTTTGCATAATCTTTTTGTTTCCATGCTGAAAGGGACTTGTACTTGTCATGATACGGTTTACTGCGTTGAAATTGTCGGACAAGTTCTATCTGTTCTGACAAAGTGTTTATCTTTTTATCCAGATTTTCAATGCTCTGCGTAATCATTCCACGCCGTGCCATAACAGTCATGGTGGTCGGTTTCAATTCCGATGTGCTGTGAACATTGTAACTTTCAAGCAAATTTATCATCTGAGCAACGTTCTTCATATTCTGAATATCCGCCCAATACTGCAAGCCCCTGTTATCAAATTTACTACGGTCAAGAATCATCTTCCTGTGTGATGAAAACTGTCTGATTCTACGCTGAATATTCTCAGGAAGATAGTAATATCCCAGTGTTTTCGCTCGGACAAAGCGTTGCTGTCCCTGCATACGAAATTTAAGAGAAATCGTATTCTCGGGTTTGTAAACCGCTTCGATTCCGTTTAATCTGCACTTTTCAAGAAAGTCCTCAAATGTATCAGACCGCTGAATGATACAGTCCAGTTCATAGCGGAGCTTTGCTTTCCATGACAAACCTTGCTGTTGTTTCTCCCATTCATAATGCGAAACGCCCTTACCGATTTCCCCATATGCAACAACAGACAATCCCATTTCTTTGCACACCTCGTCAGAAATCTGACGAATTTTCTTCCACGCAGGATTATGTTTGGTATCCATGAGTGTACCAAACGTTTTGTAATTTTCCATATTGGTTTTGCAGAAAATAATGTGATTATGGATATGGTCTTTGTCCGTGTGCGTAGTAAGAACATATTGATGCTTACCCTGAAAGAGTTTGTCGCAGAGCATCAATCCAGCCTGATGTACCTGTTCTGCTGTTGCTTCATTCGGTGCAAAACTCTGTATGATATGATAACTCAGAACACTCCCTGTATTTCTTCCCATGCTTCTCAGCTTGCTGAACTCGTCAGAAATCTCAGCTGCATTTCCCCAGCAGCCGTATCGGGTAACATATGCTGCTTTCTCAGGATTCATGATATACTGGAGGGATTTAGCTTCTGTAACTCGGATTGGATGGATTGAAGTTGTTGCCATATCTCAGTCACTCCCTCCTGCAACTCATAAAGTTCCTGTTTGTAAATACGGCTTGTGTTCACTCTATGTGCAATCTGATTGACGTTGTTTGCCACACTCATAACCGCCTGCCGTATTTTTTTCAGTTCCTCATGGTCGTGTTCGAGATAGATTCCATTCACGACCTGCTGACGAAGATATGCACTGACAGAGGACATTCCCGACAACGCAAAGCGTTTTTCAAGTACCTCTGCTTCTGATTCTGTCAGCCTGATGACATATCGTTTATCCACTTTTTCTCTTTTCATTTTGCTGTGATTCTCCTTATCGTTGACACCATCAGGTGTTTATTCAGAGGGTCTTAGGGATTCGTCCCTAACAAGCGGATGATTGGCAGGCGGTCATTTTCTGACCGTTCGTGCCACATCATCGTTGCTTGCTACTCCAGATCAGCTGTGTCAGCCCATTCTCTTTTCTGCATCGCTTTTCCTCTCATATATCACGCAATTTTTTGAGAGAAACGCAACCGGTTTTCTGCTGTAAATTCAATTGTTTATTGAATATTTACACTTTTCGTTCGTTTTCACATTCAACTACAGGTTTTTCTGAATGCAAATATGCTACAATATCCGCAGCATAAATTTATGAAAAGATTGGATATCACATTGAACGTTCAAATATGATTGCGAATACCGGTATTCATGATTCAGGAAGGAGTTCTGAACATGGATTTTACAGACAAATTGGATATACTCTACGCCCGCCGTTCCAGTGAGGACGGCAAAGACGGTGAGAGTATTGAAAATCAGGTTGCACTGCTCAAGCAGTATGCAGCTGACAAAGGGTACTATAACATTAAGGTTGTCACAGATGACGGATATACAGGTACGAACTTTAACAGACCCGGCTTTCAGGAAGCCTTTGCTCTCATTCAGCACAGACGTGTTGGACGCTTTATCGTAAAAGATCTGTCCCGTCTTGGCAGAAATACAATCGAGGTTGGTCAATACATTGGAGTAATTTTTCCACGTTTCGGTGTAGAATTCATCTCCATACATGACGGACCGGAATCCAGCGATCCTGACAGCTTGGTAACGCAGTTCAAAAACATCATGAACGAATACTATGCAAAGGATATTTCGGACAAGCAAAAGCTTTCGCTTCAGGCAAGAAGCAACAGCGGCAGACACATTGCTTCAACACCTACATACGGATATAAGCTTGATCCCAATGACCGTCACCACTGGATCATTGATGAACCTGCTGCAGAAGTGGTAAGACTTGTTTTCAAATACTACAACGAAGGGATGCAGGTGTCAGAGATTGCCCGTACACTGGAAAAAGCAAAATATCCTGCACCGTCCCATTACCGTAAACGTGTGGTAAAAGGTTCGAGAACAGAAAAGAATCCCTATCACTGGACAGGAAGCAGCGTAACTGCTATTCTGAAACGTCAGGAGTACGTTGGCGACACTGTGAACTTTAAGACGTATCATACGAGTTTTAAAGATAAGCAGGTGCGTTATCGTGATGAAGAAAGCTTTACCATTATCCGTGATACACAGGAAGCTATTATCTCTCGTGAGGAATATGAAAAGGCAAAGAAACGTCGAAAATCAACCAAACGTGTGATTCAGACCAGAGAAAGACATCTGCTTGACGATATGATATTCTGCGAAGATTGCGGGAAAAAGATGTATCTAAACTTCCGCAAATACGCAGGCGGAAACTGCTATGTGTATATATGCGACAGTTATCGCAAAAAGAAAGGCTGCACTTCTCATTATGTACAGGAAACAGAAGTGATCGAATCCGTTCTTAACGCAGTACGCCAAATTTTTGATATGTATAAGATAGATAAGAACGAATGCAGGCGTACTCTTGTAAGGTGGATTTGTCGGAGAAATGAAACGAGAACCCGTGAAGTCAATGAACGTATTAAAGAAATCACAGACCGGCTGAATACGATCAATAAAACGGAACAGGCTCTTTTTGAGCAGAAACTGCAACAGGAAATTTCACAGGAAACCTTTACAAATATTACGGTAAGCATGAATGCCGAATCAGAATCACTCAGAACGGAATACGGTAAACTTCTGATTTTGCTCGACAGCTTCGATGACCAGAAAAAGAGTGTCACTCGTTTCTTAACAAAGGTAGGAATATTTGCCGACATGGAAATCACCAAAGATGACAGATACATTTTAGAGCAGCTTATTGAAAAGGTAACGATTCAGGAAATTGAAACAAAAATAAAGGTGCTTGTCCATTTCGTTGATATTGGCTTGATTTCAGTTGCTGCACTTTGATAACAAGTGCGACGATTCGGCGACAATCTCGTAATATCTATTGAAAAAAGTCCTCTTATGCGCTATTCTTAATAGGAAAGCGTACAGGAGGACTTATGTTTATGTATGATAAAATCACTGCTTTGTACTGTCGGTATTCACGAGATGACGGTCAGGAAACGGAAACGCAAGTATTACGCATCAAAAGGCATTGCTGAAAGAATATGCGGAAAATAACGGTTATCCCAATCTGCGTTACTATGTTGACGACGGATATACAGGAACAAACTTTAACCGACCTGATTTTCAGCGTATGATGGAAGATGTAGAAAACGGTATTATCGAAACCATTGTTGTAAAAGATATGAGCCGATTCGGAAGAAACTATATTCTGGTGGGTCAGTATGTGGAACTTGTTCTGCCACAGCATCATGTCAGGGTGATCGGCGTAACCGATAATTATGATTCCTATAACACAGAAAATGACCTGTTTGTTTTTGAAAGTGCCTTTGTCAATAAAAAACTGAGCCACCTCGCTAATAAAAAAGTGAGCCAGTT
>OGPW01002163.1_pt1 | contig 11566 bp, 13 predicted proteins | sample 1553061 | NCBI WGS metagenome assembly OGPW01 (sample SAMEA2580292, study PRJEB22360) | human gut metagenome | biome: human gut; feature: human-associated habitat; material: faeces | place: Denmark | collected 2008/2010
TGTGCCTTGGGACGATGCGGATGGCGGGCCAGATAGACCCGATCCCACGCATCCAGCGCCGTGTACATCTCCCGGCTGAGCGCCTGGATCTGCTCGTGCTGGACGAGATACTCGAGGCGGTCGATGAAGCGGGGCTGGCCTCCATGTTCGAGGCGCTGAACTCGCTCGGCGGTACCGTGCTGGTAGTCTCGCACGGGAATGTGGCTGAAGGCTATCCGCATAAACTGGTAATCGTGAAAGAGAATGGCGAATCGAGACTCGGAGAATAGCGTACTGACCCGGGAGCAGGTACTGGCGCTGGACATCGCCACGCATACCGGATACTTCTCCCTGCATGAGGCCGGGACATGGAACTTCACCGAAAGCAAACGGCGCAACGGCAACAAGATGCACGGCGCTTTCAGGACTACGCTGCTCTCGCTGCTCCGTCGTTACGGCATCCGCCGCGTCGGGGCCGAGGGTGGGGGGGGGGATTGTCATAGCCTTCAGCGGCGGTGGGGCCGAGGATGTGAGCGTGACCCGCCATTTCTACGACATGCGGCGGCTCTCGGAACTCAGGGGTATCCTGCTCGAAGTGTGCGATGAACTGGATATCCCGGAACCGGAGTTCGTCAACCCGGCTGTCCTCAAGAAATGGGCGACGGGAGACGGACACGCCACCAAGACGCAGATGGTCGCGGCCTGCAAGGACAGATACGGTATTGTCCCGGTGGATGACAATGCGGCGGATGCCTGCCACCTCTTCTACTATTACATCCGCAGGCACAGGCTGTGACAAGCCGACAACGGTTTGGATTTTTTCCGGGCGGCGGTAATGCTGCCGCCCGTTTTTTCAATTGACGCTCACGGTAGCTGACAGATTAGGACATGAGATTCATTTTCAACCTTTTCAGTCAGTGGAAACGTGGAAAAGAAAGATGTGTTTATTGCGGTTCTCCAGCCTGAAGACGAATCCGCGAGACAGAGGGCGGAACTTCTCAGAAAATATGTGATGCCGCACAAGAATCTGATATACAGCATTTGTATCAAATATACCTATAACCAGGAGGACATCGAGGACAACTACCTCGAGGCGTTGGCCAACTTCTTCAAGTATATGGACAGTTATGACCCGGCCCGTCCGGTAAAGACCTGGATCTATGCCGTGACCAAACGGCTTGTGGCGGACCTGAACAACCGCAACAGGAACCGCATGCCCCCGGACGACAATATCGACATTTCGGAAATATCCTCTTCGCTGTCGGATGAGGACGAACCGTCGGGAAACAGCATGGGGATGGACAACTACCGCGAGTTCTATAACGATGACATCCTCTGGGCACTGGACCGGCTCAAACCGATTTACCGGGAAGCCCTGCTCTTGCAGCAGGCTGGTTACAAACTCGGGGAAATCATGGAAATCACCTATAACAACGGTACTTTGCAGACCAGGAACGTAGAAACGGTAAAAAGCCGCATCTTCCTAGCCAAGACGCAGCTGCGCAAACTATTGACACGCGATGGAGAGAAAAGAATGGATTGACGGATGCCGGAGGCTCTTTACACGGCTGGTCCGCACCACGGTGTGGGCGGATTTTGTGTTCCCTACCGGCGGCAAGTCGGACAGGCAACTCGGGATGTGTTTCGACGGCTTGTGCCGGGAGGTCGTCTCCGTCAGTGCGGAACGCCTGTCCGACTTCTGTATCTGCCAGACATATGCCATTTCCGGATATGATACCGCGTATCGCAGGAAATGGAACGTCTCCCATTCATTCGGAAAGAAAGCCATCGGCCGCTATCTCCGCTCGGGAAAGGAACGCCGCTACCGGGAGGACCGGTGGCTGAAGAGTTTCGGGCTGTCACGGCATGATTTGGCGCGGGCAGTGGAAGACCGCCGCAGCCATCCGTTCGGGCGTTTTATTTATCCGGAATACGAGGAGACGACCAAGCGGCGACTGCTCTCCACCGAAGCGGGATATCTCGTCTGTGCGCTCTCCACGCTGATGTGGACGCCTTTCTCCCCGTCATGCTCAAAATGTGCGAAAGCGGAGCCATGCCGCAGAAGGACACAGGCGCGCTATCCGGAACTGTACCGTATCCGCTGTGAGGCGTGGCGGAAAAAGGAGGCGAAGCCATGAGTGCCGTCAATCCGCTCAGTGCCGAGTTCCTGTATGAACTCTATGCCACGGCGCTCAGACAGGAACCGTTGTGTGCTGTCCTAGCCCGGCATATGCGTAAGGAATACCTGCCGGACCGTTCGTTCCAGCAGGTACAGGAGGCGATAGCCGTACACTTCAAGACATACAAGACACCGCCGTCGTATGCCGTGCTGGCACAGACCTTCCATGAGGATTACGACGCCATCGAGCTGATAGACACTTTCCGGGAGTATGACGAGGGACAGAGTGCCGAGGTGATGACCGACATGCTGGAGTCCTACATCAAGGGGGTCCGGTTGCAGTCGGTCTATGCGGAGGTCGGAAAACTGTATAACGAGAACAAACAGGACAAGGCGGAGAAGACTCTTCGGGAATATGCCGAGTGGCTGGCAGGGTTCACGCTGAAGAGTTCCTCGTTCGTCGATGTGGCCGCGACTTTCAAGGAGCGTTTCGAGAGGAACCGCCGGCGCGAGGAGGAAGAGGAACGCTCGGCCGCCCCTCGTGTGTCCCGCTTCTACATCCCGTATCTGGATGCGCTCAATGCCGGACGTAACCTGCGAGGTCAGCTGACCTGTTTCCTGGCCAGCACAGGCGTGGGAAAGTCGCACATCGCCAAATGGATCGGTGTCAGGGCGGACATCGATGACGGGCTGCATGTGCTGCATTTCCAGCTGGAAGGTTCGGAAGAAGAGGCGTTGAACGCCTATTCCGGCGGACTGATTTCCAGGAACGCCTACTATTACGAGCGGGGAAAGATTTCGGATACGGAGATGAGACATCTGGAAAAACTGGTCGCCTCGTATGCCGGAAGCATCACGGTGCGCAGTTACCCGCGTTTCAATGCCCAGGTCTCGACACTCGACATCAAGAACGGCATTTCGGAATACAGGAAGCTCAAAGGATATAATCCGGACATCGTGATTGTGGATTCGATGGACTTGCTGACGGATGCCAACCGCCGTTCATGGGGAGCCGACCATGAACGGGCGAAGCGTATCGCGGTGGCTAATGACCTGAAGGACCTGGCGGCGGACGAAAAGGTATGGATGGTGGTGACTTACCAGTCTACCATCGAAGACCGGGAGTGGCTGAATGACGAGCGGAACGTGCTGACCGAGTACAACTGTTCGGAGGCCAAAGGTCTGGCCCGCCCGTGCACGCACCTTGTTTCGCTCAACCAGTCATCGGCTGAAAGAAAGGAGAACGTTATGCGCCTGCACGTGGCCAAAAGCCGGTTCTTCAAGAAAGGAGACACTATCAGGATTGCCACCGACTACGACAATGAGGTGTTCTATGACGGGCAGAGGACACTGAATCTGAACAGGGAATAAAAAGCCATCGATCCGGATGCGGCGTGTCGGTGGCTTTTTGACTTGTAACGACTGGAATGTTGAGAATATATGGCAGCTTACATGCGTAAAACCAATTCCGGACAGATACGATTTTTATTGTATGCCCTTTGTATTCCGCCATATCGTCCGTTCCCCATGTTATCAACAGCAGGTTTTCACATTTCAATTCCTCTGCCGCCTCCAAGGCTTTCAGTTTCCGCTCACGGGTCTTGGCGTTCGAGATATCATACGACCTTTGTTCGAGGAAAGTTCGAATGACCTCGCAAATACAAATCCGTTATTTGTAGTAATTGGAAAACGATACTTTTCATTCAGTATGTTTATTGTACTGCACAAAAAATACGCTTTTTTTATGTAGAGAGTGATCATTTTAGAAAAGTACATCTCTACACCTGATAATCAGCCAATGCTGATTATCAATCTCCTTATTTATATATTGTTTTATCGATTAGACAAAAGCAGTCATTTTTTGTCCAGCCGGGAAGACAATTTCTCTTTTCCTTTGGGTGGAAAGACCTTCCATGATTCTGCCGGTCTATTTTTATTGGGCTAATCCGGATTCTTTTTCCAAACATTTCAAACCAACCTGTAGCGGTCACGACTATACCTTAATATGGAACTGTCGGTACAGGAATATCAATATCTGGTTTCGGAGATAACCCGCGAGACGGGTGCCAAACGGGACGGGAGCGGTAAGAACCTTATCGTTCCGCGCTGCCCGTTCTGCGGAAAGTCGGGCGGTAAGTTCGGTATCTACATCGGCAAGGCGACTGCCCACCGCCGGCCTTTCATGGCCCACTGCTTCTCCTGCGGGGCATCCACCCGTACATTGGAGCAACTTCTGGCGGCTATCGGTCGCATGGACCTGATGGTTTTGCAGACAGCTGACATTGCCGCACCGTTGAACCTGCACCTGCTGGAGAAGGACGAGGCGGAAGAAATAGACGACGAACTGGTGCCGGTCGAATTGCCGGACTTTTACAAGCGCACTTTCCGGCATCCGTATTTGCAGCGGCGCGGCTTCTGTTTCGACGATTACGAGTATTTCCCGGTCGGGATAACCGGCAGGCTCAATCCGCGCTACGCGGACTATGTCGTCTTTCCGGTCATCGATGACTGTACGGTTGTCGGCTATGTCTCCCGCCATACCTGGCCGAAAGAGGATATAGACGCCCACAACCGCAAGACCAGACATAGCGGCGGGTACAAGATCCTGCGTTACCGGAACTCCACGGAAAACGACTTTTCCAGACTCCTTTATAACTACGATGCCGTCCGTATGGATGAAACCGATACGGTCATCCTCGCGGAAGGTATTTTCGATGTCATCGCCCTGACCCGCAGACTCGAACTCTATGACAATTCCCATGTCGCAGCCGTGGCCACTTTCGGAAAGAAAATATCCGATGTACAGATCTACAAGCTGCAATCGAAAGGCGTCAGAACCGTAGTCATCGGTTACGATGGTGATGCCGTCGAGTCGGTAAAGCGGACGGCTGAACGGCTGAAACCCTATTTCGAGGTTTTCATCGCGGACATTGCTGATGCCGCCAAAGACTGGGACGAACTCACGGAAGCGGAAATCTACGGGATTTTCGCCTGCCGCCTGCTGTCCGTCCTTGAATACAAACTCAAAAAAGTACAGGAAAGATGATACAGGAACTTTTCTCATGGCTCGATGCACAACGGATAACCTATATCCCGGTCGATACGGAAGTGGTGGATATTCCCGGCTTCGGGCGGCTTTTCACGGCCGACCTGTCGGGAGTGGAATCCATCTTCCGCGGCGACGGGGACAAGCTCGTGTTCAACCTGATGGAAAGTCCGGATGTGCTGATGGAAGAAGGAATCTTCCATGTGGCCTTCCCGTTCGGCAGGAACTGGTACTACTATGACCTGCGGGAAGAATTCCGTTTCAACCTGCTGAAATATATCGGCCGGCCCAAGCCTCCGGTACATGATGTACCTTTCGTGAACCTCGGCATCCATACCTCCTACGAGCTGCTGAACGCCTGCTGCTCGCCGGAAGATTTGTGCCGCAAGGCGAAATGGCTCGGGCATACGGCTGTCGGCATCTGCGACCGCAATACAATGGCCGCCACGCTGAACCTTCAGAAGGAGTGCGCCAATACCGGGCTGAAACATATATTCGGCTACTCGCTGACAATGATGCACGAAGAAGAACGTGTCGGGCTGAAGATTTATGCCTTGGATAACGAGGGGCTGCATAATCTGCTGCGCATCCAACGGGCCGTCATGGTCGATTCGGAAGACAACACCCTCCGCTATGAACAGCTGCTGATGTATGCCGCAGGTTGTGTGGTGGTTTTCGCCATCCGTTCCGTCTACTGGATGGCCGGACACCCCAAACAGGTGAAGCGTATCCGGAAAGGTGCCGAAGCGGTCTATTACCAGGTCGACGCCAACGAATACAAGGCGGACCGCATCGACAGGGAGCAACTAGAAGCCCTGAAATATTATTTCGGCAACTGTTATGATGCCGACACGGATTCATTTACAGTAGAACCAGTCCTGATTCCGGACTGCTACTACATGGACAAGGACGATGCAGGGTACAGAATCGTGGTGAACAAGATTGCCACGGGAGCCGCCCATGAACAGAGCGATGACCAGTATTTCAAGACAGCGGATGAATTGTATGACACGCTCCGTCCTCTGTTCTCCGGGCAATGGGACTTCGATTCCCTGTTTAGGCGCATGTGCCGTCCCACGGTGGAGATTGCCGGACGTGCGGACGCCTCATTCGAGACCGGGCGAATGTTCATGCCGGAATACCGTATGCGACCGGAAGAGCGGGAACGGTATGGTGACCGCCGTACGATGTTCCTCCGACTGCTTGACGACGGGCTGGACCGGAAAGTGCCGGAACCGGAGCGGGAACGCTATCGGGAACGGCTGGACGAGGAAGTCTATATCATTGAATCGACCGACAATGTGGACTATTTCCTGGTGCAGTGGGATATGGTGCGGGAGGCGCACCGGAGAGGCATCGCAACTGGTATAGGTCGCGGTTCCGCCGGGGGCTCGCTGGTTTCCTACTTGCTTGGCATAACCTCCATCGACCCGCTGAAATACGACCTTATCTTCTCGCGCTTCCTCGTGCCGGAACGCTGCGGGCTCAGCTGGAAAGACGAACTGACGGTGCTTGCCCCGGACATCACACTCGGCAAGGGCGAACGCTATGTGGAGATGGAATCTGAAGGCAAGACTTACCGTCTGTGCACGGATGCCCGGATGCGGGTAATCCGTAACGGAGAAGAGCGGACGATATACGCAGATGAATTGATGTGTGGCGACGAAATCCTTTTTGACCGCCGAGATTGCTTGTGGAACCTAAAGGAACTCGAAACCCATGAATCCGACCTACGAACACCACCGTCCCTATGACGGTTGCGACCTTTACCGGGGCGATGCACTCGATGTGCTGCCCCTGCTGGCTGAAGAAGGCATCACCGCCGACATGGTATTGTCAGACCCTCCATACGGTACGACACACTGCCGGTGGGATGCCGTGATAGACATCCCCGGGATGTGGAATGCCGTACAGGGCATATCCAGGCCCGACACTCCCGTACTGCTGTTCTGCCAGCATCCTTTTACGAGCCTGCTGGGCAGTTCCAATCTCCGCAGGCTGCGGTATGCCTGGGTATGGGAGAAGACGCAGGCGACAGGCTTCCTGAATGCCGGGCGTATGCCGATGAAGGCGCACGAGGACATTCTGGTCTTCTACGACAGGTTGCCGAAGTATCATCCGATCAAGACGGACGGGCACAGGCGCAAGGTCGTGATGGCCGAACACCAGCGGAAATGCGATGCCGGCGAGATATACCGGAAGCACGACAATTTCCGGGATTACATATCCACGGAACGCTATCCGCGCAGCGTGCTGAAGTTCAAGACCGACAAGCAACGCTCCTGCCTGCACGCGACACAGAAACCTGTCGCCCTGCTGGAATACCTGATACGCACCTACACCGATGAAGGGGACATCGTCCTCGACTTTGCGATGGGCAGCGGCAGCACGGCCGTGGCCTGCCGGAATACGGGACGCCGGTTCGTCGGCGTGGAGATAGACCGGGAAATTTTTCAGACAGCACTAAACCGTATAACCCATGGCTGACACCCGGGAAATCTGGGTGGATATCAAGAACTATGAAGGAAAGTACAGGATCAGCAACCTCGGGCGTGTCAAGAGTCTGGAACGGCAGGTTTCGCATGACGGCATTACCTGGATACAACCCGAACGCATTATGTGCCATTGGTGCGGGACGACTTCGCTCTATGACTGTGTCCGGCTCTACAAGGGCGGTGTCGGGAAGAAGTTCTCCGTGCACCGTCTGGTAGCACAGCATTTCCTGCCCGACTGGAATCCGGGACTGGAGGTGAACCATATCGACGGGAACCGCGACAACAACCGTGCGGATAACCTGGAGATGTGTACGCACCAGCGGAATATGGAACATGCCATAGCGGGTGGCCTCAAACGGGATTACGGCGAAAAAAGCGTGAATGCCAAACTGACCAACGGGCAGGCGGAAGAGATACGGGTGAGATATTCTTCCGGCCAGGCTTCCCAGAACAGCCTGGCAAAACAGTACGGCGTCAGCCGCCAGACGGTAAGCGCGATAATACGATACAAGAAATATATACGATAATGGACGAGGAAGAAATTTGGAAAGATATTCATCATTACGAGGGAATTTATCAAGTAAGCTCCTGCGGTAGAATTAGAAGTGTCGGAAGATATGTCCGTAATGCCACATCCCAATATTGGAGGAACGGACAAATCATCAAACCGTGGGTCGGGGGTACATCCCCGTATTACAATGTTTCTTTGGCCTCTGACGGAAAAATATGTAAAAAATTAATCCATAGACTTGTCGCAGAACATTTTCTTGATGATTGGAATGCGGCAAAGGAGGTTAATCATAAGGATGGCAATAAGCACAATAATCGAAGTGACAACCTGGAAATGTGTACCAGGCAAGAAAACGTCATGCATTCTATGGTGCATAAACTCAGGGATGATTATGGAGAGAACAGTGTGAACGCCAAACTGACAAATGAACAAGCGGATCATATCAGGCGGTTACACCGGTCGGGAGTCATGCAAAATGAACTGGCTGAACAATTCAAGGTTTGCAAACAGACGATATGCGATATCGTCCACTATAAAAAGTATAAAAAATGAAAGTGACAAACGTAACAATTAAAAAAGCGAATGAAGCATTCACCGTAATGGATTCGTTCGTGGGGAAAGGACTTGTGGAGGGCGGACATTCCGCCCTCCCGTAAGGCGGATATAGATGTCGACTATGCCTCCGACCGGCGGCAGGAGATCAAGGATTACCTGGAAGAACGGTACAACGCGGACGGCCGCCAGCGTGTCTTTTCCGCCGGCACCTTTACCACGATGAAACTGAAAGCCGCCTTGAAGGACGTGGCACGCGTACACCGCGTGCCTCACTCCATCGTGAACTATATTACCGCCATGATAGATGACGGCACGGACTGGACAGGACTGTTCAGACAGGCTGCCTCCAACAGAAAACTTCGGGACTTTATCCAGACCTATCCGCTGGTCATCGAGGACGTGCAAGGATTGCTCGGACAGCCCAAAGCGGCCTCCATACACGCCTCGGCCATCGTTGTCACACCGGACACGCGGGACGGCAGGCCCGCCGAATGCTTCGATTTCCTGCCGGTCCGCAAGATGGACGGGGCACTGGTATCGGAGTTCGACGGCTATTCGGTCGATGAGATCGGATTGTTGAAGGAGGATGTGCTGGCGACAAAGGAACTTGCCAAACTGAGTGCCGTCATCGCGTTGGTCAACCGGAATTTCGGGCAGGAACTCACCATCGGGCGTATCACGCAGGATATGCTGGAAGACGGGAAGACCTACCGGCTGCTCTCGGACGGTAACACGCAGAATGTGTTCCAGTTCTCTTCACCGGGCATTACCCGGTTTATCCAGGATGTACAGCCGGAGTGTATCGAGGACCTGATCGCCGTCAATGCCCTGTACCGCCCCGCCACGCTCGACATCGGCGCCACCGATGATTATGTCCGTTTCAGGCGTGGCGAGGTGGCCCCGGTCTATAACTACGGCTGTTATGAAGCGACGAAGAACACTTTCGGAATCATGGTCTACCAGGAGCAGTTCATGTCCGTCGCCCATACGCTCGGGGGATTCGACCTCGGGAAGACCGACCTCCTGCGCAAGGCCATAGGAAAGAAGAAAGCCGACCTGATGGCCACGCTGAAGGCGGATTTCATTGCCGGAGCCGTCGGGAACGGATGCCCGGACTATGAGGCGGAGGAAATCTGGCACAAGATAGAGGTGGCCGGGAAATATTCGTTCAACCGCTCCCATGCCGCGGCATACGCCCTTACAGCCTATTGCGGGGCATGGCTCAAGGCCAATTACCCGTCGGCGTTCTATACCGTGGCATTGCAATGGGCGGACGACAAGGAGATTCCTTCGCTGATGGCGGAGATGGAACGCTGCTCGCCGGCCAAGATCGTGCCGCCGGACATCAACCGCTCCGGGACGGAGTTCTTCACCGACTATGCCACCGATGAAATCTTCTGGTCGCTTACCCGAATCAAGCAGGTCGGCCTCAGGACAGTGGAATACATCGTCACGGAACGCGACCGGGGCGGGGCATATACGGGTATCGAGAACTTCATCCACCGCATATTCCGTTACAAGCTCAAGAAATACAGTTACTGGGACGATCCCGACAACGCGGAAGAGGCCGTGAAAGTCCCCGTGAACGCCCGGCATGTCAAGCACATGATCCTTGCCGGATGCTTCGACCGCATCGAAAAAGTCGGGGCGGTTACCGAACGCTGCGCGCTGCTCGAACGCGCCGCACGTGAACTGGGATTCTCCCTTTCCGAAAAGGACTTCCCGCAGGACATGCGCGGGCGGCATTTCTTCTGGTCGCAGCAGCAGATTGCCGTGTCGGGTATCGGCAGCATCGACTACCGCCGCATCTTCGACAATTCGGAAGCCAGCGGGCAGGTCAAGGGAAAAGCCTCCTACCTGACCCTGGACGAGGTGGCACGGGACGAGAATGACGGCAGGCGTGCGGCTGTCTGCGCCACGGTGGTGGATGTAGCCGAGCATACCTACAAGGACAGGGAGACGGGAAGCCGGAAGCGTTTCGCCAGGCTGACACTCTCCCAGAACAACCGCCTGGCGGAGTGCGTGTGCTGGAACGACTATTACATGGAGCACCGCACCGAGATCCAGTCGCTTAAGGACCGGGTGGTCATCCTCACGGCCGTCATCCGTTACAGCGACTACAACGGCTGCAATACATTGCAGACCTATAAGAACTCATTGTTATTCATCCAATCCTGAGAAGATATGGCACCACAGACTGAACAGAAAATATATGTAGGCATCGGGCTGGATTTCGAGACCGGAGGGCTGGACTGCCGTGAATGCGCCTGCACGCAGATCGCCCTGCAGGCCGTCCGTTTCGACACATGGCAGGTATTCGACCGCTACCAGGCGTATATCGCCCCCTACGGGAAACAGGACGCGGGACTTCCCCGGCGCAAGGTGTTGCGTACCCGCCATGAGCAGGCGAAAGGACAGGAATATGTCCCGATGAAGTACGAACAGGCGGCATTGGACTATTCCGCCATTACCATGGAGATGCTGCGCACGCAGGGTATGGACATGAAGAAGGTGGCCGGAGAAGTCATCGCCTTCGCCAAACGCGCCACCCTCTCGAAGGGCAACCAGTGCAAGCCCGTGCTGGTCGGACAGAACATCGCCTTCGACATCGGATTCCTGCAACAGCTGGTGAACTATGCCGGACTGGCCGCCGAGTTTGAAAAGACCTTTTCCGGGAGCAGGGACTATTACGGCAACTTCCAGCCGCACTACATCGACACGCTTGCCTTGGGGCGGCTGGCTTTTGCCGCCGATCCGGAGGTCACCTCGTACAAACTGGAACTGGTAGCCTCAAGGTTGGGCGTGGAACTGGACGATGCCCACGATGCGGCTGGGGCCCGGGGGGCGCCCCCAGGTTGAAC
>OGPW01002173.1_pt1 | contig 11506 bp, 11 predicted proteins | sample 1553061 | NCBI WGS metagenome assembly OGPW01 (sample SAMEA2580292, study PRJEB22360) | human gut metagenome | biome: human gut; feature: human-associated habitat; material: faeces | place: Denmark | collected 2008/2010
AGGATATGAAGTACCGCCATCTGGAGGGGAATTCACACGCGCATATTAAGACAACGATCTGCGGACCGTCGCAGACGTTGATTATCCATGAAGGGGATATTTTGTTCGGGATCTGGCAGGATCTGTATTTCTGTGATTTTGACGGACCGAGGAACCGGACATACTATGTAAAGATTATTGAGGGATAAGAGATTCCCCCAGGAAAACGGGAGGTAAAAATGAAGAATTTAGACGAATATCTGAAAGAGCAGTCCAGATTGTGCAGAGAACACGATTATATTACAAGCGACCTGTTTCACGAGCATAATGTGAACCGGGGGCTGCGAGATAAAAACGGAATCGGAGTTCTTACGGGACTGACGTCCATCTCAAAGATTCAGGCATATAAAGAATACCTGGGGCACAAGGTTCCGTGTAAGGGAAAGCTGTTTTACCGGGGCTACAATATTGTCGATCTGGTAAAAGGGCCAATCGCGGAAGAACGCTATGGATTTGAGGAGATGGCATATCTTTTGATTTTCGGGGAGCTTCCTACAGAAGAAGAATTGAAAGAGTTTCAGCAGGTGGTTGGCAGAATGAGGGGATTGCCGACTAATTTTGTCCGCGATGTGATTATGAAAGCGCCGGGAAAGGACATCATGAATACGATGACCAAAAGCGTCCTGACTCTTTCCTCCTACGATCCCAACGCGTCGGACACATCCATTAAAAACGTGCTGAGGCAGTGCCTGATGCTGATCAGTGTATTTCCAATGCTGGCGGTATATGGGTATCACGCGTACAATCATTATGAGCGGGACGGGAGGATGTATATTCATCGGAATCCGGATCTTTCTACCGCGGAAAATCTGCTCCGCATGCTGCGGCCGGATATGAAGTATACGGAACTTGAAGCTCATGTGCTGGATATTGCCCTGATGCTTCATATGGAACACGGAGGTGGGAACAATTCAACCTTCACCACCAGAGTCATTACTTCCGCGGGATCGGATACTTACGCGGTTATCGCGGCTGCCCTTTGCGCGCTGAAAGGTCCGAAGCACGGCGGAGCCAACATTAAAGTTGTGGAGATGATGCAGGATCTGGAGGAAACAGTAAAGGACATCACCGACAAGGATAAGATTCGAAAATATCTGGAAGATATCGTAGATAAAAAAGCCTTTGATGAAAAGGGTCTGATCTATGGAATGGGCCACGCGATTTACAGTGTATCCGATCCGCGGGCTGAGATTTTCAAGGGTTTTGTGAAAAAGCTGGCGGAGGCAAAGGGTTACGATAAAGTGTTCGCTATGTATTCGGCGGTGGAAGAACTGGCGCCCCAGGTCATTGCGGACAAACGCAAGATCTATAAAGGGGTCAGCGCCAATGTGGACTTTTACAGCGGCTTTGTCTACAGCATGCTGGATCTTCCGCTGGAGCTCTACACCCCGATGTTCGCCTGCGCGCGTATCGTCGGCTGGAGTGCACACCGGATGGAGGAACTGATCAACACCGACAAGATCATCCGCCCGGCGTACAAGAGTGTCAAAGATGAAGTGGACTATGTTCCGCTGGAAAACAGATAAAACAGGCAGAAGGGCCGGAGCGTGTCGGGATTTTCCGATCTGCTCCGGCATTGCTCTGTGCAGGAAGTAATGTGTCAATGTGAAAAATAGGAGAGTGCAGGAGAATGAATGAGACAAAAAATTACAGCATAACAAAATCCGGAGCAGTCATACTGGAAGGAGGGGCCAATCGCGGCGTCTTTACAGCAGGAGCGCTGGACTTTCTGATGGAGCAGGAGTATTATATCCCTCATGTGATTGGCGTTTCCGCCGGAGCCTGCAATGCGCTGGACTATGTATCGCGCCAGATTGGCAGAACGAGGGACTGTATGATTGTCACGGATGAGAAAAACCGCTACGTCAATAAGAATATCAAGACAATCGTTGAGAAAAAAGCACTGCTCGACATGGATATGGTGTTCGAACGGTATCCGTATGAGATTTTTCCATTTGATTTTGATACGTATTTTGCATCGCCGCAGACGTGTGAGCTGGTTGTGACAAACTGTGAGACGGGACGCGCGGAATATCTGGATGACCGCGAAAATAAAGAACGTCTGCTTGCAATTGGCCGTGCATCATCGAGCATGCCGATCGCCTGCCCGATGGTGGAGATCGACGGAAACGAGTACGTCGACGGCGGTGTTGCCGATTCGATCCCGATTATCCGTTCCTTAAAGACGGGACACCGAAAAAATGTCATTATTCTGACACGGAATTTCGGTTACCGCAAAAAAGAGGGAACGAGAGGCTGGGAGCTGTATGTGGCGGCATTCCGCAAATACCCGAATCTTGTGCGTGCACTTGTAAACCGCGCGAAACATTATAACCAGGTGCTCGAATGCATCGAAAAATGGGAAGAAGAAGGCTCCGTCTTTGTGATCCGCCCGGAGATACCGGCGGTATCGCGTCTCGAAAAGGACGAGGAGAAGCTGCGGGAATTTTACCAGCACGGCTATGACCAGATGAAAGCAAATTTTGAGGCTCTGCAGGAGTTTCTGAAAGAAGAATAAAGTTACTGTATAAACGAAAAGAGGATTGGAGAAAGAAGATGAGTGGAAAAAACCAGAAGAACCGGGGAACTATACTGATGCGGATGTTTTACCCGGACCGGAGAGAAAAAAGTGCCTATACGATCGATTACGCGGATCTGTACCGGAAAGGATACCGGGGCGTGATTTTTGATATCGATAATACGCTTGTTCCGCACGGTGCGCCGGCAACGAAGGAGGCGGCTGCGTTCTTTGCGTCTCTTCGGGAGACTGGTTTTTCCACCTGTCTGCTTTCCAACAATCAGAAACCGCGTGTGGCTCCGTTTGCCGATGCGGTCGGTTCTATCTATATCGAAAATGCGCACAAGCCTTCGGTGAAAAACTACCAGGAGGCATGCCGGAGAATGGGGATTAAAGAGGAGCAGGCGGTCTTTGTCGGGGATCAGCTTTTCACCGATGTGTACGGTGCAAAACGGACCGGACTTTACAATATTCTGACCGAGCCGATCAATCCGAAAGAGGAAATTCAGATCGTTCTGAAACGGTATCTGGAGCACATTGTACTGTTCTTTTATGAGCGTGATCTGGCCCGCGGCAGGATTACGAAAAAAAACAGTTGAAAAATCGGGAAAAATATTATATTATAAGATAAGCCTATGGTGCGCATTTGGCGCATCGTACTATGTTAAGGAGGAAAAATCAGAATGATTTCAGCAGGAGATTTTAGAAACGGCGTTACCCTCGAGATCGATGGTCAGGTCGTTCAGATTCTTGAATTTCAGCATGTAAAACCTGGTAAAGGAGCTGCATTCGTAAGAACAAAATTAAAAAATGTCATCAACGGTGGTGTGGTAGAGCGTACCTTCCGTCCGACTGAGAAATTCCCGCAGGCTCGTATCGAGCGTGTAGACATGCAGTATCTGTACAGCGATGGTGATTTATTCTACTTCATGAACGTAGAAAACTATGAGCAGATCGCTCTGAACGAAGAGACCATCGGAGATGCTCTGAAATTTGTAAAAGAAAACGAAATGGTTAAAGTATGTTCCTACAACGGAAATGTATTCGCAATCGAACCGCCTCTGTTTGTAGAGCTTGAGATCACCGAGACTGAGCCAGGCTTCAAGGGAGATACCGCACAGGGTGCTTCCAAACCGGCTACCGTTGAGACTGGTGCTACCGTAAGCGTTCCGCTGTTCGTAAACCAGGGAGACAAAATCAAAATTGATACCAGAACAGGTGAATATCTGTCCCGTGTATAAGTAAGACTGTTCCCGCCGTTGTCCGTCACAACTTTCTTTGTGGCGGACACGGTTTTCTAAATAAATAGAATATTCGTCTGAAAAATGGCTGATAAAGGCTGTCGGAAGCAGCCCGGGCCCGTTTTTCTCATCGTTCGAAGTTCCGCGAACCAACGAATCTCTGGCATATACAGATCTGTACAGAGGTTTTTAAGTTGTGTTTTCCGGAGCTTTTTTGTTCCGTAAAGCAAAAATACAAAAGGCAATCAAACAGGAAAGGTGGGAAAAAATGGACTATCAGATGTTCAAAGAGCAGCTTGCCGCGCTGCTGAAAAGAAAAGCCGGCGATGATTTTGAGGTGAAGGTAGAATCGGTGCAGAAGCTGAACGGTATCGAAAAAGAGGCGTTTGTCATCAGCAGAAAGAAGGACTGGATTGCACCGACGATTTACGTGGAGCTTCTGTATGAATGCTGTCTGCAGGGCGTACCGCTTTCTCAGATTGCAGAAAAGGTACTGGAGCAGTACCGGAAAGTGGAAGCGGAGGCGAGAAGACCGGAGAAAGCTGCCTTTTTTACCAACTGGAAAAATGCTGCGTCGCAGATCTACTGCGAGCTCATTCATGCGGAGAAAAACCGTACGCTGCTCTCCGAAGTTCCGCACAGAAAATTTCTCGATCTCGCGGTCGTGTACTATTACCAGATGCGGGGAAACTGCGTGCCGGATGCGACAATTCTGATCCACGAGACGCACCGGGAGCTGTGGGGAATTTCGGCGGAGGAGCTGGATGCCCGTGCCTGGGAGAACCCCCTGCGGGATCTGCCGGTGCGCACAGACAGCCTTATGGTGTATTTGAAAGAGGAGTACGGAGTAACGTTTCCCCTGTTCGAGCTTGGTCCGCTGGCGGAACAGTTTTACCTGGTCAGCAACCGCAGAGGAAAGCTGGGTGCAATCTGCATGTGCTATCCCGGCGTGCTGGAGAGTCTTTCGCAGCGCTTTGAGGCAAGTCTTTATGTGATTCCGAGCAGTATCCACGAGTGCATGGTGATTCCGGATTATGATGTGTTCCCGGAGGAGTGTCTTTCCGACATGGTACGGGACGTGAATGAAAAGACGGTCAAGCCGCAGGAGATTCTGTCGGATCACGTTTATTATTACCACCGGGAAAGCGGGGAACTGACGCTGTGTGAGGAAGAAACGTAAGCTGCGTGGCAGAATAGTCTGCGAATAATTTAAGAAAAAAATGGGCGGCTGGGTGGGAAAAATACTTTACAATTGCAGGAGTCTGTGGTAAACTGTCATAGTGTGGTTGAGAAAACAGATCACATCAGCGTCTGTAGCTCAGGGGATAGAGCAACGGTTTCCGGTACCGTGTGTCGGGGGTTCGAATCCCTCCAGACGCGTTTTTGCTACATGGCATGCTGCGGCGGGCAGGACCGGCGCAGGACAAGGAAAGCCCCTGCTTCGGTGTGAAGTAGAGGTTTTTTTGCTTACTGAGCATATCAATAACTGATCCGGCGGATCAGTTTTGATGAAGGAGGAAAAATATGGCAAAACCAATGACAACAAAAGATAAAATCCGGGAATGGATTTCCGATAATCTGCGCTACATGCTTCTGATCGGAGCAATTCTCCTGATTGTGGCAGCGGTTCTTCTCATCGTTCATCTGGTATCACCAAAAAACGATGGAAAATCGAGCGGCGGAACCGTAACAAGCAGCAGCACCGGAAACAATGTGCCGGATAAAAAGACACAGGTAAAAGCAGACAGCAAAGCAGATTCTGAGGACAGCACAGGCATTTCATCGGACGTTTCGGATTCCGCGAAGGATTCCAGTGCAGATGCTTCCAGTACCGATACCGCCAGCGCGCCGGATGCAGAGGCTGAGCCGACAAGGGAGCCGGAAGCGGCAGACGATACCAGTAATACAGAGAATACCGATAATACGGCTGTCTCCTTTGCCGCGGACAATGTCCCGGAAGTAAGCACCGTGCTGGAGCAGTATTACACCGCGCTCGGTGCAAGGGATATCAACGGTCTTTTTGCAGTAACAGATAATCTGACCGCGGAGGAGCAGGCGCAGATTGAGGCAGAAAGCGATGTGGAGTCATACGGAGATGTAAAGGCCTACACGATCAGCGGTCCAAGCGACGGAACGTACATCGCGTTTGTCAGCAGCAGATGCAAATATCTGGGAATCAACCAGACCCTGCCGATGCTTTCGGAGTATTATCTCTACACGACAGAAGACGGCAGCCTGAAAATCATGGATGATACTGACAGCGATGCGGCCGTAACCGAGGCTATGAAAGCGGCGCTCGAAAATGAAGAAGTCAAAAATCTGATCGAACAGGTTCAGAACGATTATCAGAATGCACTCGATGCAGATGCTTCCCTGAGAGTATATGTAGAGAGCATTCAGTAGGAACAATAGAATAATACAAAACAAAAAAAGCAGTTTCTGGTTTTTATGAAACTGCTTTTTTGGAAGGATAAAACCATGCGCTTAAACAAATACTTAAGTGATGCGGGCGTCTGCTCGCGGCGGGAGGCGGGCCGTCTGACAGAAGCGGGAGAGATTACCGTCAACGGAAAACGCGCGGAAACCGGCATGCAGGTGGAGTCTGGCGACGTTGTTGTCGTGAAAGGCAAAACCGTTGTTCCGGAGGAGAAAAAAGTCTATCTCGCCTTCAACAAACCGCGCGGCATCGTCTGTACTGCGGAAAAACGGGAGAAAAACAACGTCATCGATTATCTGTCCTACCCGGTGCGGATTTACCCGGTGGGAAGACTCGATAAAGATTCTGAAGGCCTCCTTCTGATGACGAACGACGGTGCGATTGTAAATGGTATCATGCGTGCCAGAAACCGCCATGAAAAAGAATACCAGGTCGAGGTAAACAAAGAGATTACACCGGAATTTCTGAAAAAAATGGCATCCGGCGTGCCGATTCTCGATACCGTGACGCGCCCGTGCCGGATTCAGAAAACGGGAGAGCGCAGCTTTACGATTATTCTGACGCAAGGGCTGAACCGTCAGATCCGGCGGATGTGCGAAGCATTAGGATATCGTGTCACAAAGCTGAAACGTGTGCGGATCATGAATATTCACTTGAAAGACCTGAAAACAGGGGAGTACCGCCCTTTAACGGAAAAAGAATTAGCAGAACTGAAAAAGCAGATCGGGGAGGAAAAGCGATGAACGGGACAGAACGGATGAAGGAACTGGTCAAAAAGCTGAACGAAGCGGCAAAAGCCTATTACCAGGAAGACCGGGAGATCATGAGCAACCTGGAGTACGACACGCTGTATGACGAACTGCAGGTATTAGAGGAAAAAACAGGCGTAACACTCGCCGGAAGCCCGACCACAAAAGTCGGCTACGAGGCGATGAACGAACTGCCGAAAGAAGCGCACGAGTCGCCGATGCTTTCCCTTGATAAAACGAAAGATGCGGAAGTGCTCCGCAGCTTCATCGGGGATCACAAAACGCTGCTGTCCTGGAAGATGGACGGTTTGACCGTCGTTCTGACGTACCGCGGCGGTACCCTCGCAAAGGCCGTCACCCGTGGAAACGGCGTGATCGGAGAGGTAGTCACGAACAATGCAAAAGTGTTTGAAAATATTCCCTTAAAAATCCCGTACCAGGGAGAGCTGGTTCTGCGTGGCGAGGCGATCATCCGCTATTCCGATTTTGAGAAGATCAACGAGGAGATTGAGGATGTTGATGCGAAATACAAGAATCCGAGGAACCTCTGCAGCGGTTCTGTGCGCCAGCTGAACAATGAGATTACGGCAAAACGCCACGTTCATTTTATGGCATTTGCGCTTGTGAGCGCTCCGGAACAGGATTTCGAAAATTCCAGAATCCGTCAGATGGAGTGGCTGAAAGAGCAGGGCTTCGAGGTGGTGGAATACAAGGTTGTCACCAAAGATAACCTCGACGAGGCGATGCAATATTTCTCCACGAAAATCGAGACAAACGATTTTCCGTCCGATGGCCTTGTCGCGTTGTATGACGATATCGCCTACGGAGAATCACTTGGCACAACCGCGAAATTCCCGCGGAACGCTTTCGCCTTCAAATGGGCGGATGAACAGAAGGAGACCACTCTGCTTGAAATTGAGTGGAGCCCGTCGAGAACCGGTCTCATCAATCCGGTTGCGGTTTTTGAGCCGGTCGAGCTGGAAGGAACTTCGGTTTCCCGCGCAAGCGTCCACAACATTAGTATCATGCGTTCGCTGGATCTCGGTGTGGGTGATAAAATCCTTGTCTACAAAGCAAATATGATCATTCCACAGATCTCAGAGAATCTGACGAGAAGCGGTGTGCGCGATATTCCGGAAACGTGTCCTGCCTGCGGCGGTGCCACCCGGATTCAGATGATGAACAATGTCGAGACCCTCTACTGTACGAATCCGGAGTGCCCGGCAAAATTCATGAAGGCATTCACCCTGTTTGTAAGCCGCGACGCGATGAACATCGACGGCATGTCGGAGGCAACGCTCGAAAAATTCGTGGGCCACGGCTTCATCCGTGAGTTTGCCGATATTTTCCGTCTCGACCGCTACCGCGACGAGATTGTGGAGATGGACGGTTTCGGTGAAAAATCATACCAGAATCTGATCGACAGCATCGAGCGCGCGAAAAACACAACGCTGCCCCGTCTGATTTTCGGACTTGGCATCTTAAATATCGGTCTTGCAAACGCAAGAATGATCTGCAAAGCCTTCGATTTCGATCTCGACCGGATCCGGAATGCATCGGCGGAGGATTTCGCGCAGATCGACGGTGTCGGAGAAGTGATTGCAAAAAGCATCGTGGATTACTTTGCGGATGAGGAAAATAAAGAACGCCTTGAGCGCCTTCTGTCGTATCTGACGATTGAGAAGCCGCAGGCAAGCCAGGAAGAACAGAAATTAGCCGGTCTTACCTTCGTCATCACCGGAAGTGTGGAACATTTCCCGAACCGGAATGCATTAAAGGCAAGAATCGAGGAGCTCGGCGGAAAAGCCACCGGAAGTGTAACGGGAAAGACGAGCTATCTGATCAACAACGACACGACATCCAGTTCCTCCAAAAACCGGAAAGCGCGCGAACTCGGCGTGCCGGTGATCTCAGAAGAGGAATTTCTGAAGATGACAGAAGAATAACGAAATATCTGCAAAGGCGGTTTGCATCCCGCGCGGGAATCTGCTATAATCGGAAACAGACGGCAGAAATTCCTGCCGGAAAAAGCAAACCGCCTGTCTGCGCAGAGAAAAGCGCGGCAGATCAAGAAGAATAGAAACGAGGAAAAAGAATATGCCGGTTAAAGTTCAGGCAGATTTACCTGTAAAAGAAATACTCGAAAGCGAAAATATATTCGTCATGGACGAGACAAGAGCGGTTCATCAGGACATCCGTCCGCTGAAGATTATGATCCTGAATCTGATGCCGCTCAAAGAAGATACCGAGCTGCAGCTTCTGCGCTCCCTTTCCAACACCTCCCTGCAGGTTGATGTCACCTTTCTGATGGTGGCAAGCCACGAGGCGAAAAATACATCGACCAGCCATCTGAACACGTTCTATGTGAAATTTGAGGATGTGCGGAAAAATTATTACGACGGTATGATCATCACCGGTGCACCGGTCGAGCAGATGGAATTTGAAGAAGTTGACTACTGGGATGAACTGACAAAAATCATGGACTGGACGAACACACACGTTACCTCCACGATGTTCCTCTGCTGGGGAGCCCAGGCGAGTCTGTATCATTTCTACGGACTGAAGAAACGGATGCTTCCGGAGAAGAAATTCGGGCTGTTCTGGCACAAAGTCAACAACCGCAAGATCCCGCTTGTGCGAGGCTTCGATGACGAGTTTTTGGCACCGCATTCCCGCCACACAGAAGTACCGATCGACGATATCCGTGCCTGCAAAGATGTCACGATTCTCGCAGAGTCCGACGAAGCCGGATTCTATCTTGGCATGGCGGAAGAGGGAAGAAAGATTTTTGTGATGGGTCATCCGGAGTACGACCGTATGACGCTCGACGGCGAGTACCACCGCGATAAAGACAAAGGACTCCCGATTGAGATTCCGAAGAACTATTATAAAAACGACGATCCAAATACAAAACCAGTGCTTTTATGGCGGTCACATGCGAACAATCTGTACACGAACTGGCTGAACTACTATGTATACCAGGTGACCCCGTATAATCTTGACGGAACTCCGGATTTTTCGGGAAAATAAGAGAGAAAAAGCCCCCCGCACCGGGCGCACACCGGCTGCGGGGGGGGGGGTTGCAAAAATCTGCTATAAAAAACGGAAAGCTTTCCGGGCTTACCGTTTGAAATCAAATAATGTTTTCAGCGGAATTTCGAGTGCTTCCGCAATATCCATCAGCTTGTTTAGAGACAGAGAGGTATGACTGTTTGGCGCTTCGATGTTGCTCATATGTGTACGGCTGATCTTGACAGCTTCGGCAAGCTCACTTTGCGTTAATCCGCGTGCTCTGCGATAAAAAGCGATGGTAAGACCGAGGAGGCGCATCTCCTCCGTATGACGTTCTCCCATTGCTATGGCTCCTTTCTGAACAGAGTGATACAAAGACTTATATAATATTTATCTTAAACGATTAAATACCAAAAAGAAACAACTTTAAATTTTTATAATGCACATGTAAATTGTGCAAAATATAGAAATTATCCATCAGAATAATAGGAAAACAGGAAAAAGAGTTCTTTTGACAAATGAGAGGTTTTTGTGTATGCTGTAGAAAGCACCAACAAATAAAATCGGAGGTTTTTGCATATGAAAGAGTCGATCCATACCATTCCGCTGACGGATGCATTCAAGGCGGAAGATGAGTGCCCGTTCTGCTATCTGGAGCGGGAAGCAGAGCAGCATGCGATTTCGTTTGCGCTCGGTTCCGGCGCATCCTATATGGAGGATGATGTGCGTGCGGAAACAGACGCGATGGGATTCTGCCGCCACCACTATAAAATGATGTACGATTACGGAAACCGTCTCGGAAGCGGTCTGATTTTGTCCACCCATCTGAAAAAACTGAACCAGGAGCTTGCCGCACAGATGGATCTGTTTGCACCGGGAAAATCCTCGGTGTTCAAGCGGATGCAGAAGACATCCCTCGACAAACAGGGCCGTGAGACTGCGATCGGCCAGTGGATTGATGAGAAGACGCATTCGTGCTACGTCTGCGATCACTTCAAGGCAAACTATAACCGCTATCTTGATACGTTCTTTGATCTCTACAAAAAAGACGAGGAGTTTGCAAGACTGTTCCGCGAGGGAAAAGGCTTCTGTCTGCCGCATTTTGCGGATCTGGTAGAAACGGCGGAGAAAAAGCTGAATGATAAACAGAAAGCGGAATTTTACCCGACTCTGTTCAAAATCATGAAAGAAAATTACCAGCGGCTGCAGGAAGAGGTAACATGGTTTACTGACAAATTCGATTACCGCAACAAGGATAAGGACTGGGGAAATTCAAAAGATTCCATCCAGCGCTGTATGCAAAAATTAGGCGGCGGCTATCCGGCGGACGAGCCGTTTACGGAAGGATTATAATTCTTGTTTATAAAAGGAGCATAAAGTTTCGATGCAGAAGTTTTATCAAAGATTAAAAGAGAATCAAAAGGAGCGCGCCCGGTGCGCGTTTCTTGTTTTGCATTTCGGCGTGCTGGCAGTGCTGCTGTTTCTGGCGCGCCCGCTGCTGGATACGACG
>OGPW01002178.1_pt1 | contig 11490 bp, 12 predicted proteins | sample 1553061 | NCBI WGS metagenome assembly OGPW01 (sample SAMEA2580292, study PRJEB22360) | human gut metagenome | biome: human gut; feature: human-associated habitat; material: faeces | place: Denmark | collected 2008/2010
GTAAGTGTCAGCTGTACAGGGAAAATCATGCTGGCGAAAACGGCGATCACAGCTGCCAGTACAGTGCTGAACATGTAAAGGGCAACTACTGTTTTGATAACGCCGCCATGGGATTTTCCTGCGTTGCACAGTGAACTGAGAACCAGAAAGAATACCAGAAGGGGTGCGATGGCTTTCAGGGCACCTACAAATACATCGCCAAGGATGGCAATGCTGGTTGCACCGGGGGCTGCAACTCCAAGGATGGCGCCAAGAATCAGACCAACGACGATTCGTTTCACCAGTGCAATCCCGGTCCATTTGTTCCATAGATTTTTCATTTGTTTCTTTATGATAGTAATACTATTATTTTTATTTTAATTATACAATTGTTTTGTTATATATTTTATATTTTTGTTTATTTTGTATATCTTGTAATTTAAAAAAGACACCTGCCATTTCTGACAGATGTCAATCTTAATCAATTATATATAATGGAACAGTTATGCTTCTGTCTTGGTTCATATATTATTTCCAACTCTTCCACACATTCGGCTGGTATCCCAGTGTAGACTGTTTTCCATTTCGGACTACAGGTGTTTTAATTACCTGCGGATTCTCGAGTACTTTCGTCAGTTGATCTTCATCCGAAATATACTTAATCAACGCAAGTGTATCTTTATCCCTGCCTTCCCAGTTGATCATATTTTCAAGCCCGCCATTTACTTGTGCAACGGATGTAAACTCACCCTTACTCATACCTTTTTCTTTCATATCAATAAACTGATACTTAATGCCACGTTCCTTGAAAAAACGTTCTGCTTTCTTAGTGTCATTACATTTCTTTGTGCCAAAAATCTGTATGTTCATCTTATTCTCCTAACAATACCTATTTATTGTGCATTGCATTTTGTGTCTTACCTGTAATCCTTTGATACATCCAAGTAATCTCTCTTGCCACTAATGTAATCTGCATAGGCAACCTCTGGATCTTTTCCGCGAAAATACAGTACATAAGCCACACATATCACAATCAGCAATACATCTGAAAGTATTTTTTATATATTCTCTACGTTCTTCTTCCGTAGAATTCTCGATTTCCGGTGGTCTCATCATCACACCTACTTTACGAGCCCTGTGTTGCTTCTGTATTCTTCGTTAAGCTCACGCAATTCTTTCTCACCATTAATGTACGGCTCATAAAAAGCATCTACGGATCCGCCACCCAGATTGTCACAACCATTACAGAAATCACATGCTCCACCACACTGATTCAGCCCTTCCTGAACAATACGGATTCTCTCCGCTTTCGTTGTGTCCTTAATCAGAATACTTCTTATTTCCATAACCCCCATTTCCCTTCATCATATATTTATAAAAACAACTCCTCAAACTGCCAGATTTTGTCTTTCGTCCACATTCCTTCTGATTCATTAATATTTTAATACGAGATTCCCAAATAATCTATATACTCTCCCTAAAAATTTTGCTTATTTTTTCTTTTTTGTACTTACCGCACAGATGATTCCATTTCCTGTCACGATCTTAATCGTCCCAATAGCCTGCTTTCCGATTTTATCATATAATCTTCCTGCACTCATGCATTCACCCAGAACTGTATATGGACTGTTTGCCACATATCCAATCGTACCCAATGGTTCCAGTACTGCCTTTATTGCTTCTTTATCATGCTCATTATCCGGTTCTTTAATTAACTTTATCTGCATATCTTTTTCCAAAAAATCTTGTCCATGATATACTTAGTTCCTGTCAATGTAAAATATAATTTAGACATTAAATTCGCTTCCTTCATCTTTTGCAAAATTATTTATCATCATAATGTTTCCAGTCTCCATATATTCCCCTGTTGCTATGTCCGGTTTTATGACCCTTATTGTCATAATGATTTACACCAAATACACCCGGCCTTGACTCTCCAACCTTATGACCTTTATTGTCATAGTGCTTTAAACCACCAAATACGCTTGGTCTGCTTTTATGAATAATCCGGGGCGAAATCCATCGCCTGCTGCACCGTAATATTCACCTCAATAAATTTATAATAAAAAAAAGAAGCCGGCAAGTTTTTCTGCACAACTTCTTTTCCTCTAAAATATAATACACAAACTTTACAAGATTTAGCCTCCAGCTAACTAAGCTCTAGATTTTTCTTTATATTTTCTCAATTCAGCTTCTAACTCTTTGATCCGGCTCTGTGCCATATCCGCACGTAATTTTTCTTTTTCTGTATTCTGTCTTTCTCTTTCTGTATTTTTTATTTCTGCCAGACGTCCTTGCTCGATTCCTCGCTCATACATTAACTGATCATGTTCAAAACTCTTCATATACCTCAATGACACCTCCCCGTCTCGCTTCACTGCGTCCACCATTCTCTGAATGCTTTTCAGTTCATCGTTCACCGCATTATTCTGGTCCGTGTTCTCCATATAATTCAAAAACTGACGAAGTTCCTCTGATATTTTTCCCTTTGTTCCTCTGGTATATAACACAAGTGTCACCGCTCCATCCTCGTAATCCATCTCCGGTTCTTCCAGACAGCGATTCTTTATTGTATACCACACTCTGTCATATCCAAATAGATCATAATTACAAATAAAAATCACATAAACCTGCTTCAGCTTCCCGAAATCCTCTCCGGATTTCAAACTCCTGCTGTCAATTATCGCATGATAGAATCTCGACCGCTTCGGAAATGCTGCGATTGCTTTCGCCTTGTCATTTTGATCTGGTTCTACATCATATACCGATGGGATATCTTCTCCGTCTATATCCACACAATCGCCTTCGATGCAAACATCCAGCCTTGCTCCACGCAAATCCGTATTCATACCTGCATAAAACTTTTGCGCGCTCACTTTCAGATTTTTAAAATCTCGATTAAACAGCAGCTTCAAAATTGTGTGTGTAAATTTTTCTCCAGTCTCCGGATGGGTTAACATCGCATTGAACAGGAAATCATCCATCAGATTCAATTCTTCTAGTTTTCTTCTTTGCATCCACATTCTCCTTTTCTATGATGGCAAAGAAGAATGCCGATGGTTTTACACGTTCTGCCTCATCCCCTCCGCCATATTTTCTTGTTCTCGCATATGGGGATTGGATAACCGAACGGTTAAAGAACTTTCCCAGATATGTAATTTTAATATAACAAATTGGGCTAAGAGTGTCAATTATCCATCATAATAATTTCCGATTCTTTTACGTAAGATTACTCAACACTCCCAAACTTCATACCCCTGCCGTCTCGCAGACTCATACACCGGCAACATATTCTTCTCCAGAATATTATAAAATTCTTCCTCTGTATTCCCCTTTCGATATAGTTCCTGTCCAGCCCAGATAGAATGCAGGTTATCTCGATAACAGGCTTCAAATCTTTTATGTATGTTCTCATTTTCATGAATCATTCCATACAAGATATACTGATTATACGCAAAATCTTTAAAGAAAGGATTCCATTTCGGAAGGTGATTGCTCTTCGAGGAATTCAAAGAAGAATCCATCGGCATGAGATTCCACAATTCATCATTCATTACAAATGACCATGGAATAAAATGATCTACATCATACTGCTTTGGAACATCTCTTTTCCTGTAAATACATCACGAATCCCCTGTATTTCCAGAATCCCTTCCCATAATTTCCGGACATTGGACAACTTACGCATTTTCTCATTCATAGGAGCCAGTTTGTAAATAAGTCCGGGAACTTCCGAATTATTGTTTTGCAACCATTTGACCTTTTCATATTGAATCCATCCAAGAATATTAACCGTATTATCCTGAATCATCTTGATCCAATCTGAATGAAAACGAACTTCTTTTTTTAGCTTGCTGCTCTCACCCAAAATATAAGGAAGTGGCGTCACATTGTCATTGATTTCTCTGATGTATGTCCTCATACGGCGAATACTATTCCAGTCGGCTTTTTCTTTACTGTGAGAAAAAAATCCCGCCAAAGCCCTGTATGGCACCATATTCGTAAGCTGTTCTTTAAACTTTTTCAGCTCCACATTGTGTTCCCTTATAGCATTTTTAATTTCTACTTTTGACGCATTTGCCGGAAGTGTACTAAGTTCCGTAAGCTGTAAAATCGCACGCTCCAGACCATCACGAACCATTCCATCCGCCTGCAAACCACTAAGATGAATATGAAATTCCCGCACCGAATACCATGCATTTGCAATCATTTCATCAAATGTTGTTTCCGTGATACCTTCAGAAATCAGATTTACAGTTATCTCTGACATCACTGGTTATCCACATTTTCTCTATGCACAATTCCTAAATATTTTTCACAAATTCGCCGAAACTTTTTCTGTGAAATCACAAAAAAATCGCCCACTTCGCCCGCCTTCAAAATTCCCATATTTAAAAGATGTATAAATAATCCCACCTACTTTTACTGCGTTACACATCTTCTGCAAAATATTCGCCAACTCTATTTTCGGTACATGCAAAACAGATGCGCATGCCCAGATTCCATCATACATTTCTTTTTCCTGCAATTCCTGAAACAGCATCTGGTGCACTTGGATTCCTGTAAATTCACTCGCAATCCTGCACAGCTTAGCAGATCCATCTACTGCATCTACCCGATATCCATGCTCAAGAAAGTATTTCATATCTCTTCCCGAACCACAGCCAAAATCAAGAATATACGATTCCGGCATAAGTAAATTCAGGAATTCACACTGCACTTGCGAAAAATCTACAGATAATGTACTTTCTACGAATTTTTCCGCGTTTGCGTTATAATATTCTAAAGTTTTATCGCTCATTTATTATTGTCCAACTTACAATTTTTCCTCTATTTTTTGTTGCATATTTTATACATACCATCGTAACAGTCCACCATCTCTAATCAGTAAGCGAAATCTCAATACTCTCTAATCCTCTTGGAATTTCACCAGCAGATTTAATTAAACAATCCAGACTAAACGCCATCATCCGATGTATGGAAATCACCTCTCCATTTTATTAGAAATCGCAATTCCGTTAAAAACGAAATATTTTCATTTCATTTGGATTTCTTAACATTATCATTCTCGTCATACCGATTACCACCTATTACATATAATCTTTACATAATGTATGTAACCTTATATTTTCATCGGAAATATCAATCATTTTTTCCATTATCAATTTCTCCTCTTGCAGTTAATAAAAGTAATTATGAAAATATCCGTTTGTTTCTTTGCTCAATATTTTACTATAAATTGCTGTACAAAAATCTGCACATCCAACATCTTTTTCCAAAGAAAAAACACCTATCATTTCTGATAGATGTTCTTTACATATCCTAAAACTGGACTCTTTTCAGAATCCGATTCTGTACACTCTTACAACTTATTATATTTTTCTTTCTTCCCTTTTGCCTTGCTCACGGGATATTTCTCATTGTTGACCTTAATCTTCTCCTGCACGATTTCATCAATATCCAGTCCGCAGGCATCTGCCATGAGTACGCAATAATTCAGCACATCTGCAAGCTCTTCTTTGATTTTTTCCTGTTTACCCTCATTGGAAACATCTGTACCGCTCCACTGAAATACTTCGAGGAGCTCTGCTGCCTCCAGAGAAATGGAAATCGCCAGGTCTTTAGGATTGTGGAATTGTTTCCAGTCACGGTCATCTCGAAATTTCAAAATTTGTTTTATTGTCTCTTCTGTCATTATTCTTACTCCTGTTCTGCTGCCTTTTTTAAGGCTTCTCTTAACTGGTCATCGCATGCATATATGTACAGACCATTTACTCCACGTGTCATAAGAACACGAACCTCATGCTTCAGCAATTCTTTTGCAAAGTTCTGCTTTGTACCGTCTTCCATTGTTCTCTTCTTGGTCGCTTTTCCGTTGCTGCTTTCGCTTGGATCATAAACAATTTTTCCATCACGATATTTTACAGACTTTCCAAGAATCACTCCTGCATAGTTGAGATCAAATCCCTGAATCGTATAAGTTGAACCAACTTCGTTAATTGTATGTGCCTGCTCTGCCCATGCTTGTTCTTTTATCTTCTTTTTCTCATCTTTATCAAGATTTTGTTCCAGCTCATAGTTCCATGGCTTATGCCATCTCTGATCTTCAATCCACACATCTACTTCCCAATATTTTTTCGATGCATCCTCCGGCTTTTTGCCTTTCTTATAATCCCAGTCATAATTGGCAATAACACGCGACAATCGACTCTTCTCGCTGCTTGCTTTCTTTTTTATTTCCAGGTCTAACACTTCCGGCGAATCGAATATTTTTATTTCATAATCATGATGTGGGATTTTGTTTATAATCTGTTTCTTCGTAAAGGCATCAATCCATGCAAGTGTCTCATTATCCGCCTGCATGCGTAGCTGCTTTGTCAGCGTAATATAATTCTGCTGCTCGATTGCTTTATTGCGATACCTGTCAATCATCTGCTTTTCCCAGTACTGGTCCATTCGTAATATCTGATTTTCATCAAATACAATGACAACAACTTTCGCTCGTTTTACGATATCATCCAGCTGATTTTTCCCACTGTATCCCTGATTTCCCTGTGTAAAAAGCAGATGTGCTTCATCAACAAAAACAACATCCACCGAATCAGGATCTTCATGTCTGTTTAAAAAAGTGGAAGCCTTACTTACCACATCTTTATACTTTTCTGTGATTCCAAGCTTCTTCGTAATATCAGAATACACTTTTACCTGTTCATCATGATTGACCACCATGCAGCATTTAAATTCTGTATTGTCTTTTTCTTCTTCCTGACAATATAATTCATAGAAGATACTGCTGTTCAGAACGGTCTTTCCAGTACCTGCTTCACCATCAATAAATATGATTTGTTTTTCATTTTTGTTTCTGGCCGACGCAATACAGTCCAGAATCTGGATTTTTGCATTCTCCTGCTCATCCGTTAATTTGTGCAGTGGCGATGCTTTATAAATCGCAGAATCTTTCACGATATTTTCATCCGGAAAAAGTTCTTCATCTGATTCATGAAGTTCTGTCCAGATTTTCTGAAAAATCCCCTCAAATTCCTCAGATGGATAATAACTCTTCTGGGGATTTCCTCTTCCATTGTGTACCTGTCGCACTTTATCCACACTCATGAGATAATGCATAAGACGATTTTCAACATCCAGTGTCAGGGATTTATTGAAATGCTCATGTCCGATGATATAAAGCGAAGCGTCTTTTTGCAACATTCTATGTTGCCAGGTCTCATGTTTGATTCGATTATGATAATGTTGTCTCGTACGTGCAAAGATATCGTTAGATTCCCCGACATATACATCATACTTATTCGTTTCCGGCCAGTTGTGGATGTATACCGTCGGAAAGTTCATGATAATGTCTTTGGTATCTTCTGCTTCATTTGTTTTGATTTCTTTTTCAAATTCAGCCAGTGCAGTTTCATTGTCTTTTATTTTTCTAATAATTGGTTTTGTGATGTTCATGCTCATTATCGTTTTTTATAACCCATCTTCCCTTACGGTTGTTACCTTCTCGTACTATAATAAGATTCTTTAGATTTGGTTTCAAAAGTTTCTCTGGGTTAATTATATCATTTAACCACTCACACCTCAATTACCGTTTTGTTGTTTATATTGTCAAAAAAAGGCACCGACCTCCGTCAGTGCCTTTCTCATCTTTATGCTCTTTCCATTGCTTCTTTGTAATCTTTTGTATCTGTGAAGATCTCGTTCTTCCACGGGTTCTTTTTCTGTACTTTTGCGCGTTTCAAAATGTATGCGAAGACGAATACATTCACTGCAAAGGACAGTACGGAAATAATTCCCTGTGCGGTCGGTTCTGCGATGGTCGGCATGCTGCTTCCCATGGCTGCTGCGATGCCGCCCTGTCCGTATACGGAAGTGACTGTTGTGAAACGGCTCGCATCCTGGAACAGCGGGAATACCTGCGCGAACATGCACCAGAGTGCCAGCGTGTTGGCACGGTTCTGTATCCAGCCGCCTTTGTTCCAGAGTGCTGCTGCAAAGGTCGGTGCGAGCAGAAGTGCGAGACCGCAGTACCAGGAATGTGTAGGCAGGTTCAGATATGTATACTGGAAATTCCAGATGTCATATGCAAGGACATATACCCAGATCATGTCCGGCCAAAGCATATCTTTTTTGTCTTTTGAGGAGTAGATTCCCCACCAGCCTGTCATACAGAAAATGTTCAAAAGACCGGCCAGTCCGTTTAATACGTTCCACCAGCCACCGTAAAGCCATACGCCTTCGGAAGAAAGCCACCAGCCACCTGCCAGAGAACCGGCACGGACTGCTGATTCAAAGTCTGATACTACCGCGATCAGAATGTTGATTGCAACGATGATAAACGGAAACGCTTTAAATCCATGAGATTTTCCGAGTTTTCCCCAGTGATACTTAAGAATCATAAATCCGATACAGCCGGCTGTTGCAGCATACAGTTTTGCATAATGGAACCAGCTGTTCATATGCACGTACGTATCATTATTAAGTGCCCATTCAGCTCCCATTGCTGCACCGACATAGATAGCAATAAAATACACGGTAAGTGCTGCAGGAAGAATCAGAAAACATGCAATGCCGCCTGCTTTGGATCTTCTTGCGATTTCATTCATTACGACAAGTCCGGTAAATACCAGCAGCCATCCAAGAAGCTGCCATCCGGCTGTCTCTCCATAAATTTGAAAAAACATACTCTCTCTCCTTTACTCCACTTCTATTTCCTTAATGTTGAACTCATTTCCCTGCAGTAAATATGTGTGTTCGCTTCCGCAATGTGGGCAGATCCTGCCATGCTCCACGGTCGAATATGTCTTCTGACAGTCTTCACAGTATGTAACTGCAGGTAATGTTTCCACCACTAATTCAGATTCATTGAACAGCGGCCGCTTTTGGGCCGCCCACGTCCAGCAATTCTGCAGATAGGACTCGATCACTGTCGAGACCTCCCCCAGCTCAAGGATGACTTTACGAATGTGTGTCACCTTGTTTTCTACGGCCACCTTTTCAAGGTGGTCCATGATATGAAATGTTACTCCAAGCTCGTGCATAACGCTTCTCCTTTACCCGAGAGCTGCTGCACAGCTCTTATTTTTTCTTTTTGAATTTCACTTTGATCGACTGCTTCACCATATTCGGAAGAATGTATTTCAGTTTTTCTTCGGATGTATGCATCACAGATGCTCCCGGCAGTTCTCTGTGCAGATGTATTGCATCAAACATACATTTCGTAGTACAGATACCACAACCGATACATTTATTCGGATCCACGACAGATGCACCACAGGACAGGCATCGTGAAGTTTCTTTTTTCACCTGCTCTTCGCTCAGGCTCTGTGACAGATCACGGAAAGTTTTTGCCTGTTCTTTTATATCTGCTTTTGGCGGAATCTGACGACTGGATGAGTCGTAAGTTTCCACTTTAATGTTTTCTTTGTCCAGTTCGATGAAATCACGGCGGTTACGTCCAATCGTCAGTGTACAATGTTCATGCACATAACGATGCAGAGAAACCGCGCCTTCACGTCCGGCTGCGATCGCATCAATAGCAAATTTCGGACCTGTATAGACGTCACCGCCTACAAAAATATCCGGTTCGGAAGTCTGGTAAGTCAGTTTATTAGCAAGTGCACCGCCGTTCGGACGGAGTTCCACATGGAGATTATCCAGCATATGGCCCCAGTCGATTGCCTGTCCTACTGAGAAAATGACATGGCGGCACGGCACAGTTACTGTATCGTTCTCATCATATTCCGGTGAAAATCTGCCCTGTGCATCAAATACACGGGTACATTTTTTGAAAACAACACCGCTTACATGGCCATTTTCTTCCAGAACTTCTTTTGGTCCCCATCCACAGTTCAGTTCGATTCCCTCTTCAAGTGCTTCTTCGATTTCCTCGTCGCTTGCCGGCATTTTTTCTCTTGTTTCCAGACAGAACATGGAAATCTTCGCATCGGTACATCTGCTGCTGATTCTTGCTGCGTCAATTGCCACGTTTCCACCGCCTACTACAACCACATCACCTTCCAGTGCAAAGCTCTCTTTTTCACCGGCTTTTCTTAAGAAATCTACCGCAGTATATGCACCTTCAGCATTTTCTCCACTGATTCCCGGTTTTCTTCCCCTCTGACATCCAATTGCAGCATAAAATCCCTTATATCCCTGCTCTCTCAGGTCTTCGATCGTAACGTCTTTTCCAATTTCCACGCCACAGCAGATCTCCACGCCAAGCTGACGGATCACATCAATTTCTGCCGCCAGAAGATCTTTCTCCAGTTTGTAGGATGGAATTCCATAGCGAAGCATACCGCCCGGTTCTGCATTTTTTTCAAAGATCGTCGGTTTGTATCCGGTCAGTGCAAGGAAATATGCACAGGATAAACCAGCTGGACCGGCTCCGATGATTGCGATTTTTTCTTCAAATCCGCCTTTCAGTGACGGAATTGTTTTCTTTGGAATGAAGCGTGTCTCTGCATTCAGATCACGTTCTGCAATAAAGCGTTTGACTTCATCGATTGCAACAGCTTCGTCGATTGTGCCTCTTGTGCAGGCATCTTCGCAGCGACGGTTACATACATGCCCGCAGACTGCCGGAAGTGGATTATCTTTCTTGATCAGTGCAAGTGCATCCTCATAGCGGCCTTCTTTTGCAAGCTGCAGATATCCCTGTATTCCGATATGAGCCGGACAGGCTGTTTTACACGGTGCTGTACCGGCATCATAGCAGTTGATACGATTGACATCACGGTAATTATGTGTCCACATATGTTCGCCCCATGGCTGGTCACCAGGAAGCGGCATCCGCGGATATGTAATCTCGCATCCTTCTTTGTCGCAAAGTTTCTGTCCCAGTTTCACCGCTCCTGCCGGACAGGCTTCCACACATTTTCCACATGCGACACAGTTCTGTTTCTCTACTTTTGCGATATATGCAGAACGAGACATATTTGGTGTATTAAAGAGCTGTGACGTACGAAGCGCATAGCAGACATTTACATTGCAGTTACAGATAGCAAAAATCTTGTTTTTTCCGTCAATGTTTGTAATCTGATGTACAAAACCATTTTCTTCTGCCTGTCTGAAAATATCCAGTGCCTCTTCTTTGGAAATATATCGTCCGTCTTTCTGTGTCTCTACAACATAATCTGCCATATCACCAACTGCAACGCACCATCCTTCCGGATCATCGGCGCAGCCTTCGTCATGTGTCAGTCGGGAACGACGGCAGGAACAAGGGCTTGCTGCATATTTTCCCTCATATTTACTAAGCCAGTAGGAAATATGTTCCAGATCAACAGATTCATTTTCCATCTCGATTGCTTTTTCAACAGGGATGACATGCATACCGATTCCGGCACCGCCCTCCGGTACAAATGGAGTAATTTTCTCCAGTGGCAGACGGGACATATGTTCAAAAAATGTACCCATTTCCGGGTTGGCTTCCAGAATTTTTGCGTTCATATTAAAGAATTCCGCACATCCCGGTACATACATCGGCAGGACATACTGCTT
>OGPW01002179.1_pt1 | contig 11489 bp, 8 predicted proteins | sample 1553061 | NCBI WGS metagenome assembly OGPW01 (sample SAMEA2580292, study PRJEB22360) | human gut metagenome | biome: human gut; feature: human-associated habitat; material: faeces | place: Denmark | collected 2008/2010
AGATCGTTGCACGCCATCCGATCTCTGAGCTGAAAGAGACACCCCGCATTATGTAGCCTGTGCAAAATGCCGAAAATAAAAAAGTACCAAAACTGTAAAAATGATGTGTATCAACCGGATGAAAAAGGTTATCCACAAACAGTCTCTTCTCATTCCATTTGTTATCGTGTGAATAGAAAAACTGTTGTGGATAATACATCTGAAAAGCTGTAAAACAACGGCTTTCCAGATGTATTATCCACCGTCATTATGACGAAAGCCCATATCTGAAGGATTGGCGGAAATACAAAAATCCTGTTATAATCGGAATCAGTATAAAGACAGGAGTTCCGGTTATGACGATCAAGTACACAAAAGAACAACTGAATAAGTTTGATAAGGATCTGCTGATAGAGCTTTTTCTTGGGATGCAGGGACAGATGGAAGAATTGTCCAGGCAAACGCAGGCCTTAAATGACAGGATGCAGCTGATGATGGAACAGATGGTCCTTTTCCAGAAGAACCGTTTTGGCAGATCCAGCGAAAAAATGGCGGATCCTGAACAGATACGTTTCATGGAAGTAGACGGGACTATCGTATTCTTTAATGAAGCAGAGGCAGTCTGCGACCTGGATGCACCGGAACCGGATGACCTGGAACTGAAAGCACCCAAAAAGAAAAAACAGCCAGGGAAAAAAGCGGCTGACATAGCAGGGCTGACAGTAAAACGTATTGATCACTATCTGAAAGAGGAAGAACTGACGGCTGAGTTTGGTGAAAACGGATGGAAACAGCTTCCGGATGCCATTTCCCGATGTTATCAGTTCATTCCGGCCAGTGTCGTGATAGAGGAACATCATATCGGCGTTTATTCCAGTAAACTGGATGAACACATGATAAAGGCACCCCATCCCAGAAATCTGCTTCATGGAAGCCTTGTATCCCCGTCCCTTGCTGCGGCAGTCATAAATGGTAAGTATGTAAATGCGGTACCTCTCTACCGTCTTGAAAAAGAATTCGAAAGGTACGGGCTTGCCATTACCAGACAGAACATGGCGAATTGGATGATCCGTCTTGGGGAAGAATATCTGGGAACCATGTATGATTATCTGCATAAACTTCTGTATGATTATCATGTGATACAGGCAGATGAGACTCCTGTACTTGTAAATAAGGACGGGCGTCCTGCCGGCAGCCAGAGTTACATGTGGGTGTACCGGTCCGGCTTTATGTACCGGGATCGTCAGATCATCCTTTATGAATACCAGAAAACGCGTAATGCATCCCATCCCCGGGAATTCCTGAGGGATTACACCGGGATCTGTGTTACGGATGGGTACCAGGTATATCATACATTGGAAAAGGAGCGTGAAGATCTGAAGATCGCAGGCTGCTGGGTTCACTGCAGGCGCAGGTTTAACGATGCACTGGAAGTGATACCAAAAGCACACCGAAAGGAATCAATCCTGCATCTGATCATGAAACAGATACAGGCCATTTACCGGGAAGAGGGAAAACTGTCTGATTTTTCTACGGAAGACAGGCTCATGCAGCGTCAGCTTGTGGTAAAACCACTGGTGGATGCTTTCTTTGCGTACCTGAAACAGAATGAACCTAAGATTCCAAAGAACGGTAAAATACGGGAAGCATTTACATATGCACTGAACCAGGAAAGCTACCTGAAAGTTTTTCTGGAAGATGGGGATGTTCCAATAGACAACAATGCCAGCGAACGTGCGATCCGTGGATTCTGTATAGGGAAGAAAAACTGGGAGATGATCGATACGGTCAATGGAGCCAATAGTTCAGCGATCATCTACAGTATCGCAGAAACTGCAAAGGCGAATAACCTGAAACCTTTCGATTATTTCGAATATCTGCTTACGGAGATTCCCAAACATGTAGATGACAAAAACACAGATTTTCTTGCAGAACTTCTGCCATGGTCAGATATGTTGCCCGAAAACATTAGAAAGCCGCAAAAAGCCAACGGAAAATAAACAGACCGCAAAAGCGGTCTGCTATTTGTCAAGGTACTCGTATTCTACCGTTTACGATTTTCATAGGGTCAGACCCCTAGAGTTGCGTGGACCAAAGGCTCTGGGCGACATCCGGGGCGTGACCTACATATACGGAATGTTCTACCGCTTCGGACTGATTGATGTGCCGTAAACGAGGCAAAGCAGAAGATAGGATCAACTTGCCATTTGAGTTCCCAAATGGTAAAATCAAAATGCACTGGGATATAATATCCTTTGCCTGTTAATGTAGCTTCGGAAAGGGCGTGGAAGAATGGCAGCGACGTTAAAACTTCCGGTTGGTATCGAAGATTTTAAGGAAATTCGCCAACAAGGTTTTTACTATATTGATAAGACAAGACTGATTGAACAGCTTCTTGACAGCTGGGGAAAGGTAAATCTTTTTACAAGGCCCCGCCGTTTTGGTAAGACCTTAAATATGAGTATGCTCCGAAACTAACGGATAATGAAAAACAAAGATATGGCGCGCTTGTCCGAATGCAGGACGGAAAATACGCAATGGACGAAGATACGCTGGAATCGGCACTCCAGACATTGCAGAACAGATGATATCATCGACTGGCTTTTGGGATGATGTCACTGTGTAAAAACTATCTCAAAGATCGTTCCACCGGACGGGCTGGACTGAACGGTTATTCTGCCGTCATGTACGCGCACGATTTCACGAACCAGGGCCAGCCCAAGGCCTACTCCGCCAAGCTGGCGGCTTCTGGATTTATCTACACGGAAGAATGGTTCAAATATGCGTTCTTTTAATTCAGCCGGGATTCCGCTTCCGGTATCTTCTACGGACAGGCAGATATTTTTTCCGTTCCGGTATGCGGTTATGGTAACCTGTCCGCCGAAATGGTTGTATTTGATTGCATTCTCAACAAGATTGTATACCATCCGGTAAATCAAAATGTCACTTCCGACCATCGTGGTATCTTTACAGTTTCCGATCAGTTTTATCTCTTTTTCCTGGGCAAGCGGTTCCAGATCTACCATTACTTCATCGACAAGAGCGTCAACGGCGATGGTTTCATCCCGCCCTATCGTTTGAAGCTCACTCATATCGAGCAGTGTCTTGACCATTTTGCTGAGCCGGCCGTTTTGCTCTGTCACCATTTTCAGTGTTTGTAAGGTGTCGGCGTCATTGCCTGGATGCGGGGTGGAATGGTATAAATCGAGCTGTACCTGCATGACAGACAATGGGGTTCGAAGCTCGTGTGCTGCATTTGCCGTAAATTGTCTCTGGATTTCAAAAGCATCTGCGAGACGTTCCAGCATCTTGTTATACGAAATACGAAGCTGGTTCAGCTCTTTTACTTTGTTTTCTTCAATGCGCGAATCGGCCAGATTCTGTGCCTGCACCTCCTCGATTTTTTCGGAGAACTCACGAATGGGCCGAAGTGCATGGCCACTGATAAAATAGGTAGCGACACCGCCAAGAAGGGCCAATAAGGCGGAAAGGATCAGGCTGTTTCTTTTGTAGTCTGCTTTATTGTTGTACACCTGAACAGAGAAATCCCTGGCAAATTCATCCCACTTGTCCTCCGGAATGCTGATATAGATTTGATCGGAACCGTCTGCGGTACCGTCTCCGCCCTGATCTCCGGCATCATCGCCCCGGGCATCTACGGTCTCCTGCAGGGAATCGATATAATAAATTCCGTTTTTATAGACAAGCAGGGTCAGACATCCACAGATGACCGCAATATACAGGGTAATGATACAGGTAAGTCTCCACTGCAGTGATATTTTTTTCATCGGTCGGACTCCTCTCGTATTTGATATCCTTCGCCTACTTTATTTAAAATCGGATCGTATCCAAGTACCGCCCTGAGCTTTCGCCGAAGCGAAGACATATGTACGCGGATGGATCCGCTGAAGCTGTCCACGGAGGCATCCCAGACATGCTCGATCAATTCTTCCTGGCTTACCGGTCTGCCAAGGTGGAGAAGCAGATATTCCAAAATTCCGTTTTCTTTTCTTGTCAGGGAAACCAGGGTTCCGTTGGCATAGGCCTCTCGTTTGATGGTATCGAATTTGATCCCGCCACTTTCCAGACAGACATCCTTCTGCACAAATTTTCTTCTTGTCAGACTGCGGATCCGCGCTTCCAGCTCCTGCAGATGGAACGGCTTTTCCATATAATCATTTGCCCCGGCATCGAGTCCTTCTACTTTGTCTGCAATCTGTCCTCTTGCAGATAAGATCAGCACCTTCGTTTCTTCGTTTTCCTTTCGGAGCTCTTTTAGAAGATCCATTCCGTCCATGCCGGGCAGATTGAGATCCAGGACAATCAGATCATAATTTTCTGCCAGGATGCATTCCAGAGCCTCCGCCCCATCATAGCAGGTATCTACCTCGTACCCGGCGGCGTACAGACTTCTGGCAACTGTGTCACACATTTGTTTCTCATCTTCCACGATTAATAATCTCAAAATTTTTTTCACCTGCCCATTTCTTAACAATGATTTTACAACAGCTATTGTATAATATCAGAGTCAGCTGGTCAATCAATAAAATCAAAGGAGCAACCACATTTTGAAATGCAGAAAAATCTGAACAGAAAAGGAGCATTTGCATATGCTGCTCGACAAATATTTACCACGCATCGAGTTTGACAGCTACGAGGACTTCAAAGAGAACTATCGTGTAAACATTCCCGATGACTTTAACTTCGGCTTTGACATTGTGGACGAATGGGCGAAACAGGAACCGGAAAAGAAAGCGCTGGTGTGGTGCAATGACCACGGCGAGGAAAAGACGTTCACCTTTACGGACATCTCCCGTCTGTCGAACCAGACCGCAAACTATTTTCAGAGCCTGGGCATCCGGAAAGGCACAGTGGTTATGCTCATCCTGCGCCGCCGCTGGGAATACTGGGTATGCGCTGTGGCACTGCACAAAATCGGCGCCATTCTGATTCCCGGCTCGCTGCAGCTGGCGAAAAAGGATCTGATTTATCGTGGAAACAGCGCACAGATCCACACCATGGTATGTCTGGACGACAAGTATGTCCTGGAGCAGGTGGATGAGGCACAGCCCTCTGTCCCCAGCATCCAGCACAAGATCGTGGTGGGCGGCTCTCACGAGGGCTGGCGCAATTTCCACGAGGAAGTGGAGAAGTTCTCCACAGAGTTTGCACGTCCCACCGGAGACGCCGGCACAAAGGCACACGATCTGATGCTGGTTTACTTCACCTCCGGCACCACCGGTGATCCGAAGATGGTAGAACACGACTACACTCATCCGCTGGGGCATATCGTTACGGCAAAGTACTGGCAGCAGGTGCAGGAAAACAAGCTGCACATGAGCGTTTCGGATTCCGGCTGGGCAAAGTTCGGCTGGGGCAAGATCTACGGGCAGTGGATCTGCGGCGCAGTGATCTTCGCCTATGATATGGACAAGTTTGTGCCGACCCATCTGCTCCAGAAGATGCAGGACTATAAGCTGACCACCTTCTGCGCTCCGCCGACCATGTACCGTTTCATGCTCCAGGAGGATGTGGCATCCTATGACCTGTCCAGCATCCAGAACTTTTCCACCGCCGGCGAACCGCTGAACCCGGAGGTATACAACCGCTGGCAGGAACTCACTGGCAAGGAGATCCGGGAGGGCTTCGGACAGACAGAGGGTTCTGTTCTGCTGGCAAACTTCCCGTGGATCACACCCAAGCCCGGCTCGACCGGCAAGCCGTCTCCGCTGTATGATATTGTATTGCAGCACGATGACGGTACGCTTGCCAAGGACGGCGAGCAGGGCGCTCTGGTGATGCAGAATCTGAAAAAGGCATATCCCACCGGTCTGTTTGTGGGATACTACAAGAACCCGGAAATGACACAAGAGATCCTGGGCGGCGGCAGCTATTGTCCGCACGATGTGTTCATGCGGGATAAGGACGGCTACTACTGGTTCGTGGGCAGAAATGACGACGTTATCAAGTGTTCCGGCTATCGTATCGGACCGTTTGAGGTAGAAAGCGCCCTCATCGAACACCCGGCTGTGCTGGAATGCGCTATCACAGCGGCACCGGATCCCATCCGTGGACAGGTGGTCAAGGCGACTGTTGTCCTCACCAAGGGCTATACACCCAGCCCGGAGCTGACAAAGGAACTCCAGAACCACGTGAAGCATACCACAGCGCCGTATAAATATCCCCGTATCATCGAGTACGTGGACGAACTGCCGAAAACACTGGGCGGCAAGATCAAGCGTGCGCAGATCCGTAAGGAAGACCAGGCAGCCAGCGAAAAGTAAGAATTTTTTGATTTGCATAGAGAAAGCGTCGTGCAGAGGTTTCTGTACGGCGCTTTTTGCGTATTCACGCCAAAAATCACAAAAACAGATTGAAAATTCCAGGCAAATATGCTATAATAGAATCGGAGATTTTTTCGGATGCGAAATGCAAAATCAAAAAAGGAGGTTCGGGAGATGCGCAAAAGAGGATGTGCTTTTCTTTGCAGCGCAGTGCTGCTGACCGGGGTGTTTCTGCGGATGCCTGGGGAAATGTGGCAGGTGCAGGCGGAGACCATAGACACGGCGGCATTTGCGGAAGAGACTGCCCGGCTGACCAACCAGTTCCGGCAGGAAAACGGGCTTGCGCCGCTGAAAATGGCGCCGGTATTGCTGGAACTGTCTGCCCGGCGTGCGGAGGAACTGAAAGACGCATACGGTCACACCCGTCCGGACGGGCGGGACTGGTTTACCATCGTTGAGGAGTCCTCGCTGGATGCCAACTGCTATGCGGCGGAAAATGTGGCAGCCGGCTATGATACGCCGGAGAGCGTGATCGCAGCGTGGATCGATTCCGATGCGCACCGCAAGGCGATGCTGGGAGAAAACTATCAGTATATCGGCATCGGGGTGAGCCAGCTGGAGGATGACCCGAATCATTACTACACCTACTGGGAGATGCTGCTCATCTCATCGGAACAGCCTCTGGAAGGGGAATATGAGCCGGGCGAAACGGCGAATCCCACGGTTTCGGAAAAAGGCGTTTTCCTTTTGGGGGACGTAGACCTGGACGGCACAGTGGAACTGGCAGATGCTGTGCTTTTGCAGAAGATACTGCTGGGGCAGGTGACTGGAAATGCGGCGCAGCTGGAAAACGGAGACTGCTGCGCAGACGGCGTGCTGGACTGCCGGGATGTGACGGCGCTGATGCAGATGCTGGTACGCTAAGACGGGAGAGAGGGGACAGATATGTCACGAATTCTTTATGTGCTGGATTATCTCAGCCGCAATACGGATGCAGAAAAGGGTGCAACGCTGAAGGATATCCAGGCATATTTGCTGAATCAGACCAACGCAGGCTCGGTGTCTACACTGAGCATTCAGCGGGATATCGACCAGATCGACGCCATGGGGTATACGGTGGACATCCGGAAGGGGGCGCACAACACGTCCTATTATCATATGCGTGACCGTGGGTTCACCTTCAATGAGATCCGCTTTCTGGTGGATTCGGTTTCCATCAACAAGTTCCTCAGCAACGCCCAGAAACAGCGCCTGTTCCGGAAATTCGAGGTGCTGCGCTCAGAGTCGGAGGTGCGAAAGCTGGTGGGACGCATTACCCTCAGCGAGGTTGCGCCGCCGTCACTGGACCTGCTGGACAATCTGGAATGCGTGCATCAGATCATTGCGGAAAAGCGGAAAATTCATTTTCAGTACGGCAAGTATAACATCCACCGGGAAATCGAATACTATGACAAAAAGCGGAATCTGATCCCGTGCCAGGTGGTGTATACCAGTGAACGCTTTTATCTGAAAGCGGTCTCGGAGGACACGGGAGAGGTGCGGAACTATCGCATTGACCGGATGCGGAAGATCTTGCCGGGAGAGAAGATCGCTCATTTGCCAAAGCTGCCTAAACCGGAGGGCTTTTCGGCAGATATCTTTGTGCCGGAGGTGTATGAGGATGTTCAGCTGCGTGTTCGCCGGGTGCTGCTGGACGATATGATCGAACAGCTGGGGAACTATGCCCATGTGCGTCTGGACGAGAAAGACCCGGAGCATTGCATCCTGGTGCGTGCCAGAATGGGCATTAGCTACGGGCTGTACCGCTGGATTATGAAGTACGGCGCCAGCATGGAAGTGCTTGCACCGGAGAGCCTGCGGAAAGAGGTGGCACAGCGCATCCGGGCGGCTGCTGCACTGTACAGCGACACAGACAGAGAGTAGTACACTGCACAACAAAAAACGGACAGCATTTCTGCTGTCCGCTGTGGGATTCTGTGGAATGATTACGCCTGTCCACGTTCCTTTGCCAGGGTGTCGTAGCGGTCCATCATTTCCTTGATCTCCGGGTCGTTGGTCAGTCCGTGCTGCATATGCAGATAGAACCGGATCGCCGGCAGGTCCTTGTTCTCGACTGCCTCTTTCGCCAGGGCAGTGATGACGCCGACAACGTCCTCGTTTGCGCCGCACTTCATGCCGTAGTGTGCAAACGCCTCATTGACCTCGTCCCGTGTGGGCGGTACAATTTTCTTCTTGGTGATGGTGTGGATGTGGTGCAGTTCTGCCGGAACCATGGGGTGGTCGGCATAGATCAGGCTTTCATAGTAGAAGCAGACTGCACGGTCATAGTCCTTGACCTCGACGCAGTAAAAGCCCAGGTTGCAGTAGCACCGGGAAAGCTGTACCGGTGTCACAGCCACTTCCAGTGTCTCCTTGATAACGGAGAGCAGCTGGTCGTGGTCACGCAGGGACTTGTAGCATTCTGCCAGCTCGAAGTATGCGTCCGTGTTCATGGGGTTATAGCGGATGGCGTCGTTGATGACACGGGCAGCCTCTTCTGCACGTCCCAGCTCCAGCAGGTTGTAGCCGTGGAGCAGCACCATCTGGGACAGGTCAAATACCGGACGCACCAGCTTTTTGGACGGGCGGTAGAAGTACAGATAGAGCTGATGCTCCAGGGTGTTGCGGAAGCTGAGGTATACCTCGGACTCCGTTTCCCGGTAGTTCATGCGGATCTTGGTGTACAGCGCCTCAGTCAGCTTGAAGGACTCGTCGATCTTCTTTTCCTGGATGAGTTTGTTTGCCTCTGCAAAGACAACGTCCAGGCGCTTGCCGTCAATGTACATCATCTTGTTGAGAACTTCCCGCTTGTCGTCGGGCAGGATCTCATATGCCAGGTCAGCAATGGCGCTTTCGATCTCTTTGGCGTTTTTTGCAGAACGGTACTTGTCTGCCTGGGATTCCAGATAGACCATGTCTACGCTGTATTCTCCGGTCAGACCCTCCCGGATTTTTTCCATAATTTCATTGATTGTCATAGTATAGCTCCTTTGTTGCCGGTAATTCCGGACGGTATAGTTTTATTATACAAGATTTCTGGGATAAATGCAAGTCTTTTTTGTGGATTTTTTCAAAGCAGTACCACACAGAGGAGAGAAAGGATACACAGGTATGCAGGAAATTCTTACAGCATTGGAACAGCGGCACGATCTGCCGGACGAGGCGCTCTGCGCTCTGCTGGAAACGGATGCCATGGATGGGGCGCTGTTTCAGGCGGCGGACCGCATCCGCCGGGAACGATACGGCACGGAGGTATTTGTCCGGGGACTGATCGAGTTCACCAACTACTGCCGGAACAACTGCTATTACTGCGGCATCCGCCGGAGCAACGGAAAGGTACAGCGGTATCGGCTGAGCCGGGAGAATATCCTCGCCTGCTGTACAGAGGGATATGCGCTGGGATTCCGGACGTTTGTTTTGCAGGGCGGCGAGGACGCATATTTCACGGAACAGCGTGTATGTGAGATTGTCTCGGAGATACGGGAACGCTTTCCGGACTGCGCCATCACCCTTTCCATCGGCGAGTGGGAAAAATCCAGCTATGCGGCGTTTTTCCGTGCCGGCGCAAACCGCTATCTGCTGCGCCACGAGACCGCAGACCCGGCGCACTACCGCCGTCTCCATCCCGGCGCAATGTCGCCGGAACACCGGAAACGCTGCCTTTTTGATCTGAAAGAGATCGGCTACCAGGTGGGTTCCGGCTTTATGGTGGGTTCGCCGTTTCAGACCACGGCGCATCTCTGTGCCGACCTTCGCTTTTTGCAGGAACTGCAGCCGGATATGATCGGCATTGGACCGTATCTCACCCACGGCGACACACCATTCCGGACACAACCTAACGGCAGTCTGGAACTGACGCTGCGGCTCATTGCAGTGCTGCGGCTCATGTTCCCGTATGCGCTGATCCCGGCGACCACTGCCCTGGGTACCATTCATCCGCAGGGCAGGGAAATGGGGCTGAAAGCCGGGGCAAATGTGGTGATGCCGAATCTTTCGCCGCAGCGCTTCCGCAAGGGCTATCAGCTTTACGACAACAAGCCCTGTCTCGATGACGAACCGACGCACTGCGCTTCGTGCCTTGAAAGGCGAATTGAAAGCCGAGGCCGTCTGGTGGGCTGGAATATGTCGGGAAGCTCCCGTCGATTCCTGCGCCGCGTCGGACGCCCCGATGAGGTTCGTCCGGTCAAGGAATTCACCGCCGAAGGCAAGCGTCTCATCCGCCTGCATTCAGTTTGATTGCCTGCAAGAGCTTTGGCCGGCAAACACTAAGCCGGATCGGCGTGAATGCGCCGGATCCGGCTTTCAGCGTTGCGGGCCGTCGATGAATCAAACAAAGTTGACAATGAAGAGCAGGACCGGAAGTGCAAAGACCAAACCGATCGTCGTCGCGCCCACGGCTTCGGAGGCGAATTCTTCATCTGCACCGTGAGCACGGGCGAGAACGGCAATGACGCTTGACACCGGAAGCATGGTGGCGGCAACAAAGACTTTGCGCATCATGGGGTCGAGATCAAACGGTGCCGATACCAGATACATCACGAGCGGGCGCAGAACAAAGCACGAAAACATGACATACCAAACCTCTCGGGGCACGTGTCTGAGCTTTTCGAAGCCGACGCGGTGAATCGTCATGCCGATGAAAATGAGTGCCAGCGGAGACGTAATGGAGCCGAGGCTCTTAAAGGTTCCCATGAGAAAGCTCGGGATCGGTATGGAGATGAGCACGAAAACGATGCCGAGCAGGAACGCAACGACGGGCGGCGCAAAGATGATCTTGACGCTTTTGAGCGTAAAGAACGTCGGACGCACGCCGCCTCTGCGCGCCACCCCGTCCATTTGAATGCGATAGAGGCCGACCGACCAGATGAAAAAGCAGTTGGCAAAGAAGTAGACGAGCAGGTAGGGAATGCCGGCTTCGCCGAATAGGGCGGTTGTCATCGGCACGCCCACGAAGAGCACCGTTGCGCCCGAAAAGCTCGCAACGAATACGCCTCCGAGCTCCTTTCTCACGAGTCCGACTCGAATCATCGCCTCGGATATTGCCCAGTTGAGGCCGATGGTAATGAAAGGCAGAAAAGCCATCTCCAGAAGTTCGATCATTTGCTCGCGGCCGAACTTCGAAGTCACTGAGTAAATGAGAAAAACCGGAATGAGTGCATTAACGAGCTTGGCGATTATGGCGCGGCC